>Ga0306864_1000127_pt1 | contig 36365 bp, 34 predicted proteins | sample AntRauTorckE5430_FD_190448 | JGI IMG/M metagenome (GOLD analysis project Ga0306864, IMG submission 190448) | Saline lake microbial communities from Rauer Islands, Antarctica - Metagenome Torckler E5 #430 (v2) (version 2) | ecosystem: Environmental > Aquatic > Non-marine Saline and Alkaline >...
TGCAACCAACTCCCACCACAATCTTTCAAGACAATTGGAGAAAATTCTGCTCCTGGCCTTGACAAGTTCCTAGGGGATGTAGCTGACTGTTGGAAAGCTAACCCTGACTTTAGAAGTGGACTACAAGTTGCTCTAGTCAAGGCTGCTATTGCAAAGTCAAAGTCTGGTAATAAGTCCAAAATGGGGGAGAAGGTGCTCAACTTCTATCGCTCTTTTTGAATACATACGATAAGAAGGCCACACAAGTCTTGTCAGCAAATCTGGGTGGGCCATCCGATCGTTATCTTAAAATCTTAAATGCTAGTGAACGTGATAGCTGTATTCTTTGTAATGGTAAGGATACTACTACTACTGACCTTGGGAAAAGGATTGATGCTGCCATTATAAGAAGATCAAACAACGAAGGTGATAGAGTAACCTTCGCTATTTTGGCACTCACATTGTTCTTCGTCCGTCTACACCTGCATGCTGTGAACGGAACTTCTGTCCCGGCAAAGCATCGTGTTATCTACTTGTGGTGCTCCATGGTGTGGTTGACATCAATAAGTGGTGCATCTATGATCACAAAAAGAAATATAGTGGCTGAGACAATTTCCTTTGCTTTCATTATGATGAGCTCTGATGTGTCTAAACCCAGATATTGTACTAGTGAGCCAGTTGAGCATACCTTTGGTCAACTCCGTACGATGATTCGTGAGTTCACAACATTAGAATTTGCCCAGCTTTATGAAAAACTCATCCGTCGTCTTGAAAAGATGTACAAGTTTGGCTTCAATCCATCAAGAGATCCAAATAAGGGATATTCATCCACTTTCCGTAATTACTTTAAGTACTCTGTCGCAACAAAACAGCCACTGATGGAGGGGACTGTACAGCTATTAATGAACGGGGACTTTGTTGCCAAGCAGCTGTGGTCCGCAGTGAATGAACTGATTAATTACTCATCAACCTTGATGACTCCTTTCCTTTCTGCTCTTGGTGTCACAAATGACAATTGTTCGCCTTTCAGCCGGAAGTTCACATCTTTGACTGATCTTAGGGACGAGTTTATCCTTTACCTACCTTCCACTTTTGATTTTGACAATGTTCATGGAAGAAGCCGTGATGAAGAGGCATCAGATGATAATGATGGAGGTGAGGATGAATCACAGTCTCTGGTGGCTGATATAATGCAAGAGAGAGTTATCCAGTTTCAGCAATCAATTGTTGCCATATCAGAAGAAAAAGATGGTGCTGTGACTGAGGAGGAGGAGAGTGTTGATGATGATGTTGTTGTAGTTGATGACACAGCAGGCACAGCTTCTAATTCTACTTTGATCTCAGATGACGTGAGTACAACTGATGAATATGCAAAGCTGATGATTGCTTTTAAGGCAATCTTGTATGTTACCAGTGGTGCCGATATTTTATCCAAGGTGTTACCTGCTGCATCATGCCTTGAAGGAAAAGATACTGTCTCAGGGGCAGTAAGCTTTGAAAGGAAGTCAAAGTCGTTGCTAGGGCGTTGGATAGGCAAGGCAGCTGACTCAGGTTTGGGTAAGGATGCTCTCGTCTCCAACAATCAAGTTGTTATTGAAAGAGACACCATTATACTGGTAAATTCCAAGTTTGGAACTGGTGCAAGGGCTGCCACACTTTCTTGTCACTTCCGCGTTGTCAACATCTATGAGAAATATTACAACAAATGGTTCATGTCAAAACACCCTTTCAAGAAGTGGAAATGTGAAGCTAAGCCATACAAGCTCGAGGTGCGTATGGTGAACAAAGATGTACTGGATGAGTACACTGATGAAGAACTTTGTGGTGATTCTCACTATGTGGATGATGAGATTTGCAAAATTGTAGAAGATAGATACATCCTTAATGTTGTTGGAAAACTTGAGCAACATGGTGTTCTTCCTTAAGCTGGAGTTTATCAACTTATATTCTTAGTGTTTTTACTAGTTGATACTTAGAGTTCGCCGGAAATAACATTGGTAACTTTTTTTGTACTGAGCCTACGAAGTTCTACGCAGAAACCTGCCGCCGAATTTATTTTGCTGGTTACTCGGGTAATTATTTTCCGGCAGAGTTGGATCACCCCTCCTGAGTATGAGCAATTTGAAATTTCGAGCACTTTGTCCGCAGTACTTTTACGTGCAGGTGGATCCATGACCCCATGACCTCCCATGACCCATGACCCATGCATCGGCCCCGGCCGGCTGTCCCCGGGTCGAAACAATGAGGCACTCTCTCTCTCTCGTAGAAAGCAGAGAGAATTCTCAGCATTCTAAATGTTCTTACTTTATTTTCATGTACAATACCAGAATGGTGGTCTCCATATCTAAGCTTGTAACCGGGATAGTCCTCACCATCGCCATCGCGATAGGATCCATTGCCACATACAAACAAGAACTGTTCTTCAAGATCCCAAAATATGGCTTTATCCTCTGGGCGATAACTGGTGGCGCCATGCCGCCTTACATCGTACCAGGTCCGTTTGAAGAAGGCAATACCGACTGGTTGAAAGACGGCGATGTTGTCGTGACTGTCGCACCGAAATCTGGAACGACCTGGATGCTTTATTGCAGCCACCAAATTAGAGTGAAAGGAAACGACGAGAAATTTCCATACAAAGATGTTAGCCTCAGCACTCCTTGGCCTGAATTAATCCAGGTAACAAATATCTTCTTCTTCTTTTTCCTTCACAGCAATTTCACTTTCGCCAATAAAATCTTACTTCTTTGATTTGACGTAGACGCCAGGAGATTCTTGGGAATTTCAAAAGGAAAAGTATAACAGCACCATTTTATCAGACGGAACGCCATACAAGAAATACTGGGATCACCCCGAGTATCCTTTTCGTGTTTTCAAGGCTCACAGCTCTCCCGAATCTTTCGGAAGCCTTATTGGAAATACTGATAAGAAGAAGAAGAATATTCGTTTCCTAGCCATGGCACGGAATGGGTTGGATCAAATTGCTTCAATGACCCCATTCGTTATAAATCATTCAGATCAATTCAAGTCTCTCTGGGGTGGATTCCCACCTGGACGTCCAGCACCTCTCCGCGAGCTTGCTAAAGAGCGTCTCGAGCAGGCCAAGCCTTTGGGTATATGGCATACTAGTTTTTTTCCATACGTTAATGATTGGTGGAAGGTGAAGGACGAGGAAAATGTGCTTTTGCTTCATTACACTGACGCAAAGAACGATCTACCTGGAACTGTGTCAAAGATGGCAAATTTTTATGGTGTTAACCTGACTGAAAAAGAGCATGCGAATGTCGTCGAGAAATGCTCCTACAACCACATGAAGAAGCATGAACATATGTTTGAATACTCATTGCCATTGAACCCTGACTATGAAGGAACAATTATGAAAAGTGGGAAATTTATTGGAAAGGGAGAAAATGGAGTTGGAAAGGTATATTTTACAGACGAAGGTATGTGATACCTGTTTCAATATGAGTAACATGCATGGAGATAATTATACCAAACTCACCATCTCACCCTTTCTAACCATGATTCGAAGAAAAAGAGGAATGGTATAAGCTTGAGGAAGAACATTACGGTGATGATCCAGCGAAGCTATCTTGGGCAAGATACGGAAGTGACATTTAAATCGTTATTCGCAGGGGTTATGATGCTATTCTCATGAAGTTCTTAACTTACTTGTTTATGGATTAAAATCTAGTGTCCTAAAGGAGTTTTCTGCGTTCCTTTCTTTCCGAATTTGCCGCGCCTGTGTTTTTGCTGCCAGTCTTTGCGGCCAGACGTACTTTTCCCGTTTCCATCCCCAACATCATCGTCGCCCGCTTCATCGTCGCCATTAGAGTTCATTGGATCCTCAAACCCCTCGTCTTCCTTTGTATCTCCACCGTCTTCTGCAACACCATCCAGATTCACATTGTCACCATCACACGATTGAAGCGGATCATTGTCAGTTCTTCGAAGACCGCTCCTATTACCAGCGCGTCTGCGCCTTTTACGTTTCTTCGTTTCTGCAACCTGCATTCCCCTGGGAAGTAAATACTTCGGGACGTGTTTTAAATGATCGTGCACCTTAGAGACATGTGTAGCTTTGCGATCATGACGCAATAATTGTAATTCAGACGGGTTTTCTGCAAAATGACTTTGTAAGCGCTGCGAATTCATGATTTCAGCCTTTAACTCAGCAGCACGAGTTTCTCTTACGGCATTTTTGGTGACTGCATGACTAACATCTTCGACACGGTATCGGAATCCTTCAATTTCGTTGAGATCAAAATCAAGAGGAGTTGGCTGCGGTGTTAGAGCGGGTACTTCATCTTCTTCGCCATCATCATTCATTGTTGGCGCTGTCGTCTGAAGACTATCAGATGCAGCGTTGGAAGCTGCAGGCAAAGATGGCTGAGATTCTTGAACTTGAGCAAGCATGTCCAGCTGTGCCACTGAATTGTCTTCAACCAATGAGAATGCTACCCCTTTTGCACCTCCACGAGCAGTTCTACCAATGCGATGTGTATAGGAATCGGGCGACAATGGAAAATCTACATTGACTACAAAGGATACACCACGAAAGTCAACACCACGAGACACTCCATATTCAGAATCCTTCTTTCTCTTTGACTTGCGTTTCTTCTTTGGTTTTTCCTCGTCGCTCGCTTCCTCGTCAACATCGTTTTTCTTTTTTGTATTTTCTCCATCTGTACTTTCATCAGTTGCAATAAGATAATCAAAATTGCCCACATTGAATTGCTCAATGACATTCAATCTACTGCGTAAAGGCAATTCAGCATTCAATACCGCAGATCTGATGTGAAATTGTTCAAGAAAGAGTTTTAGGCGATAGCCAGAGTCAATCGTATTGACAAAGAAGAGTCCTTTCCCCTTCAACAGGCCCAGCTGTCAAGTTTCAATGTATGAGTGTAAAATTCGAGAGATGAGGTTATCGCAATTATCAATTTTCCACTTACCTTGAGAAAGACGTAAATAACCAAGTTCTTATCGTATTTTGGTAAAGCTAGGAAAAACTGGGTCAAATTCCCCTCTTTAAACTTTCCAACTTTTGCGTCTTCTTCCTCCAATTTCAAGACAGCTGGCGAGTGCAAGACGACCTTCTTAAGGGCATCAAGCTCAGGAGACAAGGTTGCTGACATTAGAAACCCCTGACAAATCTTTGGCAGATATTTCATAATCTCAGTTACATCGTCAGCGTAGCCTGTAAACAAGTGCAAAAGAATAATTTTGAATGAGTTGATTTGTGCAGTTATTAATAGTCATTTTGACCAAAAAACATTTACTCACCAAAAGATAAGACAAGGTCAGCTTCATCAACGACCAAGCTATCAACTGATTCCTTTAATGTTGTTTTCAGCAAATTGCCATCTCTCTGAATATGTGCCAATAATCCAGCCGGAGTGGATACCAACACATCAGGCCTGTCTCTCAACATTGCTTCTTGCTGAACTAAAGAGGATTCACTGGAATTTTTTCCTGAAAAGAGAGTAGCAACAGAGACAACTTCGTCACAATAGTAGATCAGACTATTCAAAGTGTTTGTAACTTGCGTGCAAAGTTCGCGAGTTGGGACAAGAATAACAGCCTTCACAAACCCCTCGCCTTCATCATCATCGTTCTCCTCTGATCTCAAAATTTTATGCAATATGGGAAGGCAGTAAGCTAGCGTTTTTCCAGACCCAGTTCTTGCTCTAACTAGAAGGTCTCTACCAGAGGTGATGGCAAGTGGAAGACATTTCGATTGCACGAGTGTTGGTCTTACATAGCCCAAACGAGATAATCCTTTGCGCAGCCTTACATCAAGGCCTACAGTTGTACACAAGGTTGCGAAGGTGTCCTGGGGATCCAAGAGAGACTCTGTATTCGACATGATGGGGATGGTAGTGGCGATGTACCTACAAGTTGTAGCCTTTGGGGAGAGTTAGTTGTTATCAGGTTTGTTTGTGAGGAGACTCAAAATTTGAATGGTTGGTGGTTGGTGGTTGGGTGGTGAGAGGAAGATGAGAAGAAGTAGGTATTCACCAACATGACAAGAACTTCCACTTTTGCGTGGGGCGATATATTGGGGGTGAATATTCAAAACAGTCATTAAATAGGTATCCACGATGGACGATGGACAAGTCATGATCACTAATCACTAAAATTTAAAATTGTGTGCAATCAAATAATAGGTATCTACATCAATGAAATGATAAATGCTATGTCCAACAAGAGGTTCTATACAATCTATGTCAATATTGCATGGCAAACGATTCGGTCCATATCACTTGGATTGATGTGATGGACAATGGTCATGATCACTAAATAGAAACAAACCAAACACTCTATTAGTGCCTCATGGTGACTCCTAAAGGAAGGGTGATGAAGTCATTGTCATTTCTTACGATGATGATTCTTCCACAGCAAGGGGTTCTTATTTTCCTGTCCAATAGAAACGAACCAAGTACCCATGATTGCTTCAGGCCTATTGTTTCTCTTCTTCAAGAAGGCATCTGAAGTTTCCTGTCCAATAGAAACGAACCAAGTACCTAATGATTGCTTTAGGCCTATTGGTTCTCTACTTTTTAAGAAGGCAACTGAAGTTTCCCGGGACTGTCTCAATTCGTAGTTTTAGAGCGGAGCCCGGAGCCCGCACATAAGGTTCGATGAAGCCGCACTATTTTATAAAACATAAAACAGAAAGTTGCCGAAAGAGACAAGTTTTAGCTCAAACAAAAGTACTTACTGCAAAATAGGAGAAGATATCACTACAGTAGAACCTCACACTGTCAAGAGTTGTACGTATTATTATTTGATGAGACATTCATTGTGACATGCGCTCCTGTGGATGGAGGAGAAAAGAAGGATAATCATGCTCAGCATTTGGTTGTGTCATTGTTTTCTACTACTGAAAATTATAAGTAATCATCTTGCTGATACTTTCCAAGCATACGAAGTAGAACAAATAATCACGCGCGGGGTAAAAGGAGAAGCATATTACTTTTTTATGGATCTGTCCTTGGAATCCTTGAATTCGAATGATCAAACTCACCTCAACAATTCCTTTAATTACCCAATTTCACAATCAGATCTTGCTTCATCTATCTTGCTTCATATACTGCCCTGCCCTTCCCTATCTTACCCTACCCTACCCTACCCTACCATACTACCCTGTTAACCATGATACCCTTGTTCCGAAAGCATCGCGACAAAAGAAAGGATGGAACTGGGCGTACTTCATCCATCCAGCATGACCAACGTTGTAACAGACGACGATCCAAGGGTCTCGCAGTCTGTCCCTCCTCGAATTTTCTAGCAGCCCTCCTCGTCCCGCTTCTCATGTTCTTGACCCTATCAGCACTCTTGCCCGCTGCCGTCAACGCTGCTGAGGATTCAAGTGACCTCAGTGAAAATGCTCGTGGCAATGACGAATCTCGTCTCTTATCAAATCTCGTATTTGGAAAGGATTCTGGAGCCAACACTGACACTGACGATCTCTTCTACTTCTCTATGAGTGCAGATAGAATCCAGTCCAACATGGATGAGGATACTGTCAGTAGAACTCATGGATCTGTGAGTATAATAATTTGACTTCGTAAGATTAAATCTTCAAGCCTTTTTCTCACTCTCTTTCCTCATCCCTTTTTCTCTCTTGTGATCCGCAGAATCCTATTTCTGCAAGCACTGCTAGTAGCAGTTCATTTAATGTTGCATCCTCTGGTCATGTACTTCTCTCTGAAACTGGTTCAGTTGTCCAAGCCAAAGATGATCAGATCAGGCCAGAATATGCTGGTCTTCATGATGCAGACATTGGACATTTGATCAAGGCGACACTCAGCAAAGATAAAAAGAAGCGGCAGTTTATTGTTTTGACACCTGAACAATCTTCTTTACTATATTCTGAAAAAGATAATGAAGATCGTAGTGGTGAATCCCAGCAAGGTGATTTGAAAAAGGCTACTTCAGGCAAGGTGTGTTGAGTTTGGTGGATGGTGTTTTGACATACATTTTTTCTTTTGGTTTTGATAAATAATTTTCTTACGTTTTACAAACATGCGCTAACGGTAATCCATCCACAGACTTCTAATGACAATCGACGGTTGATGAGAGAAAATAGGAATCTGAAAGGAAAAGGAAAAGGGACTTCCGAACCCAGTTCTGCCCCAACCTCGAACCCTTCAAAGAGACCAAGTCAGCCCCCCACAATGATTCCAAGCAACGAACCTTCCAGACAAGTAAGTTTCACGTTATCTCATCCTATCATTAAACTCCACATAGCAAACCTCACAGTAATCATTCATTACCTGATACCACTAGCCCTCTTTCGAGCCTTCCGACAATCCAAGTGTAAATCCATCAGATTCTCCATCTGAGTGCATTGATGAACCAGAATGGGTTGTTGGTGGTTTGAATAGTTATACAGGCTTATCTTGCAAATCAATTTCATCCAGCGTCGTTAAAGATGTTTGCCAAAAGATTGAGTCGTTGGAAGACTCTGCCTACCAATTCAAAACGGTACGTGGACCTAGTAAAGTGCAGTCAACCTTTCCACTATGATGTAAGAATTATTAATAATCGCTGTCTCATTGTAATTCATAATTATTTCGAGCGCAGGTATCCATGGCATGCTGTGAATGTGGAGGTGGTAACCATCAATCCAGCACTCCATCTACCAGTAATCCGACCCTACATGCCTATCCATCGGCTGAGCCCTCAACGGAACCAACTGCATGTACAGATGAACCAGGATGGTTTTACGACATTCTAAATGATGGCACAAAGTTGGGATGTACAGCATTTGAAGGAGACCCAGAGGATATGTGCACACGGTTTGGCAAATTCGAGCACGAACATAAGACAGCGGCGTTGGCTTGTTGCCTCTGCGGCGGAGGTGATCATCAGTCCGTTACTCCTAGCTCTTCTCCGTCATTGCATCCTAGCAGCAATCCCTCTATCAATCCTAGCGTTAGGTAAGAACAAGATGGAGTATTATTAATTCTTTCAACACATCATTTTTTACTTTGTCGCATACAACTCACTACTTTTCAATTGCTCTGTTATTTCCTCATTACAGCTCCATGCCATCTAAGGAACCAAGCATGCTTCCATCAGGCGAACCATCTGTAATAGTAAGTATAAATATGGTTATACCTAGACTAAATAGAAATTTCATCAAGCTCGAAATTCTCATTCTTCTTTTCAAAATAGCCATCCGATGAACCTTCTCAAAGTCCCTCAGAATCATCGATGCCCAGCAGTATTCCGAGTATGAGCTGGGGGACTCAAACTAATGGTGAGCCTTGTAACTATGATCGAGAATGCTTGGTAGCTCCATTTTTTCGCGAAAACGGCAGGCGTCGCATGGGATACACGGTTCGTCGTATTGGTGCTAAATCAGACAAAGATCATAAGAAACACAAATCCCACACCTCCAATCCTTCCGGAAATCCGTCTGGCGAGCCTAGTCGTTTACCATCAGATAAACCGAGTCTATCACCATCAGACAAACCGAGTCTTTTACCATCAGATACACCGAGTTCATCACCATCAGATCAACCAAGTCTCTTGCCCTCAAATCAACCATCAGACCAACCAAGTCTCTTGCCCTCAAATCAGCCAAGTCTCTTGCCTTCAAATCGACCATCAGATCAACCGAGTCTCTTTCCTTCAGACGAGCCATCATTGCTACCATCAGACGAGGTTCGTTGACATTGATTGATTTTCCAAAAAAAGTATGCAAATGTTGTGATCGTATTTTAAACTCTAATATCTTACCTCCTTCTACAACTCATAATAGCCCTCAATAATTCCGACATCTATCCCTTCTAGCATTCCGTCTTTATCTCTTGAGCCGAGTAATGAGCCATCAAATACCCGAAATGTTGGAACATGCAAAAAACAGACAAGAACATGTGAAACCCCAGTAAGAATTCTAAACATGAAAGATATTTTTATTTCCAATATTTTTTCCTATTTTTTCTCACGTTATCTGCACAATTGCGCCAAACACATAAATAGGATTTGACAATCCGAACACAAGATCAACTTGCAACTGGTGGAAATAGAAGAAGAGGAGAATCCATCGCTCTGGTGTCAACGAACATGTTTTATGTCGGATCCTATGGAAATAGTTTGAATGACAATTTAAATGATGGGTCGTATGATCAGGATTATCTTGGTGGTCACTTGGTGGATAGATATGACTCCAATCATATTATTCTGTATGGTAATGCTTGGAAGGCATTTGAACTAGTTACGCCATACAAGGTTACTAAGAATACAAGGATTGCGTTTGACTTCACGGTGTTTAAAGAGGCTCAAGGTCATGCAATCTGCCTTGACAACGATCGAAACGAGGACACGTTCGGAGGTACATACATACGATGCCTGATGCTCGGAGGAAAGCAATTTTCAAAATGGGATCATGTAAAAAAATTGAACCTTGTCGATCTGAGGACAGGCGAAGCCCGTCAATCATCTACATTGCAAGGGGGTGATGCAAGTAAAGCCGTGGATGGGAATATCAAGCAAGCCTGGAGTTCTGTTCCTGAATTAAACAGTGTTTCTTGTACTCCTCCTGGAATTCAATCTTGGTGGGAATTTGAATTCAAAAATAATGATATGGGTAATGAATTTGAAATTTCTGAAATCATTATATACTCGGGTCTGAACTGTCCAGCATGCGAAAATTTGACCAACTTTCGTGTTTCTATTTGCGGGTTAGACACACATACTTCATTAAGTTCTCCATCAGATACACCATCCACCTCTACGCCCCCCTCCTCACTTTCCACACAGACATCAACAACATGGCCAGATGCGTGCGATGGGACAATTTACACCAGAATTAATGACGATATTATTTATGCTGATACTATCAATAAAGACGGTATCGTTATAATCCCTGTGAAAAGGAAAGGAGCTATAATACGAATCACTTTGGAGGGAAGTACCCCTCGTGTTCTTGCTCTAGGAGAAGTCCAAGTCATTGGAACACTAACTGAGAGGATTCCCATTAAAATTGATTTAAATGTTTTTGATCTCTTTCCAGCACAGGATGCAAAAATAAGATATATTGGATTTGTTCAAGATGACGACGAATTTCCGAACACAGGCTTTCCTCCTCACTTAGGAAATGGAGCAGTCATGTCCGAGTTTAACGATATGATTTTGTACGAATCAGACGATGCCCTAACTCAATTGGTGAGTTGTGATATCTCTGGTCAGTTGATGTTGAAACTTTCCTTCTTGTCTAACTGGATTTTTTTTTAATTTTAGGATGTTGTCTGGTCAAGTCAAAATCCTCAATTCTTCAACGAACAAGGAAATGCGAGGACAACGGCAGAAATGCCTTTTCACAGTACGACTTATGCGTTATGGAAAGTGGATGTAATTGATTCAATTGTGCGCGTCAGAGAGTGTTATCGTGTACCCTTCCTATCCTTCCCCAATGAATGTACAGGTGTTCAAGGCAAAGTCCCTTTTGATGATCACGAACCTATGAGCATTGCAATGTCTCCCAATATAAGCACAATAGTTGTTGGCTATCCAGAATTTATCTTTAGCACTCCGTCAACAGCACCTTCTGAAGCTCCATCAATCTCAACATGTAAGGGGGCTTTACCATTTTTGATTCAAATCTATCCCTATCATATTCTCACTCTGATATTATTATTTTCTTAAAGTGCCCACTAAATCACCAACTAAATCACCGACTAAAGCACCAACTAAAGCACCAACTAAAGCACCATCTGAATCACGTAAGTTGTACCTGCCATCCTCTCTTTTCTACTATTTTACTTCAATGTGCGCTCATCGTGTCTTCACTTCCTAACATAGCTGCTGCTAGGAGAAGGCTCTCTGAATCTGAACAAGACAAACACGGAGTTGTCGTCATCTACGTTTATAATAATAATAAGGTGGGATTTCCACATGCTACAGATTGGACAGGAGGAGTACAACCCTTTAAGATATATGGCATTTTACCTGGCGCAGATTTCGGAGCAGGTGTCGCAGTCTCCGATGATGCTTTAACTGTAGCCGTAGGAAGTCCTGAGAGAAGCGTTGAAAATGGAACTATGAACAGAACTGGAATGGTGCAGGTATATCAATATGCAGATGGAAGTTGGAACCAAAAGGGAGCTGATATACTACCAGATGGAGACAATATATTTTTATTTGGATATCGTGTAGGACTCTCACAAGATGGAAATTCTTTGGCTGTTTCAGCGCCAAATTCTTCTCATCCTTCTCAAGGACAAGTGGGGGCTCTTTTTGTCTTTGACTGGGATTCCAGAAACGAGAGTTGGATTCCTGCTGTATTAGCAAAGTACGGATCTACCAGTGATCAGCACCTTGGTGTGAAAGGTATTGTCACTGACCCTCAAAATCTTCTCCTTCATGCTGTCGATATAGATGACAACAGGCATTCTTTTAAGGTACGTTGCACAGTGATATTATCCAACTTGAGTTAGAATATTGCGCAAGATCAAAACCTAACATTTTGTTTGTTTGTCACTACGAAATAGCTCGAGGGCACTTGCAGTGAGTCAAATGCTGTACCAGTCAAATCAATTCTTCCGCATCAAATCCAGTGTGCATGTCTTCCTGGCTTCCTTGCATCCAATGGAGGAATAGGCTTAACTCAGACCCTTCGACCTAGATCAAGTGATTCGTGTGTACCTGGACTTAACTCCGGTAATGTGGCAGTCACAGCGACCACTCTTACATTGACTTTTTCGGAAGAAGCGCATGTCGTCATTTCATCGATGATTCTTACTCGTCACGATCTGGACGGTGATGTGCCTATTGATACGAAGGATAAAATCAGTCTCTTAGAAAGTGATAGTGTGTCAACTGGACAGTATGTGCTAGTATCTGATCTACGCCCTGGCTTCCGGTATACTATAAGCATGCAGTACACAGATAATCATTTGAACCGTTATGAAGAGAATTCCGGAGTCTTGGATACCATTGTTCTCCCTGCAGTATTGAGCTGCTCAGGCGATTCCGGCACATCTGATTTAACTGGAAGGCCCAGGAATCTTCAAATTAAGCAGCAAGATGGGTATGTCTTCTTTGAGTTCATTGACAATTCGCTGTGCGAGGAGGGCTTCTCCTTCTCGCGTACCCAAGAAGTAGACGAGTTCTTGACAGATTTTACCAAGGGAGGTATTAGTTTTACAAGTGACTATTATTATTCGTCAAGTCAACTATATAATTCACTCATCACGCCTGAGATTGAAGCTTCAGATGACCTTCGATTGTCACAGCTTGAGGTAGGTAGACAGTATGCGTATTGTGTCCGAGCCATTAGGAAAGATCATTATATGGATTCTCCGTATGAAGGGTTTAACGATCGTAGACTGTTGACCTCATCTGCTGCAGCATGTGCTGCTCACACAATCAAATGGGAGGCTTCAATTGATGGATTGGTGACCACAGAATCAAATGCGGTAAGTAATTGAGAAATAGAGAGCAGGAGAGATTATGCTAATGGATAATTCAATTCTAACTGTTCCATGTTATTCCTCCATGAAGGGCACTCTCCCAATCGAGAATGTTAAAATTTCCTGGATACTTTTATCTGAAACGTTTGAAGAACTTGCTTGTGATGGCTGCAATGGAGATGTGCTGTCTAACGAAGGAGGTGTCTTCACCATTGCAATCAAAGCCACAGCAGAAGCACTCAACGGCAGGAATCAAGCCGATATCCCCGTGAGGCTGTTCTTTTCAAAATCATCACCAGGATCGTCTGAACGTATAGTTCACAAGTTCCTTTGCAATAATGGAGTGGAATATTGTGATGAGAAGAATGGACATTACGTCTATTTAAGACATCTCCACTTCGACACTTCTCTTCATATTTTTGACAAAACCTCAGTCCCTTTCAGTGGCAAGGTCACGATTGCTGATACGGAGGGTTGCGTATTGCCTGGTGCCACAATCTGTTTGATGCACAATTCAACTTTAGGGATTCAATCCCAAATTATCTGCGGTGACACAGACACAAATGGAATCTATGTTCTACCTGTTGTTGCAGGATCAATAGTTCACGAGATTGATGTAACATATCGTGGCCATACTTTTAGCCAGACTACAGACATAGACTACGCAGCTGGTATAGTTATTCTACCCGAAAATGCACCATTCTTTAATAACAATTTCGAAGATATCAGTAAGGCTGACCTTCGTGTTGAAATTGTAGGAGGACAGTGCAATGAGCAACTGGGGAAAAGTGAAGTTGTCATCAAAGTAATGAATTGCGAGTGGTCACCTGCTCGCTTCACCCAATCAGGAATTATGCAAAAATACACTAATCTTCCAGCTCATTTGATGCATGTTGAGGTCACAAATATTGTGGACAAAAATGAGAAACAAATTGATCCAATTTTTCAGCATTTCCAAGGTGAACGTCCAATCGTTAGGGTCATAGATCTACGTGATGCAAACGTGATCAAGGCAGATTTTACAGCTGAAAAGCAGTCAATAGAGACCAACACGACAACTGGAAAAGAGAACATAAATGCTCTGAATGAGGAGGAAATGGGTTTGAGCGCTTTAGAGGAAGGGGAAGAAGAAAAGTTAGATTCTGTGCGATTCCAATACAATGGAGTTTTAAGAATGCAAGTATTCATCGAGGAACGAAAGGACATGCTCGATTGCGATGAAGCCGATCTTGCTGAGTACGGTGACGCTCAGTCTCTCCATGTTATTGATTACATGACTGTTTTCGATGTTGAAGTGAAACTCGTGTACGAAATACTGACTGGCTTGTTCTGCGATATTGTAGATGACGACCTAAAAATCCTTGTTGACAACCAAGTTGGAATAGATTCATTTGCTGGAAATAAGGAGTTTGAGCAAAAAGTCGTAGATGAAGACACACTTGACCTCTTATCCCGGTGCTCTCCATTGAATCTTGGTGCTTGTTTATTCAATGTGACTCATGATATGAATGCAGAAGGAGAAAATAGTGGGAATGCTGGACTGACAAAGCTTACATTAGCCACTGGCAGACCAAACATCATATCTCCTTACACAAAGAACATCATTTTTAAAGTCATTGGTGGTACATCTGATGTTGCACACAAGGCCGCTGTGTTCGTGTCAGGATTGTATTCGAAAGGGCCTGGTAATTCCTTCGCTTTGCCCACTCACGAACCCCTTATGATACTCCGCGATCCACCAGGTAGGTTCTCCCTTTCCTCTAGTGACCAACTAGATTCATTGTTTATTTTACTAACGCTATGTATTTCATTTGCAGGCGGGTTATCGTACGCAAAATACGAAAATGTTGTTTCAACCTTTAAATCATATACAACACATTCTGAAACCAGCCTTAAGAATAAACTCAATTTGGGGCTTGCTACATCTGTCAAACTAGAGCCATTGCTTTGTGCTGGTTTTGGATTTGGGCTATTAGGGCCTGGTGTTACATTCTGCCAGGCGCCAACTGCATTCTCCACTGAGGTTGGCATGTAAGTGTATTTATTTCAAATTCTTTGAATCCAATAAAGAATAACATTAGCTAACTTTCAGAGTTTCACAGTCTTGACCTTGATACTGAACTTGGTGGCGATGTTGAAGATACAACAGAAGAGAAATCAAACGAATTCTCCACTACGTGGAGCTTCACGACAAGTGATGATCCATGGACTGCTGGTTCAATGTCAGACGTGAGTAATATCTTTGTGTCTTCCTTGCCTCTGCTTTGCACCAATCATTAAATTTTATTCTTTATCATAGGTCTTTGTTGTCCCCAATTTATATGTGGAATTTGAGGAAGTCTATGAAGTGTTTTGGAATAATACAGAATGTGATCCTATCCGAAATGCAACCCTAGAAGATGACGACAAAACCCCCTTCCCATCACAATTAATCTTTTCAGTGAATTCAGCAAGCAGCAAACCGGCTCTCTCCTTCTATTCCAGATACCATATCGAGTTCGTCAAATTACCAGACCTTGATGATGCCATTGAGAAACAACAGAAAATTGTTAACGCCATGAACGCAGGTGAAGCGGTTTGTTGCTTAGATGATACTCCCCAGTGTCCTCCTACAAGAAGAAAGAAGGTGTGCACAGACGAAGAAAAAGAAGAAGAAATGGAAGATCTCCAATCCATCATTGATGGGCGTAAGGGCTGGGCGGACAATCTGTTGCTAGAGCCAGTAACGAAAAGTATTGTGAGTTGGATGTCAGGTTTCGGTTCCATGGGATTGCACGGCGAAGCAGAACTAGCGTTGGGAGAAGACAGCGCGGTTGAGCTGTTGAAGCCAGATGTTGAATCAGGCCTGGCTCCTCCTGACCTCATTGATACCTCGACACAACTCATAAACAAGTATTCGAAAGAAGAGGGAAAAGCAAAGGAGGGACTCGAGAAATCTCAACGCATACAGATCGCAGGTAAGTTATGCCATTTAATTCTCGTTTATTCTAGTTGAAAGATTGATTTTGTCTGCTGTAGACTGATATTTGACTTTAACTGATAGGTGGAGGGACAAAGTATGAAATGAGCTTGAAGAAAGAGCGGATTGGTAAGTTTTTGCTTTGCCGTTATTGTTTGTTCTTGCTATGACAGGCTCTGACACTTGTTTTAAAGACTCTAAAGAGGCATGCATCTTTGGGTGCAAGGTGACATCGGCCACCGAAATCAAATTACCTAACGTGAAGTTTCTCAGAACGAAAGTGTTTGGCAGCGGAGTAAACATGCAAATTACACCATTTGACTTCACAATAGAACACACTAGTGAATGGAAGAAATCTATGAAGAACACTAAGGGGACGGAGGTTTCCTTTGTCCTCGGCGATCCAAATCCTGGGGATGAATTTGTAGTTGATCTCTTTTACGATATTAGATATGGCTCAGTTGTGTTCCAAACGATAGGAGGCCGCAGCAAATGTCCATGGGAAGCAGGAACTTTACCTCAAGAAGATCCCGTAATCAAAATCCAAAAGTATCCTAGTCAATTCGTGTTCCCTAGTGACGAGATGGTGTTTGAACTTGAGTTATCGAACGTGGGGGTTGGGAAAGAGTCGCTATTTGCTCTCTATGCGCAATTGAATGACAATGAAGGTAATATGGAGATCAAGGTCGATGGTTCACCATTATTCGAGAGCAGGGTATACTTCTCTGTGCTCAAAGAAGTGCCCATAAAGAAGACACTGACGATAAGAAGAGGTCCAAGGATGTATGTGAATAAACCAATTCATTTGACCTTTGAGAGTGGTTGTATGGATGAGGCTAGTTTGTAAGTATTCCCGCACAAATTCGAACTTATTTCAACAAACTCACAACTCACACTCATTTCACACTACGGTATTACCACAGCAACAACGATCTCACTATAGCTCTATTCAACAATACAAAGTCAACAATTCCAAACTCAGTGACTATACAACTATTCAACACTGTCGACGAAAATAATAATAAGTTAATCAGATTTGTCGAGCCGTGTCCTAGAGTAGAGTGGGCAGGTTCATTGTCGCGTGATCGAAGGTTTGTGGTGAACACCAACTCAAATGAAGAACAGCAGAAGACTCTTAAAGTGACTGTGTTCAATCCCGATTTTGGAACAGAGAGCTTTAAAGACAAAACCTCCAACCGCTTGGAACATGTCATTTTATATTATCGTAGACTTGGCGAGGGGGAGGCGAATTGGCTACCAGCTCAAATAGACTTGGAAGTTGGTTCTATGAATCTCGACTTTGCAGCTGAGTATGCCTCGGAAGATGATTATGGATATACCACACTAGATTGGCACCATGGTGGCAAGGAAGGAGATTATGAAATAATGGTAGAGACAATGTGCGAAGCTCTCGGAGGACCAGCTGAAATCGACTTCTACAGGGAAAGTATTTTGACTGGAGTCATTGACCGTACAAGACCCCAACAATATGGCGACCCCCTGCCTCTCCGTGGCGACATTTTGCTTGGTGAAGAAGTCTCTATAGTTTTCACAGAACCTTTGGACTGTGGTAGACCCTTTAGCTTTGAGATTACTGTTGATGTATTGGATACCAACTACATTTTTGATTTAGACAATCTTAAAGTTATATGTGAAGGGCGGAGAATTGGTTTTCAGATCGGTCAAGTGTTTGATCCTGACGTATTGATGGGCAAGACATTCATAGTCACAATCGGCTCAATCGACTTTAAATCAAGTGCAGTGAAGGATGTAAATGGCAACGAGATGGAGCTTAACATTGTTTTCGAGCGTACATTTGCCGATCTCAACTTAACAGAAGCGTCCACATCATTTACGTTTACTCTCCAAGACACGCTTTGTACGGACGCTACTGTCTCCAGTTTATCGGATCCAATCAGGAACGACATAGCGTTAACTTTAGATGTGTCAGATACTAGTCGATTACAGATTGTCGATCTGGAGTGCCATGAGATTCTAAATGAAGTCATTGCTTTAGTGAATATTCTTTCATCTTCTGATGGGACTTCGGATGGTAAAAGAACACTATTAGAGAGCGATCATTATCGGACAGGAGATACACATAATTCCATTCAGCTCTTTTATAGGTTGTGGGATGAAACTAGTAAAGGACGGAGACTTGGTGCCAGTGCTATCGCAGTGGGTAAAATGAGAATAATTCCCTCCGACAATGATTTGGCAAAATACAGGACGCATCCTACCGATCAAGGAAGAGAGAGGGAATTGCATCTCATTGGCTCTCTCCAACATGCAGGCAATGGCAATGGCAATATAAATGAGTTCATGATCAGCGAGATGGTAAATGGGCAAAGAAGTATGAAGGAGGAGATGGAGTCACTTCATAAATCAGACGAGGCAACATTGAACGCAATGCATAAATCAGACGAGTTAACATTGAACGCAATGAGGGAAGAGATTCATGCTTTACGCCTGTTGAAAGGAGACAACAATTCGATGGAAGTAGAATTAGAGGGTATGCTTATGAAGTTGGGATTCATTATGGCAGCTTGTGCCTTTGTTGTTGTTAGTGGATTGGTTCACTTGAGTCACTAATGTTGAACAATGCCATAACATAGCAAAGACACAAAGGTAAAAATTAAGTTAAAGTGATTACTATGTTCATGTAGCCAAAGCAAGGGTCACAATCTGTATTTCTTTTGCAATGGCTGTGACGGGTGGTGGAAGTGCAAGCGTTTTAACTTCCTCCTCTGCGTTGTTGTTCCTCGCCTCCTCAGTTGCAACTCATAAATCTTCGTCTGTAGTCATAGTGTAGCAGAGATACATGTAGCGTGTTGTCTACAAAAATGAAATCGATTGCTTGTTGTTCGTGACCAGAACAAAAGCAAACCAAACAAGAGACTGAGATGGAAGAAGGTGATGAAATCGTATTGCTGTAGATCGTAAAAAGAAAATTGGGAAGACAGAAATACCTCACAAGACAGCACAAGAAAGAAGGGATAATTTATAATTTGTGAGAGGTAAAAATAAATGACAAAAAAGATGGACAAGCCACAATAAATGGCCTTCCCTTCTTTTTTAGCTTGCTACGATGAACGAACGTCGTGTGGATAGAAAATGATGATGATTCTTTGTTTTTGCCACCACTATTTTTACTTCTTATTCCAATCAACAATCACCATCACCATCACATCACCTCACCTTCACCATGCCGACGAGAGCGATTCAGGACACTGATCTAAGCACCAACGTGAATCCATCGAAGAAATCACGGACATCAAATGCGGAACCTGACTTCACCAAAGTTTTGCTGGAATGCGGAGTGTCGTCACTGGGAAGCAATGATATGGTCAAGACTGGGAGCTCCCTCGATCAAGATGTAACTCCCTCATCTCTACGTGCCTCTATACATGGACTTCTTTCGGAAATGCACAAAGGTGGAGTGGATGTCGATAATGCCATGGTTCTTGAGACGATGGATCAGGTCATTGTATCTTCTAGTTTTGAGACAGATAATGGAGAAGTCAAAAATGGTTTGCTGTGGAAGATGTTACTGCCCATGACCACGACCACGACTTGTGATACAGATTTGAACAGCAATACTGATGTACAGGCATCGCAGCTATCACAAACTCACCTCGATGATAATTTCCAACCAAAAAGTTTTGATGCTTCCCTCATCAAAATCCTATTGCGAGTTGATGCCATCCAATCCACGCTCTTGACATGCCTCCTTGCAAAATTACAAGAAATTGCAACATCTCAAGATGAAGATAGCATGGGTGCTATTAATGAAACCTTGGATACCTTCACATGCAATGAGGAGGTACCACGCCTCATTATTTCGCATATCAAATGGCTTGAATTGATCGCTGATCCTATTCTGCTTGTCAATGCTACGTTGGAATGTATTACTGTTCTATGTACTGCACTCCCTGATGCAGATGCCGATGCCGATGGAAGAGACTCAAATGGCAATCGGAATGTAGGAGTATCTGGGGATAACATCAGTCGAAAAATTCTCTTTGATCTTATTGCAACTCTTCCTGATATTGTAGACGATGGTTCTATCACACAGGATCCTGAACTGATGGATAATATTCTCAGTACCCTTCGGGATGTTCGAGTCCAGGATCCAACGCTCTTGATTCCATGTTTAGATGCAGTGAGTTCATTGAGATTCACGACAGAAGATCAGGTTGATATCATTATAAATGATGCTTTAGAGGCGTTGGAAAGTGTTTCGGAATCATTTCTCTTGCCTGCACTGTGCAAATTTTTGGTTCAAAATGTTGCACGGGGGGATAATGCAATGTGCGACAAAACAATTGAGACCTTTCGTAGATTAAAGCTGGGGTTTGATGCTGATGGCGAGATGGCGATAGATGCGAATGTAAGAGATACTCGTAGAGGACAAGTTCACGACATGACAGATTCGGAGGCGCTCATGCTGGAGGCTCTGTCCCAAGGATTCATGTACCGCACAGATTTGACGAATGCTCTAATCAATGCTATCAAATGCACTGCTCCATCACAGCATGGGGTTGCTGATCTTTTTCTATTAATGTGTTGCGCAAGTGCCGCTCATAACAAAGCAAAAGTGAAACAGCTGGTAAAATCCAAAACTGTTTCAGGGGGATTTCATCGAGGTTTAGTGGTTGATACTATCAAAGGCAACGGAGTAGCTTTGAATCATTTGTTTGATACATCAATGCTTCCTTTAGCTGATACGCTAGTACGCGCAAGTGAAAAGGCTGCTCGAGAATTTGGAGGACAGTTGTACGAAGAAATGTTTCTGGAGTTTGCTGATAGAGTGCAGCGACAGGAAATAGTTGGCCAGCTTGTGATTCACATTGCATCTGGTTCGTCATATGATGAAACTGATGTTGCCTTGCGAGTGTTTTCCAATCTTGCTCAAAATTCGATCGGACTCCAAAGTCTGAAAATGTTTTTACCGTTTTTGACCTCGCTCTTGGAGAACGTGCAACACTTTCAAACGCCTCATTTGAGAAGATTGTTTTTGCTGTTGTTCACAGTAGGCGGAGATGCCGATGACATCATGAATAATGGATCGGATGAAGTGCAGATTCTAATCAACAAATTTCTTGCACTTCAGCAGGTTGGTGTGAAGCAAATTGTAAGTCCTATTCGAATGTTCTTTTCTTTCATGTATGTCAATGCTCACACTATATCTTGACTCAGGGGATCATTGGCGCGGTTGCATATGCATCCTGCCTCGGAAAGAATGAAACTCCAGAGAAGGTGAAGGATGCAATCAACATGCTTGAATTGGTTCAGAAAAGTTGTGCAGTGAATTCTTGCAAACGGACATTACAGCACTGGGAACTTTCAGAAATCCACGAAGCGGGTTCATCTGCGATGTCTATATTCTTTGGTGAACTTTGCTTATCAATTCAAGCCTCTTCACTATCTCAGCACATCAAACAATGGATCCTTGATAGATTTGGCACTGCCTTGGAAGATATCTATCTTGGAGATTTTGAGGGAGGCGTGAAAGACAAAGCGGACAGAGCGCTATTGGACGGTTCCTCTGGAATAAAAATGGCACCAAAAGGGGAGATGCGTTACAATATTGATGAAGGAGAAGCTGTTGTATACCTGAAATTGCTGTCACTCCACGTCTCTAATGACCTGCACAATAGAGATGTTGTCACACAGCAATTATGTCCTCTTTTGAGACTTCTCACAGTTGCATATGAAGAAAGATACGGAGGTGAAGGAATTGATAATATTGACGCCCTCCTGGGATGCCCAGTTTTACTACCCGACAGTTCAAGCTCCGGCGTTGACTTTACTCATCTATCTGAAGTTCAGAAACATACTACAGTTGCTACATTGTTTACTGCTGTATCTTGGTTCCGTGAGGTTGTCAATTCATTCATGTACAGTGCAGCATTTGGTAACTCGAACGGATCCCAGCCGACGCAGGACCAAGATAGCGTAAGAAAGAAGGTTGTCTCAAAGCTGAAGTGCCTACTCGATCTGGAGGAGGAACTTTTCCTGTGTGCGAAAAAATGCTATACGTTTAACCCACCCGGCTCGTATCCATTACCCATTCCACGTGACCTCATGAACAATAATATCGATTATTCTGAGATTGATAAGACCGACGATGCTTCCGATGTTGATGCAGATGATATAGGCCGCATGAGCAAAGAAGAAAAAAGCGCGTTCAACGCCATCAAGAAAGCAGCCAAAAAGAAAGTGGCAGACAAATTCAAATCGAAACAAAAAGTTCTCAAACTGAAAGGTAAGTATGAGGACACATTAGAGAAGAGAATTAAGTCGGCTTTGAGGCCGCTCAGCGCGTATGTGTGCATTGCACTTGGATTCCCTGAATTAAGACTTGCCAATCAGCATCAAACCAGCAGTCAAAATATCATGCTGTCAATGGGTGCTTCTGAGCTAAAGCATGTGAAGGTTGGTGGAGACGTGACCAACTCTTTAATCCAGCTCTTGAACGACGGACTACATTCACTATTTCATGAAGGCGACAAATTAGGCGAAAACCCCTACACCATGAGTAGTCCTCAAAATGAAGGGTCCATCAAGAGCGAGTTTCAGTTCCTAAACCTTTGTATCGACAGTGACGTTTTCGTGTCAATTCACGAAAGACTTGTTTCATCAGCTGAGATTCTCGGTGATGATGAAACGGAAGATGGTGTCAGGACTGAGACAATGGAATGCACACTACTTTTACTTCAGTGCGTAACCGTGCTGCTCAGGACTGAAGAGTTACACACGCCATCAGGCAGACCTTATTTCGAGGCTATCATGAAACAAATAGCCGAAGGCGACCGAATTTCATCAAAAAGCTTTAAGCCAATGAAGAGTTATCCAATTTTTCTTAAGTCAGGAGCCTCACTCTTTGCTTTATTAGAGGAAGCTATCACCGGGAGCGAGACTGATGACTTGGCTTTTACGATGATCGGAGTAGATTGTGTCGACTCTCTAGTTCGTAGGGCCAGTAGTGTGGAACATTTCAAAAGGGAAAATGGAGGAGATTCAGCTCAAAGTAAAGTTCAAGCTATGAAAGGACAAGTGTCAAAACTATGTCTAGGACTATTACGTCGAGAATGGAAACAGGGGACTACACTTGGCAAGAGCAATATCGGCAAATTGGTTGTACTTTACCTTGAGTATAGTGCATGTGAATCTTCTAAAAGCTTCGACGATTTTGACGAATTGAAATGGGGCAGATTGAACGCCATTCATGTGCTCATCAATGAGGCACTGATAAAACTGCCTCAGACTGACGGATCCAAAGGTCCTGTGCCTTCATTTCCATCATGCTGCAAAGTCACATTTGGGTGCTACTTCTCTCCCATTTTATCTGCAATCACATCTGAAATGTTGAATTTGTTCCAGGGGCCTCTTTCAAAGGCAGCTACTACATGCAATAATTCCACAAAGGCGTCCTTGTCAGTTCAGTGTCGTTTGATCTCACAAATGCTGCAAATGTTCGATCTCACAAAAGATAACCCATCCCTTGCAAAAAGCTCGTACCTATTATCGCAAGTGAAGAATGGAACAAAGTTCATCGAAATTATTGTTAAACGAGCAATTCCTTTTTGTGCCAAACATTTCAACCAACACAACGAAGGAGTATTGCAAATATTGAAAGACACTCAAAGGATTTCTTCACAAATGAGCTTTATAATTGCCCACGGAAAGAGGGTGAAGGATGCTAATCTCACGCGTGAAGGCCCAAAAGTAAGGAAAGTATGCGAGGGGTTCATTCACCAGACTAAAACTGTGCTAAAAAAGAATGGTGTCTTGGACGCATTTTGGAGTGGGGACTTCGCAAATAGAAATATTGATGGAAGCAAAATACCCGAAAAGGAAGATAATCAACATAGTGAAAGTGAAGAAGATTCATCTGATACCGAATCAGAGATAGAAGATTGAAAACTGGACATACCCCACGAAAGAAACCTATAGCGAAAGCAAAGTGTTATGTTTTTAGAATTGCACCTTTCATGCCTATAATTTAAGCATTGCGTTGCCATGATGTGTCTATCTTGTCAACGAGGCTGTGACCAAGTGATTGCTTCCTCATCTCTTCGTCTGGCATGCACTGCTTGAGCTCTTTGATGATATCCTTACTAAGGAGACCTTTCTCACAAGCATCGTCAAAGATCTGTTTAATATGTGATGCGTTATCATATTCATCTTGAATTATCATGGCCTTGCACACCCTAATTGCAAGCTTAAAGCTTGTCTCGTCTGGACTTGCGCAATTCATCATTTCTTTGTATGTTTTCATAGCTAAAGTGTCAATGCCCTTCTGATTCGAATCGTCGCTATAGACACAAGCGTTCAGCTAGAAACCGAGTAAAAAGTAAGAAACTGGATTTTGTTTCACGACAGGATGCCTAAAGATAAAAATTACGAGAAGAACTTACCACTGTGTTGTAGCTGGCAATATCCGTGAGGCCTTTACCCTCCATTTCATTCAGAATCTTTCGTGCGCGTATCACCTTGTCCTTTAACTCAGAGCGTGATAAAAGAATCAGCATACAGTTATAAGTGAACGTGTCGAATTCTTCATCTTTGATGTTGTTGAAAAATTTGATGGCTCTTTTGGTTGACTTTTTCGATCCGCTGTTTGAATAGATACGAAGCATTATTGCATTAGTAAAGCGGTCAGGAGAAACATTGTTAGCACCACTCTCAGAAAGGCGTTCCATAGTGCTACAGATCTCTTCTGCCTTTCGATACGCTTTCCAGTGCCGGGTTCTTGCCCATGAATTTAAAACTGTATTGAACCCTACTTTGGAGGGGAGTACTCCGGTATCTCCCCTTTCGTATATTTGAACTAGATTCATTAGATACCGGTGGGCGTCGAAAGCTACCATTTGCCCCTTCGGTAAATTTCGGTTAGCACATTGGGCTTTCAAAACTAGATTCAAACACAGTGGCGTTGTTTTTAAAACTTTCGCTTTCTCTAAAGTAAGCATCTTCTGCAATAATGAATCTGCAAGCTGTCTACAACCATGCCATGGATTGGCTAGACCTTGCAAGGCGGTCTCGAAAACTTTTCATTTGGGAAATTTAAGAATTAGATGTTTGTTGGAAGTGATCATAGATGCAAGCATACTGCATAGACGGACCAAAAACTTACCTACGCTGTCAAGCTGCGCAACGCCTTCGCCATTTTTTCCTTCTGTCTCTATGGTATCAATTATGTCAACAATTGTCTTCGCGCTATCTTTATTCATTGCCCTCGAAAGAGCCGCAAGAACGTGCGAGTACGAAATAATATCGGGAACGGAAGTACTTCGATTTTCTTGAACTCTCGTTTGCATCAACAGTAGCAAGCCCTTCATATTAAAACGTATCAAGGTAAATGTTAATAACAATAATGACTAACACATATTGTTGCATTTACAGATGAAAGGAGTTTTGAATAGGTGTAATGCACTTACCAATGCTTTCTGTGCCCCTTCAGCGTTATGTTTTTTGGTGACACTCGACAAAACCATATTATAAATATAAGTCTGGGGCTCTTTCTTCAATTGGTCATTGTCGTAGCGTTCCACCATACGCATCAATACATCATAGGACGCGTCTCGAAGAGTTGGACTTTCACTCTTCGTCAGTTTATTGACAATCACATTGTACACGAACGGATCCAGTTCATTTAGTTCTTTGGCATCAAATGATTCTTCGAACTGGTCCAATAGCGAAAGAGCCCTTGCAGCAGAGTCTTCGTGTCTGCTCTTAAAATACATGTTCGCCATCATGTTGAAAGTAGCCGAGTCGGGCAGAGTATCGAAGCCATTTTCATGTGCAATTTGAGTCATTTTCTGAAATAGATCAATTGCAGATCCAACGTCTCCTTCTTTGCAAAAAAGATGAAGAAGGTTGTTCAGAGAATACGTTGTGGGAAGAACGGAAAATTTCCCTTGTAACATATCTTCCATCATCAACTGTCCTTTCTGGACAGTCTTTGGATTTGAAAGATATGCATTCAAAACTGATGCGAAAGCCATTGCATCTGGACCGTCCACACTATTTCCAGCATCGTGAGCTTTGATCATGCTGTCCAGTATACTTTTCGCTCGATCGCCTGCATTCGGTAAACCGATATATGCTATTCCTTCTAATACTTTGTTAACAGCACCGATGCCAATTCCTCTTGTGCGCGCTAAATTCCCTGATTCGTCAAGAAGAACCTGTACTAAACCTTCCAAACGATCAACGATCTCTTCGGATATTGCCTCATTCTTGCCATGCTTCATGTACGCGTGCACTACCGTTTGAAAAGAAATCGCATCTGGTTTTACGTCGGAATGACCATCATTGTATAGCTTTATCATGAGCCGCAAAATATCTTCTGCACGTTTAGCACTTTCCACCCCGCCTCCACTATTCTTCCAAGCTTTGAGAACAATGTTGAAGCTCATCGTATCTGGATGTATCGAATTATTGCCCTCTTTTTGCAACGCAGTCATTAGAAGCAAGATATCTTCAGCCTTTTGAGCGTATCCATATTCTCCAACTTGATTTGCATAGGTATTCATAATAATATTGTATGTGACACTATCTGGATTAATGGGGGTGTCATCTGATTCTAAGAAAGCAACAAGATCCTCAGCTTTCGAAACCGCATCTTCCTTGCCACTTTGACTCCAAACATTCATTAAGCTATTGTAAGACACGATATCAGGCGCTGCTGCAAGAAAACCATTACCTTGTGCATCTTGATTATGTTCACTCCGTTCCATCATCCTTTCTAGCAATGCCTCTGCTGTAGCTGCCCCATGAAATGCCTTACTTTTCGCATAAGCTTCAATGATGGCATTGTATACTTTAGTCTCAACTCTTGCAGAGCGATTACCTCCATCTCTTCCCTCTGCAATAATCCTTTCCAATACTTCTTCGGCCATTTCAGCTCCTTCGATAGTTTTCCGGTTGGAAAAAAGATATATGAGCGATATGGCATCTGAAATTTGCTGAGGTTGCATGGATCCCAGATCTATCGAATGCAGTATTTCTTTAGTTGTGTCGAAGATTTCTTCTTCACTGGGCTTTTCTGGAGACTGATTTAATTTCCGGCTGGATTGGGATGAAAAATGACGTTCAAGGTGGTTGTCAGCATGAGCATCTAAATGCTGGAGCGACGACAATCTCTGTATTTGGTTTGTTGAGTAATGAAGAGATGTCACATTTTGTATTGTTTTGATGCTGGTTCTCCCCCCCCTTGAAGAAAGTCCAAGACGGGTTAGCTTTGATAACCTTTGGAAAGTTCTACTAGATCTCATTTCAAATCACTAAGCTACTGTTTTGCATGAAATCTTTCTTTATTGGTTATTGGATTGCCTTTTTGAAGCATTGACAACAACAGTAGTGGGTGGTGGTGGTGAAAAACTTGAAACGTGTGGTCTTTTTATTTGCAGCTTCCAACTTCAGAGGGCTTGCGACTTTCGCTTGCTACCCTCTATCGTATGTACTTAACACTGCTAGCCTATGCTAACTGATGAAAGCAGACGAAAAAAGCTTGTTAACGGTCATTTACCCGTGCCACTTAAATTTACACTTTTACCTGCGCTCACCCATTTTACTTGTATTTAAAAAGGGGGTGAAGATCCACCCATTTATTTACTTTTCCTGTTAAACCAGGTTAAACCTCTCTTTTGTCTTTCTTTGTCACAAAATTGGAACAACAAAAACAATCATCAATCATCAATCATCGATCATCGCTCCTGTGTGTGCATTATTCAGCGATTCGATACACCGTTTGATGGATAGTGGCTAACATTCTGACACCCTAGTCTAAGAAATAACGAACTCTTATTTGCACTGTTTTGTGAACCAGGCGAATGATTTGAAATTGAAAAATTGAGTCAAAGTCGAAAGATTCATTCATTTTCATTCTTCCTTCATTCCTCTTCTTCTTCGCAACCATGGCCATGCAACTCTCGTCCTCTCTAGAAGATGAAATCAAGGAATGTATTCTAGATATTAGCAGATCGAACAACATTTCCTGTCGCAATGCGTTGAAAAGATTGGAGCAATCAATTTGTGCCCAGGTAAGCTACACTATGTAATATTCGACTCAATGCATTTTCGTTTTCTTGGTTTCTTTTCAAATTTAATATCTTATAATTGTCTGCTATCTAATCTTTCTTCACTTTCTATATTCATAGCTCGATGAAAGGAATGCATTATCGCTGCTGAAAGGAAATGAAGATATTGAATCTCTGCATGAAATTCTTCTTGCAGTCATTTCAAGCAACAATCACTCGGAAACTTGTAGAGAAAGGGCATCCACGTGCTTGAAAACATTCTTAGAAAAGGCAGCTACGGGAAATTCCCTTCAAGAAAATCTCTTAAAAGATTACGCCCTGATTTTGATTAGGAAATATAGTCCAATCTTTGCAAAGAGATTTGAGTCACAATCGATCAATGGCGGCAAGTATAAACCGGTGGAAGAAGTAGAAGAGATTCGACTTTTGTTGGTGCAGATTATGGCAGTCCTTGTTCGTATCTTGGAAGAGGGGAAAGATGCGATAGAACAAGAAGTAGATATTGCAAATTTAGATTTGTCATCTGTATGTCAATCTATTTCCAAGAGTGCTCTCGTGGATGCATATCCTGAACTAAAGAGGGAGAGTTGTTACCTCATCAAAACAATGTGCATAGTTTTTCCTCGTTGCATCCGAATGCACGCAGAGACATTATTAACTCCCCTTATTGGGACTTCAATTCCAAGACGTCGTGATGATCAAATTGGAGATGTACACGAACATGGATTCGAATCCATGGAAATTCAGTTTTCATCTCAGAATTTAAGCACGTCCACAAACTCATTGTTGCGTCATCGTCACGCGAAAACCAGATCGTTGGCTTTGGATACGGTTGCTGCCATTTTATCTTGTGATTCTTGCCGATCTGAGCAAAAGGAGCAGCAGCTCAACGGCAGGACCGTGGATAGAATTATTCTTCAAGTCTTGCCAAATGTTGAAGCTGTTGGACCGTTTGACAAATCAGCAAGTGTCCGGAGTGCACTCGTCAAATTGGTATGTTCTCTGCTTGCTATGATTCCGCACCCGCAAGGGCGCACTCTTTCTTGCAGTGTTGACTTTGAAAGAGACGTTAATGGTGCTTTATCAAGGTTGCTTATCCTGCACCTTATGTGTGTTTCGGATGAATCACCGCACGTCCAGGAAGTTGCAAAGCAGGAGTTTAGTAAGCTTACAGGGTCCAGTATTGGCAAATTGGATAATGCATGTGACGCACTCCAACTTCTTCAAGCATTTGCTTCGCAAATTATTGAGCATCTCGTCTACTTTATTGGGCAAGGTACATCAATTGAACAGAAAAAGAGGTATTTGGAAGCCCTACGTTCCATAATCAACTGCCTTAATGACTGCTCTGCACCATCACCTGTTCGACGTGAGCATATTGCATCAATTGTGTCTCTTCTCTGCGATTCAATTTCTAGTAACGAAAAAATCATTTTTCAATCAACGACTAAGTGTGCCATCGCATTGGGCTACAATCCTAGGGCTCGCAAGGATGCAATGTGCATAGCCTTGGAAGCAATGTCCGACAATGCTGACGACTCTACGATTGATGCAATCACAATTACACAAGCCATTAGTAGGAAGGCGAGTCTACTAATGTCCACTTCACAGCATTGTACTGCTCTGGTTCGATTTGTTTCTGGACTATTGAAAAGCATTACCATATCCCCTCATAACAAATGTTTGAATGATGAAGAATGGGCTGAAATTGATACTGTCATGTCTACAGTGATTGGTCAAAAGGTTATTGATTTCATTCATGCTTCCCAAGACGCTGCTTTTGCGCTGATTGACCTATTGTGTGTCATTTTGCGTCTAATTAAGACATCGCATCATGTAGATCAAGTGTTAACACTTGATTGCATAGTCCAAAAATCATTGTTTTGCTGCATGCATCTCATAGGATGCAACGCAGACTTTAACGTCAGTATACCAGCAAAAGAACTCTTGACAAGCCTGGACAGTGAAAGTTTCTTTTCTGTATCCAAAGGTTCCACCCTTGACAATCATTTCCACCGTGTATTAAATTTGGTTTTGTCCGGGTTGAATGGAAGTGAGAACGATTGTTGGGAGTACGGCGACCCTAGCATGTTCGCCTTTGACGCTTTGCTTCGAAACGCTCTTGCGAGTACCATTGGTGACAATTTCGACAAAGTTGGATCAATCTTGAACTCTCATCTTTGTGGTGAGGTGGGTTCTTTAGTGGAGAAGGGGAACGAATATTTTCAAAAGAGACTTTTCTTCATGGCCCTTCTGGAATCAGTCGTTTCGAAAGAAACGGTTTCAAAGCAACATTTGCACCATTTTGTGGAGAAGCTAGTTCGGAATGCAATCATTCCCAACCTTGTATGGCAGAGTGGAGCTTTGGCATCTTCCCTTCGGAAGGTAACCGCAGCTGTCCTTTTTTCTCTTGTGTGTGGTGGAGGGTTATCCGATGTAGCATTATTTAAGTGTGCCCCTGTTTTGCTTCCAGTCCTCAAGAGTACTATCAGTGATGACGATAGTAGCACAAGAGAGCTTGCGACTGCGACACTGGCAAAAGTTTTTGAAATGATACCAGGGCTCCTAGGAGAAGAAGCTGTACATCAGATTTATCCTGATCTCATGAAGGGTCTTGACGACAGTAACGAACGTGTGAGATTTGCGTCGTGCGATGCCTTGTTGTATTTCTTAACCTCTGCATCTTCGAAGAATTACAAGGGGACAGCTATTGAGTATATGGTGGAGAATCTATTTCTTCATTTAGACGACCCAAATCCTGGTTTTCGAGAAAAAGTTTATGATGTATTAACGACTGCCATTTCTGTGGATTCGAACACAGTTGCACGTAATGCAAAAACATCCTTGTCCTCTCACCACATCAAGGATTTGTGCTTAAAATTGCTTCAAGCTGCAGAGAATGCACAAAAGCATGATTAATTTGAACAGGTCAGCTTTTGCCCTTTGACTCTCCAATAGAGCGTGATGATGATAAATTTAGCAATAGTATTTATTGACTTTTTAAGTGTGGACTACATTTAAAGACGGACAGAAAATCCGCTTGAGCTTCTGAAGTAACCGTCTTCGGAATTCTCCAAACCACTGCTGACAGTGGAAGCGTCCCAAGGCTCATCATCTTCAGAGACCAAAAAATTGAAGAGTTTGGACACAGTTTGCGATTTTGAGTCCTTCTTGTTCGCGGCTTCTTTCCTTCCCTTCTTCTCTACCATAGTAGGGATAGAACTTTCTTTCTTAGCAGGAATAAGAACTGTAATCTTTACTCTCTCTGCAGGAGGTGCCTTGTCGATGGAAACCGTGGGCTGCCTCGATGGTTCCGTTGCACCAACTTCTTCATGGTGAATGCACGCTAGAGCCTTAATTGCGTCAATTGCTTTATCGTGAGCATTTCCCTTTCCACCTCTGATTATGACAGTGGACTTTGTCAAGTAAACGTCTAATTTCACACCGCAGTTGCGACTTATCTTTCTCTTTTCACTGCTCGGTGTATTGCCATTGAAAATCTCGAGGGTGCCCTTATCGAGCTTGACAGAAGTTCCTGCATTTTTATCTTCCCAACCAGAAATCCATTCCTCGGTAGCAACCGCTGCATTCTTGACAGCTGCTGGTTGGCCATGAATGCATAGGCGAGTCGGTGACTTCCTCACGCGTTCAATCTGAACGGAATGCATGGCAGCAAAAGCATTTATATGCTTTGATGATTGACCAATAAATTGTGGCATCGAAGATTCAGGAATATCGACAAACTTAATTTCTGCCTTGACGGTTTCTACGAGAGCAAGCACAGCCTCCTTTCCATCCTGAACATCCTCTCCACCTTTCACAGAAATGCTAATAACTAATTCATCCTTCAAAACTTCAAGCTTGCAATTACACGTCTCTTCAATGTCCCTCAAAGAATCTCTATATTGCGTCAAAATAGTCACAAGGAGCCAAGAATCAGAGCGGTCGATATTCACAACAAACACATAACTGTCGCATTTCTTGACATATTCTTTTGCTCTCTCGAGTCCTTGTGCCAGGCGTTCGGAAGACTCAGACTGCATCAAAAGTGTGTGCACGTCAGAGTCGAAGACAATGTCACACCCAGTCTCAGCAGCTATTGCGGTAACTGCCTTAGCATTAGAAGCTACTTTTGCAAGATGTTTTGGAACACCTAGCTTGGAGAAACAATGCGAATAGTTGTCGACTAAGTGATCAAAAATAAAAAACTTGACCCTCTTGACAAAAGACCTCTTTCCAGTGATTCTGATGGAAGAAGACTGTTCATCCATTTCAATAGTCGCGGTATTTTCATTTTGAATCGTGTCGAATAGAGTCTTCGTTTCAACATTAGAACGAAGTGCATCGAAAAGTGGCGAAGAAAGATCCACTTGTCCTTGTAAGGTTCCGTTTGACAGCTCCTCAACAGCTGCTTTTACAATTTCAACATCAACATAATTTCCACGTAACTTGACAAGCGATGCAGTCAAAGTGACATTGACGGGCAAGTCGCCTGTGATCTTACGGATACATCGCTTGTCCGACAGCTGCTCGATCACATCGAGATTTACCTTAATAGATTCATTTGCATTCACATTCACCATTTCCTTCAACACAGTACCACGGCATGAGTATGCAACATTATGTTTGCCTCGTATAGTCAACCTGCAAGTGGTGCTATTCACATCAATCTTCACTCCCTCGTGTTCTTTTTCAAGCTTGGATATATTGCTTCCGCCTTTACCAATTAAGGCGCCAATAATAGACTGAGGGATGGAAACCCTGAGCACAGTAATGCCGTCTCCACCATAAAGAAATGTTGTTACTTTTTCCGCGGCATCTTTCGCTTTGTTTTGCTTTCCACGAATTTCAATAATGTTGCGTGAGCGCACAATTTGAGTTTTCACTTCACCTTCCTTGTTAAGAGCAGATAAAATTGAATCCTTTCGAGACAAAAGTATCCCATCACCTTGTTCAAACTTCACTTCAACAATATAGTTGGAGGAAATGAAGTCTCGCAATAGTCCTGCACACTCGGTGATGTTCTCAACACTTCCTCTCAAAACAACTCTATCTATACCTTCTTGTTGAAGGATACTATCCTTTGATCCAATCGTCGACCGAAATGCTTTGCCATTGAGTCCAAAAATCTAAAACCAAAGGAGCATATGAATAAGTCGGTCTAAGTAACAATCAACAATGCGTTTTTATTCCTTGAACTTACCAATCCCATCATTGAGTTCTCTACAGGAATCTTCAAGATCTGGTTTTGAGCAATGATCTCTTCAATGGCATCTTTAACCAGCATTTTTGTAGCTTCGTCGGATGCAAGTACAGATACTTCTCCAACGACTCTATCAAGTTCGATGGTAGCACCCTTGCCAAGCTTCTTCAATTCATTAATTTTCTCACCGCCCTTTCCAATAATCATTGGAATCATATGTGCCTCAAACTTAATTACAATAGTCTTGGCCTCGTCCTCTGCAACACGTTTCTTTACGAGTTCTACTGCACGTGCATGAACCATCCGAGGAGTTCTGATCTCGAGTAATGTACAACTGGACTCGATCTCGCCATCTTTGTCTCTGCCTTCAAATTGAATTCTGACTGCATTGCTATCCAAAGCCGCATTAACCTCCTTTTGCAATTCTTTGATCCCAGCACCAGCCTTTCCCAAGCTTTTAAATTTAAATAATTTACTGCAAACGACTACAGTCTCGACATCCTGATTTTGAAATATCATGTCGTTGATCTCCTTCACAGCTGCTGCAACGTTAATTGAAATTCCAACAATTTCAATAGCAGCAGTGTCTCCATTGCCGTCTTTCACGTCCAATGCAACATCATGTTTCACAGCAAGAGCCTTGATGGTTGCTCCTCCTTTTCCAATGATTAGTCCTGCTTCTTTCCCAGATACATCAATGGTTTCCATTGTGACATTTATTTTGGCAATGTCATCTTTTACTGCCGTAATAGTTTCCATTTTCCCACGCAACTTAATGACCTTTGTGTCCTTGGATAGGTCAATGTACACATGTTCGTGATCTTTTCGTAATTGCTTATATGGTGCCATTCCCTATGATTCAAATTAGAAGTAGAGGTGAGGAAAATGCGATTGATAAATGAAATTCCACAAGGCTCGAAATACAAATGAAAAGGACAACTGCATTCAAGTAACTTACGTTTCCAAACAGAAAAGAGTGTACTTCAGAACTAAGGGGAAACTCTTCTTCCAGTGATAGCGTAATGCTTTCAATTGCTAGAACAGCTTTACGAATAGCATCTTCATTCCCTCTCAAATGAATCTGACCCTTGACCTGATCCACATCAATGATACATCCAGTCTTCTGCTCCAACTGTTTGATATTCGACCCTCCCTTTCCAATAATTTCACCGAGCTTGTCGACAGGGCAGTCTACAGCACTGGTTAGTAAATCGTTAGTGGTGCAACCAAGCCTTTTGGCAAGTTCAATCTTTGCAATGGCACTTTCCAACTCAGCAATCTGAGCAGTCATGTTCCGTGCTTGATTTCTCAATATATCAATCTCAGATTTCTTGTCCTGGATGGCCCTTTCCTGGACCTCATTCTCATCGATTTGAATCTTCGTTTTCTGAATTTGATCGATTTGGCGGAGGATGCTCTTTTCTTCGGACAAAGGGAGGGACGTGGATGTTCGTCTGGTTTCGAGTTCGTGGATCTTTTGATCGAGCTGCCCTCGAGTTTGACGGGCCGGTTTCGACTTTGCAAATAGTTTTTGAAGTTGTTCCCGCGCTGTCTCTGTCTTCGTCTATTGCATTGTTTTAATCGATTGGGGGCAAGGAATTGAATGGAATTGAATGGTGTGAGAACAGTGAACTGTGCAATCGAAGAAAGGTGCTCCAGACCGTTGCTGGACAGCATTGGAGGACCCAATCCAATCACGATGGAATCGACTTACCCCGATTGCCGCTTTCTTTTGAGTAATCTCTTGAAGACGCATGCGCAATGTTGCGCCAATGTCAAAGTCGCTGCCTGCCATAATCAACAAAGCACGGCTAAAGAGCAATACGATTTGGGTCTTGCCTGCTGCTGGACGCTGGACGTCTTTTGTTGCAACAACAAGTTTCAAGTTTGTGATTTAATGACCGCTGACCGCTGACCCAGGACCCAGGCTGATCTGCACCGCTCTTCAAAATTAATAGAGTCAGCCAAGCACGTGAGAAAAACAGATTTGTTCAAAACGGCTCTTTACCCGTTTGATCTTTTCACAAAATCTACATGATATTATGATATTATTATCTAATCATCATACATAGCGCTTTCCTGGTTTCTCTAGCTAGTAGGAGAAGGGCACCAGGGACTGAAATATTGACTTCTGCTCTCTGATTTCCGCCTTTGGCGCAGTACCTGTGGTGATGATGTTAGTCAATCCTCAAAATTTGGGTATTGGACGTTTCTTGCGTTTTAATCAGAACGCAAAAGCATCCCGTCCCGGTAAAAGATAAAATATAATGAATTATTATTCATTTCAATAGCCAAGACTTAGAACAGTTGCTTTACCGCCGTTCCCAGCCTTGGGATCGCTGATTTGATCCGATCTACAGTCGCAGGCTACTTACAGGAGGGACGACCCCCCATCTTTCATGGTAAAGGACAGATGACTACTAGCTAGAAGAAGCATTTGTATTCTATATGATGACAAACGGAACAATGTATCGAACGAAAATGATGTTACTTTCATGAATCCCCCCCCAAGGAAAAATATTACCCTCCTATATGGCACAGATCCACCTTATTGCGGAACTTCTCTCCTAGTGAACGAGCAAGGCTGCCATTTCCTCCATCCGGTTCCATCAAGTTATTCACATCCTGTTGAATCTCAGTCTTTTGTCTATCACTCAATCGGGATATTAAATCCACAATATTCTGAAGTGAATATAAAGTAGAATGAAACTTACTAGCGAACACGATGCGGTTACACAGTAAATTGGATC
>Ga0306864_1000128_pt1 | contig 36325 bp, 29 predicted proteins | sample AntRauTorckE5430_FD_190448 | JGI IMG/M metagenome (GOLD analysis project Ga0306864, IMG submission 190448) | Saline lake microbial communities from Rauer Islands, Antarctica - Metagenome Torckler E5 #430 (v2) (version 2) | ecosystem: Environmental > Aquatic > Non-marine Saline and Alkaline >...
ATGTGAATGCAATAATTACGTTAAAAATTAAAAGTCTATTGAATGGTTATCTTAGGTTTTTGGCCCACACCTCGGGATTATACCAAACCTGGCATTTTTGAAAGTGCCTCTTGCGCGAGCTAAACAGGGGACCTCTACCCGACACAGATAAGAAAGAAGCCAGACCAAACCCCCCGAGCCAGACCAACCCCCCCTCCCGAAACCCGGAAGCCCAACCCCCGAAAGAGGTCCCCTTGATTATTTTTTAATTTTTGTTCAATGTCGTGAGAAAGAAAGTTAGTAGAAAAGGGAGAGCAAAGAGAATGTGAGGAAATAACCTACATGGCAGTATTTTGTTATCCTCTATCCTCCGTCGAACTGCGTCTCATAAAATACGATCGAGATGCCCTACTTACCTACAATGATGACAACAGACAACAACAGTCAGCATTCTCTACTGTTGTTGTCTTTTATTCCGACTCAGCAGACAATGCTACCTACTGGAAACCTCTAGTTCTCTATCATAGACAAAATCATCGGAGCGATAGTTCCATCAATTGAAAGTGCGTTGTATATATTCATTCAAATGGTGCAGATAAAAGAAAAGTTCAAATCTACATCAAATTCCAACGATGATACTCGTAACAGCATCGCAAGAGGAGAAAATGAAAAAGTTTACACATGGGGGAAAACAAACCATCTTGGTGAGTACTGCGCCTAATCTTAACTTTGTGCTAAAGTGGTACTGTACCTAGCTTTGGATCGTCCTATGTCATCGAGGCAGAGTATCTTGGCGACAATTCTGCACAACTTGCTCATCATCTTTATCTACTGCTTTCAAAATAATCTGATAAGGCCAGCTTGGTCGAGACGGAAAAGCTTCCAAGCCATCACAGGCGCTATTCTCAAATCCTGAACACGCAGCAACGGAAAAGAGCGACAAGAATATAAATGAATTCATAGATGTGAAAGCTAAAAAAGTGTATACAGGCGGCACGAAAGATGCTGGACATTCAGCTGTTATAGATGACGAAGGATACCTCTGGTTCACAGGATGCGATCGATGGCAGCAACTTGGCCTCGGATCAAGTTTGAATGGAGCGTCTGGATATACTTGGAAGCGACTGTGGCAAGAATCCTTTCAGAGAAATGATTTTATCTTGGATTTCATGAAGATCAAATCGGGGAAAGGATCTCATGATACCGATGCCAGCACTCTGATTCGCGATGCGGCCATTGGCGGTGATCACACTTTGGTCCTGGCATCGAATCAAAGGCATGTGTATTCATTTGGAAAAGGGGCAGAAGGGCAGTTGGGTATTAGTACAAAGCCATTTGTCAGCTCTATTGCGTTAGCAAAGGAATTGTCATTGAAGAAGAGCGATGGAATGAAGATTGGTGCTGTTTGTGCGATTCGCCACTGTTCCTTCACCTTGGATGAGGAAGGAAGCATAATAAAAAAGTCGGGAAAGTGTCGACTGGACACAGATTTGTACAAGAATGCAGTGAGAGACTGCAAAGAAAATGCGGAGATGAATGGCCTCTTGTCGAAACAGGATGCCAACAACCAATAGATAATTATACAAAAGATGCGATGGCTAATAGTACCGGTCAGATACTTTGTTTTAATTAATCTTCCATAGGGTATTCTTTAATGAAAAGTAGCACTCTATTGTCGATCTTCTAACCGAGGATCCAATCTATAAGCCCGATTGTACAGAGATATGGCCTTACTTATCTCCCCCTTCGATTCTGCTTCCTCCGCCAAGGCGAGGCATTTTCTCGCTTCAACTTCGGTTGGCTTCAATTTTGGTGCCGTTTCCGGATCTCGTTCGTACATGATATCAGTGCGGAACAGCCATTTCGGCGGGCTTCCCTCCTTTAATGGCTCTCCATCGTGCATAAGATCGTGGAAGAAGACACTGGCAGTACCTACTTGTTCAGCCTCGACTCGGTGCAAGACATCCGATTCGGCTGTCGAGAAGATTCCACCATTGTTGAGCACGGCGTCAATGTCGTCCTTGACAAACCTCGTCGCTCCTCCAAATCCCGGTGGTCTTTCCGTGAGGAAACCATTTACTGTAATGAAGGATCGATGGTTTTCGTCTACTTGATGATGCCCATCTCGGTGAGGCCCGAAATGACCTTGGCCTGGGTAACATACAATTCTCCATCGGAAATTCAAGGCATACGGCTTCCACTTGCCGTGCAAGAGATCCTTGTTATGTATCAGACCAGGGTTCTGGTAGTGCTCATCAATCAAAATTTCTCGTGGTATATGATTCTTGATTCGTTCGAAAATTCGGTCTGCCATATCCTTGTCGTCCATGGCGACGGTGGTTGAGTTGCGATGTCGGACATCGCCGCCAGCTGTCTTGTCGTGAATGCCAAGACTCTCGGCGCGTTGTACAAAGTGCTCACATTCTTCCTTTGTGAGTAGGTCTTGGACGACCCATGCGCTCTCCTTTATAAGTTCTTTCCACTTCATATTGAAACTTCCTTTCTTTCAAAGATTTTATGTGTTGTGTGTTGTTGCTGCCATTTGGAAATTTTTAATCGTGCATTCGCATGTGCATGGATGGAAAATGTTGATATGTCTAAAATAATAATAATGAGGCCTGCCGCCCTCCATCCAACATTCAAAGGGTATTTGTGATGATGGAGTTTAGTAAAGTATCATCAGGCCTTCAGAAATGGTTGTGAATGGAGTGACAATGATGAGAAAGCGGGTAATTGGGCTAGTACCGACGTTGCTGTGCCTGTTGGTGGGACATTGCGATTGTTGGAGAAGCATCACTGAATAGATGAGAAATCTTGCGCTTGACGCTTGAGCCGTTCTACAGACATACTGGGAATGGAATTTTCTTATTCGTTCCGAAGTCAAAGCTGAACGAAATAGGTTGCATTATTATTTATTATCCTTCTAGTGCAACTTCAACATTTTCAGCTAAAAGTCAGAATTAGAGTAGCTAATGTTCGCTCTCTCAATCACAATACGAAGTATCGAGGAGGATCTGTACAGAGAAGAAGAATAAGGTAAAGCTGGCGTTTTTCGATGTACTGCACATAACATTTAATTTTCGTTAATTATTTTGTGTGCTCTAATGCGCAGATCAGCCCCTACTGCCGCCTAGAGATTTACAGTTGAAACTCAACAGTAACGAGAGGAAGACTCCTGTGTACGAAGTTTGCAAGTGAAAATCTGTTCATCCTCATTCTCTTCATTTCTAAGCTCAATTAATTGTCGAGATAAGCAACCTCGACACGCCAAGCTTTATCCCCCTTTTGCCACTGCATCTTGGTCAGATAACATTCTCTACTGCGAGCAATCTTATTCTTGTCCCTCATAATGAACTTTGATCTATTGATTGGTGGCGACATGAGATCATCTGCGATTACCTCGCCAAGTTTCTCGAGCTCTGCCGTTGTAATGGAGGTCTCCAATCCCGGCCATTCTGTGCTCCATTCTGGAAATGGTGTATCAGACAAGTCGATATCGAAGTAAGGTCCACTTTGCCATGGTATGTTTTCAAAAGAATTAATTGGAGCAATGACTTGCTCGTCAATCCCATATTGCCTGAATGCAATTTTCTGCAGATCCGCAAGCCCGCCGCGGATCAGGGGCTGGATGAGCCAAACTTCTCCAAACTCTGTATGCTCCCAACCAACAATAGCAACAGGGTGCCTTTTGTTCATGAATTTGGCGTCAAAACGATCGCGATTCACGGGAGACGTCATGAAAGTTTCGGTCAAAGTAAAGGATGTGGACACAACAGGACCCCTGGTAACAATCTCCCTTTTAATCTCAGAGATGGTCTCTAGATCTTTGTATCCGCCGAGTTCATCAAAGACCTCCTCGACGCTCTTGGTATTCTTTGTCTGTTCCTCATCATAATAATCATCGTCGGTATCACTATCGGAATCTTCATCTATTTCAAGTTCGGACAGCATGGGTCTCCTCTTTACATTCACGTCAAATTGTAACTCTGTTGGTCTACCATGGGCAATAGCTCCCCTTTTGTTAATGCACTGATAAGCTACCTGTGTGGGAATTAAACGTGATTCACAAGCCTTTTGCTTTGGCTCAAGGTAGTACCATTCATCTCTCACCTCGAAATTGATTGGAAATTCAGTTTCACTCAAAACAATTTCAGAGAAAGTAGAGCTGTCACTAAATTTCGCAACACGCTCAGCTGACGATGAAGTCACACCAGATGATCTGGTAGGCGATGCAGTTCCAGGAATTGTCCCAGGAATTGTGAATGGCACAAGTGGATAATCATCAGGCGACATAGATGATGCAGATAGATCCGTTGATCTGGTTTGACGAGACCACCGTGATGAAGTCCCAGTGCCTCCATGTTGGAAAGAGAATGCTTGACATTGCCAGATTGGCATCAAGCTCAATGACAAGAAGCTTGCAACAGTTCTCATTTCAAAACGCATGATTATTCAAATTTTAACTTTACTCTTATGCTTTGATGGTTTCAAATATTGTGACTTCCAACAAGATGTGATTTTGAAGCTTCTTCTTCTCTTTTTTCTTGCCAGCGAGCATCATCATGACGCGAAAATTCAAATCTAAAATTTCAAACGTTCGCGAGTCCCGCGAACAAACTAAATTAACGTATTTTAAATCGTTCTGAACGGATAAGCAACGGACACAGAACGGGTTTGCAACGGACAGATACCTACCTAGTCAACAACAACAGCAGCTCAGAAGATTATGTGTTGGAATCTCTCTACGAGTACCATAGAGAATGTGCAGGAATGTGAACGAAGAAGAATGAGAGAAAAAAGTGACACAGAGACAGACAAAGATAAAGATACCACGGTTACGATGTTCTATTAGCATGTTATACGTATCTATGAACATTATAGATTTATGATCACTTGTCAAACCCACCAGCAATTCAAATTCTATGCATCCCAGATCTAAGTCGGCATTACATCTGAGAATATTCAGCATCATTATAGCAATTTTCTGTTCCACAATTTCCCCCGCAAAAAGTTTCTTTCTTCGTACCACCATCAATACCCTCAAAGGAACAAACCTCGGCATATCAACTGCTCGCCTGAACATGTCTACCAAATCAGTAGACTCCAAGCATCCCGTCGCTGTCCATTGGTTCCGTAACGGCCTTCGTCTTCATGACAACCCTTCTCTCCTCGATGCATGCCAAAATTCATCCTCTATTCTCCCCCTCTACATCATTGACCCCGATGCTCCATTTGCCCAAACGGCTGGAATAAGAGCTGGGGCCATTCGAGCGAATTTCGTGCTGGAATCAATTCGAGAAATGGATCAAAAACTCAAGGAAAATAATAGCAGGCTCGTGGTACTCCTCGGAAAACCAGAAGTCATTCTGCCCAAAGTGATGGAGCAAATTGATGCAACGGCGCTTTATTACGAACGAGAGCCGGCTGCTCCCATTCGTGAAATGGATGCACTGGTCTTGGATCAAATTGATCGGAAAAAGGTGAAGATTCAGGGTTATGATACACATACACTACACCCAATGGAGCATTACCTTGCACATTGCAAGGGTGGAGTTGCTCCGTCGACCTATGGTGTGTTCACCAAGATTTTTAATCAGCTCAAGGTACCGGAAGAAGTTCCAACTATAAACCTTGATCTACTTCCTCCTCTTCCTTCCTCTGTGCATACCATTGAAGAAGATGGAGAGTGTCCTTCCATGTCGGATTTAGGGTACGATATGAAGGATGTTGAAAATAGGTTCAAGAATGGGATCGAGGTTGTGGGAGGTGAGGATGCAGCAATTGCATTATTGGATACTATGATGAAGAGAACCCAATGGGTTTGCACCTTTGAAAAACCGAAAACTTCCCCAAATGCGTTGAAAATTGATACTACTGGTCTTTCAGCATGTAAGTTCTTCGTCCATTATCTGTCGTCTTTGATTCCATCGTTTCTCCTACAGTTATTTTAGATGTGTGAGCTAACCCCATTTGGTTCTCTTTTGTATACATACAATAGATGTGAAACATGGATGTATTTCTTCTCGCCGATTCTACCATGAACTTACGAAGGTATATGATACGTATCCTGCGTCCAAACTATCGAAACCTCCTGTGTCTTTGCATGGTCAGCTAATGTGGAGGGATTACAATAATCTGATGGGATACACCACTCCAAACTTTGACAAAGTGCTTGAGAATCCTGTGGCAAGACAGATTCCATGGGATGATGATCCTGTCATGCTCGATGCTTGGAAGAATGCACAGACGGGATATCCATATATTGATGCTATCATGACACAGCTAAAGCAGACCGGCTGGGTTCATCACTTGGCGAGGCATTCTGCAGCTTGTTTTTTGACGAGAGGGGATCTTTGGCAATCGTGGGAGAAGGGAGCAGAACATTTTGAAGAGGAGCTCATTGATGCAGATTGGAGTGTAAACAATTACAACTGGCAATGGTTGAGCTGCACTGCGCACTTTTATCAGTATTTTCGTTGCTACTCGCCAGTAGCGTTTGGTAAAAAGACTGACAAAAATGGCGATTATATTCGTAAGTGGTTACCGCAGTTCAAGGACTTCCCAGTCAAATATATTTACGAGCCATGGACTGCTCCCAAGGCTATTCAGCAGCAGTATGGTGTTATTATAGGTAAGGATTATCCCGAACCCATTGTTGACCATAAGGACATTAGTAAGAGTAATATGGGTAGAATGAAGGCGGCGTACGATGCTCATAAGGCTGCTCAGGCTGCGGCGGCACCTCCCAAGAAAAAGGCAAAGACTACAAAGTGAATATGAAATAATAGATGTATCGATGAACATAACATAAGCTTGGTTTCATTTTAGATTTCCAGAAATAAATCTTGAACCATGTTCTTGGAAGCATTTAAGAAATGAATACTGGCTTGTATAGTCACGAGAGCATATCCTTCCTTGCCTTGCAATAATTGTTCATCCTTGGCAAATTCTTCCAGAAAGACACATTCGGCGTTCAAACATAAGTTCGTCGCAATTGCAAGATGCTGGCAAACTAGAGTCAATAAAAAGTCTGCACCCATGTTTGCATTAGATCCGGCATTTGACACAGACTCCAAAAGCTCTACGCAACATCGAAGTTTTTCTTCAACGGAGTGGTAAGAGGGTAACATTTCAATTGACTTGATTGCATCCATCGATATGTAAGCATGCATATCTATTCCCAAGGCATTTGCTTTAACACTCATTGTATTTATTTTGACAGTGAGTGCTTTGTCTTTCATATTCGTTTCAGTCTTAATTTCTTTCATGACATGATCATAGAGTTCACCAAAGACGATTGTCTCGACAGCCATAGCCGACAGTTCTGTGATTCGTGGAGAGGAGCAGAAGCCAGGTCTTACTTCTAGCAACGTTGCTGTGATATGTTTGATGATTCCATGTACATCTTGCCGTATGGCTCTTGAAAGGTCACATGTATCAATTACTGCATCTGACTCGGACCTATCAATCCTAGCTTGAGCTCTGGTTTTCACCTCTCCTATCAGTTCCCGGTAGACGTAGCCTGGTAAACTGCGCTTGTCGTTTAGACTGCTTGTTACAAGGAGAAACACTTTATCTTTTGTGTTTAGTTCTTCTTCCTCGCTGAATACAATATCACGATCCCGCCGCTTCCGTTCTTTCCTATCGGCCACTTTGTCGCCGAAAAGAGCGAGTCCGTCAACAAAGTTATCTTTCGGAGCAGATCTTCGTGCACTCGTTGTAATTTCATCCCATATATGGTCAACTACTACATTTGGACGCACAAGAACTACCTGTTCGAATCCCTTGCCTCCAATCGTCAAGATTCTATTTTCATCCCCTTTCAATTGTTTGACTGTCAAGACAGTCCCTGTAACTCCAGCCACCAAAAATCCAACTCCTATAGTCCCTTCTATCAACACACCTGCTACTCCTGCAGCTTGGCCAATTTTGGACCCTACATAAGCTCCAGCGGGACCTCCTATTATTAAACCTGCCGTTGCCCCAGCTATTCCTCCAGCTATCGAAGCAACACCTATAAATTTACCTGTATTTTTTGTTTTCTTGACTATCTCAACAGTTCCTTTGATAGCTCGCTGAGTTGTTGTATCAGTTGGAGGGTTAGGTTTGGATTCCTTCAATACATCAGCAACGTCTGTTCTCTTTAATATGTAGTCGTCAGTCAGTTGTTCTTGGGATTGCATAGTTTGTGAAATCCTCTGCATCACGACCTTGGATTTCTCCATGACATCCTTCTCATTTTGAGAGTCCGCATCTGACAAAGACTTTGTGAACACAGTATTGTCAAGACCCTTTCCACCTTCTTCTTCTGATAATGGTACGTTCTTTGTGGCTGATATATTCTCTTCTCCATTAGCAAATATATTGATTTGAAGCACTCTACTTAGGTTACTAAATGTAGCTTTCCAGTCTTGTTCTTGCTGTTCAGACGATTCATCGTCCACTTTCTTACTAGGATGCAACCTTGATTCTGAGCTACTCTTGATTCCTTTGAACACTTTTGTTGCGTTCGAAGAAAGGGCCCAATGAGGAGGAGGTCCGGCATCTGACCAAACCTCATCTTGAGTAGAGTCGCTACTGCTTTCACTGCACTCCAGAATTATGACCTCCTTCTTCTCAACAAATAATGATAATGGCTCCTTTCGTGGTAGCGTCGGCGGTAAAATTTCATCGACTATTGCACCTGTCACAACATTTTGTCCTGTATTCCTTGTTTCTGATTCATATATTGAAATTGCTGGTCTTTGGTCTCTTCTTTCGCTTGAGCGTTGCTTAAAATATTGTGTTCTTTCCTCCAAAAGCTCTTTGTTCACAGAACAAACATGCATTCTATCACTTCGCGTGCATGATCTGTGCGAAAATATTGAACATGCTAAGCACGTCACTATATCTCCAGCAATTAGCGATATTCTTTCTTCGCATACTGCACATGTGCTGAACCTAGATCGAAAGATTGTCGAAATATTATTTAATCGTGTGAGTGAATGAAGATGGCTCGGATGAGCACAAAATGTAGAGGGTGCATCATGGTGTATGGTGCTATTTGGCTCTTGGTGAATTGGAGACATGCTGTCTATCGCTTGAGCAAGGAACCCGACTGGGTCTTGAAGATTGGGAGATGTTCCATTTCCTAGTTGCCTTGTTTGTGGATCATCGCTATTTGAGGTGCACGAAAGGTCTTCAAAGCTCGAGTTTCCTTGTTCGTCTTCTTCCATATTAATCGAAACTGAATTGTGCTCGGTACGTGGGTATTGTTGTTGATGTTGTCGTTGTCGTGTGTATGCAGTCATAAACTGGATGTAGCTACTAAAGCTGCATCCTCCTGCATCAATCAAAAGGTATCTAAAACGCCATAAATTGACAGAATATTCTTCTCTCTTCTACTTCTCTCTCGTAAATAAGCAATAATAAGTAGGTATGCATGTGAAAGATAAAGGTTGCATGTTCTACGATGAAGGCCGATAGAATCTTAACACGTTCAACTATGAACGATAGCATAAAATGTGGAAGGAAGACTTTCCATTTTTTTCATCATAAATAGTCTAACTGTTTTTTCCTTTCACAATGCCTAAAATGTTTCTAAAAATGTCATCAAACCCCCTTATTATCAATTCTGCAGTACCCATAGCAAGACAATAATCAGTAGTGAGTAGTAGCTGCTGACAAACAATTAGAACTTGCATATGGAATAATTGGGACTGACACGTGCCACATCATCTCCTTCTGTCGGAAACGGATCTTCAAACGACATTTTACTCGCAAATGGATTCCTTTCATATCGAGGCGGCGGCCTTTCATACACACCCTCCCAAACCTTCCAGTCTCGCTCGCTATCTACTTCCGAGTGAGCTGTCGTGACAATGCGCTTATTCGCTTTCAGCAAAAAATCCACAGTGGGCTTCCATGATCGTTCCAAATGTGGATGACCAATGCCAGGATTAAAGAGGATGAATCCATCCCATGAATTGAGGATATCATCAACATTTCCCTTGCTGGACTGCTTGTAAAGCTCGAGGATATGGTTGTGTAGCAATCCCTTGTTATACCTCAAAGTAAGCGAAGAATGCACTTCGAGAGGAGCCCTTGCATCATCACCACTTGTGTGCTGACAAGAATGCACAGATGGTTCATCATCGTGAAGATGAATATGCCGCGTTTTCGAATGTGGGGATAATTCCGGTCCAATGCAATCAATGGACCATCGTATCCGTTTGATGGGACGGGCAGGATCGTAATTGTCGGCATGGATGCTATCCCTGTCTAAATCTCTTGAATTGCAGTGAAAATGGTTGGTGGCAATGAGAAACTCCCTCCAGTATTCATCAGGCAAATCAGCTTCTGCTCTAGAACCAACACAGCAGAGTTTAATATCAATATTATCACTAGCACTAGCACTAGCACTAGCATCATCACCATGAACGGAATTCGCTTGCGTTTGGGATAAAATGTGATTGTCATGTAAATGAACATGGATATTGTCTTGAAGAAAGTGATTTGCATGGTATGCTAGCGTCAATGGAAATGTAAGGGCATGACTGAGGAGTGCATTTGTCATATTGTGTTGGATGAACTGTTCTTCCCAACCTCGCCATTCCAAGTATTCATCAATCGATGTAGATGCAGATGGTGGTGATAATATGTGAGATCTGCTAGTAGTTCTACTGTTATTATTACCAATGTGCTTGTTGTCGATCTTGATGTTGATATTATTGTTAATTTTGGGAGGCGTGAGGGCCTTTCTAGCCAAATCTGCATTCTTTGCAGCAAAGTCATGAATAACTTTTGAGTCAATGCTGGTGGTGAATAATGAATGGGGTGACTTCGAGCCGTGGACGAATCCATGTGCTGATCTTGATCTTGATCTTGATCTTGATATTGATACTGCTGATGCTCTCCGATTGGATAAATTCCTTGTACAAGAATATAGATGTAGTTTTCTCAGCAAAGTGTTGGTAGAAGTCAAGTTCATCCTAATAGCTTTTTGTATGTTGTTTGTTGTTTGTTTTCTGGGTATGGTGTATGGACCATACTGCTATCCGTTACCGTATCTATGTACCGGTACCATTATTTATGTGTCTAGTGTGTTGCTAGTAGCTAGCGACCTCGTAGCGGTGTTGCTACCATAGCGAACTAGCGATACAAACGCCGTTAAGTTGACAGTTATTCCTTCAAAGTCTGTATGCGTTGGTTTGGGAGATGAGAGGTCTCTCAGCCATCCCTCCTCCCTCCTCCACGGCAGCAAAAAATCTGAAATCAACAGAAAGAAGCATGAAATTCGACACATGACTGCAGATGACTGCACATCATGATGGATAACGCTTCAAGGTAGAGTAAATTATATAATTATAACATATTTTATATATTATAATATCAGTTGCACATCATATTATCATATATCATAGATTGACAGCATTCCAGCAGCTAGATTCTCCAAGTAAACTCAATTTACTCTTCGTCTACGGTAGCCTTACTAGATCCAGCAGCGAACTACTACGATGGCAAAGACACCAGCACCAACTGCTGCCCTGACATTGGCTTGCATTACAGCCGTTTCCATTGTTGGATACACTCTCATCTCGGCACGAAAGAAGGATTTAACTAGCGGCGGAAATTCAAAGGATGATACTCAAGAGAAAGCCACTAACGATACTACTGCCACCACTTCCAACACCAACCCGGCTGCCGACACTGAAACCATCACCGACACACCTCCTAAATCCAAATCCATACCTGGTCAAATTGATATCTCGCAACCATCTGCCATCTCCGCCTTGAGGAGACTTCAAGCATCCAACACCATCACAATTGCATATGCCTCCACCACTGGAACTTGCAAAGGCTTTGCAACGGCCTTGCATGATGCCCTCAAGATTCTCCTCAAATCCCAAGGCACTCAAGTACAAATGTGTACCACGGAGGAATTAGATTGGTGGGATGAACTATTGAACAACGAAGAGGAAGAAGATGAGGCATCTTCGCCATCCACTCATGAGAATCTTACCGCTCCTGTGGTCATTTTCATTCTGCGTAAGTTATCATGTTATCGTGCATGCAGTATGCAGTACTCGGCAATCATCTTGTATGAAAATACTGTATTATAATTGACATCAGACATCATTACTCACCCTTGTGCCTGCATTATATCTGTCCTATTCCTATTACTATTCCTACAGCAACATGGACGGGAGGCACACTTCCCGAACAATACGCACCGCTCCTCACCGGTCTCGATGAAATATGCCACGATTGGCGTGTTGCACCCCGACCACTCCGTCACCTTGATGGCAAAAAGGGTGCTCATAAATCAGACATTAAGACAATCCAAGTCGCTTCCTTTGGAATGGGAAGCACGGCATATGATAATTCGACATTCTGCAAACCTGCCAAGGATGTTTTCAAATATTACATGAAACTCGGGGCGAGGTCTCTCTTGACTAGTCATGGCAAGAGTGTTGTGGGAATGGGAGATGATGATGCTGGAGATTGCAATGCTGTTTTTAGCGAATGGATGGATCGGGTTTTGAGTAGGGTGGAGGAAATGTATGGTGTGCAAAAGATTGAGGAGGCCAAGGGATGTTGCAAGGGTGAAGAAAACGCAGGATCTTGTGGATGTCAGGAGGAAAAGACTGAGGAGAAGTCAGGTTCTTGTGGATGTCAAGAGGAGAAGACTGAGGGAGATGGTGGATGTTGCTCTAGTGGGAAGGAGGAGAAAGAGGAAGAGGTGTACTTTGATGAAGAGCCGGAGGAGGAAGATGATGATGAATACTCTGATTTTGAATCGGATTATGATGAAGAGGGAGAGGAAGAGAAGGAACCAGAGGTTATTGATCTAGAGGATATTGGAAACGTCATGAAACCCACCGAAAAGCCTGGCAAGGCAAAAGTTGCGAAGGAAATGGTGACACCTAAGCAGGCCGTTGCATTAAAGAAGGAAGGATATAGGATCATTGGTACGCACTCTGCAGTGAAATTGTGCAGGTGGACAAAGCACCAATTGAGAGGACGTGGAGGATGTTACAAGCATACGTTCTATGGAATTACCAGTTACCAGTGTATGGAGGCCACCCCGTCTTTGGCATGTGCCAACAAGTGTAAGTGATTTGATGTGTTTGACAATTCTTACGTTGACTTGACTATACGCATGTAGATTATTCTTCATTATTGACACTTTTGACTTCTATCCCTTGACGTTAGGCGTCTTTTGCTGGAGACATCACAAGAATCCTGTCAGCAAGGAGTGGAAATGGAAAGTTGATGATCCTTACATGATCGTAGATGAGGCAGTGAAGGAACACATTAGCATGATTAAGGAAACAAAGGGGATCCCTGGTGTATTGAAAGACAGATGGGAAGCAGCGCACACTGTCCGTCATTGCGCTCTTTCCCTTGTGGGAGAGCCGATTATGTATCCTCGCATTGACGAATTCTTGGGTGATTTGCATAAACGCGATATTTCTACATATTTGGTTACAAATGGTCAGCACCCCAAGGCCATCGAGACCCTTCGTCCTATTACTCAACTTTATGTTAGTGTTGATGCATCAACCCCTGAGACTTTGGAAGCGGTTGATAGACCGTTGTTCAATGATGCCTGGGATCGTTTGAGATATTCTCTAAAATGTTTGAAGAACAAGGGTCAAAGAACTGTAGCTCGTTTGACTATTGTCAAAGGGTGGAACTCTGATGAAATTGCTGGTTACGCGAAACTCATTGCTTTGGGACACTGTTCACTCGTGGAAGTCAAGGGTGTTACTTTTTGTGGAAAATCTGATGCGTCAAATTTGAATATGTCAAATACACCATGGCATCACGAGGTTATTGGATTGGTGAGAAATCTTCAGAAAGAGTTGCAAAAGATCAGAGATGAAACACCAGAAGGAAAAGAAAAGCTTCCTGAATACGATATTGCTTGTGAACACAAACATTCTGTCAGTGTTCTTTTGGCAAGGGTTGATCAATTTGCGGTTGATGATCCGGAGACTGGCAAGCGTAAATGGAGAACATGGATTGATTACGAGAAGTTCCAACGATTAGCTGCAAAGAATGCTGAAGACCCAACCTTCACTTTTGGGGTCGAAGATTACGTGGAGGATACTCCCGAGTGGGCATTGTTTGGTGCTGAGGAGGAAGGTTTTGATCCAACAGATACGCGCCATCGAAAGAAGAAGAAGCATCCCAAATACAACAAATTTGACAATGATGGAATTCCTACCCATGATGATGAGAGTAAGCCTGTCAGCGAAGAAGAACGCGCAAAGTTGCGTGCGTTGATGAATCAGAAAAAGAATCTAATTGGTGATGGTGTTTCTGTCATTGATCTCAAGGGTGAAAAGATCATTGACGATGCTAGTTTGATGTTCAGAGGTTTGACAGTAATCAAGTAAAAGGAAGACTATACATTCGTCCATAATTTATGGTAAACGTCCACAACTTTTGAAGCTGCAGGTTCTTGGATTAAGTATTAATGAGAAATTAACTTACCTGCTAGCGACATTGTGAAAGAACTATATCAATACATCGACGATAATCATCCATTCATTATTTTTAAAATACTCTAAGTTTGGAGATGATGAGAGACGCTTCAAGAAGAAGAATCATTGAGATACTTTTTTTCATCTACATCGTATTCCAACGTTGTTGGGACAAACTTGCTTTTATTAGAGTAGCCAATAATACTGCTCCATCAAATCATACAAAAATTCGAAAGCTACAATGCGTGGCTAGGATTAGATGAAGCCTCGCAAACATGGTTTCTACTGACTGCATTGCACCAACCACCACCTGTGTTTATTATTACATGAACTTACGATATTGCCGGGGCATTTCAAATTTCCAATCTCTGATGATTGTAAGGCCTTACGTATTTATAAACAGCCTTTCTCTTCCTCATTCTTTCTCTCTTGATTCTTGATAATTCCTATTTCAATAGATTTCAATCTGGTTTTAGTTGACGACCTTTTTATTTATCAAAAAGCATAAAGCTCGTGAAGATCTTCACCTGCTTGCTCCTACTCTATTCCTAATAGCGTCAAACGGAGTTTTGTTCACACATCTTTTAACAAAATAATAATGAACAATGTTTCAGGATCTACGCCTAGTGCGGAAGATCTCAGCCGTTTGGCAAACCTCAACGAGGCCGGACATTATGTTGTCACCGCGCATCAACCAGGAGCTGTTGTCCAGTCCGTCAAATGCTCATTCCTGGCTCCGGGTTCAGTGGTAAGTTCACCTTGATAAAAATCGAAGCATGCGTATTTAATCAAAGAACTGATAAGCGCATCTAGTGGCACAGTAACACAACATAATATGTACAATTCAAGTGTAACTCCATCAACAATATGTGTATCTATCTCACTGTGGTTCTCATCATGTGTTTACATCAAAGGACGTGGTCATTGCGAAGAGCCGTCACTTGGAAGTAAGGCAGCTCACAAACTCAGAATCAGATGAAACCGCATCGCTCCAAGTTGTTCTTTCTGCTCCAATTAATGGTCGGATTACCACGATGCTCCCATTCCGCCACCCATCGTCCGAGACGGATTATATATTCTTCACGACTGAAGCAAAGCAGTACGCTGTCATTTCTTACGTTTCGCCAGAAAGCGCAGATGCAACCGCTGCATATAACGTGCTCACGCATGCGTCAGGAGATCTCGCAGACTATGGTCTTGCGATTAGAGGAAATGAGCCGGAAATGGGACCAATTGCTGCAATAGAACCCAACCATAAATGCATTGCCCTCCACCTTTTTGAAGGTTTCGTGACTATTCTATCAATTCGCAAGTCATACAGACATAATCCCTCATCTTCTATCCGTCAGCCAAAGAAAACTGATGCGTTTGATTTTCTCGGGCACCCATTTCATTGTAGAATTGAAGAGAGGGACGTTTGTTCCATGGCATTTCTGCTTTCGAACACTACATCTTCGAGGTACATGCCTCAATTAGCATTTTTACATCAGGATTCCCGGGGAAATCAACATGTTGTTGCGCATTCCATTGATTTGGCTGAGAAATCACTTGTGTTACATAGTGCAGTGTCACCTCTTGGTTCTAATGATAGCAAGCCTGCCCATCCGCCACTTGTGCAGTATAGGCTCAAAAAGAGTCGTGTCGATGGGGCTTCGGGGTTGATCATTGCCGTCCCTCCTGCTAGATGGAAAGGAAATGCAGATGAAGATGCTGTCACTTCAGGGATGAGATCAAATCTTGGACCTGAAGATGACCTTCTGCCGTTTGGGGGGATTTTGGTTCTCGGAGAAAGACAAATCACATATCATGACACTGCGAAGAATGTGACCAAAATATTGCCAACATCTCAATTTCTGGCTATTACATATGCTCATGTGCATCCATCGGTTGCAAATGCGTCATCAGAGCAAGATGTTGTCCGCTACCTTCTCGGGGATGAAGAGGGGAGAATTCACATCTTGGCTGTTGTGAGAAATACAAATGGAGAAGTGTCCGGACTGCATCTCGATACGCTTGGAGTCACAAGTATTTCATCATCCCTACTTTATCTTGAAAGAGGACTTGTGTTTGTTGGTAGTCAAACTACGGACTCGCAGTTTATTCAAATTTTGGATAAGCCTGTCCAAATCTCTGGAGGTGAAAGCGATGGAAACTCCTCATTGCTTGATGGAAGAAACCTCACTTATATCAATGTCCTCGATGAATACACAAACCTTGGTCCTATAGTTGATTTCGATATGGTGCCAACTTCGCACCATTCCTACGGTGTTAAGAATACAACTGATAGGCAATGCATGGCAGTTACTGCCTCTGGAACTCATAAAGATGGAAGTATAAGATTTGTCCGAAATGGAGTTGGTTTGATAGAACATGCTGCAGTGGAACTAGGAGGTATCAAGGGAATGTGGAATGTAAGAAAATCCTTTTATGACAATGATGACGCCTTTTTGATTCAGAGCTACGTCGGGGAAACAAGAATACTGGGTGTTGTTGAAGAAGAAGAAAGTGGAGAAGATAGTGAGGATGGTGGTGAGGCTGGCGCCACATTAGCAGAAGTCAGTATATCAGGTTTCGACGAAACGAAAACTTCTTTATTCGCTGGCAACATAATGGGGGACCCGTCAAGTGATCGCACTGTAATAATTCAAGTGACAGAAAGTGAAATTCGATTAATCAGTTTAATTGGTTCAAAATGTTTAGCGTCTTGGAGTTCTCCAGAAGGTGGAGCGATAACAATTGCATCTGCGAATGAGGCCGGGCAAGTTGTCATTGTCACGAGAGGAGGAAATCTTGTCTATCTTGAAGTGAAAGGAACTGGTCAATCCTTTCAAATAGATGTAATTATGAACAAAGAGCTTGGTCAAGAAATCAGTTGCATCGACCTTAGTCCATTTGACTCAAAGACATCATCTGAAAAGTCTGCGATGGATGTTGAATTCAGCTCATCTATGGAAATAGATCGCGATGAAAGACCCAAGAATGACATTCAAAAGAGCAAATTAGTAGCTGTTGGACTATGGGATGATTGTTCCGTACTAATTTTATCATTGGAAAATTCCACTCCATTGAAAGTACACGCACAGTTGGATTTAAGCACTAATACTTCCAAGCAAAAAGGATTTGAGACTGCTGGAACCGGTCAAAAAATGGTGAGAAGTCTAAGCCTTGTAACAATTGGTTCTTCAGCTGCCTCAAATGATCGATCACTGGATATGCTCTTCATCGGGCTCGGTGATGGTAGCCTGGTCAGCTTCACTGTGGGTGACACTGATGATGGGCAGTGGTTCTTCACTTCTAGAAAGGATGTGAGCATAGGAACTAGGGCAGTGACTTTGGTGCCATTTGAAAACCGCTCGGGACGTGGTGGAAAGTGTGTCTTGGTCACCGGTGATAGGCCCACTGTCATTTATTTATCTGGTGGTAGTGCCAGGTCTAGCAAGAATGCTAAGCTATGCTACTCAAGCATTCACCTTTCTTCGAATGACGACGAATATGACGATGCTATAGGTCAACCTTCTAAGGGCAGTAGTCCTCTAGTTGCAAATGTAGCATCACCTTTCCACTCATCGTCTCTGTTCGGGGAATATGAATCAGAGAACAGTGGAAATTATTCACTTTGTATATCTGATGACTCGTATTTGCGCCTGGGTGTCATTGATAGTATGGAGAAGCTTCATGTAACCACACAAAAATTAGGAATGGCCCCACGAAAAGTAGCATATGACGAAAAGAGTCGCATGCTTTGTGTAGCTTGTATTGACCATGGCATGACTTCAAATCAAAATGGACCTGGGGGTGAAACTAATATGGGCAATTGTGTGAGATTCTTTGATGATTCAAGTTTTGAGGAGATTGATAGAATTGATCTTAATCCCTACGAAATGATTTTATCAATGATAATAACACGAATGAGGATAGACACTGATGGATCAGTTTCTGAAGCTGTGAATGGAAAGCAAGCTGGTGAAATGGATTCGTGCGATGGATATAGACCATATCTGGTTTTGGGAACAGGATTTGGTTACCCTAATGAAGATGAACCGTCGCGAGGTAGAATTATCGTCTATCAATGCAAAACTGGTTGTAGCAACAATATTTTTTCACGCCGAGTAAAACAGGTCGCCGAAGTTCAAGTTAAAGGTGGTGTGTTCTCGCTGTGTCCTTTCTACAACGGCACTATTCTCGCATCAATGAATTCGAAAACACGGTTGTGCAAGCTAATTGGAACCCCTGAAAATCATGACGTTTTGGATTTGAAAATAGTTGGCGCTGGGCACCATGGTCACATTATGTCACTACACGTAAAGAGTTTAGCTCAAGATCACGAAGACAATCCAGACACTAAAAATGTTGAGCAACTCGCCATCATTGGTGACATGGTTAGATCAATATCAGTTGTAAAGTACTACACGGAATTCCAAACCCTCGAGGAGGTTGCTAGAGATTATAATCAAAACTGGGTCACAGCAGTTGAGATGCTGACAGATGACATTTACTTGGGTGCAGAGAACTTCAATAATATTTTTGCTTTACAACGCAACCCTCGTTCTTCGTCTGAAGAAATCAGGTGCCGTCTCGACACTGTGGGCCAATTCAATCTTGGTGAAATGATCAACAAATTTATGAGAGGAGGACTCGTTGTGCTTAATCACAACTCAGCGGCTTCCTCGTTAGGTGCAGAGGAAGCGAATGTTGACTCAATGTCATCAGATGACACGATTGGATCACCAGGTTACTCTCCTAGAATTGGGAGTCAAACCCTGTTTGGTACAGTAGATGGGACTCTCGGCTCGATCATAGGCCTTGATGCCTCCACTACTGCCTTCTTTAACGCGTTGCAAAAGTCCATTGCAAACGTTGTCCAACCTATTGGCAAGTTGAAACACAGTGAATTCCGATCATTTCGAGGTCAGCGTAGCCGCCAAAATTCACGTGGGTTCATTGATGGTGACTTAATAGAGTCTTTCCCTGACTTAGATTCATCAATAATGAGTAGCATTGTGGAAATCATGAACAAAGAAGGAAAATGGAATATCACTACAACCCCTTCAGACAACGAAGACAGTGCAAACCATGGTGCAAAAACAGTTCTTACTGTGGATGATGTCCTTTCTATGGTTGAAGATATGAGTATGATGCACTAAAGATTAGTTACGTATTTATATGGCCTTGGGTAGGAAGCAGAAGAATCATCATCATCATCATCATCATCTTAAAATAGCACTAAGAAAAAGCAATCGTAACTGTTTTCAATGTTCATCTTATCTGTTGTCTAGCTTGGCTCTAAACTCTTTCATTCAACACACAAAGATTGTACCTACGTAGGTACATTTCATGGTCAAGTCAGATTCCACTTTTAGTGGTAGCAACTAATAATCTCAATAACAGCAGTTCCCCTTTCCCCTGGCAATCGGATACTTTTTGGCGGGCTTTCCGTGGTGTCAATAATTTGGGATTTGTTGAAAATGAAATAAGAAATAAATAATAATACGTACGTACGTCGTGACAGGTCGTAACGGTGTTCGCTGTTACCAGGTGGAATGTGGCGCACCACGATGGATTCAAGGCATCATTCATGATTCATGATGGCATCATCATCAATCAACAATTAAATCACAAATCAGTAACAATCACAAAAAAACACGGAAGAACAATTAGAAATTATTATTTGATCACCATGAAACTACTATGCGCCACCCCAATGATTTTGGCTCTCTTACAGAATACTTCATTTTCCGTAACAGCCTTTACTCCTACAAACTTCCACTTGCGCTCCTCGGGAAGGACGGCTAGGCGTAGTCTATTGAAATCGACACCCTCTGGTTCAGATGAGAAAACAAGACAGATGATGGCAGCAGCTGCGGCACAAATGAAGAACATTACACCTGAAGATTTAGATAAAATGGTGTCTGAAGTTGACTCAATGAATCCCCTGCAGGCGAAAGCATTAAAGGCCATGGGAATGGATCCTGAAATGATGAAAAAGACGATGACAATGATGCGAGACAACCCAGCCATGGTGGAGAACGCAAAGAAAGGTAAGGATAAATCAACGACTCGTTTCATTATGTTCTGACAAATTAAAACCGACGACTCGAAACTATACTATCTTCTTAATCATTGCTCTTACCCAATATACGTACTTGTCAAGTTTAGTGATGGAAAACATGACACCCGAGCAACTGATGGAGCAGAGTCGTGTGGCACAACAACGTATGGCAAATATGACACCAGAAGAACTGGACGCTTCAAATCTAAAAACGCCACAGTCACAATCTCCCTCTGTAGTTGATGCTGAACTAAAGGATGAGGAGGAGGAAGAGGACAAGGAACCATCTATGATCGAAACAGGTCCTGGAAGTAGTGCAGACCCAGAGGTTGTTGATGCCATGTTTCGCGTTGCTGAACTACTATCGGATCCTCCTACAGGAGATTGCACCTTTGATGGATTTGCATCTGTCCCTGTAATTCAACTCTTGTCTGGAGACGGAGAAATGGATTTGTCCATGGAAGAGCTAAAAGAATGTTGGGCGAACGGAGCTTTGGAGTCCACAAGAGTTGACAGGCAGGGATTTAAATCAGTCTGGCTGGAAGTCCAGGAATACTTTGAAGACTGCATAGTTGGGGAAGCACGAAAGGAGGCCAAGAAAAGAGCAAGTACAGAGAAGAATGGTGCTTCAGAGAATGCTTCAACACCAACAAAGACACCAGAGTCGACGATCGGAGAAGAACTAAGCCCGGATCAAACCAAAGTGAATGAACAAGTCAAGAACATGTCTGCCGCTGATGTGGATGCGATGCTTTTTTCAATGGAAAACATTGGGCCTGCAGAAGAAGCCCGCATTGAAGCTATGGGTGTTGATCCAGCAATGATGCAACGAACAGCGAATATGATGAAGAACAACCCGATGATGCGGGAAGCAGCCCAAGAGATGATGAAGAACATGACCCCTGAACAAATGCTTCAGGCAAGCCAGCAGGCACAGCAGCAAATGGCTGGCATGTCTAAAGAAGAGATTGAAAAGGCTATGAATGAGATTGAAACGAAAAAATAAAAAAGCATTAGGTTTCACAGAAATTTACAAATGCCTGAAGTTAATTTACAATGTATTCGATAGTTAGATGGGCCTTGCATTAATTCGTGCAAATGGAAAGCATGATTTGGTATGCAAACAAAACCTTTGTTTGTTGTGGGTGATCATAGATTAGAGATCATACCTCTCTCTCTAGAGAGAGAGAGAGAAACTTCCTTCAATTGCTGGCGCGTACGCATCCGATGACAGGGAATGGCCTAATCTCACTTTCTCAGCGCTTTTTCTCTTCCATAAACCATAATCCATAATCTTCCACCTATCCACCTTCCGTTTAATATTTCCATCAATCAGTACTGAATCCATCGTTCTTTTACTCACATGCAAAGTTCCAATGGACAGAAGGAAACCAAAAAGACTTCGGTCTCTAAACAGTGATCACCGTTTGGGTGTCTATGAAATAGATTCGCGATTTGTCTTGGATCTAAACACAAGACCAGTTAGACGTGCTATGCCTGCCATGCATGCGTGGCTTGCTACTGCCCCTCAACAACGCAAACCGTCTGAGGAGGAGACAGATAAAAAAAGGTTGAGAGAAATTGACGCTGAAGATAGAACTGGACCGAAAATGCCATTCTCACAGGAATTTTTTAAAGACTTGAGGCGTCATAAGCATAATGACACAAATGTGCTAAACTCAGCAGCAGATAATAACAATCAAGATGATTCAAGTGATAAATGTAGTGGCTGCCACCTGGATCAATATTCAAATTCCTTGACCCATGGCCACCACAAACGATTCAAGGAGCTTCTTACCATGTTTGGTTACAAGCAAAATACTTTCGCAGCATCAAATGTACAAAGATTGAAAAAGAAAGAATTCAGAACAATTTGTGATTTGTTTCGTCAGGAACGGAAACTATATGGTCAGGCCTTACGTGAGTTCTGGAATAAAAACGGTGATAGATTTCATTTGGGTTTTAAGGTGCAATGCGCTGCATCTCACTTTGTGGGTATTAAGTCGCAATATGTTGATATATATAGAAATGGCTGGCTTGAATCTGGTAAAGCGACGAAATATGGTCCGTGTATTCAGACGGTCTCTATGCGTCAACATAATAGCAAGGCAAGTGATAGTGATGGAATAGCTCAAATCACGACTGAAACCTACGCTCCAAAGGTGGTATTCAGGCGGCTTGTTTCTGGTGCTTTACCCGTTATGTCAGTGAATGGTATTACGGAGATTTTCAAGGAAGGAAATTATGTGCAAGCACTCAAGAACACGAAAGAGCACTTTTCAGAAGATTTGTTGTGTGAAGATAATGATGCAAAGAGACTTGCGATAGAGCATGATGTACAGGTTGTCCTGACCGATCAGGTTGCCGAGTCATTGCTGAAATCAAGCCAGTGGATGTTACCCATTTCTCACCAGCAGCTTCGAAGTGAAGGATCGGGGAGAAAAGTGGCAGTCTTCATTGATAGGCCATTACCATCGTCATCCTTATCACGCGAATGCCTCTCATTTGGGATGATAAGTTCTCTGCAAAGTCAAATTTCTCAATATCCAAGGAAAGAATTTGTATACACTGTAATGAAGATTGTCAGATTTGGGACTTCTTTTAATATCTTGGTGCGAACAGAATGTTTTGCTCTGAACGAAAATAAAGGACCCCTCCACATTGATGTCTCTCTCGAATATTTTCCTGAGCGCGGTATTGAGATGATGTCTGCTGGAGAGAGAGCTACGTGGCTATTTCACAAAATACTTCACTCTGATTGTAGGCAGATTTTACTACGAATTGATCCCCAAACTGGGAAAATATTAAATGTTGCGGAAAAGGGTGTTGCAGATGCAATAAGTTCGCAAGATGAAACTGCTCTAGAAAGAAACTCAAATTCTCTGTATGATTTTGAGGCTGTGGATAAGACGAGTACAGATACGCTTATAGAATCGATGATGGATATTCTATTCGCGAGCACTAAACTGGCCAATGATTGCGAGAAATTAAATTTGTTGTGCTTTCCTGGGCGGCACGAACCGAGCACCGCCACTGCTACATCAATGGGTGTTTCAGTGCACAAAGAATCGTCTCAAGCTTGTTGTGTTGATCTAGAACAGGAATTTGATAATTCGAAACAAGTCTTTTTGAAGCCATCATTTCGCCGTTGGGTCTGGGATAACGAACGCACTATCTACACCTTTCCTTGCCAAGGGGAGATTATACCAACCACTAAATAGTGTTATTACACCACACGTAGCTTCACAAAAATAATATTGCCTGTTTCTATAAAATATAAAATATTATAATTCCACTCGGGTTTAATCCTCGTCATCACCTTTACCATTGACTCTATTTGGGTTAGTATGCGTATCCTGGCTTTCGTAAGCATTGTTCGAGTGTGTACCTTTAGCATTACAATTCAGAATACATGTTGTCTTGTTCGAAATTTGAAGGGTAAGTTTGATCATCTCCGAATCGAATAAGCTCAGCTGCCACAAGCGGCGGACCATTAGCCATGTCTCTGTACTAGTTACCCTCTGGTAACATTGGATTATTTTCTAGTGACGTTCTTTCTAAATATTGGTTCCTTTCAGTAATTGAACATTGGATTATCTTCTGGTGACGTTCCTTCTGAATATTGGTTCCTTTCAGTATTTGACTTGCCGTATGCCATGTCTCCGTATTGGTTACCCTCTGGCAACATTGCATTATCTTCGAGTGATGTTACTTCTGAATATTGATTCCTTTCAGTATTTGACTCGCCGTATGCCATGTCTCCGTATTGGTTACCCTCTGGTAACATTACATTATCTTCGAGTGATGGGCCTTCTAAATATTGGTTCCTTTCAGTAGTTGACTTGTCATATGCCATGTCTTCGTATTGGTTGTCCTCTGCTGTCACTATCCTATCTGCGATTAATTCTCCTCCTGAATATTGGTTCCTTTCAGTATTTGACTTGCCGTATGCCATGTCTCCATATTGGTTACCTTCTGTTGTCACTATCCTATCTGCGATTAATTCTCCTCCTGAATATTGGTTCCTTTCAGTATTTGACTTGTCATATGCCATGTCTCCATATTGGTTACCTTCTGCTGTCACTATCCTATCTGCGATTAATTCTCCTCCTGAATATTGGTTCCTTTCAGTATTTGACTTGTCATATGCCATGTCTCCATATTGGTTGTCCTCTGCTACCATTGTCCCATCTGCGAGTTCCTCTCGTTCTAAATTGTGGTTTCTATCACTGGGTGACATGATGTCTGTTGAGACTCCGTATTGATTGCCCTTTATTGACTCTAGTCTCGTTGTTCTTGGGATGTGGGTACTTCCATCTTCCAATGCTTCTCTGTCCGCACTTTTACTTTGATTATTGGATGGATTAAAGGCTCGTAAGTTCTTGTTGAGTCCCATATCATTTGCATTTTCTTCGTTTGATAAGGAAGTCGTCGCATGGTCTCCACGAAACACGCTTGGCCTACTATCGCCTTGTTCTTCTTCTTCATTGATTTTGGGAAGAGCTGCAAGTGATGAATGAGGTGGCACGTTACTAAACGAATTTCGTTTTGCTGCACGGGTAACGATAGGTTGTTCTGCTGTCACAGTAGGAGCACTAGCAAAAGAGTCCATAGAAATGAGACTCATATCGTCATTTCCTTCGAGGTAAACAGTCGGTGCACTCGCGTATGATTGAAGGTCAGATTCATCCGTGTAATTATCGGCTGTGTTATTCGTCAACTGGTGAGATTCGTTTGCCGTGAGGTTTGGTGAGGAGGCGCTAGACATTTTCTGGCTAGTGCTCTGACCCTTAAAAAGATTAGGTGCACTTATATTGTTCATATCCGCATGAGGTCTCCGAAAGTCATCACGCTTCGTAACAGTAGGTGCACTAGCCATCGATATAAAGGTCAAGGATTCATCTTCTTCGTATGTGTTTTCACCATCAGAATAGGAGTCTTGTCTAGGATCTTCACGGGCTAATTTTGATGTATAGGCAGACGTGTAGCTCGAGTCATTTCCAGATTGCTTAGAGTAGTAACCAGTTCCTTGAGATTGATATCCATCATAATTACTATTTCCATCGCCGCCATAGCCAGAAGTATAACTGCCGTACTGTGACTCTGCTGTAGATCTGAGAGCAGCAGTGTCGTGATCAGTGTTGTGATCGGTGTCGGTCCTGATTGTTTCAGTAATCCAGGCATCTTCGACACCTCTCACTGACATGAGTGCTGACATATCATCGGCATTAGATCCAGGATGAATAGATTGACCAGCAAAAGTGCCCGCATCATCTTCATCGTCATACATGTTCTCAATTTCATAGAATTGTTCCTCGTCATTCCCTTGCTTCGAGGCTAGATCATATTCACCCCCACGATAAGTTGGATCGGTGACGACAGATCCGTTAAGTTCATAATGTTCTGCATTCTTGCCATAGAAGTCTCCGTAGTCATTAGTGGCGTCGGCATCATTGTCTAAAATATTTTGCGTCTCGTGTTTATTTTCTTTCTTTCGACGATAGAAGATGATTGCCACAACTGCTAGCACTGCCAAGAACAGAATCAGGAATAATACTATGAAAATAATTGCAACTTTTGATTTGCTCTTTTTCTTGGTATCTGTTTTTTCGCCATCTTCCTCGTTGCTCTCTTTATCAACGATAATAGTGAGATTTTCGAAGTATGGATCGCCAGATTGTTTGAGTTCCTGCGTGATTTTTTTAGAACCACGTTCAAGGCTGTCTCCTACCAACTTTCCCACATCTACATCAGGGGGAGGTTTGTATTGGCCTGCAAAAGTCGTATCAACGTCAACACCCAATTCTTCTAGTGATCTGCCCCTCGTTGATCTAGAAAGAGATCGACTTCTTCCTCCGAGTTTTTGTACAGAGTTGACCATAACAACGAGGACTTCCAGACCTGGAATGTTCATGTTAGCCAAGTCTTCGTTCAGATACTGTTTCAAGATTCCTTGGAAAGTGTCTTGAGTTTCTGCAGACATAATGGGTTCTGGAACTCCGTAGAGCTGAACCCTTCTGTCGCTTTCAAATGGCATCGACCCCCAATATGTTGCTGTATATTTCATGCCATTAGTAACAGCTGGCTGAAACATGAGAAGAATGTACCTCATCAAGTCAGGATCCAATTCTTCCCAGAATTCTATTACTGCTTCTGACTCGACAGGTGAGCATGTAGATGAATCGTCACCAGCTTCGCATTTGCCTAAAGGATGATGAGTTTTAGCTGCGCAAAGGTCATCTTAAAATAACATAATCATACAGTACTTACAATCTAGATATTCTGGTGTTTGTTCCAGCCAAGTTGTTTCGACCGATTTCACCGTCAAATGAGTCTCAACAATCTTCCACCTAGCCTCTACGTCTTGTTCGCTATCAATAAACTTATTAATCATTGTCTTGGTAATCGATTCGCTAGATTTGCGTTCAAGTTTATACGTTGGTGTTAGTAAACCATGTTCTAAGCAAAAAGTGTAAAATGCCTTCACACTGTTGCGAGGTCTGGCTACAGGCGATTCGATTGGAGACATTGTTTGGTCCTGGCAGGTATCCACGGAGAAGCACTGTTGACCGTAAGGACACTCTCCGTTTAAACCAGAAGGACATGCCTGGGTGCAGTAGCTGGCAAATGGAAGATTCTCCCCACAGAAATAGTTTCCATTAGAGGGGATATCATCATTACAAGGAGGATCATAAAAACAATATTCCCCAGCTCCGCATCCACCTGATGGTTGGTCGGCACAAAGTTGCCCTGGTGCTCTACATGAGTTTGGATCATTCGTATCACCGCAGAAAAATAGTTTCCCCTCACCTTCGGGGTCTGAACATTGATCAACGGCGTAGCATTGTTCACTTCCGGGACATTCATCATCGGTTCCTGCAGGGCAGCTCAGAGAACAAGAAGCAGCAGAACCCAATGAATCTCCGCAAAATTTATTACAGTTCTCTACAAAATGACAAGTATCGCCAGATGGACAGTCGGTATCGCTTCCGGAAGGACAGCTGATCCCACATGTTGATGCTGCACTGATAGTAGAACCACAGTACATATTGCATTTTTCAACATCTGAACATTGTTGTCCGAAAGGACAGTCGCTATCGAGGCCAGAAGGGCAACCCAAGGAGCATTCAGAAGCAGCAGCTAGACTAGATCCACAGAATTTATTGCAATTTTGGACATCGCGGCACTGTTCGCCGAAAGGGCATTCGCTATCTTCGCCGGAAGGGCATGCCACTGAACACTGAGATGCTCCAGCAAGAGAAGAGCCACAAAATTTGTTACATTTTTGGACTTCCATGCACTGTTCACCGATCGCACAGTCGTTGCTTTGACCGGATGGACAAGCCTGAGAACACGTCGCAGCAGCAGATAATGTGGACCCACAAAACATATTACAGTTGTCAACATGATGACATGATTCACCAATAGGACATTCGTCATCACTGCCGGAAAGGCAACTCTGACCACAGGTAGATGCGGCAGTGAGAGTGGACCCACAATACATATTGCAACTTAGGACTTCAAAACATTGTTGATCTGGGAGGCATTCTGAATTTCTTCCAGATGGGCAACTAACAGAGCACTGTGCAGCATTTGACAAGGTTGAAGCACAAAACTGATTACAATTTTCAACTCCAATACAGGATTTTCCTCCAGAACAATCAGCATCATTATCGCAACTTTGGCCGCACTGAGCAGCATCGTGGATATCCAGCCCGCAGTACATGGGAATGGGTACCTCATCAATTGGGTCCGTATTTGTATCATCTTTGCATTCGTTGACAACATAACACAGTTCATCCGCTGCACAGTCCACATGTCCATTTGGACAGCTTGTATTACAATCACCAGCATTAACAGGGGATGTCCCGCAATATTTACTGTCGCTATCAATACAATTTGACACTACATAGCAGGTGGTACTACCGGGACATTCGCCATCTGATCTGCACTGGGCGAGGCACTGTGAAGCATCCTGGAAATTATCTCCACAGTACTTTTCACCATCGACATTCACCAAACCATCACAACTTGGAACATCGTAACACGATTCTCCTACAGCGCATTGGTCGTCAGATCCAGATGGGCAAACTGTAGAGCATTGGGCTGCAACACCTATGGTAGGACCACAGTGATAGTTATTGACTTTGCACTCTAAAACGTCATAGCAAAATTCGTCAGATTCACACTCAGAATTTTTACCACCGGGACAATCAGACCCTGCCGAACAAGAAGATGCATCCAAAGAAGATACACCGCAAAAAAAATTCCCTATGGGAGCATTTTCAATGTCCATCTCGCAAATTGTAGAATATCTGCAGTCGTCACTCGGATCATCCGAATTGCAACATTTACAAAAAGGGTCGGTCTCTGAAAAATCACACACGCCACGGCCTCTACAATTCGAAGGACACCCAAAACTAGATAAAGAATTAAAGTTAGCAATAAAGAATGTGAGATACTTCCAAAATAGGTTGGAAATCAAGACTTACTTGGGACAAGCAATTTTGAGTATTGGACACTGAATCTTGGCGTCTGTTGGGACATTTCCTGCCCCAGCTCCTGGAATATTCATGAAATCTCCATCATTCTGGCAAATTATGGGAACATTATTTGCATAAATTATAATTTTCTGGATATCGGCATCGCAAATCATTTGCATGCAGAGAGGGCGGACAGTGTTGCTCTCGATACACCTCGATCCTTCGCCTCCGATGTCAGAGTTCGTGCTCTTGACTGGAATCAAATTCATGGGGCAATAATCTGCGGTATGCATGAGACCTCCCCAAGTCTTTCGAGATAAAACAGCGAAGTGAGAGGTTAACTTCTGAGAGCAATGTTATATCAACTTTGTTATGTCAGAGAAAGTATCATCAAGCACTTACTGGGTTATCTGGGAAGTACTGATGACTGCGATCCGGCGGTGTGGAGCCAGGATAATCAGCAAAGTCAACAAGATCGCATCGAGTAATATATGAATGTGAAAGATCGCATCTTTGAGATGCGAAGGGGCCACTAATTTCATTACAGAAAGTACCCTTGCCCCATTCGGGGACTTCTCCATTTACAATGCAGTCTCCATTCACAAAATCACAGCCTTTCCCATGTCCAAATGGAGATATTTCAGCAATTTCAAATTGGGCCTTATACCATCCAGAATCTTCCAATATCGCCAAAGTTAATGGAGTTAGGTGTTGCATGATTTTAACCTTGATAGCGGCAACAACATCAGTGGCAAAAAGTCTTGCTTCCACGTGAGATCCGAAGCAGTTACCGTCGTTAGTGGGTTGGTTCTCTAATCTTGCGCCATGCATACTCTGGCAGTCAAAGTGATTACGAACAACTTGGCGTACGGTAGGTGTTACAATCTCGTAGTACAAATTTCCACGCTTTGTGTACCCTGCTTTCAAGGTGCTACTAGATGGCGGTGCTATACGAATCACGTTGCCATCGACGCAAGTCACTAGCTGTGGTTCGAACGGTCTAGGCGTTCTCGGCAACCCTGTAGCGTGATCGTGGTAGAAAGGGAAGTCAATAGCACGTATTCCTAAAACATGGGTCATCTCATGCAGGATTGTATAGTAGAATGTATTCTTAGATTCCTCGTAGTTCACATCTAACCGATCGAGACATAAAATCACGATTCCCACATTTGGCTTATCATATTGATCTGCTTGGCATGATCTTGCTGCTGCTAGTGCACTTGAATCTTTGCAAACAAGATCAAAATTTGCTGCGATGAAAATGACCAAGTCAGAATCTGGTATTCCTACATCCAGCTGGGCCGAGGAGGAAAAGGGACACTGATTGCTCTTGATCACGATATTCTCTGTAGCTCGGAAAACGTGCAGAGCAGTTTCGAATTTCACCTGAACTCGGGGCAGAATTTCATTTTTAAGCACGGCGATATGCTCGGTATACTGATCGTTGTCCTCCATTTCTTCGATAAATGTCATGTCAAAGTGAATGCGGAGTGGCTTGAAGATTGACCCTGCAGACCAAGGTGAGAGATTCCTTTCGTCTGAATCAATTGAGCTGACAGTTTGTACTTCTGCGGAGACGTCTACCTTGCTCTCGCGAAGCCTCCGCCTCTCTAGTATTTCGAAGGGATGGTTACCCCCGTAATCCACATTATGAGACTCTGCAGCCCGGAGATGATTATCCGTCTCAAAAGATTCGATTTGAATCCACCTTTCTTCGAAGTGATCAAGTATAGGTAATCTGTCTTCAGATATGGACTCGGCTGTACCTCCCAAAAGGAGACATGTTATGATGGCAAATGCCATGTGTCGGAGAAATGTGTTCTTCGCCATACAAACAAAATAAAGCACAAGCTTAACTGCGTTGCATTAATGAGAGACACAAAGTGCTACTTCTTTGGAGTAAAGGGAGTACCTTCAAGAGGTGGTACTTGAGAAGGAAACGAAGAAGCTCAGCGATTCAGTTACTAATACCTGCAGGTCTTCCTGTGACTGAAATGTCATACCTTCGGAGAAATAATGAGGACGTAAGTGTCACTTCACTTATGTACCACCATCTTCGCCCCCCGCGCGCGCCCCCCTTCGGGCCGTGTCAATATCTGTCAATATTATGCATCGAAGAATCATCCTCATCCCTAAAAGGTTACTGTAGGTATTATTGGATTCAATTACACAATAATCACAGGCTAATACCTACATACTTACCATCAACCACCACTATGTGAATGTATCACATCCATTCACATTACAACAGTATTGGTAGTTTTAATCTAGAAGATGACGCGGGTGCAAAAGAAAGCTTGAAGATTTTTAAATTAAACCACATTTTAATAATGTCCAAGCCAGCGTTCGCGTTTAGTTCGCCGTATTTTTTGTCCACAGTTTCAGTTCGCAAAGGCTTAACATATCAGCCTTCTTACGAACAAAAATTTCCATTGCACTTCACCAATTTATGTTTTATTACTCAATAGTGTCGCATATCGCAGGAAGTCTCCTGATGATAGATTCATTTTCTCGGTAACAACCACATCAAACTTCGCCCATGTTTCAAGGGGCTCACTTTTTCTTTGATTGACAAGGAAACCATGCTGATTAATATCCCCTTTCCCATATAGTAATTCTGCATTTCTGATGAGCCCGAAACTTACGGTAGTGGCGATATTCGCAAGTAGTTCCCCTTTCGCTTCAAACATTTCTACTTCACAGGGTACGTGTCTCAATGCTGCATCTTCAGTTCTAATAAGTGAGACATTTGATGCCTTAATAATTCTCTTCAACTTTGAAAATGCATCTGCTGCGGCGGTAGTCCTAGACATGCGACAGACAACGCTTTCGTATACTTCCTGGGGGTTGAGAGGTAAATCATTCATTTGACAAAGTTGAACAGATAGGTCCTGCAATAGCCTAAGAGTTCCATAGTAGTTAGATCCAGCAACAGTACCGACACCATTAATTGTAGAATCTTCATTGTTTGCTTTCTTTTCCGCAGCTTTTATATTTAAGCTCGAAATCCCGTCTAACTTGACGCAGGAGAGGAATTTTGCGTCATGAAGAGCTTGGTATACTTTTCTCAAGTCTCCCATTTTAGTGTAGTGAGCTAGATTCTCCTGCAAGACTAATCGCTTATTGACAACCTGGTATTTTTTCGCATTGCCAGGCATTTTAAAGAAATAGAAGATTCTGTTGTAACAACTTGTGGTATCAGAGGTGGTAATTGAGTACAATAGTGGTAATTGGTCGATGGTTGATATGGTAGTTGATGTTCGCTCGCTGTTTGTTCTATTCTATTTTGTTCTGTTCTTGCGATTGTTGTGTTTTGGTGTTTGGTGTTTGTGTGCTCTGAAATAGGCCAATTATATTTGTCTTTTAGCTTCGCTGAAATTTACTCTTCACTATTTGAATTTATTTTTTAAACAAAAAGAATAAATAACGATAAATCTGGATAAATACTCAAACTCAGTTGCCAGTTGCCAAACAATCAAAATGCCGAGCACCTGTGTATCTGACGCCTTTATTTGCTGCTGGACTGGATATAACTGGGGCGACTGCAAGTTCGGAGTTGCAAGTAAGCATGATTGCCTTTGCTGTGTTGAAGAATGTTGCCTTGCCGTTGGCGAGGAATCCCTTGGCGTCGGAATGATCACGAACGAGGATAACAAGGAATACTGCAAGGTCGGCCTTGGTTGCTGCGCTCTTGGTCTCAAAACTCCCGATGCTTGTTTTAATGGGGTGTCATACATGTGCTGCATGACAAGCGCTGCTTCATTTCCTTTCCAAAAAGAAACTGTAGAGAGTTGCACTTGCGCCTTCTGCTTCCTTTCTTGTGCTCCCGAATTTGGCTGTTGCGTCGAGTCCAAGGAGACTGTTGCCCTTGCACTTCCATTAAAGGACTACACCTACAAAATAAAAGGTGAAGCGATGAGCCGGTAGATTCAGTAGTGGCAGAGAAGGTTAATTCAAGCTTGGTCGTACTTGGTGAAATTGTTCCAAAGAAATAAATTTGTCAAATGTGATTGATTCTTGATCATATTTACGACCTTGTGTTGATCCAGATCGCACGTGTAGTGAAAAGAATAGTGGATAATTGGGCACATCATACAGATGAAGGAGTCTTCTGCCTCATGTTTTAGTGTGCCCAGCTTTAGTAGTAGTAACAAGTAATGTTTGGTGCTGATTTCGTTTCTTGAAGCTAGCGCTGTCTGGTTTATCATATACCCCATACACTTTCTGCAGTCATGTGATCTTCCCGTCTGGAGTCAAGTCAGTTTTACGATGTCATAAGATGATGCACTCCTCTTCCTTTAGATCCGTTCTTGACTAATAAATTAGCACTACGATATCTCACACCATGTTGCATCCCACAGAGTACTGTACGAAGTTGACTTTCGAAGAGCAGTAATGCGTATGATAAGTGTAAAGATCCAACATGAGTGAAATCATATCCATGCATCCTGGCATAAAGGAAGATTTCTTCTTTGGATTAGTGATCAAATTTTTAGCCAAGGCCAACGAGTAACGAGCTTCAAGCCTCATCCAGAGTTTTGGACATTATCAATACCATTTTATTTAAAAAAATACGTTTACGAAATAATTGCTCAAGAAGTCCAATAAGCTCTCGTCAGAAGATTGAAATGTTGACAATTTCGATCAAACAAAATTGGAATTGATCTATGCAACTTTTTATGCACTTAGTCTTACTTCGGGATTGAAGATTGAATCCTTAGTTGTGGGCAAGTCGCGCGCGTGACTGTAAAAATGATGGAATGTGATTGCTAATGTTGCCCAGTCAAGTCAAGTCAACGCCCGCGATAATGTTTCTTGATAGCCCATACTTTCTTCAACGCACATAATTGAACAATGCATCTCTTGAAGGTTATTGTGAGCTTGCTCTTCCTCACTGGAGCAGCCCACGCATTAGAAAATTCTTCAAAATCGCCATCAGTTTCTATGACCACAAGAACTCGCAATCCTGTCGTGTCCACACATCCGCCATCTGTGGCACCTTCTTTGCAGAAAAAATCCACGAAGGCGACAGCAGTTTCGTCTAATCATCCATCGTCGCGCCCAAGTGTGTCACCTGAAGGTGCAACAGAAGTTCCAACACAATACGCTACCCTGGCCTCTGAAAGTCCTTCACAGACCCCAACCATCGGCATAACAATGCTACCAACCCAAAGACCGTCCCTAGCTCCATCTGAAACTTTAGCAACACAACACCCTAATCTGGCTTCTGAACCTCCTTCACAGACCCCAACCATCGGCATGACAATGCTACCAACCCAAAGACCGTCCCTAGTTCCATCCGAACCTTTAACAACACAACACCCTAATCTGGCTTCTGAACCTCCTTCACAGACCCCAACCATCGGCATGACAATGCAGCCAACCCAAAGACCGTCCCTAGCTCCATCTAGAACTCTATCTCCTTCAATTCATCCCTCCGTTTTCCCATCCGTATCGTCAAACCCAAGTTTTGAGCCATCCATAGAATCGACTTTATCTCAAGGTCCTTCGTTGGAGCCATCCATACAAGCCTCTCCTGTGCCCAGCAGCCAGCCAACAACGGCTACGTCGAGCAAACCGTCGTCAAACCCAAGTTTTGGGCCATCCATAGAAGCGACTTTACCTCAAGGTCCTTCGTTGGAGCCATCCATACAAGCCTCTCCTGTGCCCAGCAGCCAGCCAACAACGGCTACGTCGAGCAAACCGTCGTCAAACCCAAGTTTTGGGCCATCCATAGAAGCGACCTTATCTCAAGGTCCTTCGTTGAAGCCATCCATGCAAGCCTCTCCTATGCCCAGCAGCCAGCCAACAACGGCTATGTCGAGCAAACCGTCGTCAATGGAATCCTTCAAACCTTCAATTCAATTCTCTTCAAAGCCTAGTTTGCTAAAATCTAGCCTTCCTTCCGTATCTATCTCGCAAATGCCTTCCTTGATCCCGACGCCTAGTCCATCGATATCACCATCGACCGTTCCTTCGAGTAATCCGACTTCTTTTCCCGATTCATTACACAACGCTACTTTACCTATGAATCTATATGCCAGAAGGAAATTGGATAAAGAAGAAAAGAGACTTTTTGAAGGAATTGCAAAAGATTTCATCCTTTCTACAGATGAAGCCATATATATCGAGTATGTCACCTTCACATCCCAGTACTTTGAGCAAGTCCGTGATAGACAATTGAGTGCAGCAGAAACTGTTAAGGGAGAAGAAACAAATCTTCATGTTGTCTTGATTGTCAAGGGCAGATTACTGTCATTGGATTCCGGTTCCACTTACTTAACACACTTGGAAGACATCCTCCACGGGGGAGATTTCAAAGCTCATCTCACTGACGCATTACTGGTATTTCGGAAAGAAGACAACCCTCTCAGTGTTATTGATGCAAGAAAAGAGAAAACGGACGACGTGGGAAATTTAGGTGGCCTCATAGCCAAGATTGGTGCTGGAATTGGAGGAGCAGGTATCTTGATTATTGCTGCCTTCTTTGTGAAGGGCAGATCCCGTGGGAGATGGTGCAATGTTAATCAGGATGATGGCGTGTACATCGTGGAAGCCGATCCTGATACTGGTATAGACACTGATGACGAAATTCCTGATGTCAATCAAGATGATGCATTTGAAGATCGAGACCGTTTTTCTATTTTTACTTACAGCGAGACAAGCTCTGAGTTTGTCCATGATGTTGACCCCTTCATGTCGCTGACTTCCAGTTCGCTTGCAAGTGGCACTCGGACCACCATCACCTCTCACAATGAGTATCCAAGCACATTCGCCGTGTTGCTTCCCAAAGGTGATTTACGCAGCCCAGATATGCCACTTCAGCACGCTAGACCTCAGGCATTAACCCTTAAAAAAACCTCTCGTGATGATTATAATTCTAAAGAGAGTCAAAGTGTGGACTCATTCGTAGAGGGCACAGAGGTTGTGCAACCAATTGGAGAAGGAATGCGAAGGATGTTCTCATGCTTTGGCCCTACAACCAACCACGGAGGTGTCGGTTTCCGTCATACGATTTCTGGATTGATGAGCGAGAAAACTCCTCGCATCTCCAACATTCACGGGCATGAAAGCATCCAAATAGGCCGAAATCAGAGTGAAGTCTCTGCCGTGTCATCAATTTCTGGTAAAAGTTCTTGTTCTGGAAGTATTAGTTTACGAGGAGAACCGTTCGAAGTTGTCGTCCCAGCAAATAGAGCGTTGGGTCTTATCGTGAAGTCCTCAAATGCAGGTCCACAGATACTGCATGTGAAGAAAGCCTCCCCATTGACGAACATGGTGCAAGAAGGTGACTTTATTCTCTCAGTCGATGGCATAGATGCGAGATTTATGTCTGCAAGGGA
>Ga0306864_1000129_pt1 | contig 36296 bp, 26 predicted proteins | sample AntRauTorckE5430_FD_190448 | JGI IMG/M metagenome (GOLD analysis project Ga0306864, IMG submission 190448) | Saline lake microbial communities from Rauer Islands, Antarctica - Metagenome Torckler E5 #430 (v2) (version 2) | ecosystem: Environmental > Aquatic > Non-marine Saline and Alkaline >...
TTGGGAAGCGCGGCTGACTGGCCGCCGCCTCGGGGCGCGCGTTACGCCCAGACCCAAAGTGGCCGGTTTTTGCGCCGCCCAATGGCCGGATTTTATTCCGCCGTTGACAACTGTGTCCCGGATCGTCTTGGTGGCCACGTGGGCGTATTGTGCGGTGGTCGTCAGCTTGGCGTGGCCGAGTAGCACCTGGATGACCCGCACGTCCGTGTTGGCTTCCAGCAGATGCGTGGCGAAGCTGTGGCGTAACGTGTGCAGGGTCGCTTTCTTCTTGATCCCCGCCATATGTTTGGCCGAGGTGAAAGCCCGGTTCAGCTGGCGTGGCGAAGTCGGGTTGATCTTGGGCTGGCCCGGAAACAGCCAACCCTCCGGCCGGGCCTCGCGCCACCAGGCGCGCAACAACTCCAGCAAGCCGGGCGACAGCATCACCTTGCGGTCCTTCTGACCCTTGCCCAGTTCGACATGGATAAGCATCCGATCGCTGTCGATGTCGCCGACCTTGCCGCGCTAGCGGCTTCGTCCATGAGCCCAATTGACCATGCCCGGCAGAGCCGCGTTCGCGCGTGCAGCAAGACGCGCTTCGATGCGAGCGGCCCAATACCGGCCATTGGCCACGCCGTCGATCGCTGCGGTGCAGCTTCACCAAAAGGAGCGTGATCGCAATCCGGGCGTCGGGGGTAGTGTGTAGCAAAAAAAACTTTGCTACACACTACCGGCTGTGTGTATCAAACTTATAATTGATACACACAGCAACACGCAGGCATCACATGGACCCGATATCGCATTCCCGCGCAGCCCAAGTCGCTTATCAGGACTTGCTGCGCATGCATCTCGACGAGGCAGCATCGGAAGTTGTGGGCAGCATCGAAGAGCGTCAGCGCAACGGGCGGACCTACCTCTACGACCGGTTCCGGATCGGGACTGTGATGAAGAGCCGCTACCTCGGAGAGGATAGCCACGACTTGCGCGATCGCCTGGCGCGCGCGGCTGATCTGAAGGCGCAGGCGCAGGAGCGAAAGAAGCGCATGTCGCGCTTGGCGCGCGTCCTGAGGGCCGAAGGGATGATCGGAACCGACAGGGAGACAGGCTCGCTGCTTCTGGCCTTCGCGCGCGCCGGCGTCTTCCGGCTGGGCGGTACGTTGATCGGGACCGGAGCCTACGCGCTCTATCAGGGGGAGCTCGGCGTTCGCTTCGACTCTGACGAGCTTGCCCAAACGGGGGACATCGATTTTGCAAGCTTCGAGCGGCTCTCAGTGGCTCTGGGCGACCGCGTCGAGGAAAAGCCGGGGGATATTCTTCGGTCGATGAAATTCGAGGCCGTTCCCGGGGTTTTTGACCGGCAGGTCTGGAAGTGGCGTCAAAGTGGTGGCGAGGCCGTGGTCGAGTTCCTGACGCCGGCTTTTGGCGAGGAAGGCATCAAGCCGCTTCCGGCACTGGGCGTAAACGCACAGGCGTTAAACTACCTCAATTTCCTAATTGCGGAGCCGATACACGCGCTGGCAATCTACCGCTCCGGCGTCCTTGTGCAGATCCCGCGCCCCGAGCGCTTCGCGATCCACAAGCTGATCGTGGCCAGCAGGCGGCATGGCGGTCCGGACGAGGCGAAGGCGCGCAAAGACCGGGCCCAGGCTGAGTTCCTTATCCGCATCCTCGCGGAAGATCGGCCCGACGATCTTGCCGAGGCCTACGAGCACGCGCTGTCGCAGGGCCCCCGGTGGCGCGATCGGATCTCCTCGAGCCTCGGACGCATGCCGGCGACAAAGGATCTCCTACGCGGGCTCTCTTGATCTGGTGCGGATGGTGGTGCTCCGCGGATCGAGAGGTTTGTTTGGCGCGGCGAGGGACTTCCTCAGGGATCGCCCCGACGCGCTGCTTGGTGAACTTGATCTCAGGTGAGATGTCGGTGAAAATCGTCAGTCCGGAACTTCATCGTGCATGCATCTGCTTGTCTTGCATCTCTGACAAGCGTTACCGCACATGACCCCGCATGAAAGGCTGCGGCGGTTAGGTAAGTATTTCATGGTCAAAAGCGCCGCGCATGCGTAGTGTGACGGCATGACATCCGCCCGTCCGATCCCCGATGCCGCCCCCGATGCGGCCTTCCGGATGCCCTCCTGGGCGATGGTGGAAAAGGCCCGAACCCCCGAGGATCTGGCCTTTTCCTCGGGGGCGGCGCTTGCGCATCTGGATGTCGCGCTGCGGGCGCCGGGGGTTCCGCTGGCCCTGTTGCGCGCGCGGCTGGCTTTGTCGGCGGCGACGGTCTGCGTGGGGCTGACCGGGCGGTCCGACGGGGCCGGCGCGCTGCGGGACGCGGTGCATCTGCGGCATACCGGCGACCCGCCGGGGCCGGCGGGCGAGATCTGTCTGCACTGGCAAAAAGCCGTGGTGCGGCCGATCTCCGGCGCGGCGCTGCACGCGGTTCTGCCGGCGCAGGACCGCGCGGATATCGCGCGATGGCGCGCGGCGGGGCAGGGGGCGCCGATCCGCCGCGCCGCTGCCGTGCTCGAGGCGGTTCTGGCGGAGGCACCGCGTGCCGAGACGGGCGCGTTGATCCTTGCCGAGGCGGCCCTGGCGCAGGCCCTGGGATGGGGGCGGATCACCCCTGTTCTGGCCCCGGGGTTGAGGCCCCGCGATCTGCGCAGGACCGGGGACGATCTGCGGCTGGCCTGTCACCGCGCCATCATCGCCGGGGCCGGCGAGGCGCTGCGCCTGACATCGGATCTGTCGCGCCGGGCGGAGCGTTTGCGCGCCGCTGCGCCGAAACTCCGTGCCAGAGGGGCCGGGGCGGCGGTCGAGATGATCCTGACCCTTGATTCCGTGACGCCCGGCGCGCTCGGCTCGCTGCGCTCGGGCCGTGCGGCACGGCGGTTCTGTGACCGGCTGGTGGCGCTCGGTGTTCTGCGCGAACTGACCGGGCGCGATACCTTCCGGCTTTACGGGCTGTGACATGATGCAGGCGCGATCAGAGATCGACCGCGATCTGGCCGATTTGCCACCCGAGCAGCGCTGGCGCGCATGGATGGGCCGGATCGAGGCGGTGCTCTTTGCCTCGGCGCACCCCGTCTCGCGGGCGGATCTGGGCCGTGTCGTGGGGCAGGGGGCATCGCTTGACCTGCTGATCGCCGATCTCGCCGCCGATCTGGAAACCCGCCCCTACGAGGTGGTCCGCGTCGCCGAGGGCTGGATGCTGCGCACGAGGCCCGCCTATGCGCCCGCGATCCGGGCCGCGGCGGATGCCAGTGGGGATACCGGCGGGCAGGATCTGGATCTGCGGGAGTTCGATGTCGCGGTGCTGGCCGCCATCGCATACCACCAGCCGATCACCCGCGCCGGGCTGAAGGACATCTTCGGCCGCGAGATCGGCCGCGACCTGATCGGACGGTTGCACGCCCGCGATCTCATCGCCACCGGCCCGCGCGCGCCCCGCCGCGGCGCGCCCTACACGTTCGTGACCACCGCGACCTTCCTCGCGGCATTCGACATGGAGTCCCTGCGCGACCTGCCGGACCGCGAGCAGCTGGACGATGCGGGGATCACCTCGTGACGCAGGGGCCGGACAGCAGACGTGGTGGTGCCGCGAGACATACGCGATCCCTTGAAACCGGCCGGCATCCACCGGATACCGGCCCGCGCCGGGCGTCGGTCGTCCATCTCATCCCTTATGACGGGATCGGCGGGGTCGAGGTGGCGGCGCGATCGCTGCCGGCGGGGGATCATGACGGCCATGATGACCCCCGTGGCGGCGATCTGCGCTTTGCCAAGCTGTTCCTGTCGAGCCGCTGTGGCGTGACCGGGGGCGTGACCGGGGGCGCGCATGTCTGGACCGGGCCGCTGGCGTCGGAATGGGCGCCGGGCAATTACCTCGGGGCGGTGGCCGAGCTGCGCCGCCGCCGCCCCGATCTCGTCATCGTGTCGCTCTGGCGGTCCTGCATCGTGGCGCTGCTGGCCAAGGCTGTCATGCCGCATCTGAGGCTGGTGGCGTTCCTGCATCTGGCCGCCCCCGTGCACCTGCCCGACCGGCTGCTCAACGCCGCGGTCATGTGGCTGGCCACGGAAATCTGGGCCGACAGCGACAGCACGCTGGCCGCCCGGCTGCCCGCATCTCAGCGCCACAAGGGGCGGGTGATCTCGTTTCTGACCGACCGGCTGGAGCGGGTGACGCAAGGCCCTGCCGCGGCGCGATTCATCTTCTGGGGGCGGCTGCACCCGCAAAAGGGGCTGGATCGCGCGCTGGAGGTTTTCGCCCGGATCGCCGCGACCCGGCCGCAGGCCCGCTTCACGGTGATCGGCCCGGATATGGGCCACCGCCGCGCGCTCGAGGCACAGGCCCATGACCTTGGCGTGGCCGGGCAGATCACCTTCACCGGGCCGATGGCGCGCGAGGCGATCTTCGCGCTGGCGGGCGATCACGACTTTTATCTGCAGCCCAGCCGGGCTGAGGGCATGGCGATGTCGGTGGTCGAGGCGATGCAGCTGGGGCTGGTGCCGGTGGTCTCCCCGGTGGGCGAGATACCGCGCTATTGCCGCGACGGGGAGACCGCGCTCTTCATGGCCCCGGACGAGGACGCAGGCGCTGTCGCCGCGCGCCTCGACGCCCTGCTGGCGGCCCCCGACCGGGTCGAGCGCATGGCCCGCGCCGCGCATGATGTCTGGGCGGCGCGCCCGCTCTACCGCGACGACGTGCTGGCGGCCAGCAGGGCGGTGCTGGGGCGGGACAGGTCCGGCCGGCAGGATTGATCACTGTCGGGGGCTGCTATAAAGCCGAAGACAACCAAGGCTTGTTTTCAGAAGAGATCGAGATGACGCAGAAAGTTTTCGGGATCGGTCTGAACAAGACCGGCACCACCACTCTGGGGACCTGTCTCGAACGGCTGGGCTACGACCATGTCAGTTGCCGGGCGGACCTTCTGGCGGACTGGCGGGCAGGGCGCAAGGACACCGTTTTCGCCGTCACCGATGCGCATCAGAGTTTCGAGGACTGGCCGTGGCCGCTGATGTATCGCGACCTGTCGGCGCGCTACGGGACGGATGCGAAATTCATCCTGACCCTGCGCCGCTCGCCCGAGGTGTGGCTGCGCTCGCTCAAGATGCATGCCCTGCAGCGCACCTCCGTGCGCGGGCATTGCCGCAAGCTGGCCTATGGCTACAGCTATCCGCATCATGCCGAGGCCGAGCACCTGGAGATCTACCGTCGTCATCAGGCTGACGTCATGGAGTTTTTTGAGACCGCCGGTGCAAGCGCCCAGTTGCGGGTGTTGTGCTGGGAAACCGGTGACGGTTGGGACGCGCTGTGCGATTTTCTGGGGCATGACAGGGTGGACTGGCGGTTTCCGCATGACCGGCGCGCCGCGACCCCGCGGCTGAACCGGCGCCGCATCGCCAACCAGATGGCGATGATGGCGGGTTGGGCCGGCGGCCGGACCCGGTCGCTTTTCCGGGCCGGATAGGCCGGGGCGGGTGGCACAGATGTCCTACCGCCCCGAGATCGACGGGCTGCGCGCGGTGGCGGTGGTGCCGGTGATCCTGTTTCATGGCGGGATCTCCGGGTTTTCCGGCGGGTTCGTGGGCGTCGACGTGTTCTTCGTGATCTCGGGCTACCTGATCACCTCGATCCTCCTGCGCGAGATGGGGCAGGGGCGGTTCTCGCTTTGGCGGTTCTGGGAGCGGCGGGCGCGTCGGATCCTGCCGGCGCTGGTTCTTGTGATGGTCTGCTGCATCCCCTTCGCCTGGATGTGGATGCTGCCCGATCAATACCTGGCCTTTTCGCGCAGCCTGATCGCGGTGAGCGTGTTTGCCTCCAACATCCTGTTCTGGCGCGAGAGCGGCTATTTCGCCGCCGCCGCCGAGGAAAAGCCGCTTCTGCACACCTGGTGGCTGGCGGTCGAGGAGCAGTTCTACATCCTTTTCCCGCTGGCGGTGCTGCTGATCTGGCGGCTGGGGCGGCGGGCGCTGATTGCCGCCATCGCGCTGGCGGGGCTTCTCAGCCTCGGGCTGAGCCAGTATGCCGCGCATGCGTCCCCGGCGGCGAATTTCTACCTGCTGCCGACCCGCGCGTGGGAGCTGATGGCCGGCGCGCTCTGCGCGCTCGCGCTGGACCGGCGCGGGGTGCCCGGCAGTGATGCGCTGGCGGGTCTGGGGCTGGTGCTGATCCTGGGCGCGGTGGTCGTCTTTGACGGTGCCACGCCGTTCCCGTCGGTCTGGGCGCTGGTGCCGGTGGGCGGCACGGTGCTGATCGTGCTGTTCGCGCGACCGGGCGGGTCTGTGGCGCGGGGGCTGTCATGGCGCCCGGTGGTGGCGGTGGGGCTGATCAGCTACTCGGCCTATCTCTGGCACCAGCCGCTTTTCGCATTCGCGCGCGTCAGAAGCCTCGGGGTGCCCGACACCTGGCTGATGCTGGGCCTTGCGGTGCTGTCGCTGGGGCTGGCGGCGCTGAGCTGGCGGCTGGTCGAACAGCCCTTCCGCCTTGGCCCCGTGCCCTGGCTGCCCCGGCGCAGGCAGATCTTCGCGGCCGCCGGGATCGCCGGCGCGGTGTTCATCGGGATCGGCGCGTTCGGTCACGCCACCCAAGGCGCGGCCTTTCGCATTGACATGCCCGAGCCGTTGCACGCCAGCCTTCATGACCGCGCCTTCGAGGCGGCCTGTTTCAACAGGGCTCCGGGTGATGACGCGCCCGTGCGGGACTGGTTCTGCACCCCTGCCGCGCTGGACGGCCCGGCGCGGGACCGCCGCGTCGCGGTGATCGGTGACAGCCATGCCCTGTCCTATCTGCCGGGGCTGGTCGCGGGGCTGGCCGATCACGGTATCGGCGTCGCCTTTTCGGGGGTTGCGGGCTGTCCGCCACTCAAGGACACCTTCATCTACCGCAGCGACCATCTGCGGGCGGTTTGCAACGCGCGCAACGCGCAGGTGTTCGAGGGGTTGCGCGCGGAGGGTGTCGAGGCCGTCATCCTGATCGCACGATGGGCGATGTATGCGCATGGCGATCTGCCGCAATCGCAGCGATACATGGACACGCGCTATGCGGTCCGTCGTGACAAGGCACATACGCTGACGGTCTTCGTCGAGCGCCTGACGGCGACGCTGGATCATCTGGAGCAGGCCGGTCTGCCGGTCTGGATCCTGCATCAGCCACCCTTGCAGGCGCATGAGCCGTCCAATCTCTATGCCCGGTTCCTGCTACAAGGCGAGGGGCCGGATTTCCTGCGCCGTCACAGTCTGCGCCGGGAGGCCCATGACGCGCTCTACGCCCCGACCCGCGCCCATCTGGAGGCCGAGGCCGCCCCGCGCGCCCGTGTCGCGACACTGGACCCGGCCGACAGGATCTGCGGTGAGGATATCTGCCTCATCGGCACCGCGCGGCAGGCCGTTTATATCGACCGCAATCACCTGTCCAATCCGGGCGCGGCCCCGGTGGCACGCATCCTCGCGAACCAGATCGCGGCCCGGCTGGCGGCGGATCGGTATGACGCGCATCGCCCCGTGGCTTGCGCCTCTGGCCGGAATTGCGCCCCCGACCCCAAGCCCGACCCCAAGAAAGACGCACCGCGATGACCGCGCTCACCCATCTGCTGATCACCCGGTTCAATCTGGATTACGGCGATCTCTACCCCTATTCCGAGGCGTGGATGGAGCACCGCATGGCGCTGTTCGAGCGGTATTGCCTGCCCTCGGTGCGGCGGCAGCGTGGTGCCGGGTTCGCGTGGCGGGTCTATTTCGACCGGGCCCGGACCGCCCGCCACGAGGCCTGGGTGCGCGCGCTTCTGGACCGTCCCGGCCTGCATCCGGTCTTCGTGGACAGCCCCGCCGCAATGATCGCGGATCTGCGCGCGCAGGCGCCCGCGCGGGGGCTGTTCCTGACCACGCGGCTGGACAATGACGATGTGCTGCACCCCGATTTCGTGCGCGATGTGCAGGCCCGGGCACGGGCACTGGCCGATGCCGGCACCCTGCCGGCCATCGTCGACGCGCCGCTGGCGACATGGTGGCGCGAGGGGGCTGACCGGGCGCGGCAATACCGCTCGGAGATCGTCACCCCGTTTGCCACCATGGTCGAACGCCCCGGCGCGCAGGGCTGGGAGACGGGCTATTGGGGCACGGGCCCGCGCACCGTGTTCATCGCGCGACACGAGAATCTCGACAAGCGCGTCGCGTATCTGGACCATCTGGAAACCCCGCGCAGTCTTACTGTATTGCACGAGCAGAATCTGTCCAACGGGCGCAGCCGGTTCCGCGGTGCGGCGGGATGGCTGGCCGCGGGCCTGCGGCGCTGGACGGACAGAAAGACCTGTCTTGGCCGACAGGACACGACAGCCCTGCTGAAGGAGTTCGGCCTGTCGCCGGATCGGGAGCGGCCGGACTGAGAAGGAAGCGGGCGGATGTGCGGCTTTGCGGCAGTGATGACGGAGGATCCGGGCCAGTCCCTGCCGGGGCATGCGGCCATGCAGGCGATGACCGACGCGATCCGGCATCGCGGCCCGGACGCCGAGGGGCACTGGCGTGACGAGGCGGCGGGCATCGCGCTTGGCCATCGCCGGCTGTCGATCCTCGATCTGTCGGAGGCGGGCGCGCAACCGATGCGGTCGGCCTGCGGGCGTTACGTGATCGCGTTCAACGGCGAGATCTACAACCATCCCGCGCTGCGCGACGATCTGGCCCGGGCCGGGCAGGCCCCCGACTGGCGCGGACGCTCGGATACCGAGACCCTGCTGGCGACCATCGCCGCGCGGGGGATCGTGGCGGCGCTGCGCCACGCCCGCGGCATGTTCGCCTTCGCGCTCTGGGACCGCGCGGCGCGCGCGCTCTATCTCGCGCGCGACCGGATGGGGGAAAAGCCGCTTTATTACGGGCGGATCGACGGGGTCTGGGCGGCGGCGTCGGAACTGCACGCGCTGCGCGCCCTGCCGGGATGCCCGCGGGAGCTCGACCCGCGGGCGGTCGCCGCCTATCTCGCGCGGGGCTACGTGCCCGAAGGCCTGAGCATCCATGCCGGGATCACCAAGCTGCCACCCGGCCATGTCCTGAAGCTGTGCCGCGGCATGCAGCCCGAGGCGATCCTCTACGAGGATTTCGCCAGTCTGGCCGTCGCGGGTCGGGCCGAAGCGGGGCGGGCCGCCCCGGCGACCGCTGCGGCGGGCGGGCGCGCCGATGGTCTCGAGGCCGTGCTGCACCAGGTGGTGCAGGAGCAGATGATCAGCGACGTGCCGCTGGGATGTTTCCTGTCGGGCGGCGTGGACAGCTCGCTGGTGGCCGCGTTGATGCAGGCCGGCAGCGCCCGGCAGATCCGGACCTTTTCGGTGGGGTTCAGCGATGCGCGGTTCGACGAGACCCCGCATGCGGCGGCGGTGGCGCGGCATCTCGGCACGGCGCATACCGAGTTTCACCTGAGCGAACGCGACGCCCTGGGGCTGATCCCGGATCTGCCGCATATCCACGACGAGCCCTTCGCCGACAGCTCGCAGATCCCCACCGCGCTGTTGTGCCGCGCGGCCCGCGCCGAGGTCACCGTGGCGCTGACCGGCGACGGGGCCGACGAGATCTTCGGCGGCTATAACCGGCATGTGCTGGGGCCGCGCTTGTGGCGGCGGCTGGCGCCGCTGCCGATGGCCCTGCGCCGCCCGCTGGGGCGGACGCTGGCCGGTCTGGAACGGCTCGGGGCGGGCGACAGGCAAGGCCGGCTGCACCGCCTCGCGGGGGTGTTCGGCCTGCCGGTCACGCTGCTCGACAAGCTGGCGAAGCTGGGCGGGATCGTGGCCTCTGCCGACGGGCTGCCGGCGCTGCATGCCGCGCTGACACGGGCGGTGCCCGACCCGCGCGTCCTGATGACCCCGGGCATGCGCGCGCGGCTCGGCCCGCCCGGAACTCCGCCCGGAACTCCGACCGGGGATCCGCTGCTGCCAAATGGCCTCGCGGATCTCGATGGGGCCGACTGGCTGATGGCGCAGGACACGTTGAGCTATCTGCCCGGCGACATACTGGCCAAGGTGGACCGCACCGCGATGGCCGCCTCGCTGGAGACGCGCGCGCCGTTTCTCGATGCGCGGGTGGTGACGGCGGCCTGGGCGCTGCCGCCCCGTGACCGGGTCGCGGGGCGGCGCGGCAAGGTGATCCTGCGCGAGATCCTCGACCGGCACGTGCCGCGCGCCCTGACCGAGCGGCCCAAGCAGGGCTTCGCCGTGCCGCTCGACCGCTGGCTGCGCGAGGGCTTGCGGGACTGGGCCGGGGCGCTTCTGGCGCGGCGCGACCTGCTGGACCGGGCCGGGCTGGACGCGGCCGCGGTGGCGGGTCTGTGGACGCGCCATCAGGGGCTACGCGGCAACGAGGGGCAGATGCTCTGGCATGTGCTGATGCTTCTGGTCTGGCTGGATCGTGACGGGCTGGATCGTGACGCGGCCGCGATGCGAGGGGCGGGATGATCCCCTACTGGACCCTGTTCGCGATCCCCGCGCTGGTGGCGATCAACAGCCTGCCGACGCGGGGCATCCGCCGCGACGGCACCCGCTTCACCCGGTTCGAGGCCGTCTGGCTGCTGAGCCTGGTGGCGCTCACGCTGATGATCGGGCTGCGCTACCGGGTGGGCGGCGACTGGGGGGCCTATTTCACGTATCTGCAGCAGGCCCGGGTCATGAGCCTGGGCGAAACGCTTTTGCGCGACGATCCGGGCTACCGGCTGCTCAACGAGCTTGCGGTGCTCACCGGCTGGGACATGGTGTTCGTCAACAGCGTGTCGGGGCTGCTGTTCTCGGCGGGGCTGCTGGCATTCTGCCGCAGCCTGCCGCGGCCCTGGCTGGCGTTGACGGTGGCGGTGCCCTATCTGGTGATCGTGGTCAGCATGGGCTACACGCGGCAGTCGATCGCCATCGGGCTCGTGATGTTCGGGCTGGTGGCCCTCGGCCGCCGGCGTCCGGTGAAATTCATCCTCTGGGTGCTGATCGCGGCGCTGTTTCACAAGAGCGCGGTGATCCTTTTGCCGATCGTGGCGCTGACCGCCACGCGCGATCGGTGGCTGATCATCCTTCTGGTGATCATCACCGGCGTGATCGGCTACCGGGTGCTTCTGGGAGACGCGGCCGAGCATCTGATACGCAACTACGTGACGGCACAATACGCCTCTGCGGGTGCGCTGTTCCGGCTGGGGATGAATGCGGTTCCCGCCGCATTGTTGTTGATCTACCGGCACCGCATTCGCATCCCTCTGGCCGAATACAAGGTCTGGATCCTCTTCGCGCTGATCTCGCTGGCTCTGCTGATCGGCTTTTTCGTCACCAATGCCAGCACCGCGCTGGACCGGATCGCGCTTTACATGATTCCGCTTCAGCTGTTCGTGTTCTCGCATCTGCCCGATCTCATGGGGCGCTATCATCGCCGCAACCCGGCGATCGTCCTGCTGATCGTGATCTATTACGCCCTGATCCTCACCGTCTGGCTGGTCTTCGGGAATTTCTCGCGCGCCTGGCTTCCCTATCAGGTCTGGCTGGGATGAGACCCTCCGTGACCGCGCCCGCCCCCCTGCATCTCATGGTGACCGTGAACGCGGCCTGGAACCTGGTCAATTTCCGGCGCGGCCTGATCGCGGCGTTGCTGGCCGACGGGCACCGCCTGACGGTGCTGGCCCCGCGCGACGCCGCCGCCGACGCGCTCGAGACGATGGGCTGCCGGGTGATCGACCTGCGGATGGATCGCAAGGGTCTGTCGCCGCTGCGCGATCTGGCGCTGCTGTGGCGCTTCTGGCGGCAGATGGGGCGCGACCGCCCGGATGCCGTCCTGAGCTACACGATCAAGAACAACATCTTCGGGGCCTTCGCGGCGCGGGCGCGGGGCATTGCCTTTTTGCCCAACATCACCGGGCTGGGGACCGCCTTCCTGTCGGGGCGGGGTCTGCAGGGGCTGGTCGAAGGTCTCTACCGGCGGGCCTTCGCCAAAGCGCCGGTGGTGTTCTTCCAGAATGCCGATGACCGCGACCTGTTTCTCGCGCGTGCCCTCGTGCGCCCCGGGCAGGTCCGGATGCTGCCCGGATCGGGGATCGATCCGGCGCGGTTCCCGGCCACCGCGCGTCCCGATCATCCGCCCGGCGCCCCGGTCTTCCTGATGATCGCGCGGGTGCTGCGCGACAAGGGCGTGGTCGAGTTCGCCGAGGCCGCCGGGATCATCCGGGCGCGCTGGCCCGGGGCGCGGTTTCGCCTGCTCGGACCGCTCGGGGCCGACAATCGCAGTGCGATCCCGGCCGAAACGGTGGCCGGGTGGCACCGGCAGGGGCTGGTCGAGCATCTCGGCGCGCTGCCCGATGTGCGCCCGGTCATCGCCGCGGCCGATTGCGTGGTCCTGCCCTCCTACCGCGAGGGCATGCCGCGCACCCTGCTCGAGGCCGCGTCCATGGCGCGGCCCTGCATCGCCACCGATGTGCCGGGATGCCGCGATGCCGTGGTCGACGGGCAGACGGGCTTTCTGTGCGCGGTCCGCGACGGGGCGGCCCTGGCGGAGGCCTGCGCCCGCTTCATCGCGCTGTCGCCCGAGGCGCGCGAGGCGATGGGGCATCGCGCACGGCGTCATGTCGAACGCGACTTCGACCAGGCGATCGTGATCGACGCCTACCGCGCCGCCCTCGCGGCGCTCGACACCAAAGGACACGGATGGAGATGCTGACAGCCCTGCTGCGCGACCTGGCCGGTTTCGTCATTTCCCCCATGGTCTGGGGCCTGCTGGGGCTCGGGCTGGCCCTTCTGTTGCTGTGGCGGGGGCGGGTCGTGGCGGCCCGGCGGGTGCTTGTCGTGCTGCTGGCGGGCGGGCTGATCGTCACCAGCCTGCCACTGGGCTGGCCGGTCATCGCCGCGCGCGAGGCGGATCACGCCGTTGCCCCCGATCTTGGACCCGCCTTCGACGCGGTGGACGGGATCATCCTGCTGGGCGGGGCCGAACGGCCGGCGATCAGCGCCCATTGGCAGCGCCCCGAGGTGAACGAGGCCGCCGATCGCGTGATCGCGGCGGCGATGCTGGCGCACCGGTTTCCCGACATCCCGGTGATCGTCACCGGCGGGCATGGCGAAACCCGCGCCGACGGCACCGTGGTGCCGTCCGAGGCCGAGATCAGCGCCCGCATCCTGATCGGTCTCGGCATCGAACCTGCCCGGTTGATCCTCGAGGACCGGGCGCGCAACACGAGCGAGAACGCGCGCCTGACGCGCGACCGGCTCGGGGCGCGCGATGCCCATGACGCGCGCTGGCTGCTGGTCACTTCGGGGTTCCACATGACGCGCGCGCTTGGCGAGTTCGAGCGCGCGGGCTGGTCGGGCCTGGTGCCTTATCCGGTGGATTTCCGCACCACGACGTGGCGCGATGCGCTCGGCTGGCGGCCCTATGGCAACATGGCGATGCTGGAGGCGGCGCTGCGCGAGGCGCTCGGGCGGCTGGCGCTCCGGCTCGGGCTGCTCTGACCGGCGGGCCGGTCGGGCCAGTCGCCTCTCAGCCCTGCCATTTCAGTCGGGGGCCGGCAGAAACTCGGCGAGAATGGCGGTGAAGCTCTGGTTGAGACAGCCGCGCGCCCGGGTCAACAGGACGGGGATCGGGCTCGAGGGTTCCTTGCCGGTGTAATAGGCCTCCAGCGCGCTCATCAGCGCGGTGGCCTGCTTGCGCCCGGTCACCGTGAAATCGGGGACATTCGGGATCTCGGCGGGGGCGTCTTCTGCGGGGGCGATCTCCGACAGGGCGCGCATCCGCTCCATGGTCAGCACGAAGCCCGTGTCGCGGCCGAAATCGATCCGGGCGCGGCCCGCCATTTCCGGCACCAAGAGATCCAGCGCCTCGACCAGCGGCCGCCCGACAAGCTGGCGGGACTGACGCACCAGCACCAGACCGGGCGAGGACGGCTCGTGCAGGCGGAAATACGCCTCGAGCGCATCAAGTGCGGCGCGGGCCTGTGCGGTGTCGGCGATGCGCCCGACCGCGGGCGCGGCCTCGTCGGGCATGGCGGCGGCGCTGCCGGTCTCTTCGTCCGGGTCCGTGTCTTCGGAGATTTCCGCCGCATCGGGCGCGGTGGTGCCGCCCAGTTCCGGGCGCGCCTCCTGCAGAACCCCGATGAGGTCGTCGAGACGTCCGGTCAGTTCTTCGAGATTGGGCCGGAACGGGTGTGTCTCGTGCTGCAGGCACCGGCTTTCGATCCGCGCCACCGCCTCCCTGATCCGTAGAAGCGTCGCATGGATGGCGGTGGCGGCGTCGGCATTCTCGGCCGCGCGCAAGGCCCCCAGCAGGGCGTCCGCATCCTCTGCCGTCTCGCCGCCCTGCGCGGTCCGTTCGCCGCGCGCCAGGGCGATCCGGCGAAAGCTGATCTCGCGCAGGCGCCGGTCGCGCAGCAGCGGCGTGAACTCGAGCGGCATCAGCACCGTCGCCCGCGTCGCCAGAAGCTCGATCGCGTTGGTGCGGTCGATCACGTCCTCGCCGATCCGGGGATGCACGTCATCGGGATAGGTGTCCAGCAGATCGGCCATCAGCCGCAGGCAATCGGCCAGCGCGCCCGGATCGCGCGCCACGGCGCAGAACTGTCCGTAATTGGCCAGAAGCCGCAAATCGCGGGACCGTCCGAGCAGCGCCGCGACCGCCGACCATTCGGCCTCGAGATCGATCGCGTCGGGTTTGACCGCCGGTCTGCCCTCGGAATCGAAGAACGCCGCGGGCAGGCGCATCTCGACATCGTTCATGTAGGTCTCGAACGCCGGGTCGAAGCTGTCGAAGAGGTCGGGGCCGCAGCTGTCCTCGTCGGAAAGCGGGGCGAGATGATCCTCGGGCGTCATCCGCGATCCGTCCCGATCCGGTCCGGCCCCGCAAGGCGGCCCGGACATGCAGGGCGCGCGAAGGAAGAAAGGGTATCCGTCATGACGATGCCTGTGAGATTCCTGTCAGATGCCTGTGAAAAATGCACTGAATATCACCATGACTTAGCAGCCGCGGCGCGATGTGGCAAACGTCCTGCGCCGTGCCGGTTGTGTCTTCGGGCAAAGCGTGGCGCGCCCCTGCCGGGGACTCGTCATGGCCCGGATTTTCCGTTACGATGCGGATATTTCAAGGAAGACCGGCAAATGATTTCAAGGGAAGATCGGCAGATGAACGCGCCCTGCACAGCCCCCCGATGCCTGCCCCGACATGGCCGTGCCCCCACTGCCATGATGGCCAAGATGATGATCGGTCTCGCAGCGCTCGTGATGCTGGTCGTCGCGCCCCCGGCCACGGCCCAGCAGGATGCAGGGCGCATGGCCTTTGTCGTGGGCAACGCGGCCTATGCCGAGATCGGCGCCATACCCGACGCCACGCGGGACGCGCGCGGCATGGCCGAGACCCTCGAGCAACTGGATTTCAGGGTGACCCTGCTGCTCGACAGCGATGGCGCCACCTTCGATGCGGCCTTCGACAGCTTCGCGCGGCGGGCCGAGACGGCCTCGGCGGTGCTGTTCTATTTCGCAGGCCACGGCGTGCAGGCCGACGGGCAAAACCGTCTCGCCCTGATCGACATGCATGTCACGCAAGCCGGCCATGACGCCGGCCAGAGCGTGCCGCTCGACCATGTCGTCGACCGCCTCGCCACGGGCACGCGTCCCGCCCTTTTCATGCTCGATGCCAGCCGCGACATTTCCGTGCCCTCCGCGCAGCGCGACAGGCTGGTGCCGGGCCTGACCGCGCCGGGGGCGGGCCGGGACAGTCTCATCGCGCTGGCCGCGCGGCCGGGCCAGCTGATCCCGGCGGACGGCTCGGGGGTCTTCACGCGGGCCCTGCGCGAGATGATCGCCACCCCCGGACAGCCGGTGGCGCAGACGATGCGCGAGATGCGCGATATCGTGACCGAGGCCAGTGGCGGGCGGCAGGTGCCGTGGGTGATGTCCACCCTGTCGCAGCCGTTCTTCTTCAATCCCTTCCGTCCCGATGCCGATGACTTCGCCCGCCTCGCCGCGATGCCCGAGGCCCAGCAGGATTTCCTGCTCGACATCTGGCGCAGCCAGGGCGCGCACCTTCCCGAGGCGGAGGTGGCGCGCCGGCTGGACCGGTCCCCGGATGCGTCGGAAAGCAGGCCGGAGAGTATGCCGGAAAGCGTATCGGAGGCGCCTCTGGTCGGGGTCGAGAGTCCGGTGGATACGTCTCCAGCCCCTGCGCCCGCTGACCCCCCAGAGATCGCAGAGGCCCCCGAGGCCCCCGCGGAGTCCGAGCCGGAAGACCGCATCGCGCGCGCCGCGCCGGACGCCCGGGCGACGCCGCAGTTCTCCTTCGAGTTCCTCGAGGACGAGGCCCCCGAAGACGACGTGCAGGCCGCACCGCCCCTGTCGCCGACCGCCACCGCTCGGGCCGCGCCCACGCCCGCGGCGTCCGACCGGTCCGCCGCATCCACCGCGCAGCCATCCGAGGACCCGACCGGCGCGGCGATTGCGGCGATATCCGCGCGCGCCGCCCGCGCGCCGTCGGTCGCCGACACCCCGATCGCCCGCATCGGGGCGATGCAGCCGCCGGTGGTGCTGGCCTCGGTGGCACCGGCGCGCAACCTGACGCCGCAAAGGCGCGATGTCTCGCGGATCATCGGCACGGACGTGACCGACACCCATCTGGCCCCCGACGACCTGCCGCGCGCGGTGCAGACCGAACTGGCCCGGTTGGGCTGTTACACGGCCGGGATCGACGGGATATGGGGGGGCGGATCGCGCGGTGCCCTGCAGGAGTATATCAGCCGCAGCGGCGCGCAGCTGACGGGGCTGGAGCCGACGGGCGAGGTCTGGCGCGACGTGAAGGCGGCCGAGGGCACGATCTGCCCCGCGCCGGCGGTCGCGGCCCGCCCCGCGCCGGCGCCGCGTACCAACACGACCCCCTCGCGTCCGGCCCCGCGCGCGCAGCCCGCGCCCCAGCCCTCCGCGCCACCGGCTGCACCCCCGGCCGCGAGCGGCGGCGGCGGGGACGGCGCGGATGGCAGCCGTCTCAGACGGGCCCTCGGCAGCACCTTCCGATGAGCGACGCCCCGGATCCCGCCGGGCCGGTCGATCCGAGATTCGCCCGGGCGCGTGACAGCGCCCGCACCCGGCGCAGACGCCAGAGCCTGCGCCGGCACCTGATCATCGGCCTCGTCGGGGCCGCGCTTGCGGGGGGACTGGTCGCCGGCGGGCTGCTTGTGGGGCCGGGGCTTCTGTCCCGGCTTGCCGAGATCCCGCGCGCGCAAGGTCCAGCCCCCCCGACCCCGGAGATGGCTGCGGAGACGGTCGCGCCGCCGGACGAGACCGCGCGCGCCGACCCGCCCCCGCAATCGGGCCCGCAATCGGCCCCCCGGTTCATCGACCTGCCGGGAAAGCCGCTCCGGATCGAGGCCGCTCCCCGCGCGCAATCGGCCCCGCCGCGCTATCTGACCCGTCCCGATGGCCTGCCGCCCGGGCGGGGCGAGGGGCGGGTTCTGGTGATCCGCGACACGATGGTCCCGCCCGGGGAACGGCTGAATGTCAGCCTGCCGACAAGCCAGGAGGATTTCGCCATCTTCCAGGCACAGCGCCGGACCGCCGCGCGGCCCGAGCCGTCGGTCGCGACCGCATCGAAGCCCGCGGACGGCCTGCGCTTGCGGCCACGCAACGTGGCCGAGGCGCATGCGCTCATCGCGCATCACGCGGCGGGGCGGCAGACCGCCCAGACCGGCCCGGCCCGCACCTTCGGGGCCGCCGCGCTGCGCCTGCGCCCGCCCGAGGAGCGCCGCAAGCTTCATGAGGAAAGCATCCTGCGGATCGCGCGCGCCGCCCCGACCGAACAGATCCTGATCCGCGAGGGCCTGACCGAAGAGGATGCGCGGATCGTGGCGCGGGCGGCCCGGGATCATCTCGGGCTCGACCGGCTGGACAGCGGTCACGTGATCGCCCTGAGATGGCAGGGCCCGGTCGTCGTGGGGCAGGGGTCGCGGCGACACTTCGCGCAGGCCGCCTTCTACGGCCCGGACCGGTATCTGGGATCGCTCGCGCGGGGGCGCGGCGACGAGGCCGGTGGGCAGGATCCGGCAGGGGATCCGGCAGAGACCCTGGCCGGGGATCCGGCAGAGACCCTGGCGGTCACGACCGGGGCCGACCCCTGGATCGACCGCGATTTCTCGGCGCTGATGGAGGGCGCACCGGCCGCACAGGCGGTCTCGCAGCCCGCGGGGGGCAAGCTGCGGATTATGGACGGTCTTTACGGGGCCGCCCTGCGTCAGGGGCTGCCGCCCCGGCTGGTGGGGCAGATGATCATGCTGCTGGCCGAAGCCCACGAGCTCGATGCCGAGGCAAGCGAAAGCGATCGCATCACCCTTGTCCTGAGCGAGCGCCCGCCCGACGGGGCCGGCCGCGACAGCGACAGCGAGGCGCGGCTGCTCGATCAGGTGCTGTTCATCGGCATAGAGGGCGACCACAAGGTGCATTGCTATGTCCACCGCCCCGCGCCCGACAGCGCCCCGACCTGTTACGGCATGCGCGATGGCCGCGCCCCGGCGCGCGGCGTGGCAGGGGGTACGGCAGGGGGCGCCGCATCCGACAGCATGATCGACGGGGCGGGGGCCGTGGAGCAGCTGGTCAACCGGATCATCCAGGTCGAATCCGCCGGCAAGACCGATGCCCGCAACCCGCGCTCGACCGCCACCGGGCTGGGGCAGTTCATCGACCGTACATGGTTGCGGATGATGCGCACCTATCGCCCCGATCTCACCGCGCAGATGTCGGATGCCGAGCTTCTGGACCTGCGCACCGAGCCGCGGATCGCCCGCGAGATGGTGACCAACCTTGCCCGCGAAGGGGCCGCCTTCCTGCGCGCCCGCGGCCATGCGATCACCGCGGGCCGCCTCTACCTGGCGCATTTCCTCGGGATGCAGGGGGCGCATGCCGCGCTGACGGCAGAACCCGACACGGATCTTCTGTCGCTCTTCGGGGCGGGGGTGATCTCTGCCAATCCGTTCCTCAAGGGTCGGGATGCGGGCTATGTGGTGCAATGGGCCGAGGCCAAGATGAGCGGGGCGTCCGGGCGGATCACGGTGATCCGCGAACCCGACGGGCTCGACCGGTTCCGCGGTCTGGTCGACGAGTTGCTCGGAACCGGCTGATCGCGCCCGCCCCCGCTCAGGGCCGGATGGCGGCGAGGGCGGCCCGCACGCCGTCTTGCGTGGCGTCGATATCGCTCGACAGGAACTGCCAGAACTGGGCGACCTGACCGAAGGGCAGGATGGCGTTCGGCGGAATCAGCGCCACCGTGCCAAGCGGCTCGGCACTGCTCAGTCCCAGAAGCAGGAAGGCCGCATCCGCGTCCGCGCCGGAGGTCTGCGCGCGCCGCAGGCGGCGGCTCGGCAGCTCGAACCGCCCGGTGGCCGTGTCGATCTCGCCGGTGATGTTCTGCACGCGCCCGGCCGGATCGATCAGCAGCAGCGCCACGGCCTCGCCCGTCTGTCCGTTCAGCCGGCCCTCCGGGTCGTCCCCGCTGCCCGTCACGCGCAGCGACAGGGCCGGACCCTCGGTGATGGCCGGGCCCAGCCCCGACAGGAAGTCGAGCGCGGAGCATTGCGCCTCGGACACCTCGGTCACCTGCAGATCGAGCGGGGCGCCGTGCGCCTCGGCGAAGGCGGTGCGCAGGTCGGCGAACCCGTCCGGGCTGCGCGCGAAACCGGCCACCGGGACGCTGTCGCCGGAAGGTGCCCCGGAGGTCGGTCCGGGGTCGGGCTGCAGGTAACGGCAGGTGCCGCCCGTCTGCGCGCCCGTCCGGCTTGCCAGCCAGGCGCGCTGTGCGGCCAGATCCGGGGCGCTCCCCGGCAGCCATGCGGTGGCCTGCGGAAGCCATGTGGCGGCCTGCGGCAGCAGGCCCGCATACCAGGCGCCGCCCCCGGCAAGCGCCAGCAGCATCAGCAGGAGGCCCGGCCCCCGCAGCCGGGACCGGCCCTTTGTCGCCCGGTCCCCGCCGGGGCCCGGATCGCCGGGGGGCGTGGATGGCGGCGGGCCGAACGGGCTGCCCCCCTCGGGGGCCGCCGATGTCGGGTGCACGGACATCCCCGGCGCGGAGGTGCCGGGGATCGGCGGGACAGACAGGCCGTGCGGCGACTGCGATGTGTTCGGTGGAAAGGTCTGCGGCGGAAGGGATTGCGGCGGAGATGATTGCGGCGGAAAGGTCTGGGGCGGGGCGGTCTGCGCCTCGGGGGGCAGGCTCGTCTGGGCGATCGCATGCACCACGGCCCCCATATCCTCGGGGCGATCCGCCGGATCGGGCTGCAGCATCCATGTCACCAGCGGGCGCAGACGGTCGGGCAGGGCCGACAGGTCCGGCACGCTCATCCGGGCGCGCACCGCGTCGGCGGGATTGTCGCCCATGTCGATCGGGTATCCCTGTGCCGCGGCGGCGGCCAGCAGCCCCAGGCTGTAGATATCGGACTTGCCCGTCACATGGCTTTCGTAAAGCCCCAGCTGTTCGGGGGCGACATAGCCCGGCTTGCCGGCGAACTGCCCGCCGATCAGCGTGCCGCCGCCCGGCGTGGTCTCCTTGGCGATGCCGAAATCGATGATCTTGGCGCTTTCGACTTCCCCGCCGCACAGGACGACATTGTCGGGTGACAGGTCGCGATGCACCACCCCGGCGCGATGCGCCACCTGCAACCCGTCCGCGAGCCGGCGCAGCAATGCCAGCACCTGCGCCTCGGGCATCGGACCGGTTTCCATGTGATCGCCGAGCGACACCCCTTCGACGAATTCCATCACGAGGCAGGGCCGCGCGATGCCGGGATCGATGGTGAACACCTCGTAGCGCACGATCGCGTCATGGGCGATGCGCCGCAGCACGGTGGATTCCTTCTGGAACAGCGACAGGATCTTGGCGTCATGCGCCAGCGCGGGCAGCACGATCTTGATCGCGACCACCTCGTCATTGTGGATGTTGATCCCGCGATAGACCTCGCCCATGCCGCCGGTGTTGATATGCTCGGTGATCTCGTAGGTGCCGATCAGCACCGTGCCCGGCTGCAACTGGATCGGGCTTTGGGTGATACGGGTCTTGCGGCCCCCGGCCTCCGGCCCGGAGGCATCCTCGGGTCCGGGAGGAGAGCTGCCATTGGGCGAATGCGTGCTCATGCGAAGCGGCTTTCCTGTGTCTGGTCGCCCGTGCCACCGTTGCCGACCACGGTCTTGAGCGCACAGCGCACGATGACGACGGTCACGTTGTCGCTGGCCCCGCGCTGCAGCGTTTCGTGCAAGAGCGCCTCGCAGGCGGCCTGCGAGGACCGGCCGCGCATGATGGACATGATCTCGTCATCCTGTAAATGCCCCGTCAGCCCGTCCGAACATAACAGGAAACTGTCGCGATCGCGCAAGACGCCCGAGACATGGTCTATGTCGGCCTCCTCGTTGACGCCTATGGCGCGGGTGATGACATTCTTGCGCGGCCAGTTTTCCGCCTGTTCGGCGGTGATCGCGCCGCTGTCCAGCAGTTCCTGCGCCTCGGTGTGGTCGCGGCTGATCTGGGTCAGCGCCCCGTCGCGCAGCAGGTAGAGACGGCTGTCGCCGCACCACGAGCAGGCGAAGTTCGCGTCGTGGATCAGCAGCGCCGCCAGCGTCGCGCCGATCGTCGCGCCGTCATTGCGCGCCGAGTGATCGCGGATCGCCTGATTGGCCTGCGCCATCCGGTCGAGGAACCGCGCCCGCAGGTCGGGGGCGCTGGAGCTGTGGCGCACGGTCTCGACGCGGTCGACGATGATCTGTGCGGCCACATCGCCGCCGAAATGCCCGCCCATCCCGTCAGCCACCAGCCAGACGCCGAGATCCGGCGCTGTCAGGTAACGGTCCTCGTTGTGATCGCGCACGCAGCCATCATGGGTCACGGCACCGGTCTCGAAGCGGAATTTCGGATTGCTCATGTCGGGTCGGGCTCCTGTGGCTGCGGGATGGCATCGGTCAGCATGAAGGCGAAGGTTTCGGCATCGGGCAGCCCGGCCAGGCTGATCACGCTGATCGGGGGCGGGGCGCTCTCTGCCCTGCCGGGGGCTTCGGTCCACCAGTAACTTCGGCATGCCGCGGCGAGATGATGATCGCTCATGCGGATATCGGTCCAGACATCGCCCCCCTCGTGCATGCCGCCCTGACCCCCGCCTTGGCCCCAGAGCGATTTCTGCGCCAGAAGCGGGCCCATATCCGCCGCCCCCTCCGGCAGGCGCGGCGCCCTCAGCGTGCTCAGTTCGGCCTCGACCTGCGCGAGATCCCGGCCCGCCCGCGCCGCGTCGAGCAGGTGGTCGCATTGCGCGTACCAGTGCCTGTCGGGCGGCGACAGCACCGGCGGCGGCATCAGCCGCGCGTGATCGTCGGCGAGCACCAGCACCAGCGGGAAATGCCGCCCCTGACGATCCGCCGAGGGCAAGAGCACCCCCGTCACGGCCCCGGGCCGGTCATGGCTGCGCATGTTGCGCTTCCAGTCCCCCTGCAGGATGTCGGGGCCGATCCAGAACCGCCAGGCCGGGGCACGATGCCAGGCGGCGCTCCAGCCGTCACCCAGCAGGCCGCGCGCGGTCTGCACCAAAGGCAGCAGCCAGTCCTCCAGCGGGCGCAGCAGATCGCGGTCGATGGACCGGGAAATGAAATCGCCGCGCGCGGGCAGTTTCCCGAACAGACCCGCCGCACAGGGCTGCGCCGGTTCGTCCGGCGCGGGCGCTGACGCGGAGACGGGCTCTGGCGCGGGTGTCGCCTCAGGCTTCCGCTCTGGCTCCGGTTCGGGCCCCGTGTTGTCTCTTGCGTCATCCGCTGCGGTCCAAGGATCATCCTTCGCGGGTGCCGGGGGCTGTGCCGGCGGGTCGGCACTGGCGGGGTCCGTATTGAGATCTGCCTCTGAGTCCGCCCCGGCATCCGCACTGGAATCCGCTCCGGCATTCGCGTCGGGGGCGCCTTCGGGTGCCTTCTCGGGCCTCTCCCCGGTGTCCCCCGGAGGGGCGGGCTCAGTTGTCTGCGTGTCGTCGGCCGGCAGGGTGTCCTCTACCCCCTCCGAGGCTGGCTCCGGTTCGGGCCCCGTCTCCGGGCGGGGCGCATCCTGCGCCGCGTCCTCTGGCCCGGTCCCGGCTTCGTCCCCGGGCGCATCCCCGGTCGTCTCGCCGGGCGGGGAGGCCGCACCGGATGATGTCTCCGTGGTGGTCTCCGTGCCGGTCCCGGTGTCGGTCTTGCCCGTGCCGTCGCGCGGCCCGCCCTCGTGGTTTTCCTTCGCCATCACGCTCCCCCTCCCGATGGTGCCGTCACAACCCGCGCGGGCACCGGAAATCCCACAACTCTCGCAGGAAGAACGGATTGCGCGCGGAGGCGACGTTGATGTTGTAGGCGACATAGCGTCCGCCCACATCGAGCCGGATATTGACCGACGACCCCGACGGGCGCGGCCGTCCGGAATTGATCAGCCGCATCAGCGCCCAGGGGCCGGCCGACACCTCGACATCCGATGTGCGGCCCGGCAGATCCGGAGACAGCTGCACCGAGGCCGATCCGCCCCCGCCCGACGGCCAGAACATGCTCTGGGCAAGGCTGCCCGATTGCTGGGTGGTGATCACCTTGCCGTTGATCTCGAGCAGGGCGGCATCCGCATCGGGATGCAGCGCGGTCTGCCGGATGGTGATGTCGAAGCCGGGGATCGCGCTGGCCCCGGGAAAATAGGCGTCGCGGATCACCGCCGCGCGCTGGAACTGCGCCAGCGTCGCGGGCGACATCTGGCGCCCCAGCGGGCTGTCCTCCTTCCAGCGCCAGTCGGTCCCGCTGATATCGGCATGCGGCAGCAGCTCGGTCTTGAAGAAGCGGTCGAACACCCCGTCGGGCGCGAAGAGGCGGGCGAACTCGGCCATCGGCAGATCGCGGTTCGCACGCCCGTCGAACGGGTAGCTGTCGGGAACCAGCGCTTCGCAGACCTGCGACACATCGTTGTTGAGCTTTTCGTTGAGCGCGGCGAGCGTCGTGTTGGCGGCATCGCCCGCGAACTCGTCCGAGGCCTGCCGGATCATCCGCGCCAGTGTCGGCGGCAGGCGCGAGGCGTGGCGCGTCAGAAGTGCCGCCTGCGTGGCCAGTTCCTGGCCGAGATTGGGCGGGATCTGTCCGGCCCCCGCGGTTGAGGTCAGCAGCAGCCGGTAGATCTTCTGCAGGTCCTGAAGAAGAACATCGATCGGCCGGCCTTCGGACATGTCCGCGACAAGATCGTGCCACCGGCTGAACTGGGCCTCGACATTGGCCCCCGGCAACGGGGCCTCGCCCGCGTCGCCGCCGCCCTGACCGCTGGCGCGGTTCTGCGAGCGCCGTCTTTCCAGCACGTCGAACCCGATACGGCTCATGCCGGAGGCGCGTTCGCGCACCCGCCGCATCATCTGTTCGCCCGCCATGCCAGCCAGTTCCGCGCCCTCGCCCTCGGCCAGTTCTCCCATCCCGGCGCCGAAGCCGCCCTCGTCGGAAAAACCGGCGGTCAGCCGGGTTTCGCGATTGACCGCCTCGACCAGCTTGAGGATCGGCGACTGGCGCGCATCCGAGGCCGCGCTGAGCGCCAGGAACTGCGGCGCGCCCGCCGCCATCGGGCGCAGCTGAAGATTCTCCAGGACCGCGGTCCAGGCGCGGGTGAACTCCAGCGCATAGCGGTTCATCATCGCCGGGCCGAGACGCTGCAGCTCGCCCGAGACATCGGCGGCCTCGCGGCGCGCGCCCAGCACCCATTGCTGGGTTTCCAGCTTGGTCGCGACATCCGCCAGACGCGGCAGGAAATAGTCGTGAAACCCCGAATAGGTGAAGGTCGCGGGGATCTCCAGCTCGTTCAGCGCCCGGCCGTCCAGCGTCTCGAAGACCAGCTCGGAATCCGGCCCGGCGCGCAGACCGATATTGAAGCTCTCCATGTCCTGCGGCCCGCCCGCCCCCATCACCAGAAGCCAGGCCTGATCCTCGAGATTCATCAGCGACAGGATCTGTTCGGCTCGCGCCACCAGCGCCCCGTTGAGATCGACCCGCGCGCGGTTCTGCGTCGCCGAAAGCTCGAGCATGGCCCAGAGATGCGCCTCCATCTCGGCGCGCAGATCGCGCATCGGGCCGGCCCCGCGATAGGCGGGATCGCGGGCCCATGTGTCGGTGAACCAGGCCACGATGAACGCATCGTCCGGCGCCGGGGCGGCATGCCCCAGAAGCTTGTAGACCTTCAGCGACTCGTAAAGCGACAGAAGGTCGTTGTCGGAGATGTCCTCGGCGATCCGGTTCTCGACATGCAGGATCAGCCGCGGGCGCAGATGCCGCTCCAGCCCGTCGCGGTAGGCGGCGCGCGCGCTCGCCGTCAGCGCGCCGCGCTGACCGAGGCCGAACCCCGCGAGCAGCCCGCCCCCGGCCGCGCCTTCGTCCGCGGCGTAGCCCATGGGCAGCGTGGCGAGCTGGCGCAGCAGCGGCAGGACGGGGGTCAGGTCGGGATCCGAGATCCGCGCCTCCTCGAGCTCGGGACGCGCCTCCTCCTCGTAGCGCTGGACCTCGGCCTCGGCGTGACGCACCAGGCTGTGATTGTGGTAGAAACTGTTGGCCCAGAGCCCCGCCAGCGCCAGCCCCCCCAGCACCGTGATCGCGATGACCCCGTAGCGCAGACCCGTCTCGCGGCGCACCGCGCGGGTGTCCTGCGACACCCAGCCGGCCTCGGCGAAGATCACCTTGCGCAGCAGGTCGTGCAGGAAAAAGCTCTTGCCCCGGCCCGACGCGCCGGCCCCGCCGAGGGTGCCGAAGCTGCGCTCCATGGCGCCAAGGACCTGATCGATGGGCGTGCCCTCCTGGGTGCCCGAGGTGAAATAGAAGCCGCGCAGCGTGGCGTTGACGCGGTAGCGGGTCGAGCCGAAGATCCCGGTCAGGATCGACAGCGCCCGGTCCTTGAGCATCGCCACCTGCGCCGGAAAGCCGAAGATCGCGATCCGCGACACCCCGTCGGGTTCCTCGTTCATGCGGTCGGTGACCTCGGCCGACAGGCGCTTGAGCAGCGCGTCGAATTCCGGCCCGGCCTGCGGCAGCGTCGCCTCCTTGCGGTCGGCGGGGCGGAAGGTCGCGCCCCAGACCTTTTGACGCCGTGTGGCGCTGAACGCCCCGAAGAATTCGCTGAACCCCGCGATCAGGTCGGCCTTGGTGAACAGCACATAGACCGGCACCTCGATGTTGAAGACCTCCTGCAATTCCAGCAGGCGGTCGCGGATCGCGGTGGCATGGGCGGCAAGGCTGTCCTCGTCGCCCTGCAGGAGGTCATCGAGGCCGATCGCCACGATCACCCCGTTGACCGGCTGGCGCGGACGGTGCTTCTTGAGCATGTCGAGGAAGGACAGCCAGCTTTCGCGGTCGGCCTCGGCATCGCTGTCTTGCGTGGTGTAGCGCCCGGCGGTGTCGATCAGCACCGCCTCCTCGGCGAACCACCAGTCGCAATAGCGCGTGCCGCCCGCCCCGGCCATCGCCCCGCCATTGGCATCGGCGAGCGGAAACTCGATCCCGGAATTCAGCAGCGCCGTGGTCTTGCCGGCCCCGGGCGGGCCGATGATGACATACCAGGGCAGCTCGTAGAGATAGCTCGACGATCCCGAAGAGCGCCGCAGGACCGACAGGGCCTCCTGCATCTTCTCGCCCAGCACCTCGCCGTCGCCCGCCGGACCCTCGGGGACGATCGCCGCCTCCAGCGCCTTTTCCGCGCGGCGCGCCCGCCACCAGCGGATCAGGTAATACAGACCGACCGCGCCCCAAACGACACCGATCAGAATGACGCGGCTCCAGACGCCGGCCAGAATGAAGACGCCGGCGATGCCGATCAGGGGGCCGCCGAACCAGACGGCCAGCGCGAAGGCCACCAGCCCCAGGATGACGAGCAGAAGACGCAGGGCTTTCCTCATGCGCGGGGGTCTCCGGGGGCTGCTTGGGGGCTTGCGTGGGGGGGTGCGTGACGGGTCATTCGGGGCGGGCCTCCTCGCGGCGGATCAGCACTTCGACACGTCGGTTGGCGGCGCGTCCCTCGGCGGTCGCGTTGTCGGCGACCGGATCGTCCTCGCCCGCGCCGATCACCTCGATGCGGCCGGCATCGCTCAGCGCGTCGCCGATCACCGCCGCCACCGAGTCTGCGCGCGCCACCGACAGTTCCTGATTGTTGCCGAAGCGCCCGCGGCCGCTCATCGGGACGTTGTCGGTATGACCGACGATGCGGATATCGCCGGTCTCGTCTTCCAGGGCGCTGGCCATGCGCTGTGCGATGGGGATGAATTCGGACCGCACCTCCGCCTGACCGGTATCGAACAGCACCAGGTTGTTGGCGGTGATGGCGATGAAATTGCCGCGCATGTCCACCGTCAGGTTGTCCGCCGCGATGTCCTCGCTCAGCGCGGTGCGGATCCGGTCCAGCTGGTCGGAGGCGTCAAAAGCCGGGGGCTGGTAGGGTTCGGGATCGGTCGGCAGATCGGGCAGTGTCGTGGACCGGGCCAGAACCACCGTGTCGCGCGGATGAAGCCCGCGCATGATGTCGGCCACGCGCCCGGCCTCACCCGACAGAAAGACCCGCAGGCCGATATAGCCGCCGCACAGGATCGCCAGCGCCAGGCTGCAGATGATCCAGACCGGTACCCGCCGGCGCTGGTGCAGCGTGGCCATGGCCACCCCCTGCCAGTGCGGCGAGATGTCGTCATCATCGCGGGCCCGCACCCGCCGCAGGGTCTCGTAGATCCGGCGGCGCAGATGCTGCAGGTCGACATCGCCCCCCGGCGCCCCCCGATACTGGCCCTCGAACCCCAGTTGCAGGCAGATCAGCATCAGTTCCAGCAGATCATAGCAGCGCGCCGGGTCCATCAGCGCCTTCTCGATCTCCTGGAAGATCCCCACCCCCGACGTGCGCCGGTTGAAGAACCGCGCCTCCATCGCGTATTGCACCCAGACATCGCGATCCGTTCCGGGCAGGTTCTGCACGATGTCGTCGGCGGTGCCGCACAGCACGTATTTGGCCACCAGCGCCTGTTGCGCATCCGCCCCGCCCGCCTGCGCGCGGGTCTCGAACTCCTCGATCTCGCGGGTGACATGCGCCATCAGGGGCATTGCTTCCATGTCCACGACTTGGCTGCGCAGCCGTCCCAGTAGCATCAGGAGGCCGGCCGCCGCCGCGGTCAGCGGATTGTTCCCCGCCGCATGCCCGGTGACACCGGTCTGCAAGGCCTTTTCGAGCGGGATCTTCTGCTGGGGGGCCGCGGGCGTCTCGGGCTGGGGGCGCGAGATGTCGGGAAAGAACTTGTCCTGCCCGGCGCTGCCCATCCAGGCGTTCTGACCGGCCGCCCCGCCTTGTGAGGGAGAGGGGGCCGGTGCGCCCTGCGGCGCGCCCCCGGGCCAGCCCTGTCCTTGCGCGCCGCCCGAAGGCGGCTGTCGGGGCGCGCCCTCCTGCCATGGCAGGGGCCGGGCCCTGCCATGGCCCTGTCCCTGACCCGCGCCGGATGCGGGTGGTGTGGCGGCGGGCGGCGTGGAGGCGGGCGCAGGCGCCCCCCCGCCCGACGACCAGACCCCCGACCCGCGATCGGTGGCTGGACCCGGGGGCGGATCGCTCCCGCTGCCCTGCGACCGCGCGCCGGGCAGCGGCGCGATCACCGTTCTCTGGGGGGGCTTGGCGGGTTTCTTGCCGCCGCCCCCGGAGGGCGGGTCCGAACTCATGATCCGGTCTCCATGATCGCCCAGATTTCAAGCTCGAGCTCCGGCCAGTCGCCCGCGAAATGCAGCCCGATGGCCGAGGCGGTGGAAAACTCGCGCCACAGCTCGGACCGCTTGTCGATGCTGAAATAGACATGGCTGGTGACCGCGCGGATCTGGTGCGGCGGCGTCGGCATGTGCACCAGTTCGAGCCCCGGCAGGTTGCTGTCGACGATCTGGCTCATGCGGGTATTGGGCCCGACCTTGCACAGGACCGGGAATTGCTGCTGGATCTGGGTCAGCGGCTTGTCGGCTGAGACCTCGATGATGAAGGCGGCATCGCGGAACAGGTTTCGGTCGCCGACCGTGGCGATGTAGGAATTGGGCACCGGTTGTTGCAGATCCAGCCGGACCGCCCGGCTCATGTCGCGGCTGGTCAGCCGCTGGATGTCGCGCAGGACCGGCGCGAAGGTTTCCTCGAGATCGTCGTGATCATAGGCGGGGTATTCGGGACAGAGCCGCGAGGGGTCGAAGGTCCACAGCTCGCCGGCCAGCCGCAGCAGCGCCACGTACAGGCGCTCGGGGTGGACATAGCGCGAGGCGCGCAGGTGCCGCAGCCCGCCGATCTCGCGGTTGAGCAGCAGCAGCATGGAATAGTCCGAGGCCTGCAGCCCGCCGCCCGATCCCGGATCGGCCGCATAGCGCGCCAGCGCCGCGAGGCGGGTCTCCACCCATCCGACGACCCGGTCGATCCAGCCCGACACCACGGCATGCGCGTTCACGGTCAGAAGCGGCGGGGCGAAGGACGGATCGAGCACCACGGTCTTGTCGCGCACCTCCACGATGCGCGCGACCCTGAGACAGCTATATCCGGATTTCGGGGTCTTGCGGATCTCGAGCGCCAGCCGCGGATGGGCGATTTCCAGGTCATGCTCGAGCCGCATCGTCGCGGCGCTGTCGGCGACCCGCTCGTGGTCGAGCATGTAGCGGGTCGCGCGGCTGGTATCGTCATCGGTGCCCACCTCGCGCCCGTTGGGATCCGACATCGGCACGGTCAGCCAGACGAACTGCCCCTCGGCCCCGTCCGGCACCGTCACCGGCTGCGGCAGAACGCTCGTGCCCGGCATGTCGAAGGGCAGGCCATCGGGACAGATCCCCGCCGCCCGGCGCAGCCCGAACAGGTTCTGCTCGGCCAGATCGGTGTCGATTTCCAGATGTGAAAAGCCCCACGGATAGGGGGCCGCGTACCGGCAGCGCTGTTCCAGCAGGTGTTCGACATACCGGTCGTTCTGCTGAAGGTGATGCGGTTGAAGGAAAAGGCCTTCTTTCCAGGCGATCTTGCTTTGCCATGACATCGTAGCGGCGTCTTTCAAATTATGACATGGGTCCGAGGATGGCTCGGAAAATGAATGCGTATGAAATCAATGACACGGCAGGGGATGTCTTTCCAAGAAATTTCTCCGGCAAAAGCGGCCTTGGTGGCGCGCGCGATGACAAGACGGCGAACCGATACGCGTCGCGCGGTCTTGCGGGCCGGCGGTGCCGTGCGCCAGTGCCGGCCCGGGGTGCCCCGGGACACGGGGGTGCCCGGATGGCTTTGTCGGGGATCTGTGCCATTGCCTTGCCGCCGGGTTTTCTGCACGGTAGGGCCTCCACGATACCGGCATTCCGGCAAGATGCGAGGCCTTCATGACATCGAATTCCACAGGCGCTGTTCTTCTGGCCGCTGTTTTTCTGGCCCTCGGCTCCGGGCTGACCGGTCCGGGGCCTGTCCGGGCGCAGCAGCAGGTCGCCCCAGATACGCTGCGCGAGACCTTTCGCGACTGGACCGTGCAATGCGAAACACCCGGGGATGCGCCCCGGGTCTGTGAAATGCTGCAACAGGTCGATCATCCCGAAAGCAGTGGCAGCGTCCTGTTGTTTTCCATGCGTTATGACGCCGAGGACCGGCTGATCGGCGTGCTGATCGCGCCGTTCGGATTGCGCCTGTCGGAAGGGGTGCAGATCCGGTCGGGGGACACGATCCTGGGACGCTACGGTTTCGAGACCTGCCTGAGCACGGGCTGCGTGATCATCGCCCCGTTCGACGGGGATGCCGTCGCGACCATGCGCGCCGCGCTCGACGGACAGGTCCGCGCCGTGACCCGCGGGGGCGAGGACTTCGCGATCCCGGTCTCGTTCCGGGGGTTCAGCGCCGCGCTCGACCGGTTGCGGGCGCTGAGCGGGGCCTGAAGCCGGGCCTGAAGCCGGGCCTGACCCGGCCCGTCATGTCGTCTGGACGCGGGTCGCAGGTCCGCCGGTCAGCGGTACATGCCGACACTCCACAAGCGGTCCAGAAGGCTGCCCCGATCCGAAGCGGCCTTTTCGGTCCGTACCACCGTCCTTGCCGGCTCGAATGCCGGGCCCGGTGCGGGCCGGTCGGCGACGTCGGTGTCGGGCGTCACGGAGGCGACCGCGACATCCGTATCGGTCGCGGAGGGTGTCGCTGTGGGGGTGTCTTGGGGGGTCGGTGCCGGGCGCGCCACGGGCCGCGGATCCGCGGCCGGTGCGGGACGGGTCGCGCTGAACGGTTTTGGCTGAACGGCGGCCTCCAGGGACGCCGCACCGCGATGTGCCGGGCCCGCGGAACTGGTCGCCGAGGGGACGGCCTGTGAGGTGGCCTGTGCCAGCACCACCGGTGCGGGGCGGGACTCGGGGGTCGTGTCGGATGCCGCCGCGCTCTGCAGACGGGTGCGCTCCGCGAAGGCGCGGGCCTGAGGGGCCATCTCCGGGCCGGCCGATGTCACGACCGTTTGTTCCTGGGGGCTGAAGGCGACGGTCAGCGCCGACCAGGCGATCGTCGCCGTGCCCGTCACCGCAAAAAGCGCCACTGATGCGGCCAGCGCCACCTGCCGACCCTTTCGGGGCATATCCGCCGTTACACGCATCCCGTGATCCGTTCGATTGGTCATGAAAGTCATCCTGATTTTGTTTGCCCGTTTTCCCCCAGACAGCTTCTTTTGGCACATTCGGGAGATGAAACATAGCCCGGCCGACCCGCGGGCGGATATATGCCAAGGACTGTGCAACCCGTGCATCACCGGCACCACCCGCGTCAGGCGAGCGCGAGACTGTTCACCGCGATGTCGAAGGCCCGGCGGTGAATGGCCCAGGCTTCGAAACCGGCCTCGGGCGAGGGTGTCACGAGGCTCAGTGCCACGGGCACTCCGGCCAGATCGGCCTGTGCCGACAGGACCGACAGCGCGGCCTCACCGCGCGTCGCGGACCAGGCCCGTGCCAGAAGATGCATCTGACCATCCGGGCTGTCATACTGGCTCAGGATGTCCGGCCCGGCGGTCAGGGTCACGCCATTGGCCGTGAACTTGGCCAGTGTCACCTCTTCGAGACCGGCCGCATCGGGACCGTCCGGTGCCCCGGCGACAGCGATCATCGTGGCCATCACCGTATCCTCGCGCCGGTGCTCCATCACGGCGATGGCGCCGCCTTCGGGTGGATCGATCCCGGCACCGGGCTGCTGCCAGGACCCGGGCACCAGGATTTCCACCGGGCGCGCCGCCTCGAGGATCAGCGGGAGAAACGGTTCGGCATAGGGGGTACCTTCGGCGGCGAGCAGATGAAAGTTCGCCATCGCCATATAGGCCGGTTCCTGCGCCTGCGGATCGGGTGCGGTCATGCGCGTGTCGATCACGAACAACCGGTTGGCATCCTTGATGGTGGTCAACCGGTGACCCAGCCCCTCGGTGCGCCCGACACCGCGCACCAGGGCGTCGGGAATGCGACCGAACTTGCTGGGCCGTTCGCGCCAGTCGACGATTTCGTGCCCCTTGTTGGCGACGAACACGCGCAGCCAGTCGGCGGGATGGATCTCGCGCGGCAGATGCGCGCCGAGGATGACCGTTTCGGCCCGGCTTTCGGGATCGGAGGCGCGCGCCATCGGAACCAGCGGTTTCTCGGGCAGCGGACCGATCCGGTCGAGGATCTCGAACCCCCAGTGCCGCGGCACGGCCAGCTGGAACCCGAGCGGCCCGGCCAGCACCTCGCCGGTGGAGACCAGATGATAGGTCTCCTCGATCACGGCCTTGTCCGAGACGGGGGCCAGAAGAAGTTCGGGGGCGGGGTCAGTCATGGATCACATCCTGTTGCGAGGCGCGGGCATGTCATCGGCGTTCCGGTCTCAATCGCGCCTGCTACGATCAGGATATTTTGGTCCAAGACTGAAATCAAAGCTCAGGTCGACACCTCCCAACAATTTTCCACCAACCTTGCCTCCCCACCCGTAACGACCGGTATCAGTGTTCTTTCCTCCATGCATTTCCGCGCTTGCACCAGCCCCGAAATATCCGGAAACACCAGCAGAATAGAGTCCGTCTTCGCGCCGCACTGCGTGGGCTGAGCCACCGATGCTCGCGGTTCCGAGTTCACCTTCCGCTTTCGAGCCGATCGAAAATGTCCAGTCAGTGAACGGGATCGGGATATTGAACTCCCCGTTCACGTCGCCCGAAACAGCCGCGAAATCAGCTTGGCCCTCAATTGCCAGCCCGGCGCGACGCCCGTCGCTCCCGATCAGACCGCCAGCCTTGGCCTCTCCCTCGATGAGCGAATAACCGGCACCAGCCTCTGCGAATGGATTACTCTTGTCGCGTCCTGCAAAAATCGAAGCGCTCTGCTCGACCATGCGAGCGCTCACTTCGGCTTCCGCCCCCAGGCCCGTCTTGCCGATCGATCCATAAACCTCGGCATCTCCTGTGAATGTCTGGAGCTTGTGAGACCCGCCGACCGGCCCCATGATATGACCGGAATGGTCCATGCGCACCGCGCCGAGCGCGGCCTCGCCCTGTGCCGTCGCGCGCCCGTCTTCGGCGCTGGCCGTGCCGCCTGCCTCGGCGAACATCACATCGACATTGTCGTCGCCGCCCAGTCGGGCCTTGTGCACCTCGTAGGGCCTGTCCACCGGCGGCGGGCCGTCGCCGGCCACTCCGGCGGCGGCTGGCGCGCCCGGCATGGCCTGTGACAGCGATACCGCCCCGCCTGCCCCGGCCTCGCCGATCAGCACGTTGGGCGCGCCGGTGGTGATCACCCCGCCATGCGCGGTCATGTCGCCGAGGCGCGCCGCCGGCATGCCGGCCACCAGCACGGTGGCGCTGCCCTTGACGATCACATCGGGCGGGCCGACGCAGGTGCATTGATCGCTGATCCGGGCCTGCGGCATGCCCGCGACGATCACCGTCGGCGCGCCGCTGATCACCGGGCCGCCGACATGCGGCACCGGCGGCGTGCCGGGGGTCGCCATCGGGCAGGTATGCATGTCGGTGATGCGGGCGGCGGGGGGCAAGGAAAAGGCTCCGGAACTGATATCTTTCACGATAGCAGCATGATCCGGACCTGTCATGCCTTTCCCGTCTTTCCCGGATGCGCCCGATACGCTAGCGTGACAGGCCCATTGTCCTGAAAGCCCGTCATCTGAAAGGAGATCGGCGCATGCCCCTGATATGGCTCTCGGCGCTTTGCGTCGCGATCATGGTGATCCTGCTGGTTCTGGGCGAGCGGACCCTGCCGATTCTGGGCGGGGACCGCGATCTGGCGGCGCGGCTCTACAAGACGGTGTTCATGCTGCTTGGCAGCGGCATAATGGCCGGGCTGATTCCGAGCGCGACCGGATTTGTTGCGCGCTTCCTGCGCAACCGGGTCGAGGCGCTCGCGGGGCAGGACGGGATGTTTGCCGCCGGGGCGCAGTTCGTGACCCGCCACGATATTCCCGGGCTTATGGAGCGTGCCGGTCCGGTCCTCGCGGCGCTGACCGGGATCGGCGGGCTGGTGCTGGCCGCCGTCATCTGGAAGACCGAATGACGCGCCCCGTCCCGCGGGATCGTTGCCTTCGGTGACATGACGCACAAAACGCACAAAGCGCGCGGCACCGTCAGACGCCGCCGCGCCGCCGCCTGCGCACGCTGTTGCGGCGACCGCAGACAGGATCGGGCCTTGTGAACCCCCCTGCAAACCTGTCACTTGGCAATCGGGGGGTCGATGATATACGACCCGCATGTGGCGCAGTCCCGGGACACGGGTCGGAACACGGGGCCGGAAACAGGGCGGCGCGCGACGGGCACCTCTTCGGAGACGAGCGGAGACTGAGACGTGGTCAAGACGGTCCTGACGGTTTGCACCGGCAATATCTGCCGATCGCCGGTCACCGAAGCGGTCCTGCGCGCGGGATTGCCCGATCTGCGCATCGGGTCGGCCGGGCTGCATGCGCTGGTCGGGCATGACACCGACCCCGACAGCGCCGCCGCCGCCACAGCACAGGGCATCGTCCTGCGCACCCATGCCGCGCGGCAGTTCGATGACGCGATCGGGCGCGCGGCGGACATCATTCTCGTGATGGAGACACATCATCGCCGTGACATCGGCGCGCGCTGGCCGCACCTGCTTGGCAAGACCTTCCTTCTGGGGCATTTCGATGGCGCTCAGGAGGTTCCAGACCCCCACCGTCAGGGGCAGGGCATGCACGCGCATGCGGTCGAGATCATCATGAGATGCAGCGCATCCTGGATGCAGCAACTGGAACAGATGCGACAATGACCAAGAAATCCGGTCTGCCCGACCTCGAGGAAGAGGACGACAACGACCTGAAGCTGATGGACCTGCTGATGCAGGTCATGGCCCGCAAATGGCTGGTGATCGCCCTCGTGATCGTCGGTCTGGCGATCGGCACCTTCATCGGCCAGCTGCCCCCCGATCAGTACCGTGCCAGCGCGCTGATCCATCTGGAGCGCCGCGCGCAGGGGATCGAACTGCCGGAAATCCTGATCGGCCAGGCGATCGGCAGCTCGGGAACGCAGCGCATGGCGACCGAAACCCACATCATCCGGTCCCGCTTCACGCTGGAGCCGGTGGCCGATACGCTGAATCTCGACTGGCGGATCGTCCCCAGGCGGTTCCCGGTCATCGGGCACATGGTCGAGCGCCGGGCCTGGCCGGCGATTCCCGACTGGATCCTGCCCGCCTATACCCGCCACGGCGACCGGGTGGCGCTGGATCTGCTGGAGGTCGACGCGCCGCTCATGGACCGTAAGGCGAGGCTGGTGGTCACCGGGGAGGGGCAATTCGATGTCATCTTCAGGGATCGCGCCCCGATCGAGGGCCGGGTCGGGGAGACGGTCGAGGTGATCCCGGGATTTCGCTTCCGGCTGTCGGAGCTCGACGCGCCGCCCGGCCGCGTCTTCACCATCTGGCGCAGCAACGCTCTGGCCGCCGTCGCGCGCGCCCGCGGCGGGCTGAGCATCGACGAGCGCCCTCCCAGCAACAGCGGCATCGTCGATTTCGCGCATACCGGATCCGACCCCGAGAGAAGCCGCGAGATCGTCAATGCCGTGGTGAGATCCTATCAGAACCAGAACCTCGACCGGCGCGCCGCCGAGATCGACCAGAGCATCGACTTCATCGACCGGCAGCTTCCCGAAGTGCGCGCCGAAACCGCCCGCGCCGCCGAAGCCCTCAGCGATTTCCGGCAGCGGACACGGGTCAGCGAGCTGACGACCGGGTCCGAAGAGCTTCTCGCCAGGATCATCGGCATCGAGGCCGAACTCGAGGAGCTGCGCTTCGCGGAAGAGCAGCTGTCGCGCCGGCTGACGCCCAACCATCCCGATTACCGGCAGCTTCTGGACCGCCGGGCCCGGCTCGAGGAGCGGATCGCGG
>Ga0306864_1000130_pt1 | contig 35995 bp, 28 predicted proteins | sample AntRauTorckE5430_FD_190448 | JGI IMG/M metagenome (GOLD analysis project Ga0306864, IMG submission 190448) | Saline lake microbial communities from Rauer Islands, Antarctica - Metagenome Torckler E5 #430 (v2) (version 2) | ecosystem: Environmental > Aquatic > Non-marine Saline and Alkaline >...
CTATTGAAGTAACTTAAATAAACTAACGCAAGCGTCCACGAGTCAATCCTAACAATGGCATCGCAAGACCGTACATCAGAATTCTTTAGCCTCTGTCAGTCCTTGCCGCCACCACCCCCCAATACAGCACAAACAAAAGCTCCTCCTCCCCCGCTATCAACGGGTCGTTACAACTCAACAGCCGATGCGACAGATGAACTCCGCACCTTCCACAAAACAGCATCCATCCTATCCAAAGACATATACTCCACTTCCACACTTTTATCAGAACTAACATCTCTAATCCACTCCCGCAGCGGATCACTCTTTGTTGACGAATCCTCCAAAGTCAATAATCTAGTCTTGCGCATCAAAGTCAATATAGAATCCCTCAATACAAAATTGGATGCATCCAATGAAATGATTCAACGCAATAAAAGAAGATTAGGCAGAAACAGCCAGGCTGGCCTTGAAGCTAGTAATCTTGTCGGTCAGCTACAGGAAGAATTCGTGAATACCACCAAGGGATTCAAAGAAGTTCTGCAAGTTCGAAGCGATCGGATTAAAGAGAGAAGTGACCGTGAGAGTCATTTGTTAGGAAGTGATAATACGAATGAACCCCAGGAGCGGATTTCCCTTCTGGGGAATAAACCCAAGGTTTATAATCAAGAAGTGGCGAATGCAGATGGTATGGCGCATGGAGGATTTGGAAGTCAGAATCGTCTTGGGTCAGGGTTGAATTCGTTTGGAGCTGGAGGATTTGGGAATAATGGCAGTGTAGGTGGTCTTGGAGGTTTATCGGCAGAAGGGCCAAGGTTAGATTTGACAACCGCCATGATGCAGAATTCTGGTCAGATGCAGCCGGGAGAAAGCTCAATGCAGCTTCCGCGTCCTTGTAAGTATTGATTATGTTCTGAGGGAAGGTTCAAGGTATCATTTCTTCTATTGACATTCTTACTCTTATATATCTTTATTCTCACTTCATCACATCTACACTTTCTGTCCATTGGATTATTTGCAACTTAGATGGAATCAAAGACAACGATTCTACCTATTCGCCATCTATGGGAATGAGACTACGACAAAACCAATCATCCCTTTCGAACACAGATGAAAATGGAGCTTCTTCGTCCCTTCCTGTCTACACCCCACTTGACATACAAAGAATGGAAGAACAGTCAGGTCAATCGCAAATGATGCAATTAATTCCCGATCAAAATTACCTTCGTGAACGTGCTGATGCCATGACTGCCGTCGAGACCAATATTGTGGAGTTGGGAACTATTTTTAATAAATTGGCAGTTATGGTGAGTGAGCACTCGGAAATGGTGCACAGGGTGGAGGACAATGTAGATAGCGCCAATGATAATATCACTTTGAGTTTGGGCATGTTGACAGACACATTGGATAATTTGAGGTCGAATAGGCAACTATTCTTTCGGCTCCTGGCGGTTGCGGTGGTCTTCGTTATTTTCTTTATTACCTTTTTTGCATAGGCAGTGGTTTGCCTGGGAATGATGAAGATGACGTCTATCAGAAAGAGATTGGACAGAGGGAATCTGTATCTACGACTTTCATTACGCGAACTGCTACTGATAGGACTACACGTTAATAAAAACTGCACTGTTTCGGATCGTAAAATAGTAAAAATGATCAAATTATACAATGAGGAGATGTGGATTAAACGGATCTCGACAAGTTTACTGCTTTGGCCTGCCTTCCTGACAAAGTGCGCCACCCGCAGGCAACTGCATTAAATTGCAACGATGACCACACCCTGTTGGGCAGAGTTCTCGCAACTTGTCTCCATTATTGCCACCAAACCATTCGAGGGCATGCTCGAGATGCCCCCCGTGGCCACATCCTGGACACCACACAAAGACTCCTTGGACAGGTTCATGACATAAAAAGCACAGGCCGATCTTTTGCCTGCAACTTCTACAACTTTTATCTTTTCTCTCAAGAGGTTTGGAGCATGTTGGACAAGATTCATGAAATCTGTTTGAGAAAGGAATAGAATATTGTATTAGCGTACGAATAATCTTTACAAAATATTTAAATCGAAAATATAGCACTCACGTTGTTGACTGCTGATTAAGCTTGTTGATTTCAGGGTCATGGCATAGACGAATCAGATTTGTAGCGTGAGAGAACAAACACATCTGCTGCAAAAGATCGATATAAGAAAGGTACCATTGTCTAACCAGCATTAGATTGAGGCCAGGTATAGCTAATGTAACATTTGCGGATGGGCTTTTCTTGGGGATAACTTCCATCACTTCACAAATAACAACGCATGTCTGAACATCTCCAGCATCAGCCCTTTCGATCAAAAGTTTTTTGAGTGTAGGAAGCAGAGCAAACGACAATGCATTTCGAGGAAATCCTTGTTGAGGGTTTGCATCGGCCAAATCCTCTGATCCACTTCCTTCTAGTAAGGATGCGAGCATAGACCACATTTGTGCCAGCGCCATACAATTCAATTGTCTGGCTACATTAGAATTGTAACGACTCATAGCTGCTTTCGTTTTTGATATTGAGTCTTTTCGTAACTTATAAGAGTCCGCAAAGCGAGATAAATGAACTACTTCTGGAGCTATTATGACCGTATCAGATTTTGCCTTGTTCCCAATATTGTTGAGATCGCCACTGTCCGTCGTAGAGAAAGTGAGATCTAGATTGTCGCTTTGATCTTTCAGCCCACCAAGATTAGGATCCCATTGAAATGCATTCTTGTTATTATCTTTATGCACTGCTGCCTCCTTGAAAATACCAGGAGCTTCAGCAGACATATTATCACGCCGAAAACCACAGACTTCATATTCATTACTTGCACCAGATGGAACATTTTGGTGCGTTGCTATGAGCTGGAGTGAACCAAAGCCCTTTTGGAAAGGTGATAGTTCGGCAATCGCAAACGCAGATGGGGGGACCTTTGATATAGACTTTTCTCCTTGACAAAAGCTTTGAACGAGGCATTTACCATCTCTTCCTACGGTCAAAACATGTTGCCAAGTACCTGTCAAGCTCACTCTCCCTTCATTAGAAACAACAGAAGAAGATTGCTGGGCAAGGTTCTTCTTTCTTCTTGAAAGAGAAAGGGAAGACGAGCTGGCCATATGACTGATAACCCTACGAGGACTCTCTCTTTTCTTAACTTGAGGAGTATCAAGCCAAATAAAGTCGGAAACAGATTTTTCTTCGTGCCCATCTACGATACTCAAAGGCATGAACGGACGTTGACATGACCATAAATACACCTTCCCGCACCCACCTGACGTAGCACCTGTGACCGTAGTAGCAACAGCAAGCATGGCTTCGTGATGATCGGGATTGGTATTATTCGATAGTAAATAACGAGATCGATCAGCTGAGACAATAGGGCGCTTGGGCGGTCGCCATTTCAATTTCTCAACTTGCGCAGAAACTGAGAGCTCGTGGACTAGTTTTGAAGGTGAGTTTTTTCCATTTCTTGCCAGCGATTGAACTCTTTTCATGGTACTATCATTGCTTCGGTGTGGTCCAACGACGGTAAAATTGTGATTAGACCTACTTGAAGTCAAAGATAACTCTCCTTGGAACGATGAAAAGTTTTGACCATGATACGAGTGATCAAGACACTCTTGGCCATGTGGAGACTTCGGAGATTGTGTTTCATTTGAACTCGAACACCCGCTGCCGCTATCCTGTGAACGATTCGATCTCTGATTGAAATGGATATGTCCTAAGTTATCATCAAATTTACTGAGAGAAAGTTCGTCTTCCAAATCCCATACTTTCACTTTCATATCAACTCCTCCTGTTGCAATTAAAAAAGGTTTCGTAGGATGCCTTCAATACATAAAACAGTTGAGTAAGGGCCACACCTGTGCAATATATTAATATCTTTTGTCATAACTTACCAATCGACAGTGGTGGCTTCCCTCGCATGGGCCGCAATCCGTACAGCTGATCTATGAGGGACAATGGTGTAGTAAATAACTAGGAAACCATTGTTTGATACCATAGCAAAGAGATCGTCAGAGAAGCTGCTCCACTTTATGTCTCGAATTCCACCGCAATTCGGTTTAAATACCCGTTTGCACTTCCATGAAAACGAGCGCTCGTGAGCATTATCGAATTGTGCAGTTGAAAGCGCGCCTAGCCAGCTCCATTTACTTTCTACAGGCTGCTTGGAACTATCTGAGTCAATGTCTTCGCTTCTTTCCCATAGTTTTGCTGTACCATCAAGCGAAGCGGTAAGAAGGAGATTCGGGAGGTGCGGATGCCAAGCCACCTTCACAGCCTTTGAATGCTCCACAAGAACTGCTTCAGGGTAGCCTATAGACGACCATGATGGATCAGATGGCTTGGCTCCAAAGTGACCATTATTACGATTCATGTCAGAAGATCCTCGAAGCAAATCGCATGCTCGCCAAATTAGAACGGTGCCATTTGATCCAGCAGCGGCAATCAATGAATCATCTGCCATTCGCAAATCGCCTGGCATGGAGAATATGGCTCCAAACGGATCATTTTTTGTGTCTTGAAATTCTCCTTTTGCATCTTTACGACCAGTGGAAAGCTCAGGAGTCGATGCATTTCCTGGTAACCTGGGCAATACATCATCGTCATCTTGAGTTTGGCAAATACTCCAAGCAACATCGCTCACGGTCACATTGATCATGGCTGGCGCAGCACTCTGCACTGTAGCAGCGGAGAAAACATCTCTTACACTTTTCCTATTCTTATTGCTTGCTCCATTGATTTGATTACGTATTGTCCGCTGAGCCTGGAAAAACTGAGATATGCGTATCGATCGGACTTCTTTCAGTCCACTTGGTTTCATAGATACTATCCGCACGGTATCTTTACCGCCCATGATCATAAGCCTACCATCTGGAGAAGATGATACACATGAGTACGGCACATCGCTTGCTAGATGAGCAACTACAACTGACTTTTCATCGTTTTCCTCACTCATTGCAAAATAATTTTTGCAGTTTCTTGTCTTGCAATTATTGCTGAGAGTATTGCAATGATTGGGACAATGGAGGAGTAGGTAATATTATGATTTATGATGTGCAAAGTTTAGTGTGTGCAGAATTAATGTCGACAGTCGACAGAAACAGTAAATAAATATTTGGCGGGAAACTATCCTCGCAGTGTAGGGAAGGGAGCATAGATCTTCAACTGAACAAAAGTGTCAAACAAAAGCTACACTAAACTACCAGCGACAAGAAGCGACACAAGCGAAACAATATGATTTAGATATGAAATATGAATCATCATCGGAGATACTCAATACACAATACATACTCCATCCTGTTGCATCCTCAATATTTTTACTACCATCTTGATACTTTTTTCAATACACCCTACTACTAAGAGAAAGAGGCACATTTGACAGGAAGTGACGTACTTTTTAATTTACAGCATAGTAGCTCGCATTACATAGCACCCAAACATGACTGAAGCAGCCAGTCAACTAGCACTTTCAACCGTCTGCTCAGACATGTGGTTTCGCCAGGTCCCAGAACCAGCAAGATTCTTAGCAGCAGGAAGTCTGGGTAACATAGCATTCTTTGGCATAGATCAAGCTCTCTACAAATTAGTTATTGTACCTCTGACGAAGGATGCTCCCAAATTCTACCAGAGGAATAAAGAAGCAATATCCTTCTTTTTCTCATACTTGATACAGATAGGTTTCCAGCATTTTCTGAACGCTTTATTTGTTTACGGGATCGAAACCATCTCTACCGCAGACAAATACTTTGATACGCTCTTCCTTACATATTCAACTTACTCAATAGCGCTAGTTGGGTCTACAATTGGAAATGTAGTGTTGATGCGCAAGGGAGTTCCGAAGGATGTCGCATTCTGGAGCACCGTCTTTGGCTTTGGAATTTTGAACTTCTTCTTACTCAAGTATTTAATTTCAGGCACGGCCAATGCACAAGTACAAGAAAAGGTGATTACGCAAACAGATAAAACGGTAGCATCATCTAGGCAGAAACATTTGAAGAGATTTCGAGGCGGAGCTCGAGATATGTGGTCTGGGCACTCGTATGGATTGTCGTTTGAAAGAATTCTAACAAATATGCTGCTTCCAATGACAGCGGAAAATCAATTGTTACAGAATGTGAAATATATGGGACCAAGAGTTACAGGTGTCGAGCATGAAAAATAGACGTTTCCATTCTTTAATAAATCTATTATCTTTGCATTCATAAACATCAGATGAACTGTTCCAGGCAAGTCCATTGATTAGGGGTTACTTCGGAAGTATCATAATGTTGCTGCTGATTGAAACAAGTGATTGGTACACTACCGATCGACCATGCCGTATCATTCTATTGCATCATTATTTGTTCTTGTTCCAGTAGCTTCATCTCTGCTACTTTGAACGATCGACTCTTCGCCATAGTTTGCCTTCTCGACGTACCATTTCTTCTTGAATACAACCTGTAGGACAGGTCTCGTTATTTTTGAATTGTTCGGCATGCCACGATGAAATAATCTGTAATCATAATAAACGGCATCTCCCGCATTGCACTTCCCGTCAAAGTTCGTTTCTGTTAATTCTGCAACTTTTCCGAACCCAGCCAAGTCCCGACTGTAGTGGCTCCGAGGCCAAAATTGAGTAAAACCTACGTCATCGTTGAGATCAATCAAAGGAATGAACAAACAAATCGCATAGGCATTTGATAATTGCATCTTCCACCCATCAGTAGACCATCCTGCATTGCGGCCTCCCTTTTGATGGTCTCCATCAGTATGCCATCCTTGTGCACAGGCACCTGGTTTCGAATACACTACTGACACATCATAGTTGATCGAAGAGTCAAGGCAACGATCCAAAGTAGCCTTGACTCGAGGATTATCCATTACATGCATTTTGACAAAGTCTGCTATGTCGGGATCAGTAAGTCGAAGGTCAAATCGTTCCAAATTACGAGAAGCAATCTCTTGAAAACAGAAGAAATCCTTTCCCACTTGAATGTCTGGTCTATGCGAGGCAATAGATTCTTCGACTTCATAGATTGCCTGATCAATGAGACATCGAAGTTCTTTCACCCTGTCTAAATCTAGAATTTCTTCTTGAACGATGATTCCCATTTCACGCATGGTCTGTTCTGCCCATATCGCCCATTGCTCATCTTCTTGACTATCCAAAGCAAGCTCATAGCCTCCATCAGGTTTCAGCAACAGAGGCGAAGGTGCAGTTGCCCACATTTCACAAGCTATTCCTTTGTCATCACCATATTCTTTTCTTAGTTTGTCTTCGACTGCCTGTACCAGAGAATTTGCATCTGTGATTTCGCTAATGGCCGAAACAACCAGGGTAGGAATGCCTTCGTCAATCACTTCAGAGTGGCTTCTCCATTGTATAGAATGTTCTCCTACACTTGAAATATGTTTTATATCTTCCCAGTACTCCTTCTTATACGATACAACTCCCACGAGTATACAAATCATGACTCACTAGTATTGCGGTAGGCAGGATATTCATCTCCTTGTGTTTTGTGTTTTGTGTTGCAGAAAAGAGCTGAATACTAAATACTGTAATAAAATGCGGCACATGGGCCAACATGTGGCACATCAATTTTCAAGAGACAGGCTTTTGGTATTAGAAAAGGCCTTTACAAAATAAAATCTTGCGTCCTTCCGGTGTGCGTCACTATGATCTTGAACCCCGACCGAACGCCTTGTAACAGAAATTAGTCGATGCTTTCCACGCGACACCACCTGCATCAAACCTTTGGCCTCAGTTCTTCCTAGAGTTCTTCCACCACAGAATATCAAGTTCTCACCGAACAACTCATCCATCACTCTGACTAAATCACATATATTCAATATTGTTCACCTACCTACCTCTTCCAAACATCACCAAGATCACAACTCGATATACATTTACCTTTCATTGTGCAATCATGAAACACATAACGATTTCTGCAATCATCAGTTCATCGGCTATTGCAGTAACTGATGCCTTTACTAGTGTGACAATCCCAAGAACTCCATTGCATTTGCCTTTCACAACCAGCTTACAAGCCGCGTCTACTTTAGATCCAATCGCTAGTAGATCACTCTCGGCATCAAACGCGGAACTGAAATCATTACTTCACTCGCAGAAAGCGTTAGGGAAACAAAGAGCGCCTCTCACAACGGGTCGATATGGGGGCCGTGCGATTAGTGGTAATATCATTGCACCTCATGTACAAGAGCATGACAAGGATAGTGCAATATTGGGATTTGATCTAGGATTGAATATGGTGTCAAGATCCATTGATGATTCCCATCAAGTGACTGCTAGTCCAATAAAGAAACAGATCGCTTCCAATGTGCAGGCGCTGTCATATTCACAAACTTCTCTCCAGAATTATGGCTCGCCCAATTTTTTCGAAGGGCCAGAAAGACTTTTTGAGGCAAATGAGATGCGCAGTGAACAATCGAGTGGCAATGCGGCGAGCTTGGTGCCTGGCTGGTTTCCATATACGCCCACAAGGAGACAAATTGAAAGTTTAAAGGTGGTGGAATTGAGAGATGCATGCCATGAACGGGGTCTTCCAAAGGTAAGATTCACTCGAGACTTGATACATTTTCGACTGTGATCAATGTTTACATGTTGGACTCATTCTCATCTTGATAAATGAATACTCTAGAGTGGTAAAAAGTCACAGCTTCAGCACAGACTTTTGGATTGGACAAATGGACAGCATCGCAGAAGAGTATTGGAAAGGAATGCATTGCACACAAGTGCTGGCGACACTCCTCTCCAAGATGCAATTAACGAGGCTTTGTATAGCGAGATAACGGCGGATCTTATCAAGCAAAATGATAGAATTTTAGAGGAATCCAACACTGAAATAAATGATGAGGCAGATATTGATTATGTGGAGCCATTGATCAATCATCGAAAGGCACTTCTTCGGTCCCAAAAGTTTTCGTTCAGCAAGGCAAAAGGAAATCTTGGTTTTGATGCTGGACTTGATGATTCCGAAGAGGAAGAAGACGATATGATCCGTGATGATTTACTACCAACGAAAGATTATATGATGGATCTCCAAAAAACTTTCGCCAAGCACATGGATGCTTCTCCCAACAATTATAAGGTGAAACAACTTTATCAGCATGCAAAATATGCCGACCAGGCAGGAGACAGAGAGAGTGCCAAAACATACCTTCTTCAACTACGTCAAGTTGCACCTCAGGATACACGTGTTATTCGTAGACTTGCCCGACTTGAAATGCAGGAGGGCAAGGTGCACATCGCACGAGAGATTCTACAATCTGGTTTGAGATCCATGCCAAAGAATGGAGATATGCTTCAGGGCTTGGGACAGCTTGAGCTTAAATGTGGTAATACACAGAAAGCTCGTACTTACTTTAAAGATGCAATTGTTGCATCTCCGAAATTTCCCAATCCATATCACGCGCTTGCAACCCTGGAACATTCAGCAGGAAATATTCGCATTGCGACTACAATCTTAAGGACGGGATTAAAACACTGTCCCACAAATCATCGCCTTCATCATGCTCTTGGTGACCTTTATCGGGAAGCCCAAATGCTTGATCTGGCAGAAAAGGCTTATCTGAAGGGATTGAAGTGCATTGAAGCAGAGGCGGAGGAAAGTGGAAGGTCTTTAGACTGGGGGAAGAGCTTTCTATTCAGTGCCTTGAGCTACATTTCTTATGATAAGGGCGATATTACTGAATGTAGAAACTGGCTTCGGAAGAGCGTTGAGATGGGCAATAATCGCATGCATTCTCAAGGATGGTAAGCTTGGACATTCAAATCTACTTCCGTTAAAGTTTGACTGCAATCATCATTGCCTTCTTATTTTCTAACCAAAAATCCGATTTTTTGCAGGCTTGGTCTAGCCGAGTTGGAGTTAAGCGAAGGAAATCTGGATGGGGCAAGAGAGATTTACAATGAAGCTGTTGATATTTATGAGCGGAGTAGAGGTATCGCAAGGGCAGGAACGGCAACAAAAAGACGTGTAAAACCAGCGCAACTTGGAGACAAATGGATTAATGTTTACAAATCTTGGTCAAAATTCGAGGAGCAGTATGGAAGTTACGACGATGCTAACAATGTCTATAGTAGAGATGCTTCTGCATTTCCAAATGATTGGGAAGTTCTTGTACGCTGGGCTAGGTTTCAGTGTAAGTACGAGAGACATGATCGTGCTAGAAATCTATTTGAACTTGCCTGCAACCGTGCTGGCAGTAAGGATGCGAGACCCTATCGACAATATGCTGAATTTGAGATGGCAGCTGGGAATTACAAAAATGCAAGATCTATTCTGTTCCGTGGTGCACAATCTCTATCTGAATCATCTAATGGCTCAAAGCAAGATGACCAGTCTGCACGCCTTTACCACGCTTGGGCGATTGTAGAATGGCACCTTGAAAATCCTGATCGTGCTGAGATTTTGTTCGATCACAGCTTGAGACAAATCGACTCTGGAAATGGTGGCTCTGAGCAAAGAGCAGTCGTCCTATACTCCATAGCACGATTCTTGTTTCACGCGAGGAGCGATTATAATCTAGCGCAGCACTGTATTTGTTTGGCTCTTACTGAGAATCTGACCCCTGCTGGTGACACGGGTATATGGACACTCTGGGCAAAAGTCGGTGACAAAATGTCAAATAAAGATCTGGAGAGTCAATGCCTCAACCAAGCTGAAGAGCTGAAAAAAGAGGAACATGCAAATGTACCATTCGATGTCAACACCCTTGCTATGCACCGTATGTTACGTCGTGCACCATGGCAACACAAAATCACGACCCGTTCGGAGAGTCAGAATAACTCTTGGTACAAAGGAATTTCCTTTCCTTCGTCTTCAGCTATGCAGGGTCACAAGACGACAGCACAATTTTGAGCCCAGTTAACATTCACAAATTTTAATGAACGCTTTCTTCTCTTTGTAGACTACAGTATTTTGCAGAGTATTGAAGGTGAATCACAAACATACAATGTTTACACACATCAAGCGTTGTATTCAGGTTGTAATCACTCGTCAACAAATATCAGATTGAAAGGCCAGACCCGTAACCCGTGACAATGTGTGTGAAGTTCATGCTTCAAAGTTACGAACGGTAAAGAGTTCTTCTGACTGGTGTCGACCTGGCCTTCGGACGCCCTCTAGACTGTGCATCTTACCTTTACTAATATAATATGGGAATCACTGTATTGAGTTAAATAAGTGATGTTTCTTTGACCTGATTTGAATAATTCTCTACTCAAATGTTGTGATCGCATGACAACACTTTCTGAATTTGGTTTGTATATTTTTAAACAATTTATCAGTTATACTCATATTCATAATCGCCTTCTTTAGTCCCTGAACCACTATATTACGTGCCTGCGATTTTTATCGGTCCTTTACCCCTGCCTTCCGACTTCTGCATTGAATTCCCAGTTTGGTGGTACAGCAGCTGCCCAGTTGAACTTGTCTCTCAATGTCTTCGAAAAGACCTTTTCAATTGGCACTTCATTCCTTTTACACCAAGCAACGGTAATACGAGGATCCATGTAGTTGATTTTTGATGTTCCCAGCGACACCTCTTTGTTGTCATCCTTGTGCTTTAAATTCATTTCCATCTTAGCAACCTTATCACCCCAACTTTTGATCTTTTTAGTAACTTGTTCTTTTGAGGGTACCTTCTCCCAGAGATGAGCCTGATCAAACTTCATCTTTGTCATGTCGCGCTTTCTCTGCTTACTTTTCTCGTCAAACTCGGTTGCAGCGATCTTATCTTCGTTTGTCTTGGCGTTGTCCTTCATCTTCTTCGCCTTTGCCACAGCTTTTTCAATATTTTCTTTCTCCTTCTTTTCATCTTTCTTGGTTGGGATCTTTTTCATCTTTGACGCGTCTCCTTCGGTTATGACCTTGAGTATCTTTTTCAATACATTCTTTTGCTTTCTAAGAGTCGCGATTTTTTCACCGATATTTTCTAGTTGAGTCTCTTGCGCTTTGCTCACAGATTTTTGATGGTTACATAGAATAGCTACTTGTCGGTTAGCATTGTTGTACTCCACAACTTTTTCCGCAGCATTGAATCTTTTCCAATGACTTGCTTCCTCTGTCTTTCTAAGCTCGTCTTGTAACGTTTTACTTGCATTGTAGGTACGGAATACCTTTGCAGTCAAGCCAACCATGATTTCCTTTAGATGAGCGTTCAAGATTGTTGGCGTCAATGAATCGAATACCTCTTCCGATGGCTTCTTCTTTTTACAAAACTTTTTGAAGTTCTCGTAGACTTGCACTCCCATCCCATTGTTTTCGGTATACATTTCTGCACCGAAATCAATTGTTTGCTTGAAAAGCATACTGTCTTTACCCAAGAATTCAAGCTCGATTTCCTTTGAATCATCCTCTGTACCATTTGGATCAAAATGCAAATGTTCAACACGGAGAGAACAGCATCCCACAGTATCTGCTTCTTCATCTGTGTTTTTTTCTCCTCCTACACGAAGTGCCAGGAGGTCAATAACCCACATTGCAGTCGCGAGCTGTCTATCCTCGATGCTCTTAGATGCTAGCTTCTTGTTGTAAGAAGCCCTAATCTTGTCGATATTCCCGCACAGCAGGGCCGCCTTATTATACTTGGATCGATCACTCTTTCCCTTAAAACTACTCTGAGCAGCAAGTTGCATATATTTGACTTGATTATTGATATTTTCTTGCCACTTGACCAACCACTGTATCTGCGGGTCGTGCCTAACCACTCCCCATGCATGTCCCGGTACATCACAACGCGGCACGCTCGCGCATTCACTCAAATTCATAGAAACCTGTTCCGGATCAACTCTATTCTTCAACTTTCCCATTTTGGGGTGTTCCCCTCTACCCCGGAATGCCCCCGGTGGCTCCATATTGTAATTGCCTACTTTCTCAATGTGTCCGTCCACAAGTGCATATCCAAACTTGAACATGGCTTGGTTTCTCTCTTCCTTGTTGAACTTTCGCTCCTCATCAGTGATTGCTTTCTTCACCATCTTCTGTTCATTTAGGTGACTGCGGATTGGTTCAAAATCGCATTTCGCAAAAGTCTTGATGCCATGCTTTTTGTTGAGAATCTTTTTAAAGTCATCAAAAAAGTTTTTAATAAAGATTGATGCTGTTTCTGGATTTCCAAGATGCATTCCTTCTGGGTCCATGGCTGCAAACAGCGTTGCTCTGTTCGCATTTATGCATATTGGCGAATAAAGGAGGGTGAGTGCTGGGTGCTGGACTATAATACAAGATCATCACTGTATAAATCATGATCTTTTATCCTTTTCCAATGAGGTAGATGTAGATGTATTTGAACTTACGCTTCTTCTTCTACAGGTCTAAGATCGACATCTTTCCCGTCATACTTCATTTTAACTCCGTGTGGCTCATATGGTTCAGTAAAACTAACTCCTGCATGTTCCATAGTGGACCACTGACATCCCTCTGGAGGCTCTGGAGCATCCCACCACAAGAAAGACTGCATAGCATGCGCAATCCGATCAGCCCTGTCTAGCTCTTTGAGTTTCTTGGGAGCAATCATCACTTTTTTCGATGGGGCTCTTGATTTAGGAGCCTCCTTTTTCACCTTGATTTCCTTCTTCACTGCAGATATCTTTTTACCTTTGCCTTTATTCTTGTCAATGCCAATGCTCTTGCTCTTGCCTTTGCTCTTGCCATTGCTAGATTTAGATCTTTTTGGCTGGAAATCATCTTCATCATCGCTACCTTCATCTCTTTCCCTGACAATTTTTCTCTTTACACCAGTAGTACCATTGGCTAGTTGTTTCCTTCCTTTAGGTTTTGGCTGAAAGTCATCATCGCTGTCTTCAAGATCCATTGGTGAGGATTTGTTCGAAGACTTTGCTTTATCAGGCTTCGCAGCCCCGTTTGATTTTTTGGAGGATAGTTCAGAAAGAGGCAAATCGAACTCCGATTCAGAAGAAGAAGTCATCTTTCTTCACAAGGTGTTGTTATCGATGGATGGGTCGGTGTGCGATGAGTGAGCCTTTTACTGTTTGGTGTATGTAGGTACCTATGAAATATGAAACCTCCGGATAAATTACTTCTTGGCCATTGGCGCTCTCCTTGGTCTCGGGTGGTGCTTCTTGATTGGTAAATAATAAATAAGAAATCTACACCCAAATTTGGCACTCAAACTTCCTTCTCCTCCCTCCTTCTCCTTTCTTTCTTTTACCTTTCACCTCTCTTTTTGAATTCACCTTGTGGCGCTTTATACTATTTAAAATTTGTCCGCAACGCTGCTTGACGGAATTGATAGGAAAGCTGAAAGAGAGATTGTTGATTGATGTTTGACGTAAAATAAAATAATGCTGATAGTTGATAGTTGACAGTTGACACTTCTCATACCATATCTTTCTTTTCAAATTAGATTGGTTCCATTCAATTGCAATATAATAAAGACTATTGCAATACCACCACCTAGTGCTATAAGGCAGGGCATCAAATAAGAACACATAAGTTTAAAGTCCAACAACAAGAAAAGGTCCAAACCTCTGTAAGAACACATATTCAACATTTCCTGAAAACGCGACCTGTGCCGAACAACACACTACAGCATTATTTGAAATCATGTGGAAACTGCTCAAAAGGACCGGTGTCCGTGGATCTGATCGATCTAGCAATAACACGAACAATTTAAATAATGATAACGATGATTCTTCTAGCGTTAGACCGAGAAGGCATGATGAGCAGCAAAACAGGTCATCTAGCAGAGAACCCCCACAGTCGCAGTCATTGGTTCACGAATCGGATACTGATACTGCGGCGCTTTCTTCTTCCGGAGGTGCTGGGTTAAGAGGAAGCCCGGGTGGTAAAAGGGGTATCAACACTGGTCGCAGGTAAGTGATGTCTTTCTACCTTGTTGGGTTAATGCACACATTTATTTTGCATTCCACATGGAGGAAACAGTCTCTCATTATATATAACACGTTGCCTTGTCTGCAATATATATATATATATAGCCAAAGATCACCTGGATTGCAAAGGGGAGGTAGACGGGCTGTAGTAGATGCACAGGTTGAACGAGAAATATCTTCTGCGGCAAGTAGATTGGGTGAAAGTATCCAAAAAGTTGTCCTTGATGCAAAACTAGGAAAACAAGCTTTGCGCCATAATGCAAACGGCGGGCCCACAACGAAAACCTTTCCTGAGGATGAATGGAGCGATAATTTGCTACAAATACTTGGTGGTTCTGATGAAGATGAAGATGAAGATGAAGATGAAGGTAATGATGATGCAGATAGTGTCGCTAGGATTGATGGGCAGAGATCAGACGTTGATATCCTTCTTAACAACTCTCAGTGTGACAAATTCATTTTGAGATGCATGGAGAATGAGTTACCCCCAAACCTAATTCACTGTATCAGATTATTGAGGGTCCTCGAGCTCAAGAATAGCACAACTTTAGATGATAATGAGCATGAGCATGACGATAACCATGAAAAGCTAGATGTGGTGATAAAGCCTGTCAGCAGAAATGCCACAAAAAAGGTTGAGCGGTTATTATGTCTCCTCTGTAGAGATACAAGTGTTGGTGAACAATTGCGTCCACACTTATTTGGACTGCTGGCATTATCAGGGGCTCGGTATCCGGCGAACGCGATTCACGTTGCAAAGGCTGCCTCCAATGTCGTCGTTGCATTTTCAAAGGAGTGTTTCAGCACTTCAATTGTTCGTTTTTTGCACGAAAGAAATATGATTGTCCACATGACAGATGATGTTAAAGAATTATGTGGATTGTCATCCGTTTCGACAAGTGTTACTCCAAGCACTTCGTGTCTATTTGGTACGGATGCAGAGTCCAGCGGACTGTGGTTGTTTTCATTGACTGCAATCGTGAGTATGGTGAGAGAAGCATCCGAGTTCAGTTGTGTCGCACTTCTTCGAGACTTTGAAACAGCGGGAGGGTATCACGTTCTACGGCATGCTATCGGACATTCCAGTGAAGGGAATCTGAAAAAAATGCTCATGGTGGCCGCCACCATGATATATTGTAAGATAGAGCCTGGAGATGATGACGGCATAAGCTTCGCTTCATCTGTTGCAACAAATTTGCATGACGGGGATCATGAACCTGATGCAACTCGTCTTGTCACAAATCCAGCCGCATTTGAGCTCATCGAAGATTTAATGCGGCATTCAATACCTTTACTAGCGTGTTACGGTGCAGAACTGGCTGACGGTGTCAAAATGAAGATAGACACCAGAGACGATATCAAAGCTCTCGCAAAATATTCCTTGGAGCTATCTCTGCAGATTCTGGAGATGGGATATCGAGAAGACGAAGAAGATTTGGACAGAAATTTGTTTGGTACTGAAATCATAGAATGCACTATGCAAATCTATTCTGACCATCCATCAAATTTTTCAATCATCGAAGGCCGATACGATGTTTTGACAAAGTATTTGCTAGCTATTCCCACTTTCGACGACATACAAATGAAGCATGTCATCCTTCGGCTTTTTGAGTATGTGTGTACGGGTCTTCCTGAAGCAGATTGCTGGAAACCATTGACTGCTGCTAGTGACATGTTCTATTCAATTTGCAAAAAAATCCTCAGGCTGTCGATAGAAAAAGATCAAATCCACGAGAACAAAGCCCCAATTGAAAGGCTTCGTGTCGATGCTCGGCTTCTCATGGAGACGTTAGAAAAGCTCCTTCAAGTCGACGAATCGTCTCTCGGTAAAATCATGTTAGAATCAGGAATTATGGGAGAAGTGCTGCATGAAATGTTGACTTTGCTTATGATGGTTCCGACAAGACAGAAGAACAAATCACCTGTGGTCAATTATGAGGAAATTGAAGAAGTTTATTGCTCATTTTGCAAAATTATTGACTTGGTTTTCAATACAACTTTTGGAATGGCTAGAATATCCTCCCCTCGACTGGATTCTCCTCAAAAGAGCTTTGACACATTAATGCCAAGCACGAGTAGAAGTGTTGAGCTCGACGCTTTCCTTACATTGGGAATGATAGAGCTGAGTCATAAATCATGTTGCGCAGCTGTTAATGCATTTGAATCAAAAATTCGTTTTTCCGAAACCGATGCGCTGATGGAGGACGTAGATTGCATAGTCAGGATCCTTAATAATATTGTCTTTTCTATCAGATCTTCTTCGCCAGATGACAGAAGTGAAAACAAGTGCGAAAGCATTATGGCTGGATGCGAAATTCTCAGCATGTTGAAAAGAGTGCTATGTGAAATTGATAGCGCGCCAGATGCATTTCGTCTACAAGGTGGTTTTGAAGTACTCCTCCGATTACTATTTTGTCTTGAAGACAGTCACACTGAAGGCGGTTCCAAAACGAATAGCGAAGATAATGGTGATCTTGGGGATGCAATATTTTTGATGGTGAAAGGCATCTACAGTGTCTTTGATGCCGCAATTAAAGTTTTATCTTCTTCGTCTTCATTAGCTGCGTCTAGGGCAGTTGATTTATTGAGCGAGCAACATGATGGGATCTCCAAGAATCGAGAGTACATAAATGCAAAAGGTTTTTATGAGTCTCTTGTCAAGGCTTTACGTGGGGTAGGACTCTTTGATACACCTCGGCACGCATTGGCAATTATGAATCTTTCGCTTGGCTTACTTCATCCTGAGCTGCGCATTACACTTGATGACAGCGAGGAAGACATCACTCCTGCAAAAAATGTCTATCAATTACAGAATCCAGATGCAAGTAAACTTGTTCTGGGAATTGCGATTTCTCTTCCAAAGGACAGAGAATTCAGGAACATTTCATCCTACGCCCTGAATGTTTTGATCGAATTATGCGCTCCTGACAGAGCAGGAACAACGCTTGAACAAATTACCAGCTGCGGACTTAGTCGCACACTCGTTAGTGATGGCGGATTTTCATTCGTCTTCAACGATTTTGAGCATCCTCTATATCCCAGATTTGTGGCGCTTTTGCGTCGTGTAGCCTCTTTCAAAATGGCCCACATGGATTTCGTGGCTTTGCTGCGGTTCATTTCCCTCCCGCTGATCTCGGCGACACAGGGACAATCTAAAGATCGATCTGACCTTAGACTCCCGATTATATCCTCTTCGTTCAATGCGATCGAGGATAAGAGATCGGGTCGGAGTAAATTGCCTGACAACCTTGAAAGGATTATCAATTACCGTTTACAAACTATGTCTGTCATCGCGAAACGTTGTGACCGTGTTGCTCGTTGCAACCTTGGTGGAGCGCATGACATCAACAAAATGTTCTTTGCCAAAAAAGCGCCAGATAATGCAGGTCTCGATGAGAGACTGTACACCATGGCTGAAGAAGGTCTTGTGAAATTTGTCGAAATTGATAAACTTCAAGCGAGAACAAAGAGGCCTTCAACTTCAGACACCAACAATTCAGCGGCATCAGATCTCTGGTCCCCGATAAATACTACAGGATTCTCATACTCTGTATGGCTACGAGTTCCAGGTTTGGACGAAGGGCCTACAGGAAATATTTGTATTCTTGACTTATCTAGCAATATGGACGGTTCGTCAAGAGGAAAAAAGTCCCCCTCGGGCCGTCAACATTTTCTTTCAATATGGTACGATTTGATGAGCCAACAATTCAATGTCATCTGCACTGGATCTACAAAGCCGAGCTGCTTCCCAACCTCAAAGTTATCATCCGCAGTTTGGCACCACATTATGGTAACATACCAACCACCCAAGCGGGCTGTGTTATCTCGCAAGGCAGTGATTGGTATATGTGTCGATGGAAGGGCTCTTGAGAAAGACGTAAAAGTTGATGCGGTTGCGCTACCCCCAAACTCGATCATGTATATCGGTGTACCAAACCCTATACTTGCCTTTAGCGGCATCATAAAGGGATCGCTGCCATTCTGGGAACTTGGGTCGATGCTGATCGTTTCTCAAATTCTTGGACCCCGTGACGCTGTTTCTATATTTTCTGCGGGTCCAGAATTTCATGGACAATTTTGGGGTGATCGACCTCAACGATTGTCATTATCAGCAACTGCGACCTCGGTGTTTTCCATGCTAGCCCTTGCAAACGAAAAGGGAGGAATTGCTGGAAGTTTGAAGAAGCGATCCATCCCAGAAATTGAGGGTGCAAGTCATGTGATGAGAGACAGAGTTTCCCATGGGCCTTTACATAGGAGCAAGAATGACTCAGTCACCTTAGGATCTGTGGGACTGTTCTGTGATCTTTTACCAGAGTACATCATTTGTGCTTTTCATCCATCGTCGTCCACACCAACTATGCGTGAAGATTCTGTGGCAGCTGATAAAGGTCATTTTTCGCGGAGACTGGTGAATGTTGCTGAAATTAATTCGACAAATGACCTTGTTTCCTCTGACGCTGTTGTTTACGGTAAAGGCAGCGTTGTTTGTCCCATCTCTTTTGGGGACAACGTTCAGTGGTTAGGAGGACCAAATGTTTTGTTACCTATGCTTCACGCTGCAAAATCTACATCTACCATTGCTCTTACCCTTCGCGTTGTAAAGGAAAGCGCCCGTGGCCACATTCCAAATCTTGAAATGCTTCAATCAGGTGGAGGATATGCAATGTTGGCTCTGCTTTTAATTCAGAAAAATATGATGAATGCCGTTATCTTCGAGCATTGCGTTGCCTTTGCATTGAATGCATTTGAGCCGGAAACATTTGAAGAAGCAAAAGGTAAAGGCGTCGATCATGATAGAAAGGACAATCGCGGAAATTACTCCTGGCCGACCTCGGATAATTGGGCTATTGTTGATCTTGACGCATTGAAGTACCTCCTTAAAAACCATCAAGTTTGGCATCTGCAATCATCTGGTCCAGATCTATCGTTGAGAGCAATGTGTCTATTGAATGGGCTTGTAGCCAACAGTTCGAAACACTGTCAGTTCAATTCAAGGAGGCTTCATATTTTAGGTATGATCAAATGGACTGTCCATCTTATGCTCGAAGTTTCTGAGCTATTCACGTACGGAGATATAGGTGGCAAGATTACCAAAGAACTCGGTGGCGAGCAAAAGGCTACAAATGAATTATTGCATACTGTACTTTCGGCCCATCGGTATGGGTGGTTAGCAGAAACTGCACCTGTTCGATTGGTCTCTGCGGGAGGCGACCCTGGAGTCCCTGTGCTTCTTGCCTGTAAATCATTTTTGAGAGGAGTATTGGCGCACATGCTAACACCTGACGATCTTGGTGACATTGCTGGCGCGATTCTCTACAGTTTGAAACAAGATGTTCTACACGAGGACCTTGCTGGGCAGCTCGGTCAAGAAGGTACAACCAATTTAAATCAACAAGACGACCTTCAACTATCACTGGGATCTGCCACTAGGATCTATCTTCTACGATTACTAGAAGAATTGGTTGTTGACGGTGTTAACAAGATTTCAGCATCCAGTTCGGAATCGCGTCCAAACAGTGACAATGGACCTTCCAATATCCAAGACCTATCTGCGAGGGAGATGTCAGGGAACAATGCTCAAATGTTCTTATCTGCATTTGCTGAGATCCTCACTCCAGTTTGGTTTGTGTGTTTGTTGGTAGGTAGTCGTGACGAGTCTTCTGCCTCTGCGGCATTTAGATTGATGATAATAATGCTACAGAATTCGCCATCCTTTTCAGTTGCTTTTCAAAAGTCTGGGGGGTTCGCTCCATTTGTGTTAAGTATTCCAAAATATTCAACATCTCCAAGCATATTACTTGCCATGTTAAGTCAGCTTTTGCATGCCCCATTACTGCATCTACCATGTCTCGCAGAACTACATCCAGAACAGCTATGCGCAGTTTTTGACACGGAGAGCGACGATCCAGGTCTAATTTTACTTGAAAATGATAAAGGAGGAGTAACAAATTCTGAATCTACTGATGGAATTTTTTATCTTTTGGCTGAGTGTCTCGGGCGCAACATTCAAATAGGAGCTGCAGATACTAAACTTGGAGATAAGGCGAGGAAAACAAACCAAGCTGTTATCGCACTACTGACACATCGGCATTCCTTCTCGACAGCTTTTCAGCAGTTCTGTAAGAGTCCTGATTTTCTTGAACCTATGGCACAGGCACTCTGTCTTGTACACAACGATAGAATAGTTTCAAAAGAAGCTGCTGATTCGAGCTGGCCAAGCACCAGAAGTGGGGAAGACACGAGGTTTTATGATTGGCCAACTGATGCAACTGGAACACCTCAAAAAGCTGAGAGAAGAGGCCACTTAAAGTCAAATGATGTGGACGGCGAAGAGAGCTCACCGACTAGACGTTTCGTAGGAGACGCAGATATCAATGGTGGCGTTGGGTTAGTTCGTCTGCTTCGGCACATCATTAATCATGCCATATTTTCAGGGCCAAAGGCTGTGGAATTAGTGGCAGCTCTGTTTCGATCCTTCCCAATTTTTGCCTCGCATGACGAGGTGGAGGCGTTCCACATGGTACTTATTGAGCAGTGTCATGACACTGTTGAAGATGCCCTGCAGCGAGGGGAAATTATCGCCATTGCCAACTGTGTTGGCATTAGCTCCCTTTTGTTGGACCGCTTGCTAATGGGATTTTTTACGTCGCAACCAATCCTGCAATCACTTGAAACTATTTTGTCTACACTACAGTCAATATCTATGCCCGGCACTTACGCATATCGTACACTGCAGAAAGAGGACACTGCCAACATAATCAGAACGAACGCTGCTCATTTTGCCCGCCTCACATGTTTAGTAGCTTTGCAGAGAAGTAAACCAGCTGGTCGCTGGGACTCTGGAGATGAAATTTTGCAGAAAAAAATTGTAACTCGCATTAATCAGGACTTGGAGTTTTTGCTCTTCACAAGTCCAACGTCACCTCGCACCTCATGGAAGAGTGGCAATTTTGAGTTTGGTCAGGCAAACGGAAAGCAAAATTTCCCCCTTTGGCAATCAACTAGTTTAAAAAGATGTGAAATAAATTCTGAAAGTTGCAAGTTCCCGGAAATTGCAGAAGTCACTGAGCCAGATAGATCATTCATTGTTGCGATTATGTCAGAAGTACATTCTCTGCTTCAGTGCAAGAATCGATCACTACTCGAAGAAACAAGCTTTCTGATTAAGTCGCTTTTAAGACATAGACATGGTATTATGTCAGATCTCCTGATCAAAGACGTGCCAATGGCTGGGGGTGTTGTGAAGCACGTTGATCTGCTGAATGGTGGTGGGTTTGGAACTTTGATTCCTCACAGCGTAAAAGATACGAATGATGAGCCCATCGAAGAGCTCAGGCTTCAAACATTTTTTGATTGGATGGAAGTAACCAGCAGCGATATTGGAGATGTCTTTGAATCTATTGAAAGAGAGGCACTGAAACGCTTTCCCAGCGTTTTTGGCATGGTGGTTCCTTCCCCCCAGGATGCAATTGAGCGAAAGCAAAAGGAGATGCTTGTAAAATTTGCCTCAAAAGATAAATCTGACATAACGATCGCCAGGCGACAAGAAAGGACAACTCTCACTGCCATATCTAATGGCAGAACTGACATTAGCCAGGATGTCTGGAAGAGACAGGGCATGGATGATTTATCCACTGGAGGTATGATGTGGAAGTCTCTTTTGCGGCAACTAAAGGGATCTCGATCTGTCTGGGAAGGTGGTTCGGGCTCCGTAAAGCATCTTGATTTCTCAAAAGAAGAATTGTTACCAACTTTATCACGGAATTATGAACATAACCAACCCCGTGTCAATATTGAAAAGAAGGAAGAACTCATTCGCTGGAAGCTAGATATGTCTGAAGGGTACGAACGCCAAAGAAAGAAACTCCTACCAAATTACGAATTCAATGCACTGTATAATGTGGAGGAAGCCTCTGAGTCATTATCCCAACAGGAAACGAAGAGAAATTATGCTGGTAGTGAAGTTGAGACTGAAACCAATCATCCATCTCTTGAAAGTCATCAAATTTCAAATGGAACAGGGCTTTATATTAATCCAGATGGTTTGGAAGCTACAGCAGACTTGCTTAAAAAGATGGACATTGGTACTATTAAGGCAGAAGAACACGAGGACATTTACGAGGATGACGACGAGGATATGAATTTGACAAATAAACAGTTCAATGTAAAAAACGAAGGCTTGCAATCAGAAAAATTTGTACCAAGTACAAAAACTAATGCTGAAAGTAATGCTTCTGCTGGTTCCGAAGATTCTGATTCTGATGATGAGGTGGAGTTTGATCAACACCAACAAAATCATTATGACTTGATTCAAGGTCTTTTACAAACTGGTGATATCATTGAAAAGTCGTACAATGTGCAGCGGTGTACTGGTTTGGAAGTGTGTAAAGCTCTTCTTGCTGTATGTCGTAATTCGATCTACATCATTGATGGATTTGAGCAAAGTGACAATGATGGCCTGAAAGGAAAAATAAACAAAGTAGAAAAGGCTCTTTCCACATTCCGGATTGGAATCCGATCAAAGGATTACAGTACTCTGAATTCGTCAGGTAGTACTATTGATGATGCGGAACCAAAAAAGGGTGAAACAAATAAGAAGAAAATTCAAGTGAAGACCAACTCTTCCGATATTTCCAGATATCAGAATAGATGCAAAAGACTATCATATCAAGAGTTGTTCGCTGTCTACCGAAGGCGCTACCAGCTACAGCAAATTGCATTGGAATTTTATGACAGTCACAGTAATGGAACATTTGTTGCATTTTCTTGCAATAAAGAAAGAGAAGAGGTTCTCAATGTGTTATTGCATTCATCCCTCCCAAACAGCATATTTAATTCAAGCCCAGGTACATCACCGAATTATGATAAATTCATGAAGTCACTTCGATCAAAGATTACAAATCAATGGGTGCAAGGCAAAATGACAAACTTTGACTTTTTGATGCATTTGAACTCCTTCGCTGGAAGATCATATAATGATCTCACCCAATACCCTGTTTTTCCATGGATCATTGCTGATTACGAAAGCGAAGAGATTGACCTTCACAATCCAAACATATATCGTGATTTATCGTGTCCTATGGGAGCTCTAGGACTAGCAAGGGCAGAGCAATTCAAGGAGCGGTACGATGCGCTTGAGAGTAACTACTCTCGCGGTGACGAACCCCCAGCATTTCACTATGGTACACATTATTCTTGCGCCGCATATGTCCTCAATTACCTATTGCGGTTGGAACCTTTCTCAAGACTGGCTTTATCTTTGCAGGGTGGGAAGTTTGATCTTGCGGATCGATTGTTTCAAGACATAGGGGGTAGCTGGAAAAGCGCTAGTAGAGACAACTTTCAAGATGTACGCGAACTCATTCCTGAATTCTTTTATCTTCCTGAATTCCTTGAGAATGGCAATTCATTTGATTTAGGAGTGAAGCAAGATGGCACCTCTGTTCACGATGTTGTTCTTCCTCCTTGGGCAAAAGGCGACCCTCGGCGCTTTGTCCGAATCAATCGACAGGTGAGGAAGCAGTCCCATATATTTTGTTTCTGACTAATTTGAAGGCGCATATCTTACTTATTTAATTTTTCACAGGCACTCGAGAGCGAACATGTCAGCAGGAATTTACATAAGTGGATCGACCTGGTATTTGGCTACAAACAACGTGGACGTGAAGCAGTCAAGTGTCTGAATACTTTTGTGCATGTCACATATGAAGGGACTGTCGACATTAACTCCATCGAAGATCCTGTTCAGCGAGAATCGATCATTGCTCAGATCCAAAACTTTGGAATAACTCCCAGTCGTTTGGTGCGCAAACCTTTCCCTAGCAAAAACGCTTTGAAGCCAGTGAAGGATATAAAATCAATGGATTTTACTGTTCTACCGCTTCTTGAGCCAATGACCCCACCGTTCTGTACAGTTGGCTGCCCTCATGTAGTGCATATGCGTGTTGTTATGGACGATGTATGCAAAGTAGGAATGATGGGCCAGACAGAGAGCTCTGTGGGCGACATGTGTTTGTCCAAGGGCCAACTAGTGGGCGTTGGTAAGACATGTGCTCTTCTGCCTTCAGTGAAGAAGTACTATCGATTCGGTGGATCTAACAATGGAATCAGTGTCCATGTGGCAATTGCAACTTTTGCAAGTGCAAGGAATTGGGATGTTAACCGCGTTTTAACGATTCATGATGATATGCATAGAGCACCTATCACAGCGATTCAGCCATCTCGTGATGCAACATGGCTTGTGACAGGCTGTATGGACTCAACAGTTAGAGTGTGGAAATATAAGGATGATCACATGCGGCTCCAAGCCACACTTTGCGGCCACGACGGAGGGAAGATCACTTGTATCGCCATCAGTACTACATTTGGAACTATTATTACAGGCGCGGACGATGGCACTGTGCTCATGTGGGACCTTCGTACGTTGAGCTTCTTGAGAGAACTCGATCATGCGACAAGTACAGATAAAAGAGCTATGCCAACATCCGTCGAGTCAGTTTCTTTGAACGATAAGACTGGAGATGCGCTAGTTTTAGTCGATACAAAAATGACAATATTTGACATCAACGGAAATTTTGTGGCAGGCATGAGTTCTCGAGATACTTTCTCAGGCAAGGATCGACCATGCTGTGCCATATTAACAGACTGTCCCGAATGGATGGACCACGGTGTCGTAGCTATTACGGGCCACATAGACGGAGCAGTTTTAATGTGGGGGATCAATAGAGATAAGAACGAACTTTTTATGCGACACATTATCGAGCCCAAATTACACGAGTGCGCGATTACTTGCTTGAAGATTGAAGGAAAGAGACAAGACACTTTATTATGTGGCGACACCAGCGGAAAAATGACAATGTGCAAAGCGATACAACTCGAGACACTCAGTCAAAAGGACCTAGCGACGGTACTTGGCGAATGTTAGTAGTGTAAGCATAAGGTATAATCTATACGAGAGTAAAGAAAATATTATATCACAAAGTTCACTTCTCTGCTGTATGCATTTTGAAAATGAAGAAGACACGGGCAATGCTCACCCATCCTTTGTAGCAATAATCTGGAGGAGCCTCGTTTACCTCAAATTTATCGCTGTACATGGTGTCCCAATAGGATCCTTTACTTCTCTCATCCTGCAGAATCACTATCCTACCTGAATCATCGCAAGAGTTTTTTTGATCCGTAGCTGAAAGCACGCATTCTATGGGATATGATGGAAGAACATCCTGAGTTTGACATTTTGTATGACAAGAGCAAACGGAACAGATGGAATGATAAATACGCAAAAATCGCATGATAAACTGAGACAACTGAGACAGGAAGAGTAGAAATTACGAGAAAGGGGTAAGAGTTGAAAGGCATTTGCATCAATAGAAATATGATTCGAGTTTTGTGAACATATTAAATATAATGGCAGTTAAAAATGGCAGTTGGAAGCCAATTTTTGGAAAATGATATTTCATATCAATTTTTCCAAAAATCAAATTAGTCTCAAAACAGCTCAAAAGTGATATCAACGCATCTAAAAAGGCCTTCTAAGCTCTCAGTAATCGTTCGTAAACTTCACCCTAACCATCCACTCGCAACTATTCGCAAAACATATACATTTTTCTGAACAAGGAAGCGACCTTTGCTCCCAAACATCAGCATTCGATCGGGGCAGGATGAAGAAGTACAAGCTAATTTGTAAAAAGGGCGAGGGGACTTTCAGCGAAGTCGTTTGTGGGGAAAACGTGGAGAACGGGAAGCAGTTTGCGATCAAGTGCATGAAGATCAGTTACGATAGTTTGCAACAAGTGAGTACATATGTCCATACGATTGATCGACTGTCAGTGGCTTACCTTGTAATCCTGACACGCAAACTTCAATCAATTCGAAAAATCTCACGCTTTTCTTTCCATTACTTTACTGTAGGTCAACAACCTTCGAGAGATTCAAGCCCTCAAGCGGTTAACGCCACATCCGCACATTGTCGATCTAGAGGAAGTCTTATTTGATCAACCTAGTGGTCGATTAGCAATGGTATTTGAACTCATGGATATTAACCTTTATGATTTAATCAGCGGAAGAAGAGATCATTTGGACCGAGAATTGGTCAGATCGCTGGGCTATCAAATGTTCTTGGCTTTAGATCATATGCACAGAAATGGTATTTTCCACAGTAAGTTTTTCATTCATCTATTCAATGGAGAAGAGAAGAATGTCGACTTGCGCCAATACAAACGCTAAGTAATTGCCGATTCCTTCTCCTTTTTTTTTAAAATAGGGGACATCAAGCCAGAAAATATTCTAGTGGATTCGACAGGGAAGGTTCTCAAATTGGCGGATCTGGGGTCATGTCGAAGTATCAATTCGAAACCACCCATGACAGAGTATATAGCCACACGTTGGTATCGGTCTCCAGAATGCCTATTAACAGATGGGCACTATGGACCTGAGATGGACATGTGGGGAGCAGGTTGCGTTTTATTCGAAGTCGTTGCTCTATTTCCACTGTTCCCAGGTGCAGACGAGGTTGATCAGGTCAATAGAATACACAAGGTTGTAGGAACGCCATCTGAAGATATCTTGACCAAGCTCAAAGATAAAGGATCGTCAAAAATCAGTTACAAATTTAGCAGCATGCCGGGAATTGGTATCAAACATTTTATCCCTCATGCAAAACCGGATTGCGTCAACCTGCTTAACAAGACTATGATCTATGATCACACCGAGCGCCTCATTTCCTCTGATGCAATCGAACATCCGTACTTTTCTGAAATTAGACAAAAGGATAAATCGGTTAGGCCCAAGCCAAGCAAACTGACTTTACGAAAGAATGCTCGAGTGGGAGAAGCCAAACCTGTCTCAATCAATTACAATAAGCAAACAAAGAGTAAGGCAAAGGAGAGAATAGAAAAAGCTTCTGATGGTGATGGCGGAAGGGAGAACAGGAGAGTTGTGAAGGTGCGGTCGCTGCAGCAAGGCGAAGGAAAAGCCAGCAACCTTGAGGTACGAAACTTTGATCATGAGCATTATTGCAACAATCGTTTTCCTGGATAAAGATCGTTTCCACTCTAGTCACCATATATTCTAACAAATGTCCTTCTTTCATCTTACCAGCCAATAAAATCATCACTCCGGAAGGCTCACACAGTCAAGCCTTCAAGAACAAGCAAAGTACCTGTGGATAAGCCATTATATAATGCGAAGAAACAATTCCCAGAGAAGCCATCAAATAATATCAAGAATCTTAGCAATCAAAATCGAATTAGGCGGTTAGCGAATAATCCAAGGCAGCCCAACAAGAGAAATGAAACATACCATCCAAAGGAACAAACGAAACCTTTAAAAGGACTATACCATCCAAAGGAACAAACGAAACCTTTAAAAGGACCATACCATCCAAAGGAACAAACGAAACCTTTAAAAGGTACCGGAATGAGAACAAAAAAGTATGGAGGAATTAAATCCTCAGGTTACGGACGCTCTACTTCCAAGGCTCAGCAGCCCCTTAAGAGTAGACGATTGCAAAGGGAGGATCACATGAGCGGAGGGACCGACAAAACGACCGGTCTGACTGTTGCTGAGAGTACAGGCCCAGCCCATCGCTACCAAAAGAGCTCTCTTCAGAAAAACAAGCTTTCTCTCGCGGACAAGAGTAAGCGGAGGGAACGATCTGAGTACAACCTTCCGAGAATCAGGGCATGAAGTACTGTCTGCTGAATTATAACGAATGCTTTCAGATACACTGTAAAAAATATTATTCATGTACATATCTTTCGCATCACCTAAATAATGCTCTTCGATCCTTCTAACTGAACTTGGCAAATGTAGGTTTTTGACCAAATTTTTTTGATGCATCGGTCCTCTAATCTTTCATCCATGAACCAAAGACGCACAGATCTTCAATTATCCCTACAAAGTACTTACTATGATGATGATTTTTCGACGTGTCGCGTGCACTTACGGTCAACATAGGTTCGTACCCTTATCCAAACAGCGTACTAAATAACACAATAACCGATGGGTTGGAAAATACTTATTGCGATTTAAAAAAAATATTTAATTCGATTAAATATTGTTTGCGCTTGTCCACATGTAATAATAATACTCCCCACCAGAAAAGACAAAGAGTTCAGCCCTTTGCCCATCAAACTCCTTTCTTGTTTAGAAATCTGCGTCCAAACTGAACACTTGATCCTCTGCAGCAACTCCGACACCACTCTTGCCGTATTCTCCCACTCTCTTTTCGAAAAAGTTCGTTTTTCCTTGGAGAGAAATCATCTCCATCCATTCGAAAGGATTCACGGTTCCATAATGTTTGCTGCATCCGAGAGTAAGCAAAAGTCTATCCGCACAGAATTCAATATATTGTCTCATGAGCCCCGAGTTCATTCCGATCAATTCTACTGGTAGTGCATCACTTATGAATTCCTTCTCAATCTCTACAGCATTGGTGATAATTTCCAGAATTCTTGACTCAGGGAGCTTATTCACAAGCTGCTTGTACAATAGACAGGCGAAATCACAGTGTAATCCCTCGTCTCTTGAGATCAACTCGTTAGAGAAGCATAAGCCTGGCATGAGACCGCGCTTCTTGAGCCAGAAGATTGCACAGAATGATCCTGAGAAGAAAATTCCTTCAACAGCAGCAAAAGCTACACAACGCTCTGCAAAGGACGCATTATCTCTATCGCACCATTGCAATGCCCACTCTGCCTTTTTCTGCACACATGGAACAGTATCAATGGCATTAAGAAGATGATGTTTTTCCTTCTTGTCTGTTACATATGTATCAATGAGAAGGGAATAGGTCTCGGAGTGGATGTTCTCAACTGCAATTTGGAATCCGTAAAAGCATCTTGCTTCAGAACTTTGGATCTCGGTCGCAAAATTTGCTGCAAGATTCTCATTTACGATTCCATCGGAAGCAGCGAAAAAGGCAAGGATGTGTGATACGAAAAAACGTTCGTTTTTACTGAGGTTATTCCAGTCCTTGAGATCAGAAGCAAGATCAATCTCTTCTGCAGTCCAGAAGCAGGCTTCAGCTTGCTTGTACATTGCCCATACCTAGTGGATACCAAGAAAAGTTATTATTAGTTTCATTCATCAATAAGATAGATATTTGATGCCGACAAAAGATATACGTACCTCAGGATTTTGAATGGGGAAGAGGACAAAGCGTCCCGGGTTATCGACAAGAAGTGGTTCCGGTTCGAGCTTCCCATCAAGTTCAAGTCGCTTGTGGTCGGTAATTGCTGCTTGGTTCATCTTCAACTCAAGCTCGGCGATCTCGAAGTCACCACTATCACATGAGTCGGAAGTGGAGTCGGAGGAGGAGTTGCTTGCTGATACATTGAGATCAGTTTCAGGAGTCGACACCTCAATCTTATTCGTCTTCAACGGTGTGTCGAACTGTGTTGTGACGGTGTTATTATCAATGGTAAGAATTGGCATTTTGGTACAATCTTTTTTAGAGTCAATGATGAAGTAGTACGGGATGTTGTTTTATGTGAACTTTGGTGGAAAGCGCATTGAAAGTGAAGCTGAGTGAAGAACACAACCGCCAAAGAGGAGGGGGCTGATTATTTTCTGTTTTGAATTATTCTTCGAACATTTCAGTAGAATTGGATAAAATTATGGCGCAGCTAGAATTTTACCACCCCCCGCGCCAAGTTTTGATCAAAATTGTAGAGAAGCTAATTATTGAGCTGGTTATCAAGAACTGAAGCGAGCGATAACGTGGGGTGCGCACGTTGCACGCCTTGCTGAAGTATTAGGATGACCTCACCACTGTAGGAATTCCACAATTTTGCAGACACCCTAGATAGTAGACATAACCTGGGATAGGGAGGAGATTTAAAAACAAACCGCCACTTTTCGCTTGCTTCTACTTTCTAAAGTACAGTACCTACCCATAGGTACTATTATATCATACATGATACATCATACCTAGCTACCTCTGCCGTTTGTAATCGACTACTGAACCCATTGCGACAATGAATGGCAATGCAATGACATTAGTTCGGGATTCCCTCAACGGGAAGTGGGTCCTTGATCGAAATCGCGGCAACCCATCTGTGCGAGACTTTCTAGAAACAATGGGCGTTTCCCCACTCGCCATTGAAGCTAACGAAAAGGGAGACGCTGATCACGATACAATACATGATATCACACTCACCCAAACGCAATACGCGATTAAAAAACTTTCACGAGTCAACGATATGAATCTCAATGTTAGTCTAGGGATCGAGCAAGTGAAACCTTTATTACCCGGCGAACGCATAAAACGGACGCTGGCAACTAGTGCACACCTTGGCAATGTAATTATTGTGTCTAGTATGCCCACAATGAACGGAGTCGCAAGGGTGACTGATGAAAAGAACCTGGTTCAAGAAACTGCTATTGATGGGACACCGAGATCCATTTATGTACAAAAGTTAACGATACTGAATGAAAATACCCAAATCAGCTGTGACACAAATAGATATTTTTTGCCATTTGAAGGAGAAGCTGCTCCAACGGCATTGACTGCTGGTGGGAATAAAAAACGAGAGAGGTATCAAAGCAAGGCAGAAGGAGGTCAGCATTAATGTGTGTCCAGTTCCTGTAAATTACAGTACACGTAGGTGCATGTCCGTACGAGGGGAGTTGAATGATCTGTTTAAAATAGAATATTGATTTCAAGATTCCTGTTTAGTTTTACTTTCCTCCTTTTTCTTGTATCTCCTACTCGTGACATTCACTCTAAAACAGCTAGCAGAGACTCTAAAATTGGTGAGGTCTGATTTCGATGGGATCGATATCAGTGCCATTTTCGTAGATGAGATCCATGGGCTGCCCGTCGGAATCCAAACTCATGCGGCCTGCCTCCAAGATTGCAGTTCCCTGGAAAGTAGTGTGAACAGTCGCAATCGAACCGTCATTGAAATCATCTGGTGTCTTCTTTCCATCATTGATAGTCTGGCATGCATCAATGAAATTCTCAAAACTGCGCACTCCATATCCATTCTGACCGGAAAAGTCACCATTCGTCGGTGTGTACTTCATAAAGAGTGGATTCACAGACGCAAACGGCTTGCCATCTTGACTAACGGTGCATCCGCGATGACCTTGGTCTACGTTAATCTCACCCTTTGTTCCCATGTAAAAGAATCGTTGCTGTGAATGAACATCACTCTTTGGTGCTACCCAGCTGGAAGTATACACTCCACATCCCAATGTCTTATCATTAAAATTCTGCCACTGTACAGTCAAGGTAATGGAATCTTCAGTCTCCATGCCACGGGCTTTAGCCACCCCCGTCGAAGAAGTCGCAGTGACACGAACAGGTCTTGCAATTCCAGCCAATGTCCATTCAGAGAAGTCGATATGGTGAGAGTTGAGATAATAGGAAATATCGGAAGACTTTCCCGCCCATGCTTTGAATGTCTCCAATTGATGCTTGGGCTGAGACATGTAGGCATACATGTATTGGAAGTTTCCCAGTGCCGACCTTGCACGATCGCGCGCATCTGCATAAAAGGGATCGAGCCGCTTATGAACTTCCACGCCAACGAGGACATTTTTTTCCTTTGCTGCTTCAGCTAGAATTTTATGATCCCTCAACGTTTGCACGATGGGTTTGGTTACCATGACATGCATTCCCTTATTGATGCATTCTAATGCAATATCAAAGTGGGTGTCATCGGGAGTAAAGATGATTGCGACATCGCCAGGTTTGCAGGAAGCAACTGCATTCACATACGATTTGGGGTTTACTTCGTCATCCCCTGGGAAAGTTTTGCAAGTCAGATCCATATCGTTGTATACATCTTCAATGCATCGTTTCATATGGTTGCGGATCCCAGGAAACTTTTTTCCCTGTCAAGTGGTGAAGTAAATGAAAATTAAGCTTTTTTCCACCAAAGGATTTTGAAAGCATTATTGGAAATCGAATTGGATCAAACTTACATTGACTCCGCACATGGCTACATGATCGACCTTCCCTCTTCTCCTGAGATCGAACATGGTGAGCGCGACTACTCCAGCGCCTTTATCACTATCCGAGGCTGTTCCTCCAACGAATCCAGTAGTATACTCTCCAGTACCTACCATTAATACGTCTACCTTATCCTTGAGCATGTTTTTTACTTTTTGAATTGTTGCTAAGAAAATATGTTTGTAACTTGAATGTGAGTCGACGATGCAAGAACAGTAGTCGGTATGATGTTTGTGGTATGTAGCTATGTAGACTGATATCCATTGAGTCCAGAGCCGTGAGCCGTGCGTCCTACTTTGTACTTGCATCTTGTCGCTATTCACACTTCATTTTTCTTGAGAAAGGCAAAGAACACGAACGCTGAACGCCAACGAACGGTGGATGACTGGCGTGACTGACAACAAGCTACAAGCTGACAACATCATGACAGCGTCAGAAGATTCGCGCCAACCGAACAAACTGGGGGTATGTAACGCGCCAAATAATCACAACAAACTGCAATCATGAACATATTATTTTACATTTTGATGTTTCAGCAATCTCTGAACAAGTACCTCTTACTATCTCCTACTGTTATCTACTAGTTACCAGTGCATCACACCCGACGACGGTGTTCATCATCCTCATAAAAGTCTAAGCCTCCCATGAGCGACTTTAGATCCCTTCTTTCATCTTTTCAAGCGGCAACTGGAGCTCCATCTAAGAATCAGGCCAAAACTTCTAGTCTCAACGAAAGCATTGCGGATCTATGGCGCCAATCACAATTGCAAAAGTCATTTACTTCTTCCAGACAAATCGCCGCGAACAAAAAACAAGACAGCACCACTCGTCCAATTCACATTGCAATCTGTGCGGTTATTGTATCAGCTTTACCCCATGAACCCATCTGGAGATCATGGCTAGAAAACAAGAAAGACGCTTCTGCTTCCATTTATATTCATGCGAAAACTCCATCTGCTATTCAAAACGATTCATGGCTCAAATCAAAATTGATTCCTATATCGCATAATCCCAATTGGAATGATGTCCGAGTTGTAGCAGCTATGCTTTCTTTGATTGAATACGCGTCAAAAGACGAGAAAACGACGCATATTATGTTTGTCACGGAGAGTTGTATACCCATTACCACCTTAGATGCCCTAGCTACCTTCCTTAGAACAAAAGGGAGTTACAGTCACAATGGTGAACGCTTATTCTGTAGCTTCATGGATGCATATTCGAGGGATAGCCCACGTTGCACGCGGTTTGATGAGCATTCATGTTTTCAGATCAAAAATATCCCTTCGGATGCTATATATAAGGCACTTCCTGGATGGTGTCTCTTGTCCAGAAAACATGCCACACAGGTTCTTGCCTTACCCGAGAGCTTTGGAGGTAAGGATCTATATCCATTGTTTGAAAAAGTGTGGGCTCCAGAAGAAGTGTTCTTTCCCACAGCATTGTCTCTGGTTGGGGTTTTGCCCGGAGAAGAAGTTGTGGGTAAGTCTATCATGTTTGCCAAATGGGATGAGAGGGCACGAGGACAAGAACGTGCTCATCCCCTTGTCTATGATGGTTCATTTAGTCGTACTTTAGTTTTAAAAGCTAGAGAACAAGGTTGTTTTTTCATGAGGAAGTTCAAGAGAGCAGTCGACGTGAGGGATTGGGGGACTATGATATCTGTGCAGGTTGATTCATCACAGGAACAAGGTAGTAGTAAAAAACGCCTTAGAGATGAAGACGCAGAGGATAATACCCAATCTAGCGGAACAAACAATTCTAGAACGCGTTAAACTCTTCTTTTTTTATATCCATTAGCATTCATCTCGGATAACCAACAAGTCATGATGTAGACTTACTTCATGATTCAGGAAAAACTTCATCTGCATCGTACAGCAGATCTTTCAATGCTATGGCAGCTCGCAATGTCAAAATTATCGCTTTAACAAGAACTGTCAACTCGCCAGTGGCTATGCAGTATCAAAGTGCTTCGCAATATATGCAATCATCCTTTGCAGTGGTCAAATTAGTTGTCATGCCGATCTAAATACTTATTCATTATATTTTGAACAATTTATAGAATATGCATGCCACTTATTGCATGATCTTTCCTTGATCGTCTCGCACAATGTAGAAACCCTGACCCGTATTCGTTACATATTCTGCCATAAATCCGACTTCCAAGAGCTTCACTTTATCGCTCCCCATAACTTCCCTCTCCATTTTTCTCAGATTCATTTTCTCAATTGATTTCGCTCCTGCCGCTACATTCCCAGCCACGGCCTGACTCATTACCAACTCAGAATCTCCTCCTGCGATCCAAATGTCCAAATTCCCAAACTCTCTTCCAAGTTCGACCGGTCGAAGCCTTACAGCATGCTCTTCCATCATGTTCCAGCATCGACTAATGGCTTCCTCCAGTTTCACCGTTCCGTCTGTTCTAGCAATTTTACCAATGTACCAGTATTCAAATCTGTTTGGTACCCTTGCATAGACGTCATTCGTGCAGTCCACACCTCCAACGGAACGAATGGAAAGAAACGTGTTGGCAGATCTACGAATATTTGGTTCAGAGTATGCGAAAGATCCGCCGTTAAGCGCGGGCCTCGATTGTGGCCGGTAATATAAGTAACTTGCGTCATCGCTATCCATACTTTCATCATCTGGAGTTGAGGAAGAGAAGAGAATCGAGGATCTAGATTGAAGTTGTCTTTGCACTGCGCTGGAAGAACCCCATACTCTATTAGAAGGAAAGGGTGTAACGGATGCCACCATTGATAAAAGGCACGTCAGAAATAGTCTGATTCTAGGCCACTGCGACATATTTCTTGTAGGTGGTAAATGAATCAGGATGTTCTGCTTGGTAGTCTTTGGTCTCTGAAGCTGGTAGCAGATAGTAGATAGTATGGTAGCTCCTTCCGTATTTTATGTGGTCTCATGAAAGTGTGATCTTGGGTGATGGGTGATGGGTGATGGGTGATGGATGGCTATCATACAAAAATGAAAAATGAGTACCATACGAAGAGTTCAAAGTAGTTTCCTCTACTCGTCATGGTTAGAACGTCATCGAATTTTCTTAGTTTAAAAAGAGGACACAATCCCAATTATTTAGGAAGAGTGTTCACAAAAAGCTGTAACTTCTGTGAACAACACTGAGTAGGCTTGTTTTGTAAGTGGACGTAAGGATTAATTACAAGAAATTACAGTGTCTT
>Ga0306864_1000131_pt1 | contig 35632 bp, 36 predicted proteins | sample AntRauTorckE5430_FD_190448 | JGI IMG/M metagenome (GOLD analysis project Ga0306864, IMG submission 190448) | Saline lake microbial communities from Rauer Islands, Antarctica - Metagenome Torckler E5 #430 (v2) (version 2) | ecosystem: Environmental > Aquatic > Non-marine Saline and Alkaline >...
CACAGGGCTGCAAAACCTTCCCTTGATTTCGTACGGATCAACGTCGTCTTCACTCAAGCCGGTTTTAGCAAACAACGTTTCCACCGGGACATCGGTAAATTCTGACGGATGCTGGGGTTGCGCGCTGTGAACAACCACTCGGGCCAAAGGTTTGGGCCCGCGCTTTTCAGCCTCGGATTCGCGCATCGGTACCAGCGCAGATGCGCCGTCAGAGATAGCGGAGGCGGCGGCCGCTGTCATGGTGCCATCTTTGCTAAACGCCGGACGCAAGGGCCGGGACCTTCTCCAGGTTGGCGTTATAAGGGCTGTTCGCCGTGCTCTACCTGAATGTTACCCTTACGGGTTTTAGCGGTGACAGAGACAGTCTCGTCTTCTAGCGAGTCCTGTTCACCTGCGCGTTGCGCACGCCTGAGGGCGCTGATCGCAGCTGTTCACATTGATTCTTTATACCCTTGATATTGGCATTTTTGTTCTCGACACACGTCGGCTCACCCAGGCGTATTTCAGTGTTCAAGACATTGCACGAAGGCTCACGGCTTATGGGGCGCGGCCAAATAGTCTTGAGATTGCATTTCCAACAAGCGCGATTCAGTGCGCTCGAATTCGAAATTCAGCCGACCGCCGGCGTACAGTTCTACGATTGGCACCGCCGCCGAGATAATAACCTTTACATTACGATCGTAGAATTCGTCGATCATATTGACAAAGCGCCGAGCCTGATCGTCTTTTTCCCTACCCAACAGCGGCACGTTGCTGATAATAATGGCGTGGAACTGGCGGGCTAACTCGATGCAGTCATTCTGGCTGCGAGGACCGTCACACACCGCTTCAAAATCAAACCACACCACGTCATCGGCGTGGGCACGGGCTGGAATCTTGCGGCCGTTTATTTCCATCGATTGGCTGTGTTTGCCTGCTTCCACCGCCAAATTCTCAAAGCTCTCGGTCAGACTGGCATCGGCTTCAGCCCCCAGCGGTGAATGGTAAAGCTGGGCCTGTTCCAGCGTGCGTAAGCGGTAGTCCACACCACCGTCCACGTTCACCACATCGGTGTGTTTTTTTACCAGTTCAATGGCCGGAAGAAAGCGCGCCCGCTGCAGACCGTCTTTGTACAAGCCGTCAGGAATAATGTTGGACGTGCACACCAGAGTAACGCCACGCTCAAGCAAACCTTGCATCAAGGTCGCCAATATCATTGCATCGCCAATGTCGGACACAAAAAATTCGTCAAAGCAAATAACCCGAGTTTCATCAGCAAATTTTTTGGCCACGAGCTCTAAGGGATTCTTTTGCCCCTCCAACAGCTTAAGCTCATTATGAACCCGTTGCATAAAGCGATGAAAATGTACCCTCATTTTGCGATCGAACGGCAGGGCCTCAAAAAACGTATCCATCAGATAGGTCTTCCCGCGGCCAACGCCGCCCCAAAAATACAGACCTGTGATCGGCTCCTTTTTGCCCGTTCCCTTGCCCAGCTTGCGACGCAATTTTGACATCTTGCTGTCGCGGGAGCTTTCCGCTGCCACCAGTTTGTCGTAAAGTGATTGCAGACGCTCTACCGCGTCCTGCTGCGCAGCATCACGCAGAAACTCCGGACGCTGGAGGTCCTGCTGGTAACGTTGCCAGGGTGGCACATTGGTCGAACTGGCAGTGGGCATAGACGCTGTCATCAGTGGTTTCCAAGGGTTACTGGTTTATTTTGGCGCTACGTTCTCGCGCAATTTACGTTTTCACCATGTCGTGCACCAAGACGATTGGCCCGAGCTTTTGTCGTGGGCGTATGAAGTCAGTGGCGTTATACTTATTGCTCGTTTTACAGTTCACTATTTTTAAAAGGACAAAGCAACTTATGACAGACCTGACTATGGCAGCAGCTGCCGCCCTGGCGGTTGGCATTCTGATCGGGGTATTGCTGGGCCGCTCTACCGGGCAAGGCTCATATCTGCGGCAGCGTCGCACAGAGCAGCAGATTGATGAGCTGCGTAACGAGTATACCCGCTATCAGGCGCAGGTTAACGAACACTTTATGGAGTCTGTTCACCTACTACGCCGCTTCAATGACAGCTATCGCGATGTGAATCAGCACATGACCAAAAGCGCCACTCGCCTGTGTAACGACGCCGAGCTGATCCATGAACTGGAACAAAACTCAGCCCAGCGCCTGAACAATGAACGCAAAGAAGGTTCAGAACCGCCTCGTGACTACGCGCCAAAAGACCCTGACAGTTCTGGCACACTGGCAGAAGACTACGGTCTGAAAGAGAAATCCCAAGCTAAGGTCAAAGCCTGAACCTGAGCCAGGGCTAGCCTAAGCCGGGTTATCGCACTCGATAAACCGGTGGGCAAGCCCCAATTCCTTCGCTAAAGCTTCCCCTAACGCCCTGACGCCGTAACGCTCGGTGGCGTGATGGCCAGCCGCAAAATAGTGAATCCCCCGCTCTCTGGCGGTATGGGTTGTGGGCTCTGAAATCTCTCCGCTGATGTAGGCATCAAGCCCTGCATCCGCCGCAATATCAATAAAACCCTGTGCACCGCCGGTGCACCAAGCCACTTTTTTGATTAGGTCTGGTCCGCCCTCAATGTGCAAGGGTGGCCGCTGCAAACAACCCGAAATACGCTCACTTAACGCCTGTGGTGTTAACGCTTGGGCAAACTCACCACGCCACACCAAACCCTTCAAAGGCTCAGGGCTATCGATACCCAACACCCGGGCCAGACTGCGGTTGTTGCCATACAGTGGGTGGTCATCCAGCGGCAGATGATAACTCACCAGATTGATCTCGTGAGTCAGAAGAGTTTTCAGACGATTGCGTTTTATGCCCACCACGCGCTGGTCTTCACCTTTCCAGAAATAACCGTGGTGCACCAGAACCATATCTGCCTTCAGCTCAACTGCCGCAGCCAGAAGCGCCTGTGAGGCCGTAACACCTGTGATCAGGGTGTTTATCTCAGCCTTGCCTTCCACCTGCAGCCCGTTAGGACTGTAATCTTGAAATTTTTCGGGCGCTAGCCAGCTATCCAGCAGGGCCATAACCTCGTTTCTGTGCGCCATAGCAGTGCCAGACCTCGATAATCAGCGTGTGTCGCAGAGTGTTTTAAGCGCCTCCAACAGAGCATTGTTCTGCGGCGCTTTAGCAATGGTGATTCGCAGAAACTCGTTGATCCGCGGCTTGTTGAAGTGCCGAACGATCACGCCCTGCTCACGTAAACCGTTCGCTAAATCAACTCCAGCCCGCTGCGGATGGCGAGCAAACACAAAGTTGGCTCTGGACGGAAGCACCTCGAAGCCTAATTCTTGCAGACATTCACTAACCCGCTCCCGCTCACGAATCACACCGTTTCGGCTGTCCTGAAACCAGTCATCGTCTTCATACGCGGCCTGTGCGCCCGCCAAGGCAAGGCGATCGAGAGGGTAGCTGTTGAAGCTGTCTTTCACCCGGCTCAAAGCTTCTATCAGTTCCGCACTACCGGCAGCAAACCCAACCCGCAATCCCGCCAGCGAACGTGATTTCGACAAGGTTTGGGTAACCAGCAGATTTGGATAAAGGTCAATTAGGTTAATGGCAGTTTCACCGCCGAAGTCAACGTAAGCTTCGTCAATAACGACAACTCGGTCGGGATTGGCCTTTAGCACCACCGCAATTTCGGTCAGGTTCAGACAGCGGCCAGTGGGCGCATTCGGATTAGGAAAAATGACGCCTCCGTTAGGCTGATTGTAATCATCAGGGTCAATCGCAAACGCGTCATTCAATGGCACTTTGCGAGCCTTGATGCCATAAAGACCGCAATAAACCGGATAAAAGCTGTAGCTGATGTCCGGGTAAAGTATCGGCTGGTCTTGCTGAAACAGTGCGCAAAAAACGTGCGCTAAAACTTCATCGGAGCCGTTACCCAGAAACAATTGCTCTGTTTTAATGCCGTGGTAGGTGGCGATGGTTGCCTTCAGCGCCTGACCCTCGGGGTCTGGATACAGGCGCAAATTATCATTAAGCTCGGCCTGAATGGCTTCAATGACCCTGGGCGATGGGCCGAAGGGATTCTCGTTGGTATTGAGTTTTACCAAGTTGGCAAGTTTGGGCTGTTCGCCGGGAATATAAGGCTTCAAATCGTGAACCAGTGGGCTCCAGAATTTGCTCATGAGTTTTCTCCGTGGCGGTGGCCGTTGGTAATGAAGCGTCTAATCTTGCTGAATCCGGTATTCTGCCGAGCGCGCGTGGGCGGTCAGGCCCTCGCCTCTGGCCAGCACGGAAGCCACTCGCCCCATGCGGCTCGCACCTTCGGCACTAAATCCGATAATGGATGAGCGCTTCTGGAAATCGTAGACACCCAAAGGTGATGAAAAACGCGCGGTACCGCTAGTAGGCAGCACGTGATTTGGGCCGGCACAATAGTCCCCAAGGGCTTCGGCGGTATACCGGCCCATAAAGATAGCACCGGCATGGCGGATGTCCGGCAACAACGCGTGCGGATCAGCAACAGACAGTTCCAAATGCTCCGGCGCAATTCGATTTGATACCTTGGCCGCTTCGGCCAGGTTAGCAACCTGAATCAAAGCAGCGCGATCGGCCAACGAAGTGCGGATAATCTCCGCCCGCTCCATGGTGGGCAGCAGTCGTTCAATGCTGGCTTCCACCGCATCTAGAAACTCGGCGCTGGGGCTGATCAGAATCGACTGGGCCTGCTCGTCGTGCTCGGCTTGGGAAAACAGATCCATCGCAATCCAGTCCGGATGGGTCTGACCGTCACAAATCACCAAAATTTCCGACGGCCCGGCAATCATGTCGATGCCCACGGTGCCAAACACCTCGCGCTTGGCAGTCGCTACAAAAATATTGCCCGGGCCCACAATCTTATCCACCGCTGGCACCGTGTCAGTGCCATACGCCAGCGCGGCCACTGCCTGAGCACCGCCGATCGTAAATACCCGATCGACTCCGGCGATCGCCGCCGCTGCCAGCACCATATCGTTCACCACGCCATCCGGTGTCGGCACCACCATAATCACTTCGGCCACGCCGGCGACTTTTGCCGGTATCGCGTTCATCAGAACCGACGATGGATAAGCCGCTTTGCCGCCGGGCACGTACAATCCTGCCCGATCCAGCGGCGTAATCTTCTGCCCTAGCACCGTGCCGTCGGCTTCCTTATATTGCCAGGACTCCTGACTCTGACGCTGGTGATAATCCCGCACCCGACGAGCCGCATGCTTCAAGGCATCGCGCTGGTCTTGAGGGATGGTTTTCAAAGCATGCTGCAGCCGTTCCTGACTCATCTCCAACTCAGCTACGCTGCCAACGCTCAAGCGGTCAAACTTGGCCGTAAACTCCAGAACAGCCGAGTCGCCGCGGGTTTTTACCTCGTGCAGAATATGGCGCACCGACTCGTTCACCTGATGATCCACGCTGTCGTCCCAGGCCAGCAGGGCAAGTAGCGCGCTGTCAAAGCCTGCATCGGAGGCGTTCAATCGCTGGACGTTGACGGTCATGTGTAAAATCCTGTGGTGGTTGAAGAGCTGTGGATAAAAGAGCAGATCGAAAAATGAAATGGCCGCCAGCGCTCAGGTTGGGTTTGCTGTCCTGCGATTGGGCGCCTGATGTGAATAAAGAAAGGCTTTCCACACTCGCTTTGCTAGCTTTGGGTGGCCGCAATCCGTCCCTAAACGCACTTCGGTTCGATGCGCAAACGCTGGTTACTAGCGTCGTTTTTCCACCGCAGCCGACATCATTTCGACAATGGCATGTATACGTTCGTGTTTCATTTTCATGGAGGCACGATTCACAATTAATCGGGTGCTGATGTGTTCGATTAATTCCCGCGCTTCCAGGCCGTTGGCTTTTAGGGTGTTGCCAGTATCAACAATGTCGACAATCTCATCGGCCAGACCTAAAATCGGCGCCAATTCCATCGCGCCGTAAAGCTTTATGATATCGGCTTGGCGACCTTGAGCTGCATAATAGCGCCGTGCCAGGTTTACAAACTTGGTAGCGACTTTCAAGCGCCCTGTTGGAACCGAACGCCCTTTGGCACCGGCGGTCATCAACCGGCAGCGAGCGATATTCAGGTCCAGCGGCTCGTACAGGCCTTCACCACCGTGTTCCATCAGCGTGTCTTTGCCCGTCACGCCCAAATCAGCGGCACCGTATTGCACATAGGTTGGAACGTCGGTGGCTCGAAGAATAAGCAAGCGCACGTGGGCGTTGGTGGTAGGAAACACCAATTTGCGGGATTTGTTCACATCGTCGATCAACTCAATTCCAGCTTCTGCCAGCAAGGGCAAGGTTTCTTCCAGAATGCGGCCTTTCGACAAGGCAATGGTGATGGAGTCTGTCATATCGTATCCGGTTTCCCGTTAGCTCTTTGCTGCCGTGTTGCTTAACCCGGCAAACGGCGAATGCTGGCACCCAGCAGCTGCAGCTTTTCCTCAATGCACTCGTAGCCCCGATCGATGTGGTAGATACGATCAACCACCGTGTCGCCCTGGGCTACCAAGCCGGCAATCACAAGGCTGGCGGAAGCACGTAAGTCGGTGGCCATGACCGGTGCGCCAGTCAAGTGGTCCACACCTTTTATAATCGCCACGTTGCCTTCCATGGTGATCTCAGCACCCATGCGGATCAGCTCTTGCAAGTGCATAAAGCGGTTTTCAAACACCGTCTCTATGACGGTGCCCGTGCCTTCGGCGATACAGTTCATGGCCGCAAACTGGGCCTGCATGTCGGTCGGAAACGCAGGGTAGGGAGCAGTACGAATACTGACGGCTTTGGGGCGCTTGCCCTTCATATCCAGCTCTATCCAATCTTTGCCAGTGGTAATGCGCGCGCCAGCCTCTTCCAACTTGGATAACACCACATCCATCAAACCTTCGCGAGTATCTTTCAGTTTTATTCTGCCGCCGGTAGCCGCAGCAGCCACAAGATAGGTGCCAATTTCAATTCGGTCAGGCAGGACATGATGGTGGCAGCCGTGCAAACGCTCTACGCCGTTAATCTCAATGGTAGAAGTGCCGTGGCCTTTAATATCGGCGCCCATGGCAATAAGGCACTCGGCCAAATCCACCACTTCTGGCTCGCAAGCGGCGTTTTCCAGAATGGTTCTACCCTCGGCCAGAGTCGCGGCCATCAGCAGGTTTTCAGTACCGGTCACCGTCACCATGTCCATAAAAATAGACGCGCCTTTCAGGCGACCATTGGTTTTCGCTTTTATGTACCCATTTTCCACAGAAATCTCAGCACCCATGGCTTCCAAGCCTTGAATGTGCAGGTTTACCGGACGGCTACCAATGGCACAACCGCCGGGCAAAGAAACCTGTGCTTCGCCAAAATGCGCGACCAAAGGACCTAACACCAGAATCGACGCGCGCATGGTTTTCACAAGCTCGTAGGGCGCATGGAAGTGCTTGATGGTGTTGGCGTGAATTTCGACGCTCATCTTCTCATCAACCATCAGCTCAACGCCCATACGGCCAAGCAGCTCAATCATGGTGGTGACATCGTGCAGGTGCGGCAGATTGCTGATGGTCACCGGTTCATCGGCCAAAAGTGTCGCAGCAAGAATCGGCAAGGCCGCGTTTTTGGCGCCGGAAATGCGAATTTCACCGTCTAGCGTCCTGCCTCCGCGAATCAGAAGTTTATCCACAACAAATAGTATCCTGTATTTTGCGGGCGATTAGCCCTGACGCGCAGCCCATTCGGCGGGAGTAAAGGCCTTGGGATGCAGAGCGTGAATGGTGCCGTCCATAATCATCTGAAACAGCGCTTTGTTGATCAACTGTTGACGTTTAATGGTTGACAAACCCTCAAAAACGTTACCCACTGCCACAACCATGCAATGTGAACCGTCAACCTGCACCTGAATCTCACAATCTGGCAGCTCATTCTGCACCAGCGTGGTAATTTCGGCGACATCCATAAACACTCCTCGGACATTGAAAAAACAAGGGGCGGAATTGTAACCAATTCTTCAGCTGCGGTCAGCCTTCGCATTGGATAATCCACATCAGTGCTGGCCGCCAGCGACGCTTGCCAGGTTAATCCGCGTTTACGCCCGGCCTGACCGCGGAAAACCCTGGTAATGCGTCATTCAGATTCGCCAGCGCGGCCAACGCCAGCAAACGCCCACCGGGGTGATCATAGCGCAAGTTCAACGAGCGCTCGCGGGCGAACCGCTGCCAACACAAAAGTACTGACAATAGCGAACTGCTGGCGCTGGTCAACTTGGCTAGATCCACGGTGATGTCGCCTTTGGCCCCGGCCAGCAAAACCTCTCCGCGTTGGCGCAGGTCGGCAGCGGCCATAGCATCGGCCTGGCCGTTAATTGTCAGGTTATTGTCGCTGAAATTAAGCGTTGGCTGCGGGTTATTGGCACTCATTATTGCCCTGCTTTTTCGTCAATGGCCTGCTCTAGATTGAGGCTATCAGCCGCATCGTTCCAGCCATCGACCACCACTTGCACTTGGTCCCTATTGGCTTCCATTTCCTGACTGAAGCGGTCGCGGAACGCGAGTCCGATGTTCACACCTTCCACGATTACGTTTTCCATCATCCACTGATCATTCTTGGCGCGGTACATCGAATAGGTCACCGGATAGCGATTGCCTGTTTCGGTGATCACCTGCATGTCCACAGACGCACGGTTATCGTCGCGGGGGTTTAACGTAGCGCTGAGCACCTCAATGCGAAAGTCACGCGACGCCACCAAAGCCTGGGCATAGCTCTCAAACAAACTGCGTTTGAAACTTTCTACAAACTGATCACGCTGTTCCGGAGACGCCTGGCGGGCATAACGCCCCATTACCCGAGCCGCAATGCGGCGGAAGTCAACAAAACCATCCATCGTTTGATTCATACTGCGGTAGAACGCGTCGGAGTCGTCCTGGTATAACCCTCGTTCCCGGTTAAGCTGCTCAACCATGCGTTGGGTGTTGTCGTTCACATAAGCTCGTAACTGTGTTTCAGTATCGGCTTGAACAGACTTGGCAAGCAAACTGAGCAAAATGAACAAAAAAACGGATCGATAACGCGCGACGACCATCTTGGTATCTCCGGTTGAATGCTTGTTGCAAAGGCCTTAACGGCCAGAGGCAAAATTACTGATCAGCCGCTCGATATTCATCGCCGACTGGGTGGTGTAAAAATTGTCACCCGGCTGCAGGGACTCCAGATCACCCCCAATGGAGATGTCGATATACTGCTCACCCAGCAGACCGGATGTGCGTATCATCGCGGCGCTGTCAGCGGGAATGTTGTTGACATCGGAGTTAATAGACAGTGTTACACGGGCCTTAAACGTGTCTCGATCCAGCTCGATAGACTCGATAGAACCAACCTGCACTCCCGCCATCGACACTCTGCCCCGCGACCCTAAGCCTCCAGTATCAGTAAAGTCCGCGTATACGGTGTAGGTGCTGCCAGCCGCAGCCAATGACAAACCGCTGACTTGCAGCGCCAAAAACATCATGGCGCCCATGCCTGCCAGCACAAACAAGCCAACAATTATTTCAGTCGTTCTTTGCGCCATCACCGGCTCCTGTTAATTTCCAGATCATCAGAAATTGCCGAACATTACGGCGGTCAATATAAAATCCAGCCCAAGCACCGCCAGCGACGAATACACCACGGTTTTTGTGGTTGCCGAGCTGATGCCGGCGGATGTTGGCACGCAATCATAGCCTTGATACACCGCAATCCAGGCGCACACAAAGCCAAACACCACACTTTTTATAACGCCGTTCAGCACGTCGTCACGAAAATCAACCGAAGCCTGCATGTTGCCCCAGAACGAGCCTTCGAACACGCCCAGCCATTCCACTCCCACCAGCATACCACCAAGGACACCCACCATCGAAAACACCAGGGCCAAAACAGGCATGCTCAGAAAACCCGCCCATAGCCGCGGCGCTATCACTCGGCGCAAAGGGTCTACGCCCATCATTTCCATGCTCGAAAGCTGCTCTGTGGCTTTCATCAGGCCAATTTCTGCGGTCAACGCCGAACCAGCGCGGCCAGCGAACAAAAGCGCGGTCACCACCGGCCCCAATTCGCGCACCAGGGTAAGGGCGATCAGCTGGCCAATGGCCGACTCAGAGCCAAAGTCGCTGAGAATCGTATAGCCCTGCAACCCGAGTACCATGCCAATAAACAGCCCGGAAACCACCACGATCACCAGTGACAGCACCCCAACCGAATATATCTGCTTTAACAGCAGTGGCAGGCCTACCGACGGTTTTGGCACACCTGCCAGCACGCCCAGCAAAAACTGACTGGCGCGCCCAAAAGACGCCAGAAAAGCCAGCGTGTTTTTGCCCAGGCGAGCGATTGCATCCATCATTACTGTGCTCCCAGCCCGAAATCGACGGCGCGTTCTGGCGCCGGATAGTGAAAGGGGACGGGGCCGTCAGGCTTGCCCTGCAAGAACTGCTGCACCTTGTCAGACGAGTGCTTGCGCAGTTGTTCCGGCGTGCCCGCACCGATCACCTTGCCGTCAGAAAGAATAAAGGCGTGGTGACAAATACTGAGTGATTCCGGTACGTCGTGAGACACCAGCACGCTGGTCAGACCCATGGCACTGTTCAGCTGTCGAATGAGCTTCACCACCACGCCCATGGCAATGGGGTCTTGGCCGGCAAAGGGCTCGTCATACATAATCAGTTCTGGGTCCAACACAATGCTGCGCGCCAGCGCCACTCGCCGCGTCATACCGCCGGACAACTCTGCGGGCATCAGGTCGCGCGCGCCGCGCAGGCCCACGGCTTCAAGCTTCATCAGAACGATGTCACGAATCATGTCTTCCGGCAGTTTAGTGTGGACTCTGAGGGGAAAAGCCACGTTCTCGTACACGCTTACATCAGTAAACAGGGCCCCGCTTTGGAACAACATGCCCATTTTTTTCCGCAGCTGAAACAGCGCACCGCGCCGCAGCTTGGGTATGTTGTGGCCGTCAACCCAAACCGAGCCAGATTCTGGCTTCAGCTGGCCGCCAATCAAACGTAATAATGTTGTTTTCCCGGTGCCGCTAGGGCCCATGATCGCAGTGATCTTGCCACGAGGAATTTGCACACTGAGGCCATCGAAAACACGCCGCCCGGCCCGCGAAAAAACCACGTTTTCCAAGGAAATATAAGCCGCTTCTGCCATACCCTACCCCTTAAAAGAGCCGCTACATTATGCCAAGACGCACTCAAGCTCAATCCGCTGTGGCTAAAGCGTAGCCTTGCGAACTGCCCGCAGCCGGGTTTTAACCCATTCAGAGACAGCCCAGTGCCGTCCAATGTTATACTCTGTTCCACAGCAGCCCAAGCGGCGTCTCATGACAGCCCAAGTGGCAAAATCTCGGCCATCAGCCGAATTAGACGTAAAGAGTAGACACAAGATGACAGACCCAGTGCCAAAGGATTTCCGAGAATCTGCGCTCAATACCATCCGCATCGAGCGCGATGCCATCACCGACCTTGAACAGCGTGTTGGTGTATCTTTCACCAGCGCCTGTCAGGCGATTATGGCTTGCCGCGGCCGCGTGGTGGTAACCGGTATGGGCAAATCTGGCCATATCGGCAACAAAATAGCCTCGACTCTGGCCAGTACCGGCACACCGGCTTTTTTTGTTCATCCTGGTGAAGCCAGCCATGGTGATCTGGGCATGATTACCAGCCACGACGTGGTGATCGCCATCTCCAACAGTGGCAATACCAACGAAGTGGTTACCCTGCTGCCACTGTTGAAGCGCATGGGCACACCACTGATCAGCATGACCGGTAACCCGCAGTCAGTTCTGGCGCAAGAAGCATTGGCCAATCTGGACGTAAGCGTGCTTAAAGAAGCCTGCCCGTTGGGCCTGGCACCCACATCCAGTACAACCGCTACATTGGTGATGGGCGATGCCATAGCCGTTGCCCTGTTGGAAGCACGGGGTTTTAGCGCTGAAGACTTTGCGTTTTCGCACCCCGGGGGGCGCCTAGGCCGCCGTCTGCTGTTGCGGGTACTGGACATCATGCACAGTGGCGATAGCGTTCCGGTAGTCAGTGAAGGCACGACTCTCAGCGGTGCGCTACTGGAGATTTCCCGCAAAGGCCTGGGCATGACCACTGTGGTGGACCGTAACGGCGCCCTGATAGGCGTATTCACTGACGGCGACCTGCGCCGCAGCTTGGATAGAAATGTGGACCTACACACCACCGCCATAGAACAGCTAATGACCCGTAATGGCAAAACCATCCGCGCCGACCAACTGGCAGCAGAAGCTCTGAATATTATGGAAGGAATGAAGATCAACGCCCTGCCAGTCGTCGGTGAGCGCGGTGAGCTGGTGGGTGCCTTAAATATGCACGACCTGCTGCGCGCAGGGGTCATTTAATGGACACATTGGTAAAAAATACCCCTGATTTCCGCCCCCAATGGCCGGCCAGCGTGCGCGCCAAGGCCGCCAACATTCGCCTGATGGCACTGGATGTGGATGGCATCATGAGCGATGGCAAGATTTACTTCAGTGCCAGCGGTGACGAGCTAAAAGCGTTCAACATTCTCGACGGGCTCGGACTCAAGCAGTTGATGGCCGCAGGCATCATGGTCGCAGTCATTACCGGAAGGCGTTCACCACTGACCGAAAAACGCATGACTGACCTGGGTATCCCGCACCTGTTGCAAGGCCGCAAGGACAAACACACCGCGCTGCTGGAGATTGTCGATCTGCTCGGCGTCCCGACCAGTGACGTCGCGTATATGGGCGACGATTTGCCAGATTTGTCAGCGCTTCGCTGCGTCGGCCTGGGCATTACCGTACCTAACGGCTATTGGCTGCTGCAAGAACACGCCGATTATTGCACCCGCAGCCGCGGCGGTGATGGCGCGGTGCGCGAAGCCTGCGACCTGATTCTCGCTTCCCAGGGCAAGCTCGACGCGGCCCTTGCGCCCTACCTTGAAACCTATCCTAAGCCCGCCCGCGACCCGGAAAGCGCACCATGATCGTAGGTAAAGGCGGCGGCCTGCTTGCTGCGCTGTTGCCGGAACAACGCCCCGGGTGGCGAACGATTGCCCTTCTGGCCACGTTCATTGCCACCGCTGCCCTGCTGTGGCACAGCGACAACGACGTACCAATGCCAACGCAAGACAGTGAACTGCGCGGCGACCGCGAACCCGACAGTTTCGTGGTGGACGCCCTGTACACCTCTTACGACGAACAAGGCACCGTCAAAATTCAGTTTGTCAGCCCCCGCATTGAACAGTTTGAAGCCGGCGGATACGCCATTATGGCCGAACCACAAGCCACAATCCGAGGCAAGCCCGGATCAGAACCCTGGCAGCTGACCGCCAAACACGGCAAACTGCTGGACAACAACAGCCAGCTGGAACTTGAGGGTGATGTGCGCATTGTTCGACAGATCGGTGAACGCAGCGCTACCTTGAGCACGACCAGATTGACGCTAGATAACCGCACGAATATGGCGTACACCGATGCCCCCGTCGAAATCGTTGACGCCACCGGCATCACTTACGCCACGGGCATGAAAGCCTGGTTCAATGAACGTATTCTGGAACTCGATTCCCAGGTGGAAGGACGCTATGAAACTGGCAACTGAACGTAACATACTTTTTTGGCGCCGCGTACGAGGCCTTGGTATGAAGCTGGGCATAAGCTTCGGGCTGGCGGGCTTACTCGTCAGCACACCCGGCTTGGCCTTTGATCTTGATTCCAACATTCCCATCAACGTGGCCGCCAACTCAGCACGGCTTGACGATGCCAAAGGCGTTGCAACCTACATCGGCGATGTTGAACTGGTACAAGGCAATACCAAGCTGTTTGCTCAAGAGGTGGTACTTTACCGCGACACGAATGGGCTTAGCCGCATCGAATCCACTGGCACCCCGGCCCACTACGTTCAGCCCACGGCCAACGGAGAAGGGGAAACCGACGCAAAGGCCCTCACCATAACCTGGTCTGCTGCCGAGAAGCAGTTGACCTTTGAACGCGAAGCCGTGATCAGGCAGACTGGTAATATCTTTCGCGGTGAGCTGATTCTTTACGACGCCGTGAACCGTGTCGTTACTGCCCAGGGCAGTACCAAGGCAGGCTCCGGATCAGGCCGGGTAGAAATGACGATCCAGCCGCGCAGCACGCAGGAATCCGATGGCCGTTCTCAGAGCCAGTAATCTGGCAAAAAACTACAAACAGAAAAAAGTGGTGATTGACGTTTCGCTGGAAATTCGCAGCGGCGAAATCATCGGTCTGTTGGGTCCTAACGGTGCCGGAAAAACCACCTGCTTTTACATGATTGTCGGGCTGGTGCAGGCTGACCACGGGCGCATTACGATCGATAGCCAGGACATCACCCCGCTGCCGATGCACGGCCGTGCCCGCAAAGGCATTGGCTACCTGCCTCAGGAAGCCTCGGTGTTCCGTAAACTCAGCGTGCGCGACAACATCATGGCCATTCTGGAAACCCGCAAAGGTATGAAGCGGGCGGAACGTGAGGCAAAGTTAGAAGAGTTGCTGGCCGAGTTTCACATCCATCACATCCGCAGCAGTATGGGTATGGCACTGTCTGGGGGCGAGCGTCGCCGGGTAGAAATTGCTCGCACTCTGGCTATGGAACCCGCTTTTATTTTGCTGGACGAACCCTTCGCCGGAGTAGACCCAATCTCGGTTAGCGACATCAAGCAAATCATTCGTCACCTGCGCGACAAAGGCATAGGCGTACTGATCACCGACCACAACGTGCGCGACACGCTGGACATCTGCGAAAACGCCTACATTGTGTCCGGAGGCCATATTATTGCCTCCGGCAGCTCGGCCGAAATTTTTACCAATCAGCAGGTCAAAGAGGTCTACCTAGGCAACGAATTCCGATTGTGATGCACCTTGAAAGTGGGCTTGCAATGACATCGCCACAGGTGAATCGGTTGATTCCCCGGCGAACTCTAGTAGACTCGGCAACGAACTTGCTTGTGAACGCAAACCCCGGTTAGCCAACCTTTTTTTCGTGGCTGCTACGCGCCAACCGATCGAGTAATGGATTTCCAAGAATGGTGATGAAAGCTTCTTTGCAGCTCAAGCTGGGCCAGAGCCTGACCATGACGCCCCAGCTCCAGCAGGCGATTCGCTTGTTACAGCTTTCTACCCTCGACCTGCAACAAGAGATCCAGCAGGCACTGGAATCCAACCCCATGTTGGAAGCACCGGAAGACGACGATCACGGCGATGAGGAATCCACACACGCAGACACTAGCGACGACCAAAACACGGACTCCAGCGCGGCAGACGTTTCTTTAGACACCAACAATGACTGGGACGAAAATGAAAACGGTCCCGACTGGGCCAGCGAAAATGAAATACCCGATACCCTACCAGACGACCTGCCGGTCGATACCGCCTGGGACGACGTGTACCAATCAGCACCGGCGCCGGCCAGCAGTAATGGCGACGATAACGACTACGATTTTGAGACTCGCAACTCGCCCACCGAGACCTTGCGCGATCACCTGGAGTGGCAGCTCAACCTGACCACCATGACCGACCGCGACCGCGCCGTTGCTCACGCCTTGATGGACGCCGTCGACGAGCGCGGCTATCTGAACAGCTCGCTGGCCGAGATTTACACCGGCCTGCAGGACGAGCATGACGACGACCCTCTGGAACTCGATGAACTGGAGGCGGTATTAAGGCGCCTCCAGTTTTTTGACCCGCCCGGCGTGTTTGGCCGCGACTTGCAGGAGTGCCTGCTAATCCAGTTGAACCAGATGCCACCAGACACTCCTTGGGTTTCTCAGGCGCGCATGGTCATCACCCACTATATCAGCTTGCTGGGCAACCGTGACTACGCCCAACTGCTGCGCCGTAGTCGCCTGAAAGAAGACCAGCTAAAGCACGTGCTGGGGCTGATTACCAGCCTGAATCCGCGCCCCGGCAATGTGATTGACCGAACCGAACCGGATTACGTGATTCCAGACGTGATTGTGTACAAGCGCAACGAGCGCTGGCGGGTAGAGCTGAACCCAGAAATTGCACCGCGCATTCGTGTCAATGCCAGCTATGCTTCATTGATAAAGCGTGCCGATAGTAGCGTTGACAACACTTACATGCGCGATCAATTGCAAGAGGCTAAATGGTTCATCAAAAGCCTGCAAAGCCGCAACGAAACGCTGCTGAAAGTGACTACTCGTATTGTGGAACATCAACAGGGTTTTTTAGACCAGGGGGAAGAAGCCATGAAGCCACTGATCCTTTCGGAAATTGCCCTGGCCGTAGGCATGCATGAATCCACCATTTCCCGGGTAACCACCCAGAAGTTTATGCACACACCTCGCGGCATTTTTGAGCTTAAATATTTTTTCTCGAGCCATGTCAGCACCGACGCTGGCGGAGAATGTTCTTCAACCGCTATCCGCGCCATGATAAAAAAGCTGATAGCCGCCGAGACCCCCAAAAAACCGTTGAGCGACAGCAAGATTGCCACCATGCTTGGAAAACAGGGAATTCAAGTGGCACGGCGTACCGTGGCCAAATACCGGGAGGCGCTGCAGATACCTCCGTCAAACGAAAGAAAGCGGTTGGTGTAGCAGCGCCAACGCAACAACACCGATGCAATAGCAGGAGAAGCCTATGCAACTCAATATTTCTGGCCATCATGTCGAACTGACCGAAGCACTCAAAGAGTACGTGAACGAGAAGTTCCAGCGCCTAGAACGCCACTTTGACCAGATAAGTAACACCAATGTGACTCTGCAGGTGGAAAAATTGCGCCAGATAGCCGAAGCTACCGTAAATATTAGCGGTGGAGAATTGCACGCTAAGGCCGAAAATGAAGACATGTACGCAGCTATTGACGCTCTGGTGGACAAACTGGACCGCCAGATTCTCAAGCACAAAGAAAAGCAAGTATCCCGTATGCACGGTCACTAACACCGGATACAACGCGTAAACGCTTCACGCGCTGCGGCATGGCACCATGCCGCAGCCTTTTTTTTACTGGAAGTACCGTCGACCCATGAGCGAGACATCCCTGACTATAGAGACCATCCTTGCCCCGGAACTGACGCTTTGCAACGTGCCAGCGTCCAGCAAGAAGAGGATTCTTGAGTTTATTGCAGGGCAGATTCACCTGCACAACGCCACCTTGGGCGACGCTCAGATATTCAGCAATCTGATTGCCCGTGAGCGCCTGGGGTCCACCGGAATTGGCCAAGGCATCGCCATCCCCCATTGCCGCCTGGAAGGCCTGGAGCACGTTATTGGCCTGCTCGTTACCCTCAATGAGAGCGTGGAGTTCGATGCCATTGACAACCAGCCGGTGGATTTAGTGTTTGCTCTGGTTGTACCAAAAGAAGCCACCAGCGAGCATCTTGAACTGCTAAGCCAGCTTGCAGAAAAATTCAACGACCGGGCTTTTTGTGAGCGCCTGCGCCAATCGGAAGATGCTATTACCTTGTTTCAACGTATGACCTCTGGACGCTAGTCTGTCTTGACCTGATCCATTTCGACCGTTCGCATTCAAAGGGATATTGACGATGAAACTGACTATTGTTAGCGGCCGCTCCGGATCGGGTAAAAGCACCGCGTTACACGTTCTTGAAGATCTGGGCTTTTATTGCATCGACAACTTACCCATTGGCCTGCTGTTCCCGCTGACAAAAGAGGCGGCTGCACAGGAGCCCGCCGGTCGCCTGCACAAGATGGCAGTCAGTATAGACGCACGCAATCTGTCCGCTGAGCTGGCCAATTTCGAAGATATTCACCGACGCCTGAAGAACACAGGCGTCAGCGCTGAAATCATATTTTTAGACGCCGACGAGCAATCTCTGCTGCAACGTTTTCATGCTACCCGACGCAAGCACCCACTGAGCGACGATCACACGTCATTGCGCGAAGCCATTAACTCGGAAAAAAAACTGCTGGAACCCTTGTCGAATCTGGCTGACCTGTACATCAACACCACTGGCATGGGCATGTACGATTTGCGAGACATGGTCAAGCAAAGGGTGGTCGGCCGCAAAGACCAGGAACTGGCGCTGCTGTTCCAGTCATTCGGTTTCAAGCACGGCGTACCGGTTGATTCAGACTGCGTATTTGACGTGCGTTGCCTGCCTAATCCTCACTGGGACACTTCTTTGCGCAAGTTTACCGGCATGGACCAGCCGGTGATCGAGTTTTTAGAGAACGAGCCCATGAGCGCAAAAATGGTGCAGGATATCACCGCTTTTCTGACCTCGTGGCTGCCGGCATTTGCCGACAGCAACCGTAGCTACATGACCATTTCCATTGGCTGCACCGGCGGCCAACATCGTTCTGTTTATGTCTGCGAGCAAATGGGCGCCCACTTCCGCCAGCACAGCAACAACGTGCAAGTGCGTCACTCCGAACTGCTGCACCTGAAAACCGCACAGGACGCCTGATTCAACCATGATCCGACGCCAGCTGTTTATCATCAACAAACTGGGCCTGCACGCCCGCGCAACGGCCAAACTGGTGGCCACAGCGTCTGCTCACCAAAGCAAAGTCAGAATCGCCGGAAAAGGCCGTGAAGTGGACGCTAAGAACATCATGCAAGTGATGATGCTGGCTGCCAGCCAGGGCACGGAGATTGAACTGATTGCCAACGGTGACGACGAGCAACAAGCCATTATCGCGTTGACAGAACTGATCAACGATTACTTTGGCGAGGGCGAATAGTCGCTCACACCGTGCCCGCAAGTTCGCTATAATACAGCCGTTTCCTGACAGCGGATGAGTCATGACCGATATTCTGGAAAAAAACCAGGCACGCCAGCGACTTCGTTCATTAGGCGAAGCGCTGGACAGTGGCGCTCTGAAACAAGTCGCACGCATCCTCAATGGCGGGCTTAGCCCCAGTGATATCGCCCACCTGCTGGAATCATCGCCTCCGCGGCAGCGGTCACTGCTGTGGAATCTGGTCAACAAACAGCTTGAAGGCGAAGTCCTTCAGTATCTAAGTGATGACATTCGAGGCGATTTCCTAAGCAAATTCAACGCTCAGGAGCTGGCCGATCTAATTGAAGACTTTGAGTCGGACGATCTGGCCGACTTGCTTCAACAGCTTCCCGACACGGTGATTCAGGAAGTCCTGAACACCATGGACGCGCAAGATCGCCAGCGGGTAGAAGAGGTACTGTCGTACCCCGAAGACACCGCCGGCGGTTTGATGAACACCGACACCATTACGGTGCGCCCGGACATCAGCATTGACGTGGTGCTGCGCTACCTGCGCCGCCACCGGACCCTGCCCGCTATGACCGACAGCCTGATTGTGATCAGCCGTCGCGGTGAGTTTATCGGCATGCTGCCGGTTACTTCCTTGCTGGTATCGAATCCTACCGCCACCGTGCGTGAAGTGATGGACACCGACGTTGAGCCCATCCCTGTCACTTTGTCAGATACCAAGGTTGCCATCCTGTTTGAGCGCTATGACCTGATCTCAGCGCCGGTGGTCGCCGAAAATGGCAAACTGCTGGGCCGCATCACCATTGATGACGTGGTCGATGTTATCCGCGAGGATGCCGATCACTCGCTGATGCGGATGGCGGGTTTGGATGACGATGAAGATACCTTTGCGCCGGTGTGGAAAACTTCGCGCAGGCGTGCGATTTGGCTGGGCATTAATCTAATGACCGCGTTTATCGCCTCTGGAGTGATCGGTCTGTTTGAAGAGACCATCACCAAGGTGGTAGCACTGGCGGTGCTGATGCCCATTGTGGCCAGCATGGGTGGCATTGCCGGCAGCCAGACCCTGACGCTGGTCATCCGTGGTATGGCCGTTGGTCAGATCAGCGGCGCCAATGTAGGCTGGTTGTTAAACCGCGAGTTTCTGGTAAGTGCAATGAATGGCGTGTTGTGGGCTTTGGTCGTGGCCGGCGCAGCTACCCTGTGGTTCAAGGATATTATGCTGGGCGCTATTATTGCCGCAGCGTTGATGATCAATCTTGTCGCTGCAGCCCTGGTGGGCACCGTGTTACCGTTGTTTCTGAAGTCGCGCAATATTGACCCCGCACTGGCCGGCGGTGTGATTCTAACCACCGTCACCGATGTCGTCGGATTTGTGGCCTTTCTTGGCCTGGCGACTCTTTTTTACGCTTGAATCTTTTGCATCTAGATGTTCTTTGCATCCAAATAGATTTTTACACCTAAGTAACCGGTAATCCAATGATTGATCACAACGAAGAAACGTTTGAATACGACGGCCCCAGCAAGTCCCAGCTCAAGCGCGAGATGCACGCGCTACAGGGCCTTGGTAAACAAATGCAGGCGCTCAGCTACGAGCAGCTCGACAGTCTGCAAATCAGCGACACTCTGCGCCGCGCCATCGACGAATCGGTCCGCATTCGCCAAAACGAAGCCAAGCGCCGGCACCTGCAATACATCGGCAAGATCATCCGTCAGGAACCTGACCCCGAGGCCTTGCAGGCCGCTATCACCGCGTTCTCCGCGGGCAGTGTTGAGCACACCCGCCGCCATCACCTGGCAGAGCGCTGGCGCGACCGTATTATCACCGAGGGCGACAGTATTGTTGGCGAGTTTTTAAGCCACTGCCCGGGTGCAGATATCCAGCATTTGCGCAATTTGGCACGCAATGCTCGCAATGAAGTGCACAAGCCGCAAAGCGCCGGCCACGGCCGAAAGCTGTTCCGCTACCTGCGCGAGTGCATTGACGCCAACGAGCACATGTAAGTCAGTGACCAGCAGTTCCAACTGATTGCGTAGCGGCTATTAAAGGCGGCGATGACTCCATACCGGCATTTGCTGGCGCAGCTGATCCAGCCGGTGTTTGTCTAACGCTGCGACCGCCAGCCCTGGGCCGTCTTCGTTGACCTCGGCCAGCACGCTGCCCCAAGGGTCGCAGATCAAACTGTGGCCGTAGGTGCGGCGTTGGCTATTATTGTGCCCGCCCTGCCCAGCCGCCACTACGTATAGCTGATTTTCAATGGCACGCGCCCGAATCAGCGCGTGCCAGTGGGCATTTCCGGTTTTCCAGGTAAAGGCACTGGGCAGGCACACCCAGTCGGCGCCTTTATCGCGCAGTGCACGGAACAGCTCCGGAAAGCGCAGGTCGTAGCAAACCGCCAGTCCCAGGCGCCCGGCTGGCGTTTCCACTGTCACCACCTGGTTCCCCGCTTCGAAGGTGTCCGACTCGCAGTATTGGCCGTGGGCATCGTCTACTTGGGCGTCAAACAGGTGGATTTTGTCATAACGCGCCACTTCGTCGCCCAAATCATTGAACACCAAGCAACTGGCTCGCACCCGGTCAGCAATGACCGACCCATCCGGGCGCAGTGCCAGCGGCAGTGAACCGCCCACAATCCAAAGCTTCAGGGTGTTCGCCTGTTGAGCCAAAAAAGCCCGGATAACACTCTGGTTACCGGCCTCTTGCTGCCCGCAGGGAAGCATCTGGTCGCTGGCAAGCACTGCGAAGTTTTCCGGCAGTACCGCCACCTTTACGCCTGCTTCCGCGGCCTGCTGTAAAAGTACGGCGGCGGCCCTCAGGTTGTCCTGAAGCTGATGTCCACTGACCATTTGCAGGGCCGCCACACGCGCCGGAGATTGCTGTGTCATCACTACACTCCTCAATTATTACGCTGGATACCCTAATGGTAACTGCCTGATATCTTACTCTTGTGGCCATTACCGACGCGATCGTAAACCCTAACCGCAGCTGAGTTCAGTTACCTGCGCCGAACACACCCTGCAAGTTGGTTTTAGGCTCGTCCCAAGTTCCAGACACTTTATAGGTGGCACTGGTCAACTTGCTTAACGGATCGCCCAGTATCTTATCCAGCACAAACAGCGCACCGCCAATGGATGCGCCTGCCCCCATCAGCAGCGCCGCCAAGGGCAAATTCTGGGTTAACGGCACCACCACTATGAGCCGCATATCCAGAGTCTCAGCAGCCATATCGGTGGTGCCGCTGAGCTTGAAGGCACCAGAGGGGCCCACAACTTGCAGTTCCGGATTCAGGGTTAACCGCCCATTAGCCATCTGCGCCTTGCCAGACAGCGCGTCAAACGCCACGCCGCGTTCATACAAATCGGAGAAGTCCAATTGCAGCCTGCGCCACAGGGTGTCGGCGTTCAGCAGGTTGAACACGCGAAACAGCTGGGCACTGTTGTTTTGTTGCAGAATTACACCGTTTTCCAGAGTCATGCTGATATCGCCGCTCAGCTGCTTGAGCCCGAACTGATCTGGGCGACCTGGCCACTCCAGCGCCAGTTCAATATTGGTCGCAAGGTTCTCAAGAGGTATATCCGCACCAAACAGCCCGCCAAGTTCAGCCAGCTGACCCCCCGTGACGCTACCTTTGAAACGGCTGACTTGATTTTTCCCTTGCAACAGCCAGTTGAATTCACCCGCCAGCGCCAGGGAGTCCAATTTGCCTTCAATGGAGCCAATGTTGACGCCACCAGCCTGGGGGCGCAGCAAGAATGACCATTGCCCCAGCGACTCGCCGGCCAGGGCGAGCTGAGCTATGCGAACGTTTGCGGAAGGCCAGTCTTGAGTCCGCAGCTCGGCCGCGGCGCTTAATTCAACGCGATCGCGCAGGTTCGCCACTACGGTAGGTGCCGGGTCCTGCGAATCGTTACGGGGCAAGTTCAGGTGCTGTAAATCCATCGTCAGCTCAGAGCCGTCGTTCGGAACTTCAATACGCCCACTGACCAGGTCTGAGTCCAGACGCACTGTCCATTGCTTACCCAGATCCAGAGCGCTGATGCTTATATCGCTTAATCGACTGCTACCCAGCTGAAGGTAATCCACGCGGGCATCAAACCCGGTGTCCAGTGTCCGCACATAGCCATGGCCTCGATTTTCCCACTTCACTCCAAACGCCACACCGTCTTTTACCGACGAATCCAGAGTCAGACGCAAAGGCGCGGTCTCAGTCGTCGTTTTTTCAAGAGACCCGGGCCAGTCTAGAGCCAGCCCGCGTAAATCTGAATACAACTCCAGCTCGGGCGGGCGGGCCGTTGTCAAAACCAGATCAGCGCTGTAGGTTAACCCTCCACTGACGCCGTACTTGGTATCAGCGGCCACACCCGCTAATTGCCTGAAGGCTTCGGCATCCAACTGGCCACTCTGAGTGACGATTAATCCATTCTGTTCATTACTGGCCAAACCTATGGTGACAGGCTGGCCTTCGAACACCCCCTTCATGGGTGCGCCGCTGAAGCCCTGTTCGCTGCGATACCGGGACTGACCGCGAATCTGCGTCCATTTCAAGCCTGAAGGCAGATGTTGCAAACCCACATCGTTGGCCGTCACCTGGGCATCCACTGAAAATTGCCGGGGCTGGTTTAAGGGTAGGCGCAAAGCCAGCTGTAAATCCGCACCCCCGGTGAGTGCAATCTGGCTTAACCCATCGCCGACAACTTCGCCCAGTGGGCTGTTCTTCATCCACACGTCAATGGCTTGCGCGGGCACGTTAGCCACTGTATTGACACTCACCACGGGGCTGCCGTTATTGGTAGCCAGCCGCACCGTGCTCGACCGCAGTTGCAAGCCACCGCTGCTTGCCTGTTCCACACTGACCACCGCCGAGCCGTTATGAACCTCCACCCGGCCGCGGGCGCCGGTCACCGCCGGCCACTGTGGGCTGTAGCGCAGAATAGCTTGTTCAAACTGGTACCACATAGCCGACATAAACGACCCCGATGGCGCGCCAGCGCCAATCTGGCCGTGACCGTAATACGCGCCAGAGGAAATCTGGCCGGCCTCAATAGCGGTGGTCAGCCATTTATACAGCGCCGGTGCCACGGCGTACTCTGGCACCAGGTCCGCAATCATAGCAGCGTCACCGTTCTCAATCTGTACCCGCAAACCCAGATTATCATCGCCGTGCCGATCCAGACGCAGATCAAAACCGCCCATCAACTCGGTCCGCTCACCCATACTCAGACGCATGTCTTCAGAAAACACCCGGATAAGGGTACCGTCAATCTGCCAGGCTACCAGGGCTTTGAAACGAGGGAACTGCCAGCGTGTCGAAAACAGTTCAGGAAACTCAATTTCTACCGGCTGCTCTGCGGCACGGGCATCGACATAGCCACCACGGCGGTCGGCGTAGATATGCCCCTGCACACAGCTGACGGCCGGCGCGCCTTTGTGTGCATTGATTTTGACATCGCGCAGCCGGGCGCTGAGCTGAAAATCGGCCGGGTCCGTGTGGGGTATGTCCAGCCTCACAGCGTCCAGAAAGCCCGCGGGTTTGTAGTCGTCCAACGCCGCCTGAGCGAGCTGCGGCAACAGCGGCAAAGCCGCCACCAACCGGCGCAATGGCCGCAGTGGCAGCGCATCCGCCACGAATCTTACCCCAGCGGAATCGGTGCCGGTCTCGGCAGAGCTATTGCCCAGCGTCGTCAGCCGTGCGCTGAACGGCGGTACCTGATCGCCGTTCCAACGCCATTGCAGTCGCCGCAGGTGCCATTCACCGCTGTCGCCAGGCGTTTGCTCGTCGCGGCGCCAGCCAAAACGGGCGCGAATGTCTTCCAGCGGGGCCAGCGACATGGCACCAACCCCCAACTGCAAATAGGGGATGCGCAAGGTCCCGTTGACCTGTTCTAACTGGCCGTCGCGAAAGTTGAGCCAGGCCTGGCCACCCACATCCAAGCCTTCCACTCGCATATCACGCCAGCGATAGTCGTCGATCAGACCATCAAACAGGCGCCCGGAAGCGACGTCTGCGTAAAGTTGACCGGTAAACTGGCCCAACAAAGAGCGCCGGCCTACCAGGCGAAAACTGGCCAATTGCTGATGGGTGCCGGCTTGCATAACGCGGCCAGAGGCGCGAAAAAGACCGCGCTGATAAAGCAGATCAAGTTGCGGAATGTCCAGCTGACGCAAGTTGCCACTGCTGTCGGTAACGGCCAGCTGAACGCGTGTGATGCGAACAAAAGGTTTTGACAGCCAGCGTTCGGCTAAGGCGGCCAGGCGCTGTAACGAATTGTCGCTGACCTCAAGACTGCTGCCGGCAAGGACCACCTGCCCAGACGCTTTCTGGCGCAGGGCCAGGTCCAGACCGTCAACCTCAAACTTTTCCAGAACCAGGCGCAAACGCAGCACCGAAGCCAGAAAATCCACGCGCAGTCGCAGCTGTTTCAGGTAAGCCAAAGGCTCGTCCAAACCGGTCTCTGCGACCCTCAACTCTTTTGCACTGAATTCCGGGTTGAGCCAATACCACCGCGCCGAGAGTTCGCCAATGCTCACTGTGTAGCCCAACTGTTCCAACAGCTGAGTCTGTAGGGTATCGCGGTACTGACTCATGTCCACGGTCAATTGGCGCCCCAAACCGGCATAAAGAGCCAGCAGCAGCAACAAAGCCAGCGCCAGCCACCGTACCAGCGCGGACAGACGCGCTAACCAGCGCAGCGGCAGGGAATTTGAGGCCAGAGGCGGAGATTCCTGCGTTGGCATCAAGCCTTATTCCAAACGCCGATTGTCAGCAGCAAACTTACAGCAGCACAACATCGTACTGCTCCTGGCTGTAGAAAGGTTCGACTTGAAAGCGAATGGTCTTGCAGATGAAGGTTTCCAGATCGGCCACATTGTCCGACTCTTCATCAACCAACAGGTCGACAACGCGCTGCGACGCCATTACCAGATAGCTTTCGGTGTCATAGGCGCGGTTCACCCGCAATATTTCGCGAAAAATTTCATAGCATACCGTTTCACCCGTTTTCAAAAAACCACGACCGTCGCAGATCGGGCAGGGCTCACACAGCACCTGGCCCAGGGATTCGGTGGTGCGCTTGCGGGTCATTTCCACCAGGCCGAGTTCGGACACCCCGGTGATCTTGGTTTTGGCGTGGTCCCGCTCCAGCATTTTCTCCAGCATGCGGTGCACCTGGCGTTTGTGTTCGGCGTCGTCCATATCGATAAAGTCGATAATAATAATGCCGCCCAGATTACGCAGGCGCAGCTGGCGGCTGATGGCACGAGCCGCTTCCAGGTTGGTTTTAAAAATAGTTTCTTCAAGATTACGGTGGCCAACAAAGGCTCCGGTATTAATGTCGATCGTGGTCATTGCTTCGGTTTGATCGATAATCACATAGCCGCCGGATTTTAGCTGTACTTTGCGACTAAGGGCCTTCTGGATTTCATCCTCTACCGAATACAAATCGAAAATCGGGCGCTCACCCGGGTAGTACTCCACTTTGTCAGCAAACTCGCTAACGAACTCGTGCACAAACTCCATCACCCGCTGATGACTTTCACGGCTGTCGATGCGCACTTTTTCAGTCTGGGGACGAATCAGATCGCGAATGGTGCGAATAAACAACGGCAAATCCTGATAAATCACCGCAGGCGCCTGAACCTTGCCCATGCGCTCGTTGATAGACTGGCCAAGCCGGTGCAAATATTTCATGTCGGCAGTCAGATCATCTACGCTGGCGGCTTCTGCGGCGGTACGGATGATGTAACCGCCCTGAATAGCCGCCGAGGACACCTGCTCTGATGCGGCTCCCTCTACAATCGCTTTGAGCCGTGCGCGCTCGGCGGCGTCTTCGACGCGCTGAGAGATGCCAATGTGACTAACGCCTGGCATAAAGACCAGATAGCGGGAGGGAATCGAAAGCTGGGTAGTCAGGCGTGCACCTTTGGTGCCAATGGGGTCTTTAGTGACCTGCACCACCAGCGACTGACCTTCGCGCAGCAAAGTGCGAATATCTGGTACCGCACGGGAGCCGTCGCTGATGACATCGCTGCCGGGCTGACTGGTCACCACATCGGACGCGTGAATGAAGGCCGCACGTTCAAGGCCGATATCGACAAACGCGGCTTCCATACCCGGAAGCACCCGCACCACTTTGCCTTTGTAAATATTGCCAACAATGCCTTTTCGGCTGGCGCGTTCGATGTAGGCTTCCTGCAACATTCCGTTTTCAACCAGCGCAACACGGGTTTCTACCGGTGTTACGTTGATCAGAATTTCTTCACTCATGACTAGCGCTCCTTACTGCGTGACCACTGGTTCCACACAGGATAGCCTGCTGCGCTCAGCAATGCCGCGGTTTCCTGAAGTGGTAAACCCACCACCGCGCTGTAACTTCCCTGCAATTGTTCAACAAACACGCCGCCAAGGCCCTGAATGCCGTAGCTGCCGGCTTTGTCCATAGGCTCGCCGGTGGTTACGTAGGCGTCAATTTGTGCCTCCGTTAAAGTGCAAAAACTTACGTTGGTGGTGACCAGGCAAGAACGGCAGCCGTCCGCGCTTACCAGCGCTACGGCGGTGAGCACCTGATGTGTGCGCCCAGACAACATCGCCAGTGTAGCCCTGGCGTCCGCAGCGTCAACGGGTTTGCCCAGAATTACGTCGTCCACTATCACCGAGGTGTCCGAGCCCAATACCCATGTACCGGGTTGCGCGGCAGCGGCCACGAGCAGCGCTTTTTCTTGCGCCATGCGTTCAACGTAGTCGGCGGCAAGCTCAGCGGGGCGAGGGGTTTCATCAATAGCGGCAGGACACACGTCAAACAGTGCACCAATTTGCTGCAATAATTCGGCGCGACGTGGGGAAGCCGAAGCCAGTATCAGTGTCTGCATTGACTGCCTCTTGTACGGGCCTAGCCCAGTCGGCGATTTATATTGTCCAACACCAGGCTCATGAAGGGCCAAACGACCGCGCTGGTCAGCGCCGGCCACAAATATCCGAAACCGGTGTTGTCTGCCCCCAAAGACTGTTTGATAACGTGCACCAGCATCTGATTAATACCCAGCAGCAAGAACACGATGGCGCACTGTTGTGGCAATGGGTACATGCGCAGGCGCTGATGTACAGTCAAGACCAGAAACGCCACCACCGCCATAGCCATGGCGTTCATGCCTAGCGGCGTTGACTCCAGCACATCCAGCAACAGACCCAGAGTAGCCGCGAAGAAAACGCCAAATTGCGCAGGCGCACGCACGGTCCAGTAGAACACCATTAACGCCAGCCATTCCGGGCGAAACTCCAGCCACCCAGAAGGCACTGGAGCAATGCTCAACGTCAACGCCAGCAGCACCGACAGAGCAAACGCCGGGTAGCTGATCACAGACAACATCAGCGCTTCTCCTGCGTACGATTGCCCGCACTGGTGCCACCTTTCTCAGGCTCAAGCTGATTTTTTGAACGTTTGTTATCGGGAACCAAAGCTTGAAAGACAACCAGCAACATACGGCTCTGATTGAGTTTGGCGGTGGGTGTGGCTTCAATAGTGACAAACGGTTCGCCAGGTTCCTTGCTGATGCGGCTCACCTCAGCGACCGGATAGCCACGGGGGAAACGCTCACCCAAGCCGGAACTCACCAGTAGATCACCTTCACGAATGTTGGCGGTATCCGGCACGTGTACCAGTTCCAGGCTATTGGTTTTGCCGCTGCCCAGCAGAATAGCCCGCAGGCCATTACGCACCACTTCTACCGGCACCGCATGGCTGCTGTCAGATACCAACAAAACGCGAGCGGTCATCTGACTGACCTGAATCACCTGCCCCATCAAGCCACCGGCGTCCAGTATCGCCTGACCTTCGTGAACGCCGTCGCCGCTGCCTTTGTTGATGACCAGTTCGTGGGCAAATGGGTCGGGCGACACGCTCACAACTTCGCCGACTATAACGCGATCGTCGAGTACTTCAGAGGAGTTCATCAGGCGGCGCAATTCATTATTTTCGGCGGCCAGAGCAGCGTATCTCAAAGCACGACGTTCCAGAATTAACAGCCGCGCCTGCAATTCGTCGTTGTCACGCTTGAGGTTGTCTTTGTTGACAAACAAACTGCCAACCCAATCAGAAAATTGAGTCGGCATATTACCCAGCCAATAGACCGGCGTCAGCCCCGTGGCCAGCGTGCTGCGTACCACCGCCAACTTTTCAAAGCGGGCATCCGCAACGATCAACGCCAGCGCCAACACCACAATCAGCAGCACTCGGAATCCCGGAACCGGCCCCTGCACGAATATGGTTTTAATAGCTTACTCTCCCCACGGGGTTAGCCCTCTTGGGAGAACATTCCAATGCCGCCGCTATCAACTACTTCCAACGCTTTGCCACCACCACGGGCGACACAGGTCAGGGGATCTTCAGCGACGATCACCGGCAGGCCGGTTTCTTCGCTAATCAATTTGTCCAGCCCACGCAACAGGGCGCCGCCGCCGGTCAGCACAATGCCGCGTTCGGCAATATCAGATGCCAGTTCCGGTGGCGTCTGTTCCAGAGCGCTTTTAACGGTCTGGACAATTTGCGCCAGGGACTCTTGCAAAGCGTCTAGAATTTCTTCGCTGTTTAGCGTGAACGCCCGCGGCACACCTTCAGCCAGATTGCGGCCCCGCACATCAATTTCACGCACTTCCAGGCCTTCGTAGGCGCAGCCGATTTCATGCTTGATGCGCTCCGCGGTGGATTCACCAATCAGGCTGCCGTAGTTACGACGCACATAAGTGGCAATAGCTTCATCAAACTTGTCACCGCCTACCCGCACAGAGTCGGCATAAACAATGCCGTTCAAAGAAATAACGGCAATTTCAGAGGTGCCGCCGCCGATGTCCACAATCATTGAGCCGCTGGCTTCTTCCACTGGAAGGCCGGCACCGATGGCCGCCGCCATAGGCTCTTCTATCAGAAACACTTCGCGCGCACCCGCGCCCATGGCCGACTCGCGAATGGCCTTGCGTTCCACTTGGGTGGATTTGCTGGGCACACACACCAATACCCGTGGACTGGGAGTAATAAAGCTGTTTTCATGCACTTTGTGAATAAAGTGCTGAAGCATTTTTTCCGTCACCACAAAGTCAGCGATCACGCCATCTTTCATCGGGCGAATAGCGCTTATATTGCCCGGGGTGCGGCCCAGCATTCGCTTGGCTTCGGCGCCAACAGCGGCAACCATTTTCTGTGAGTTGGTGGTACGAATCGCGACAACGGAAGGCTCGTTTAATACAATGCCGCGACCGCGCACATAAATAAGAGTGTTTGCGGTGCCCAAATCAATGGACAGATCGCTGGAAAATAATCCTCGGAGTCTTTTAATCAACATTCGTGTCGTTTCAACCTGAGAGTGGCGGCTGCGAAAAAGTGCGGCAACTTTAGCAGCGCCCCCACGCACAGGCAAGGCGCAGCCTTCGCAAAAGCAAATGACCTGCCCCGGCATGAACAAACCATCACGCATCTACGGGGCCAAGAGGCTGTTTTGAACGATTCGCGACTTGGCGAAGGTCAACAATTAGACTTTGATTAGGTTGATAATAGCGAACAATGCCAGCAATGCAGGTGCGTGAGGTGCGCAGCGTCTCTCCCGCCAAGCCACGAATCTGTTACTATATCTTTTTTATGCTCAAGCCCAGACAAAGCGAGTGGGGGTCAATCAAAACTCCGCCGTGAAGACGGCGCAGCGCAGTCTGAGCACCAAGTACAAAAAACCGGAGTCAACGTGACCATTTCCCGCGCAGACATTGAAAAAGTCGCTGTGCTGGCCCGTATCCGTCTTGATGACGAGCAGATACCCGCACTGGAAAACGACCTGAGCAACATTCTCAGCCTGGTTGACCAACTCAGCGCCGCCAACACTGACAACGTAGAGCCTCTGGCCCACCCACTGGATGCGGTACAGCGCCTACGCGCCGACGAAATCACCGAAAGCAATCAGCGCGAGGCCTTCCAGGCCACAGCGCCCGCCACCGAGAACGGCCTCTACCTGGTACCCCGAGTGATTGATTAAGTGAAGCGAATCGAGTGATCTGACGAACCACACCATCAGGATTGAACATGCACAACAAATCCGTAGCAGAGCTTTCCCGCGCACTGGAAAGCGGCAAGATTTCAAGCGTGGAACTGACCCGTGAGTTCCTCGATCGCATCAAAACCGAAGACGGCCAGTACAACAGCTTTATAACCGTCACCGAAGACCTTGCCATGGCCGATGCCAAAGCCGCTGACGAACAGCGCGCGGCCGGCAACGCCAGCGTCTGGACCGGCGTACCCTTTGCCCATAAAGACATTTTCTGCACCAACGGCGTGGCGACCACCGCCGGGTCGAAAATGCTGGCTCATTTTGTGCCGCCCTATGACGCGACGGTCGTGGCCAATTTTCGCGCTGCCGGCGCCGTGTGCCTGGGCAAAACCAACATGGACGAGTTCGCCATGGGCTCGTCTAACGAATCCAGCTTTTTTGGCCCGGTGACCAATCCCTGGAGCTTGAACAGGAGCGAGAAGCGGGTACCCGGCGGTTCCTCGGGTGGCTCTGCGGCGGCCATCAGCGCGCGCCTGGTGCCGGCCGCCACGGCTACCGACACCGGCGGCTCCATTCGCCAACCGGCAGCGTTGTGTGGCGTCACCGGTTTGAAACCCACCTACGGCCGAGTGTCGCGCTACGGCATGGTCGCTTTCGCCTCTAGCCTCGATCAGGGCGGCACTATGGCGCGCACCGCCGAAGACAACGCACTGATGCTGAATATAATGGCCGGGTTTGATTCAAAAGACTCTACCTCTGCTGATCGCACAGTGCCGGATTATACCGCCACTCTGAACCAGCCGTTAAAAGGCTTGCGCGTGGGCCTGCCGAAGGAGTATTTCTCCGACCAACTCAATCCTGCCATGGAACAGCGGGTGCGCAACGCGGTGAAGGAATACGAGAAGCTGGGCGCCACGGTGAAAGAAGTGTCCCTGCCCCACGCCCAACTGGCCATTGCCGCCTATTACGTCATCGCTCCGGCCGAAGCTTCCGCCAACCTGTCGCGCTTTGACGGCGTGCGTTACGGCTATCGCTGCGACAACCCACAGGATCTGAACGATCTGTACACCCGCACCCGTGCCGAAGGCTTTGGTAACGAAGTAAAGCGCCGTATATTGGTCGGCACCTACGCCCTGTCCGCCGGCTATTTTGACGCCTATTATTTGAAAGCGCAGAAAGTACGCCGTCTTATTCAGCAGGATTTCATCAACGCGTTCAAAGAAGTGAACGTGCTGATGAGCCCGGTGTCACCGTCGCCCGCTTTTGTGCAAGGTGAAAAAACCAGCGATCCGGTGACCATGTACCTGGAAGACATATTTACCATTGCGGTAAACCTCGCGGGCGTTCCGGCTATGTCGGTGCCGGCCGGTTTTGTCGACGGTTTGCCGGTGGGCCTGCAAATAATCGGCAATTATTTTGAAGAAGCCCGCCTGTTGAACGCAGCCCATCGGTTTCAGCAGGTGACCGACTGGCACCAGAAATTTCCCCAGTAAGCCCGAATCAGGAGCACCGTTATGCAGTGGGATATTGTGATCGGGCTGGAAATACACGCTCAGCTTGCCACCAAAACCAAGATTTTTTCAGGCTCCAGCACCGCCTTCGGCGCCGAACCCAACACCCAGGCCGGCGCGGTCGACCTGGCCATGCCCGGCACCTTACCAGTGCCCAACGAACAGGCCTTCCGCTACGCGGTGATGTTTGGCCTGGCGGTAAACGCCGAAATTGGACGGCGCTCGGTGTTCGACCGCAAAAACTACTTTTACCCGGATTCGCCAAAGGGCTATCAGACCACGCAGCTGGACCATCCTATCGTGGGCGCAGGTTCTGTGGACGTTGATTTAACCGGCGGCCGCAGCAAACGCGTTCGCATTCACCACGCGCACCTGGAAGAAGATGCCGGCAAATCCCTGCACGAATCTCTGTTTGATGAACGTGGCCAAGGCATGACCGGTATCGACTTAAACCGCGCCGGCACACCGCTGATCGAAATTGTGACCGAGCCGGATATGAACAGCGCCGAAGAAGCCGTCGCTTTCGCCAAAAAGCTGCACAGCCTGGTGTCATCTTTGGGCATCTGCGACGGCGATATGAGCCAGGGCTCGCTGCGCTTTGACGTGAACATTTCACTCAAGCCCAAAGGTTCTGACACCCTGGGCACCCGCACCGAAACCAAAAACCTGAACTCTTTCCGCTTTATGGAGCAAGCGATTGCCCACGAAGTGGAGCGGCAAATGGACATTCTGGAAGACGGTGGCCGCATTCTTCAGGAAACCCGCCTGTACAACGGCGATCGCGACGAATCACGCTCTATGCGCAGCAAAGAAGAAGCCAACGATTACCGCTACTTCCCCTGTCCTGATCTGCTGCCGGTAGTGATCGATGATGGCTTTATCGAAAGTGCGCGCGTTCTGTTGCCAGAATTGCCCGACGCCCGCAAAGCACGCTTCAAAGAGCACTATAACCTGAACGATTACGACGCCAGCCTGTTGAGCGATGACGCTCGCCTGTCAGCGTTTTTTGAAGACACCGTCGCTCACTGCAAAGACCCCAAACTGGCAGCAAACTGGGTGCTGGGCGAGTTTTCGGCGCGCCTGAACGCAGACAACGACACCGTAGCGCGGGCGCCCATCAGCGGCGTCCAACTGGGCCAGCTTGTCACGCGCATCGCAGACAACACGGTGTCGTCCTCAGGCGCAAAGAAGGTGTTCGAGGCACTGTGGAATGGCGATGGCGGCTCTGAAAGTAATGCGGCTGACGTCATTATAGACGCTCAAGGCCTGAAGCAGGTTTCCGACGCCGGCGCTCTGGAAGCCATTGTGGATGAAGCACTGGCACGCATGCCCGAGCAGGTTGCCCAATACCAGGAAGCCGACGAGAAAAAGCGAAAAAAACTGATGGGCGGTTTTATGGGGCCGCTAATGAAAGCGTCAAAAGGCCAGGGTAACCCACGTTTGTTCACCGAACTTCTGCAAAAAAAACTCAACGCCTAAAAAGAAAACTCAACGCCTGGTTGACGCCTCAGGCGAGTCTATTACTCAGAGCGCCTGAGGAACAACTGCTCAAACCGGCGGATATTCTGCCGCACATAATCAAGAAACGCCCGCATGATCGGGGTTGGGTGACGCGCCTGGGGATACACCACACACCAGCTGCGCCTGAGCGGGAACCCGGCGATGGTCACAATGCTCAGACTGCCCAAGGCCAGCTCGGACAGTACTCCCAGCTTGGGCAAAACCGCCACTCCCAGGCCTGCCAGCACCGCGTGCTTTACCGCATCGTTAGAGCCAAGTTCCATACTTGGAATCGCCCGCAGGCGCTGATTCTGGCAGTGCATTTCCAGCGCCAGGCGGCTGCCAGAGCCACTCTCACGCACCAATAAACCACTGTCCAGAAATGCCTGGGTACTCACGTTCATCTGATCAAGCAGCGGATGGCCCCGCGGCACCACCGGCACCAGTTCGTTGTCCAGAAATGGCAAAGACGTCAGTGGTCGCTCCGCCGGCACCATGCCCATGATCACCAGATCATCGACGTTGTCATTCAGCCTCTGCAGCGCCGTTGCGCGGTTCACCACCGACACCGACACGGTGACTTGCGGGTTCAGCTGCAAAAACGCCCCCAGCATATAAGGCACCACATATTGCGCCGTATTCACCGCCACCAGGCGCAAATCTCCGGCTACCTGCCCTTCCAACGCCGCTAAATTGTTCTGCACCTGCTCCAAGGCGGCAAACACCAAACGCACGCATTTCGCCATTTCTTCACCGCCGGCGGTGCAGTACAGCTTGCGCCCAACGTACTCAAACATCGGCAACCCCAGTGCCTGTTCCAGATGCCGAACCTGGCTGCTGATAGCCGGCTGAGTCAACCCTAGCAGCTCCCCTGCCTTGCTGTAGCTGTTTAAATCGTAAACCGCTTTAAACACCTGAAGCTGGCGGAAGGTCAGACGACTGGCGAGGTTTTGAATGCTTAACGGCATGGTCTTAGACCTTTAGGAATTTATTCATAAGGGATTACTTATACTCAAACAAAATAATATCAATTTCTACAAAAGAGTCGAGAGCGCTACTCTTTTTTAATTCGTCATTCGATTTTCATTACCTTCATTAAGGACGCAGAGATGAGGAGTCTCCCATGTTGAAGAAAGTGCTCATCGCCAACCGCGGCGAAATTGCCGTCCGCATTGTCCGGGCCTGTGCGGAAATGGGGATACGCTCCGTCGCCATCTACACCGAGCCAGACCGCTACGGCCTGCACGTAAAGCGCGCCGACGAAGCCTATTCATTGGGCGAAGACCCACTGGTGGGCTATCTGGACCCGGCCCGCATCGTTAACCTTGCGGTAGAAACCGGCTGCGACGCGATTCATCCCGGTTACGGCTTTTTATCAGAAAACGCCCACTTTGCGCGCTTGTGCGAACAAAAAGGCGTGGCGTTTATCGGCCCGAAATCCGACGTTGTTCACAAAATGGGCGATAAAACCCAGGCCCGCGACAGCATGCGCGCCGCCGGTATACCCATCACCCCCGGCTCTGACGGCAATCTTGCAGATCTGGATGAAGCCTTAAAACTGGCCAGCGAGATTGGCTACCCGGTCATGTTAAAAGCCACCTCGGGCGGCGGCGGCCGGGGTATTCGTCGCTGCGACACCCCTCAGGAACTGAGGGCCCAGTACCCACGCGTCATTTCTGAGGCCACCAAGGCCTTTGGCTCGGCCGACGTGTTTATGGAAAAGTGCATTGTGAATCCGCGCCACATTGAAGTGCAGATACTGGCGGACAGCCACGGCAACGTTATTCACCTGTTCGAACGCGATTGCTCGATACAGCGGCGCAACCAAAAGCTGATTGAAATTGCACCCAGCCCGCAGCTTACACCAGAGCAACGACAGTACATTGGTGCCCTGGCGGTAAGGGCGGCCGAAGCCGTAGGCTACGAAAAC
>Ga0306864_1000133_pt1 | contig 35173 bp, 32 predicted proteins | sample AntRauTorckE5430_FD_190448 | JGI IMG/M metagenome (GOLD analysis project Ga0306864, IMG submission 190448) | Saline lake microbial communities from Rauer Islands, Antarctica - Metagenome Torckler E5 #430 (v2) (version 2) | ecosystem: Environmental > Aquatic > Non-marine Saline and Alkaline >...
ATATTTTGATGCACAAGTCGCAAAAAGGATTAAATATATCTCCACGATAACGCCATCTGATCGTTTCATTCCACTCACCTGATGTATGCAAAATGAAAGACTCCTGTAGTCTAGTCCACGTTTCCTGAGTATGCAGCACAATGCCTCTACTGAATTTGATACAGTAGTATTAATGCGGAAGGTACGTTAAAAGAAGGGTGCGTCCACTACGACAGTACCAGTAGTATGGTATGGTACTTAGATCTACACAGTAAACAGGTTTTCGTCATCCCCCGGCGCCCGTCGGTGCCAACTGAAAACAGAAAAAAAACAAAAAAGGGAAAGAAAGAGAAAAACTGAAAACGGACGGACGGCTGATTGATCCATCGAAATTACAAAAAATAGAAAACGTCAGCATAATGGCCTCTTTGAGAAAGCTGCTGTTCATTGAACTTCTTCTTCGCCTTCAGCCGTCGCCTTCCGTCATCCATCGACCATCGACTATCAGCCATCATAAACTGCATTGTCATTGACACCCTCTTTCATTTGTATGCAGCCAATTCTTCAGTGTACGGACCAAAACAAAGACTGCGTGCATCCCTATATATTAACAAATTGAATCACACACCGCGCGACCTGTTTCAGACCCAACTACACGATACAATACAATATACATATATATATATATTTCCATTACCCAAAATGTGCGAGACCGACAAACCAACCACCAAGAAACCCAAAACAGGTATCGCCTCCACACTCGCCAGACCCAATATCCTAGCTCTCCACCCCTACCGGTGTGCGCGCGATGATTATTCCACTGGTATCCTCCTGGACGCAAATGAAAATGCGATCGGACCCACATCCCTGCCGACCAACTCGCTCCCTTCCGATAATTCACTTCTCCTAGAACGGTACCCCTGCCCCTATCAACTTCCTCTCAAAGAACTGTTAGCCAACTATCGTGGGGGAGGCATAGACGCCAGCAATATTTTCGTTGGCGTTGGAAGCGATGAGGCGATCGATCTCCTGATGAGGATTTTCTGCAGGCCTGGTGAAGATATGATCATGACCACTCCTCCCACCTATGGAATGTACAAGGTTTCAGCGAATGTGAATGATGTTGGGATTGCAGAAATTCCCTTGACGAAAGATTTTGATCTGAGAATTCCAGAGGTAAGTTCATGATTAGTATTAATTACCATGTTCAATGGGATGAATCTATTTGCCTTGGGCAGTGGCAATGTCAAGAACTCGAATGGCATCTCACGCATTTCTTTCATACCAACGGTGCATCATATTATGTTATACGAAACGAAACGAAACAAATTGATACCATCATCATCACGATTCACAACAAACAAAGATGCTAGAAGCAGTCACTGACAAGGTTAAACTTATGTTCGTCTGCAGCCCCGGTAACCCCACATGCAAGGCTATCCCCCTGTCAGACGTAATACAACTCGCCAACAGCTCCTACAAAGGAATCATCGTCGTTGACGAAGCATACGTAGATTTTAGCAAAGAAGGATCAGCTGTCCAACTCATACAAGATTATCCCAACATTGTCGTTCTCCAGACACTCTCCAAAGCATTCGGACTCGCGGGAATTAGATGCGGTTTTGCATTAGGTTATCATGATGTGATTCAACTCATGAATAATGTGAAGGCGCCTTATAATGTCAATAAGTTGACGAGCGAGGTGGCAGTGAATGCCATGAAGAATGTTGATGTTCTAGAAAATAATATCAAGATTTTATTGGAGCAGAGGGAAGTTGTGAGGGAACAGTTGGAGAAAATTGATTTTGTGGTCAAGGTTTATCCCAGCGATAGCAACTTTTTACTTGTCAGATTAAAGCAACTTACGAAGGAGATTTATAAACAGATGGCGGATAGTGGAGTTGTGGTCCGTTATCGTGGTTCTGAGGTTCATTGTGAAGATTGTTTGAGGATCACGATAGGCACCGAGGAAGAGAATAAGGCTTGTCTGGAAATGCTTGAGAAGACTTACAATGAGCTTGCGGCTGCTGCAAAGTGAATATTTGAAGGAAAGGAATGGATGTGTAAGTTACATCACAGATCACAGCACCACGTAAAGTATATTTTACCGATGAGTTAGTTCATCATGATGTGCAGTTGTGGCAACTTAAAGATTGCTAGTAGTAAAGATGAAGGAATTTTATGCATCGTTTGTGACATTGTATCGTAGTGGAATGGAATATGGTCATGGTAAACCATGGAGATGAGGGTCCTCTAATACCTACTACTACTACTGTTGTTGTTGTTATGATAGCTGGCCTGCTGGCTCACTCTCTATGAAATATGGTATGGTATGTACCCCGTAAGTACACTATGTACGGCTTTGAAAATGTTTAGCTGATAACCTGTAATTTCGCGTAAACTAGCATTAATTGTACCCCTATGAAGCCCTACGAATGAGCAGCGAGTTGCCCCCTCTGCTGTATCTCCCCCCCATTTCTCTGCCAACACACGTCGAACACCGAAGGTTGATTTTCTTCGAGAGATTGAATGATTGAATGATGTGCATAAAGCTTTACTATCAAGTGAGCCTTTGCTAGATACAATATACAATACACAATACTTCCGTAAGCTAGTAATTAATTAATCAATCACTGATCGATCAGCAACCAGTAAACGAAATAGCAACTGCTTGAAGAGCAACACAATAGAGATCAGCGGTCAGAACTGCTCAATTCATAGGCGTGAAACTCTAGGTAGAGTTACATAGGATCCAGAGCAAAGCAAGACGATGAATCCTCCACCAGGCATGGGACCTCCACCTGGAATGGGACCGCCACCAGGCATGGGACCGCCATCAGGCATGTCTGCACCGCCTGGTATGGCTCCTCCGGGAATGACGGTTCCGCCTGGCATGAACGCTGTGCCGGGCAACGCCTCATACCCATCCAAAGTCCCATCCGAACCATCCCTCGATGAAAAATCTAGACGATGGGCCAAACTCCAATCCAAGCGCTATTCCCACCGTAAGCGCTTCACCTCCAATTCGTCCGGACTTCAAGTCCAGAAAGATTCGCTGCCACCCGAACATATTCGCAAAATCCTCCAGGACCACGGTGATATGACCGCCAAGCGTTACCAGCAAGACAAAAGAATCTATTTAGGTGCACTCAAGTACGCCCCCCATTCCGTTTTCAAACTGTTGGAAAATATGCCTATGCCTTGGGAAACGGATAGAACCGTTCCTGTATTGTATCACATTACCGGTGCCATCTCGTTTGTCAACCAGGTACCTAAAGTGATTGAACCGGTTTATATTGCTCAGTGGGGAGCGGCATGGACCATGATGAGGAGGGAAAAGAGGGATCGCAAACATTTTAAAAGGATGAGGTTTCCCCCTTTTGATGATGAGGAGCCTCCGCTTGATTTTGCTGATCATTTGTTAGATGTCGATGTAGGAAATTTGGAAGGTGTGAGGATGGATTTGGATCAGGAGGATGATCGCTATGTCAAGGATTGGTTGTATGATTCTGGGAGTCATATGCCATTGAGTGAGAAAGAACATGTAGAAGATACAGTGTGTGAAGATCTGGTATGGATCAATGGGCCATCGTATAAGAAGTGGAGATTGGGTACACCAATCATGGAGAACTTGTATAGGCTTGCTGCACCGCTTGTTTCTTCTCAAAAGGATAAGAATTATTGGCATTTGTTCAATATTGATCATTTTCTTACTGCAAAGGCTTTGAATGTTGCTATTCCTGGTGGACCAAAGTTTGAGCCGTTGTATAGAGATGTTATGGATAAGGAGGAAGAGGATTGGAATGAGTTCAATGATGTCCACAAGATTATTGTGAGGTTGCCCATTCGTACAGAGTACAGGATTGCTTTTCCTCACGTGTACAACTCTAGGCCTAGGAAAGTTCGTATTGGTGGATGTGGATATTATCATGCCATGTCGGCCTATGTTGGTGATGAAGAGGAAGATATTGAAGGATTGGATATTGACTGCTTTGGGAGGTACAGTGACGCCCTCAATCCAATCTTGAGGGTCGATCCAACAGCATATGATGGAGCTGTTGGTGGTGAATTGGATGAATTTGATGAAGAAGCAAACTTACCTCTTGTCGGTGATTTTGGTGACTTTGAAGATGATGCGGACTTTAATTTCGATCCTGAAGATAATGTTTGGACCCAGCACTTTGAAGGTGAAGAGAATGAATACTTTGATGTAGACGAAAACAATACTTGGACTGAAGATGATGAGATTGTTGCGTCGTCTGTTCTGTGTCCAATTCTTGCGCACGCGCCCTTGTCTACACCCAACACGTCGGCCGGTATCGCACTGTATCATGCACCGAGCCCGTTTAACCTTCGGTCTGGCCGAACAAGACGTGTCATTGATGTTCCGTTGGTTGGACATTGGCATCAAGAGCGAGTATCACGTGACATGAAGTATCCGACAAAGGTCCGTGTGTCGTATCAAAAGCTTTTGAAGGCATGGGTTCTCAATCAGCTCCATTCCCGTCCTGCGGCAAGCAAGAACAAAAAGTATCTTTTCAAGTCACTTAAAGCAACCAAGTTTTTCCAATGTACCGAACTAGATTGGGTTGAAGTTGGACTTCAAGTTTGTCGACAAGGTCACAATATGCTCTCACTCTTGATTAACCGAAAGCAGTTGAATTATCTCCATCTTGATTATAACTTCAATCTCAAACCCACAAAGACTTTGACAACCAAGGAACGTAAGAAGAGTAGGTTTGGTAATGCCTTCCATCTAACACGTGAGATTTTGCGATTGACCAAACTTGTGGTTGATTCGCATGTTCAGTATCGCCTTGGAAATATTGATGCCTACCAACTTGCTGATGGCCTTCAATATGCGTTCAACCACGTTGGGCAACTAACGGGAATGTATCGTTATAAGTATCGCCTTATGCGGCAGATTCGTACTTGTAAGGATTTGAAGCATTTGATTTATTATCGATTCAACACTGGGCCTGTTGGAAAAGGTCCCGGTGTGGGTCTTTGGGCTCCCAGTTGGAGAGTTTGGCTTTTTTTCTTGCGTGGGATTGTTCCACTCCTGGAACGCTGGCTAGGCAATCTTCTTGCCCGTCAATTTGAAGGACGTCACTCAAAAGCTGATGCCAAGAATGTCACCAAGCAGAGAGTAGAAAGTCACTTCGATTTGGAATTGCGAGCAAGTGTTATGCACGACATTTTAGACATGATGCCCGAAGGTATCAAGCAAAACAAGTCGAGAGTTATTTTGAGTCATCTCTCTGAGGCATTCAGGTGCTGGAAGGCAAATATTCCATGGAAGGTACCAGGTATGCCAGCTCCTATTGAAAATATGATTCTTCGATATGTGAAGGCGAAAGCAGATTGGTGGACTAACATTGCTCACTATAATCGCGAGAGGATCAAGCGTGGAGGCACTGTTGATAAGACCGTTGTCAAGGTAAGTCAGATGTATTGTCAAAGAAAATGACTTGTTCAATTGTATGCTAACAATTCTCTTTTGTTCAGAAAAATATGGGAAGGCTCACAAGACTTTGGCTCAAGGCCGAACAGGAGCGTCAGCACAATTATTTGAAGGACGGTCCATACGTATCAGCTGAAGAAGCGGTTGCTATTTACACTACCACTGTCCACTGGTTGGAGAGTAGGAAGTTTACTCCGATTCCCTTCCCTCCGCTATCTTATAAGCATGATACCAAACTTCTCATTCTTGCCTTGGAACGCTTAAAGGAAGGTTATGGGTTACAGGTTCGTTTAAATAGCCATGCAAGAGAGGAGCTTGGTCTCATTGAGCAAGCTTATGATAATCCACACGAGACGCTTAGCCGCATCAAGAGGCATCTGCTCACACAGCGTACATTCAAGGAAGTTAGCATTGAGTTTATGGATATGTATTCCCATCTTTCTCCTGTGTACAACATTGAACCTCTTGAGAAAATCACCGATGCATACTTGGATCAATATCTATGGTATGAGGCAGACAAACGACACTTGTTCCCGAATTGGATTAAACCTGCTGACTCCGAGCCCCCACCCTTATTGGTATATAAGTGGTGTCAAGGCATCAACAACCTTGAGAATGTGTGGGATACTGATGAAGGGGAGAGTGTTGTTTTGATGCAGACTCAGTTTGAGAAATTGTATGAGAAGATTGATTTGACCTTGATGAATCGTTTATTGAGGCTTATTGTTGATCACAACATTGCTGACTACATGACTGCGAAGAATAATGTTTCAATCAGTTACAAGGATATGATGCACACTAACTCATATGGTTTAATTCGAGGACTACAGTTTGCCTCTTTCGTTGTTCAGTACTACGGCCTTGTCCTTGATCTTCTGACTCTTGGGTTGAATAGAGCAAGTGAGCTAGCAGGACCACCACAAAGACCTAATGAATATCTCAATTTTGCCGACATCGAGACAGAGACTAGCCACCCTATCCGCCTTTACACAAGATATTTAGATAAGGTGTACATGTTGTTCCGATTTGATTCTGATGATAGCAAGGATCTTATTCAGAGATACCTTATAGAGCATCCGGATCCTAACAACGAGAATGCTGTTGGCTACAAGAACAAGGATTGTTGGCCTCGTGACTGTCGGATGAGACTTTTGAAAAGAGATGTCAATCTTGGACGCGGTATCTTCTGGGACATCAAGAATCGGTTGCCCCGAAGTGTCACTACTTTAGACTGGGATAATTCGTTTGTGAGTGTGTACAGTGGTGACAATCCGAATTTACTCTTTGATATGTTGGGATTCGAAGTTCGTATCCGTCCGCTTTGTGCTAGCCAAACCGTTGGTATAGGAGGCGCTGCCCCAATAACAACTTACAAGGATGGTGTCTGGAATCTTCAAAATGAGACGACCAAAGAAATGACTGCACAAGCTCATTTGAGAGTCGAGAAGGACGCAGTTCAAGCTTTCGACAATCGTATCCGCCAGATATTGATGAGTAGTGGTGCAACTACATTCACCAAAATTGCAAATAAATGGAACACTGCCTTGATTGGTTTGATGACATATTACAGGGAGGCTGTATTGAACACTCAGGAGCTCTTGGACCTTTTGGTAAAGAACGAGAATAAGATTCAAACTCGTATCAAGATTGGTCTCAATAGTAAGATGCCCAGTCGCTTCCCTCCTGTTGTGTTCTATTGCCCAAAAGAGCTTGGTGGATTAGGAATGCTTTCAATGGGTCATGTTCTCATACCTCAAAGTGACCTTAGATACAGCAAACAAACAGAAATGGGTGTAACACACTTTCGTGCAGGTCTAAGTCATGACGCGGACCAACTAATTCCAAACTTGTTTCGATACTTGCAACCATGGGAGAGTGAGTTTGTGGACTCGCAGAGAGTTTGGGCTGAATATGCATTAAAGCGTCAGGAAGCTAATGCCCAGAATCGTCGTCTGACGCTCGAGGATCTTGAGGACTCGTGGGATAGAGGAATTCCTAGGATCAACACTTTGTTCAGTAAGGATAGGCACACTCTCGCATATGATAGGGGGTGGAGACTGAGGACAGAGTTTAAACAGTATCAAGTTCCTCGTGTAAATCCTTTTTGGTGGACACACCAGCGTCATGATGGAAAACTTTGGAATCTCAATGCGTACAGGACAGATATGATTCAAGCATTGGGAGGAGTTGAAGGCATTTTGGAACACACGTTGTTCAAAGGAACATATTTCCCAACATGGGAAGGTCTATTTTGGGAGAAAGCGTCTGGTTTTGAGGAAAGCATGAAATTGTGAGTGAGATTATGTGTTAGCTACGAGTATTTTATCTGTCTCTTTACCGGTGTACTTTGGACGATCTACTAACACAATTTGCACACTATTTTTTTAGTAAAAAATTGACAAATGCACAGCGCACTGGTCTGACTCAAATTCCTAACCGCCGATTCACACTTTGGTGGTCTCCAACCATTAATCGTGCTAACGTCTATGTCGGTTTCCAGGTACAGCTTGACCTCACTGGTATCTTCATGCATGGAAAAATTCCGACACTCAAAATCTCCCTGATTCAAATTTTCCGAGCGCATTTGTGGCAGAAAGTCCACGAGAGTATAACTATGGATATAGTCCAAGTCTTCGATCAAGAGTTGGATGCCTTAGAGATTGAAAGCGTACAAAAGGAAACTATTCACCCGCGTAAATCGTATAAGATGAACAGCAGCTGTGCAGACCTTGTTCTTTTTGCTGCATACAAGTGGCCGGTATCGAAGCCAAGCCTTCTCCATGATACAAAAGATGACTACGAGGGTAACACTACGAACAAGTACTGGCTTGATATTCAACTTCGATGGGGTGATTTTGACTCGCACGATATTGAGCGTTATTCCAGAGCAAAATTTTTGGACTATACGACAGACAACATGAGTATCTATCCTTCTCCCACTGGATGTATCCTTGCAATTGACCTTGCATATTCTCTGTACAGCGGATACGGTAATTATATTCCTGGAGGAAAACCCCTTCTGCAACAAGCAATGGCCAAAATTATAAAGGCTAATCCCGCACTGTATGTGCTTCGTGAGCGCATTCGCAAGGGTCTCCAATTATATTCGAGTGAACCTACTGAGCCGTACTTGAGTTCTCAGAATTATGGTGAACTGTTCAGTAACCAAGTCATTTGGTTTGTTGACGATACAAATGTTTACCGTGTCACCATTCATAAGACCTTTGAAGGTAACCTGACCACAAAGCCCATTAATGGAGCTATTTTCATCTTTAATCCTCGAACCGGTCAGTTGTTCCTCAAAATCATACACACAAGTGTGTGGGCGGGACAAAAACGTTTATCTCAACTTGCAAAGTGGAAAACTGCTGAAGAGGTTGCAGCACTTATTCGGTCCCTCCCCATTGAGGAACAGCCGAAACAGATTATTGTCACGAGAAAAGGTATGCTTGATCCTTTGGAAGTACACTGGTAAGTTATATGAATGCAATGGCATCCAAGATTGCATTTTGTATCCGATCTCATTTTTGCCCTTTTCTATAGTCTTGATTTCCCCAATATTGTCTTGAAGGGGTCAGAATTACAGTTGCCGTTCCAAGCTGCACTCAAGGTTGAAAAGTTCGGAGATTTAATCCTGCGGGCGACAGAACCGCAAATGGTTTTATTCAACATATATGATGATTGGCTTAAAACTATCTCCTCTTACACTGCATTTTCAAGACTCATCTTGATCCTACGCGGTCTCCATGTTGACATAGACAAGGTAAAAATGATTCTTCGACCGGATAAGAGTGTCGTAACTGAACCTCATCATGTTTGGCCTTCACTTACTGACGAGCAATGGATCAAGATTGAAGTTGTATTGAAGGATTTGATCTTGGCAGACTATGGAAAGAAGAATAATGTGAATGTGTCATCGTTGACTCAAAGTGAAATACGTGATATTATTCTTGGTATGGAAATCGCTCCTCCGTCTTTGCAGCGCGAGCAGGTCGCTGAGATTGAGGCCCAGGCGAGGGAGCAATCACAAATGACTGCAACGACCACAAAGACGACTAACAAGCACGGCGACCAGATAGTTGTCACTACTACAACTCAATACGAGTCTGCCACCTTCAAGAGCAAAACTGATTGGAGAGTGAGAGCCATTAGTGCGACAAATCTTCATTTGCGCACCAAACACATTTACGTATCATCTGAAGATATTTCTGAAGATGGACTAACGTATGTTCTGCCAAAGAATATTTTGAGCAAATTCATCACCATTGCTGATCTGAGGACTCAGGTTGCTGGATATTTATACGGAATTACGCCTGAGGACAATGATCAAGTGCGCGAAGTCCGCTGTATCGTGATGGTGCCTCAAGTAGGTAACCATCAAAGTGTTACTCTCCCAAAAAACCTTCCCGAGCACGAGATGCTACAGGGCATGGAACCTCTTGGATGGATTCACACCCAACCGAACGAAATTATTCAAAATAGTAAACAAGTCCTGCCAGCTCCTGATGTGCTCATGCATACCGGCATCGTGGAGAACTCAAAAGTTTGGAATGGTCAAAACGAGATCATCATAACTTCTTCTTTTACTCAGGGGTCGTGTTCACTTACGGCTTACAAGTTAACTGATGCTGGACTTGATTGGGGGAGAAAAAATATGAGTGTTGCTGGGGGGGTTGCAAATGCGCAAGGTTACACATCCAACTGTTATGAGAAGGTCCAGATGCTTTTGAGTGATAGATTTCAAGGATTTTTCATGGTGCCACAGGGTGGTTTGGGTTGGAACTACAACTTCCAGGGAGTCAAGCACAATGCATCCATGGAATACACATTGAAGGTGGATTCTCCTGAAAGATTTTACGCCGAATACCATCGGCCTCAGCACTTTTTGTCCTTTGTGCAAATGGAAGAAGGTGAAGACGCCGAGGACGCTGATTTGGAAGACTTTCTTGGTTAAATAAACGTGAGAATTGAACACGCTAATGCCTAAAAAATAATCTTTTATTAATTTAATTTTGCTCGTCAGGAGGAACATTCAGAATGAGAAGTATCGAACATGCCTTTTGCCCCTGTATCGATTATGCCTTTTGCCACTGACAATATAAACCCGATCACTCTGTCTAGAAAGTATTTTTCATCGAAGATATTATGAATACAGTCGTGAAAGGAGAGAATATTTTGCTTCGTAATTATATTTTATCCTACCCCTGAATTCATGCAATGCAAAACGCCGCAAGCATTGCCAAGAAAGGAACAAAAGCATGCTTTGAGTAAGAGGAAGCCGAGGAATCCCCACCTTCACTTGGAGCCTGACTCACAAGCGTTGATGGAACATTGCTTGGAGCTTGGGTTGGTTGATTCCTCATCTCATCATATTCTCTTGTGATAGGGCACAATGATTCCATAAACATTTGTCCTTGGTTGCTTCTTGCGCTCACATGGTCACAAATCTCTCCAATCTTTCCAAAACTCTTTGAAAGGATAAAGATAAAACCATCGTCAGAGCAAACTTTCTCAAAGCATTTAGCATGAAGTAACTTTTGCACAAAACTGTCTAGGCGGACCATTTCTGCAGGAGCAATGGGCATCGCCCCTTCTGCATTACAGCGATTGACTGCTTTCTGGGAAATATCTAGAAGCGCTGTCTCGTGGGGTCTCTGGATGGGACACAATTCTTGCAAAACCCCAGGTGATTTCGTTGAGCTCTTGGGAGATTTTGTTGAATAGTAGCCACTTGGTGACTTAGTGGAGTAGTAACCACTTGGCATCTTGGAGGAGTAATTTTTTGGTTGCTTTGTGGAATAAGAAGTACTTTTGGTCGAGTAACCTTGGTCGTAACCAGGTGATTTTGTGGAGGTCGAAAGGTGTCTCCTTGTTTTCCTTGTCTTCTTCGTCTTTTTTACTCTCACTTGACGAACATCGTTTTTAGGCTGATAGTCAGCTTCGTCATCAGCATTCAAATAGTGTGTTAGAGTTTCTTCCATAAAAGCCGTCTCAACACATGACAAAGGGTCAACCTGGATGTTCGCACAATGAAAAACATACTCAAGAGCTGTCTGTTCCAAGTTCACAGCTGTTATAACGTCCTCAACATCTTGTATCATGTCCCCAACAGTCTCCTCTACTTCCTTGCATAAGGTTGCTAAACAAGAGCCATCGTTAAACAAGGAACTGATTGCCTCAAGAATTCCATCATAATCCGAAACAGTTTGATTGTTTTCAAGACACGTTGCTCGTCCACCATTGACAATTGCCAGAATGGATTCTCCGTTCATTGGAGCTAGGCTACAAATTTCGGCACTGTTCAATACTCCATTTTGTTCAAAGTCATCCATCATGCGCCTTTTGAACGGTTCAGTTGATTCACTCGTTGGTTCTCCAAAGCTACTGAGGGCTCCCATTAGGAAGAGATCCATTGAAGACGATACAACACAAGAATCAAGGGACAAAGCAACACCTGTGCATTCCGATACCTCCTCTACTGCCATTACCTTCAACGCCGAAATCCCACCTTGAACAGACGCAATGCACTGGGAAGGCAAGCATGTCCCAAAGTACATTTCAATAGCATTGGTTACATCTGAAATTTCAGTGGCAAGCTTTCCGTCATCATGACAATACTCAGCAGCACTTTCCACAATATCCATAAAAATGGTGGGGTCAATCATTGACAATACTGCACCGCAAACTTCATTGGCAATCAAGGAATCATAGTAAGAAAGGAATCGACCGTTTCCTTTCTCTGCTTCATAACCATAGTCCATTGACGCAATTATGGATTGAAAGATCCACTCAATAGAGGTAGATATGATACAAGAGTCGTTTGGAATAGGCCCCTCCCCGTCAACGTAGCACTGGTTTAAAGTATCGGTGACAAATCCTTGGACTGCTGATTTTCCTTCGTCGATCTTCTCAATCACAGTCTCAAGAGAGTCCTTGCAAAAAGTCTCTACACATGAATTTTCCGCAAACAAAGACTTGATTGCATCCTTGACCTGAAGAGTATCTTCCTCAGATGTCTCGTTTCCACTTTCGACACAAATAGAGACTGCTTGATTCGTAATCTCCATGACAGCACCATCGTCAATATCGGGAAGATTACAGATCTCGCCCATTAGCAAATTATTTTCCTCAAGGAAACGGTTACCATCCCCAATCTCGACCATACTCTCAGCAATACCTTCAAAGATGATATTAAGACTGGTTGACGCTACACAGGTATCAAGACTGATTTCCACGTTGTTGCACTGCGACACCATCTGGGAAAAAGAACTCTTCGCTTGTTCGATAATGGTTTTTTCCACGGTTCCAGTGACATCTTCGCAAAAATCGTTCCAGCACCCATCAAAAAGTAACACAGCATCAAAGGGGACAATGTCCTCGAAAGAGCTTTCTTCGTTTCCAAGATTTGCGCATACTCTGTTAGCATCGCCAAATAGTTCGATGCTTCTTTCGATGGAAGGAGGAGAACAAATAGCAGGGTCAAATTCTTCGTCTTCAATTGTGAGAGAAAGAAATGTCGAAATAAGGCATGATGAGGACTCTAAGGAAACATGTTGCTCTCCAACACAAGAAGCGAAACGAGTAACAGAGTCTGATGGTCTAACTCCAGTGTCATCCCCACGAACAAGGCTGCTGGTTGCTGCAAAAAGGGCAAAGGCGCTTAGATTCAATCTCATTGTTGCTCTTTTTACAAAATTTATTTTGGAAAGATGTATAATTTTTAAGGAAAAGCCTTTTCACACGAATGCTTCGTTTGCCCAGTCATGGAGGTTTCGTGAAGTAAAATAAATCATGCTCTGACCTTCTTACCGAAAGCGATTGTATTTGACTGATTCATTTTCTCTATTCGTCCTGAAGAATTAGAAGAAGAGGATTGCTTAACATAGTGTACTCTTCTTGTCTTTATAAACTTTTAGCTAAAATAATGAGCACATCATTCAGCAAGAGAATTCCTAAAACTAATGAACGTCTCAGCATGCCACTACTATGTTCTACTATGTTTGAACGTGAAGTAATTCATCCGTTATAAAACTTGTGGAAGATTTTAGACAACTGAAAGTTAGGACATAAAATATGATAGCATAAAAACGTTAACATACCGTTTTCTGTTATACCGTTAGAAAAACCTAGAAAATACATAATTATTAATTATGAAAATGCTGTTCGCCGAAGGCCAAAGATATCTACTTAACTGCTACGACCTGTTCTTTCTCCATTTGTCAATCACACAGCTGATATCACTACGTAAATTGGGGTAACTATTCGTCCGTGTACCATTTCCTTCTCTGTGTCCCTGTAGGTGTATCCAATCATGTGGGGTAACTTTGGGGACCTGACAAAGAAGCTTGCAGAAAAGGCTGCTGCAGCAGCTGAAAATCTTGAGGGACAGCTCAATGAGTCTGTCGGAGCTTCAGATGCAATTGCAGATTTGAAAAAATCTTATTCCGGCAACAGTAATACTCTCTCACCAACCAATGAACGCGATTGTTACGAAGATGAGGACCCATTCAACGAGAACGATAATTTTTATGGGGATGGTAGTTTTGATGTCGACATGCATGATGAGGGAAATGCTAACAGCGAGGAACATGTAGAAGAGTCGTCAGCATTGGAAAACAAGAAACAGGATGATGTCACCAACGGGGGTCAGTCAACGTCGAATGAAATGATTGAGGAGATAGATACCATTCAGGATCGTCAACCGTTAGAGGAAACATCAACCGAGAATAGTATACAAGAAATACATGGCGACATTCAAGAAGAAGGAATCTACGACGATGAGGATGAAGATGATGATGAAGTACACTTTAATGGCTTTGAAAAACAAAAGGATCATGAAGACACTTTTACTTCTACCGGTGTGCCAATGGAGGAAAATCCGCAATCAAGAACTGAAATTGCACTTGATATTGAGCTACAGACAGAAACCGAAATTACGTTCGATGATGAGCAAGAGAATGACCATATCTCTGATGTAATTCACAAAGAAGAAGCAGAAAACCCTGGACCATCAATTGTGCAAGTCAACGAGGGTTCAATGATACGAAATATTTCGTCATCACCTGAAGAAATGGACACAGTTCGAAATAATTTATCCAAGGCTGCATCAAAACTACACAACCTTCAGAACGTTGATGACGCAGATCATGACACGCAAATCGATACAATTGTAGCTTGCGCGGCAAAGGAAGAAGCCACCCTCGAAAATGGGGAGAAGCCAAATGACATGATGTCAGTTATTAGACAAGCTCCTCTTGAATTCAGTAGCGAGCCTGTTGACCTTTCAGCAGTAAAAGAAGAAGCACACATTAGTATCAGCAGTGAGCGAGGTGACGTTGTGCCAGTTACATCGAACGAGAATAAAAAAGCTCAGATGGAAGCTCACGTAAATGATATGTACGAGTCTGATGGGTCAGAATCAGTCTACGTATCGAAAGAAGAAGCCCAGACTCTAAACAATGGAGAAAATTCTAATAGCATTCTAAACCTGCAACTACAAGAGTTGCAAAATAAACTTGTTCAACGGGAAGACCAATTGGCATCAAGAGCCGCCCAGATCGCGGACATGATGGAACTGCACGAGACGGAAAAATCATCACTCGAATCAAAGATTAGAGAGACAAAGGAAGAAGCAAAACATCGCATATCTAAAGCACGAGAGAAAGTAGATGATGCGAAGGCCAAACTTGCCAATGCAAACGCTAGGGCAGACTCTGTAGGATCATCTTCTGATCAACAAGATGGCGTTATTGCTGCGTTGAGAGAAGAAGGAGAAAAACTTGCAAGAAAGCAAAGTGAAATGGAATACTTAGTCCGGGAGGCTCGCGGTGATATGCGTGATCTGAAAAAGGAGCTGGTAAAGGAAAGGTCAGCAAAGGAAGTAGCTGAAGACAAAATTGCTGAACTAGAAATTGACTTTAAAGATACCAAGACAGAGCTTGCTGCAGCGAAGCAAAAGGGTGGTCTTGCAGATAAGCTTGACTCCGACTTGCTCGCTGCAAAGGAGGAGAAAGAGAGGAATGCATCCGTCATTCTTGGTCTCGAAGCCAAATTAAAAGAATCCAAGTCGCGCTACAAAGAACTGCAAAAAGAAATGGGGCAGGCATTTGAAGATAAGGTGGCAGAATTGGAGCAACAAACGGCCTCTATAAGAAATGAGAAAGACTCAATATTACAAGACTTGGAGACGAAATTGAGAACTAGCGAAAGAGAAGCTAATTTTAGAGAAGATTCTTTGCGGTATGAAGTTGCCGAGCTGAGGAAAAGATGGCAGGAGGCAGTTCGACGTTGCGATGGTAAGCTTAGTTGATTTATTCTTTGTGTTTAAAATATGTGTTTCTTATATATTCAACCTTCTTTCTATAGCGATGAGCATTGATCTTCAGCAAAGCTCAGCCCCTCTATTGAGACAGTTAGAAAGTACAGAAAGGCAGGGCAGAGCACGAGCAGGAGCATGGGCGGACTTGGAAACGAAGCTGCGATCCGAGATTGAAGAACAAGTCATTGACAAGGAGAAATTACAAAAGAACAAGAATGAATTAGAAGTAGATATGAAAAGGGCTACCAGAGCTTTGCAAGAAAAGGAATCCAAATTGGTCATAACGCAGTCGAGCATTGATGACCTGCGCACTAGCTTGGGGGAGGTTTCTGCTAGATATGAGAACACCATTTCTGAGCTGGAGTCTTTAAAGATTGAGCATTCAAATATTCAAAAATACCTAAAAGACATCGAGTCAAATGTTCGAGCGGAATTCTTCAACACCCTTCGAGAAGATGAAGAGCGATTTAACGACCAAGTTGAATCTCTCGAAGTAGAGTTACGTCAAGAACGAGAGAGGCGAACGTCTCTCGAGGAAAAGATCCAAGAAATGATGGAAGCAGAACAAAAATACGATGGGTCTGAAATGTCGTCCGTACAAAAGAGCGCAAAAAGCCCAAAAAGGAACCTTGGCAGCAAAGCAAATCAGGCTGATATTTTACAAGATACGCTCTTTGGTATTGACCCAGATGATGATGATGATGACGATGACGATGTTAATAGCACTGATCTCGATTCAGAAGTAAAAGACGAAAAAATGAACAATGGTACTGGAAGCTTTGCTTTCATTGAGCAACTATCACAATCACTGAAAGCAACAAAATCAGAGAGGGATACTCTCCGCAAACAGCTAGATGAATCTGAGGAAAGGCGGGGAGTTTTAGAAAACGAGGCTATTGCAAGTATTGAAGTTACGCAAGCTTTACCACTATTACGAGCGCAGGCGTCACAGCTCGCAAGAGATGCAAACGAGAAGGACATGGAGATACAAGCATTGCAAGAAGATATAAATGAAGTCCGGGATATATATAAAACTCAACTCAACACCCTCCTCGGTGGAGATGCTTCACATGTTACTTCTACTCAAGATTCAATCCCACCGTCGCAACTGGTAACGTCAGAGGTTAAGACATCAGTGAAAAAATCAGTTATCCCATCAAGCTTTAATGGGATGCGCACCTTTTAATAAAAACGGTATAAAATAATTTGAATTCTACTCACGCTGAAAATTAAAAACGATCTTTCCCCCAAGATGGCTTAAGCAGATTTCATGCGAATACTAAAAGACAAAAGCATGAGACCAGCATCAGCACCACCAGGATAAAAGATAATAGGGAATGTCTTTCTCCAACAACGGGGAGAAAATTTTCTGCGGAGGTCGAACTATCTCTCTAAGTATGACAAAATCAATAGTCTTTTTCTATCACACATCGGGTCTTATTAAAAAATTAAACAAAATAGAATATAATTTAGCCTTTTTTACGCACGCTAGCATTCATTTCACCTGAATGACATACCAAAGCAGCGCGCAAGGACATCACAATAACAATCTTATCGACTAAATAGCTTCAAATTGAGCATAAATTACCTCTATTTGGAACATAAATGATACACAGAAATATAATGTATTTGGAACGATCGGTATCCCATTTCACAAATTGCAGGGTGCGCATCGACAACAACATAAAATATCATTATAATCTCTCAGCGTTCATCATGACTATCGACGATGACTATCACGATGGATTCAGTGATTATGTCCCAACAACCACAGATCCTGGGCCATGGATGTTACTTGGTGTATCCCTTTACTCTATATCTTGCGTTCTCTTTTTGCCCATTTGCGTTTTCGTTGGGAAGAGACGAAGGAAAAAAAGTCAAGCCAAGCTATTTGTAGATGCATTGATCGCAGATATTGACCTAGACAAAGATGACAACAGTTATGAAAGCGAAGAGATGAGGAAGGAGGGGAATGATGATTACGCAACAGCAGTTGATCTGGGTGTAGAAGGACATTTGAAAAATAAAGTAATTGATCTCAGCTATGAGCAAGATATTGAAGATCAAAAAAATCACACCAACCTTGAATTCGTGGCAATTGAGGTAAGAATAAAGTTCTGCTTGGCGGTCAATTCGGTTCTGATCATTACATTAGACTCTAACCCCATTTTGTAGTCAAACTTCTACTCCAACTTGTTTGATTTGCCAAGGATAGGTACCATGTCAGTGATAAGTAGTGCCAATTCAGAAATCTCCGTGCTCAGTTTTCACTCGAGAAGACAAAAGCGTAAGCGGGGGAAAGGTAGAGTTGTGGTATCAGACGCTCAATCAAAATTATCTACTCCACTTCAGAAATACGAAGTAGACAAAATTGTGTCTCAAGTTGAGACAGTTGAGGGCGATATTGAAAGTACAGAAGTAAGCCTTGCATGTGAACCTTATCTCTGTATAGATATTCTATTAGACACTGACTCAACCTATCCTTTCGTCATTAACCAACTGCAATCCTCCAACACAGTCTGATTTGAGTAAAATAATTGACAAGAATGAAAAACATGTGAAAAGAGACCAACGAGGACAGTGTGCTTCCATGATGGCAGTAGTGAAGTGGGACAAAGAAACAAATGGTATAATGGTCCTTGGTGGACCCTTTACAGTTGCGGCATTATCATATGCACTTTTTGACGCTGTAGCCCTTGCTCTTATCTCAAATTATCTCGGAGTAGATGAGCTCTCAGCATATATCCTTGTAAATCTTTTGATTGGGCTTACCGACCAGTTCATTAAAGGTATTGCAAATTCATTGAATGTTGTATGTTCCCATGCAATTGGAGCTGATAACTACTATTTAGCGGGACAGTATGTGCAGATAGCAATGATCCTTTATATATTATGCGCTCTTCCGATCCTAGCATGCTGGTGGTTTTTTACGAGCGATGTCATTCACCTCTTTGGAATGAATGAAAACGTGATTACTATTGGAGGAGGCTACGCAAAGATTGTAGTCTTCGAATACGTTGTCGCAGGGATCTTTGATGGAATCAGTACGCTGCTTGACGTGAGTGGCTACGCATTCATTGGCACAGTCATGGATGTAGTTGCAGGGGCAATGGATGTAATTAGTCTCTGGTTACTTCTCATGTATGTGGAGGAGATGAACCTTTTTTGGGTGGGAGCAGCACAACTTGGATCAAGCATACTTTTTTATGTCCTCTTTGGGAGCATCGCAGTATTTAAAGGATGGCTTGATCCTTTTTGGTCAGGTCTAACAAAGACGTTTGCACTAAGAAACGTTCCAGCCGTCAAGTATGTACTGAAAACTGCAATTCCATTATCAATCGGGTCATTATTAGAGTATGGCGAATGGGAAGTTCTAACGTTTTTCGCTGCTTTCATGGGACCTGCTGAATGTGAGTTCATTAACTGCTCTTCAATTGTGTTTGTGTGGTATTTCATTTGTACTCAAGTGATAATTGCACATGTCTTCTCTTGTCCAATCCAGTGGCCGCGTGGGGTATCACGGAGTCGATCTGGGGACTTTTTGAAGCAGCGACCTATGGTCTAGCTGAAGCTGGGACTATTCGCTTGGCGTTACATCTTGGGCGAGGTGATGTAGAAGCCTCCAAGTTGTCGTCATCAAAGACTCTATTTTTATCAATGTGTTTGTCATGTATGATGTCAGCAGGATTCTTGATCCTAATGCCATATCTTCCACGTTGGTTCACTAAAGATGACACGCTGCAGGGTATGGTGAAATCATTACTACCCTTCATAGCAATTGGAAATGTCCTAATGGTGTGGGGAATGGTATCGTGGTCTCTCGTTGGAGCGCAAGGCAAATTTAAGCTCGCAACCTTTGTATCTGCTGTGATGACCTTTTGTGTAACATTGCCGCTTTCTACGTGGTTTTGTATTGGCTACCGATTCTCACTAGAAGCGCTTGTTGGTGCAGTCATAATTGGGTACTCAACAACTGGTTTGGTACTAGGATACATCTTACAGATGAGTGATTGGGAAGGCATATCGAGATCAATTAAAGCTCTGCACGACGAAGATAATCAAGGTTATGATTCTAGTAGTAGTGAATCATCATCCTCAAGTTCTAGTGAATTTGATGATAATTTGAGTCCTCCTTCGGTGATAAAAAAATCTGCTGGTAGAGCTATGGACACGAATACAATGTGCGAGGTAGAAAATATTGTCAATCCAAAATTCAAAGCTTTGACAACGTCTAATACTGCGTTGCAAGAATGGATACAGAAATCTAAATCAGAGGTGTTCAGTGTTTCAAGGAAGGCATCGAAAGATAAGGACAGCCAAGACATGACAACAATGATAAATTTTCTCTTCGCAAAAATATGCTGGTTAGAGAACGAGTTGGAAGAACAAAACAAAAAGATAGTAGGATTGAAGGAGGATACAAAAGAAATGACCGAATTGTACAGTGCCGAAATTTCAGATCTAATAGAAAGACAAGGTTTAAATTCTTCCTCCAGTTCGTCATCGACAGGTACCTCGACAGGTACCTCGACAGGTACCTCGACAGGTACATCGACAGGTACATCGACAGGTACATCGACAGGTATGTTGAGCCTGTTCAATCGCTCGGGGGAGAAAAGTAATCAAGTGCTTTGTTCAGCGATAGATTCATCTAAAACGAGCATAAGTAGTGATTATAAGGCAGAAAAAAGGGTCCTTCCAATATTGAAATCTCTGTCAATGCCTGAACAAGAACACAAAGCATTGCAAGAATGTCCACAAATATCAAACACAGGGCTAATTGATCTTACTAGGAAGGAATCGAAAGACAAGGACAGCAGCCAAGACATGACAACAGTGAGGAATTTTTTAATAGCAAAAATTAGCCCGCTAGAGAATGAGTTGGAAGAAAAGAATGCAGAAATAGCAGGATTGAAGAATAAAATGAAGGAAGTCAGCAAAGTATACGGTGCCGAAATTTCAGATTTGATTGAATTGGAAAGTGTTGAATCCTTCAGATCCTTATCGACAGGTATCTTTAGTCTGTTCGCTCGCACAGGGGAGAAAGATAAGCAAACTCTTTTTGCGTCAAAGAAATAAAGGTCCTACCTACATTCAGCTCTTCTGATAGAGAGTAACATTTACGATCCCAAGAAGTGTCCACAACAAAATACATATAAATTTTATAAAAATAGATACATATATAAAATATTGATTTTCATTTATTATTTTGAAGATTGTTGCCATGACATGGTTGCACCTGTCGCTGTGACTTCGCAAACGATGACGAAACACTTTGCCAGTAGCAGTATCTTTACTGTCCAGCCACTCAGTACTGTGAAACCTTTGGAACATTCGACATTGCAGCAATACAACCTTGCAACCAAATCTATGCTTCAATACCTAGACCTTGAACCACAAACCTGTCGAATCAGCTTTGAAACATTCATCAAAGGCTTCGATTTTCTTGGTATTGCCATTCTTGACTTCAGAGCAAGGATTCTATTTGCATCATGTTCCTCTCGAAATACTGGCATGGATTCAAACGATATCGAAATTAGCCTGATGCTGCATGATGCATTACCAGTTGATATAGATGTTCCAAGTATCTATGAGATCTTTCTATCATATGATTTGGACAATAAAGGAGGTCTAACATTTCAACAGTTTCAAGAGTGCCTGAGCACTCCAGGAATCAAATCAAAATTTAGCGTTCAAGTTACGTCGACGCTTTTGTACTTGTTTCGAAAACATGAAGTCAACAGAGTCATCAGTTTCCCATCCTTTGTCAAGCTTTGGACTGCTCACTTTATTGAGCCAACGCAAGTGTTTCGTCAGAGGAATATCACGGAACACGTTTCAAGACATCGTATGCTATTAGAGATTTGTGTTCCTTTCTTCAAACGGAAAAGGAGAATGAACATAATCCTTTTAGACGTTTTGGAGGAGAGCAATGATTACAGCTCTAAGTTTGAAAAGGCAAGGCTACAAATTATCGACAGAAGAAAGGAGGTGAGAATGACACTCGAAGTAGAAAGAAGGTCAGAGAATCAATTAATTCACAAGCAACAACGAAAGACTATCGTTGAAAAATCACTACGGAGTAGAGAAATGGGGAAGTTCCTGCTCGAGAGACGAAAGAAGGCTGTTCATCTCAACAGTAGAAGACACACAATGAGTAAAATTCATAGCGATCAAGTTGTTATTGAGAAGGAAGAGCGAGATGCCATCGTTCGTAATCGCAAGGAAAAGGACGTCATTAATACTGAATCAATTCGAAGCACCGCCAGAGATAGAATGGACTTCACGCATAATGGTCTTGACGAGATCCCGACGCATTTGTTTGAGAAGCGAGAGGCCCAGATGAAATTGATGGATGTGAAGATCATGGACTTTTCAAAAAATAACATCACGTCGTTGCCAAACGATCGTTTCTTCTATTTTCTCTCATCATTGAGAAAACTTGTGTTGTCAGGAAATGAGCTTCAATGTCTTCCTAACGAAGTGAATGCATTGCGCAGTTTGCAGATACTTCTTTTGGATGGCAATCAGATCAACCAATTACCGCATTCGATATCCATGCTCAATACCCTCGTGGTTATCGATGTGTCTAATAATGAGTTACAGGGATTTCCTGTTGATTTCTGCAATCTTCCAAACCTGAAAGTTCTCATTGCGCATTCAAATGAGCTCTACACCTTACCGACTGATATGGGGCGTCTTGTCAATCTTGGGTGCTTGGACCTTTCCAGTAATAAACTTGGTATGATCCCAGAGAGTGTATGTACACTAGTAAGGCTATTTAGTATCAATCTTGCATCAAATAGACTCTCTTATCTTCCTCCATCTATAGGTGCGCTGAGCAATTTGGAACAGCTTGACATTTCTTTCAATAACATCCAAGTAAGTTTAATCAGTACATTGCGTGATTCAATCCAGTATCTATTTTGACCCTTATGCGCCAAAAGAAAATACCCGACTCAATGGCACAGGCGCAAAAGCTACAGTCGTTGAAACTCGACGAAAACAAAGTTACATCTATGCCCGATTGCTTCAGAGGAATGACGAAGCTGAGAAACTTCTCGTGTAAGGGCAATACGGTTCAAAATCTGTCCCTGGAAATTGACCACTTGCAAATGCTGCATCATTTGAATTATGCAAGGAATAACATTAAGGTAAATTTTTAAAATTGACATGTGAACTTGACCTCATTGGATGCTCATATCGAACCTACCGTCATGAACCATCGATAGATGCTTCCGAAAGAAATTGGCTTGCTTAGGAAGTTATCGTATCTCAATTTACAGTACAATTCCATAATCGAAATTCCAAAGGAATTAGGAGCTCTTACACAACTGCAAAAGTTGGACTTGTCTCATAACAAAGTCTCTACAATACCTCATGAGTTCTGCTTGATGAAGGCAGTGACCTATTTAGACCTTTCCCATAACAAATTGGAGGCTCTTCCTCCGAGCTTCGGAATATTGACAAGTCTCCATACTTTGCATGCTTCGCATAACAAGTTGTCAAAACTACCATCAACATTTCATCACTTGCAAAGTTTAGAAGAATTGCACTTGGCTTCTAACAGATTCCAAGAAATCGACTGCAGTGTGGTACGATGTCCAGTAAAAGTAATGGACTTTGAGGCTAATCGTATACATCATCTTTCTTCAAAAGTAGTGGAGATGCAAAGCCTCCAATATCTCAACCTGAAACATAATGCCATGAAATCGTTGCCACTAGAAATTGAAGACAATGTGAATACAGTCCACATTGATTTTAGTCAGAATCCACTTTCCGATGTACCATTGACGAAACATTTTGGGCGGAAGGAGGCAGATGTATTTCGGTGTATGCGAGAGGAAAATATTATTTATAAACCATCTGTTGACGAATGGAATATTAACAAGAACGCCTTCCTCACCAATCGCATTCACTTTGACGATTTTTTAAATGGTGTCCTGTGGCGTTGTGAGAATTTGGCGAAGTACCAGAACGGTGCTACCACGGAAGTGGCAGCGATTCTTCAAGACAAAAAATACAAAGACAGGCTGAAACGTTTCTTCTTTCATTGTAAACTCCATGGAAATCCTCCAGTGTACGAGGAACTCGGTGAAAAAGAGTTGGTAACACGGGAGGCAGACTCAAGAAGGATACAAGAGACACGATTCAGGCAGATGCACTTGAATCGGACCTCTCGTGATGGTCACTTTTACTCGGGCGATCTTTTTGCGAGATGCGCAGGTGCCCAAGAAAGAATATCACACGCCCAGAAGCAGCGACAAGAAATGCAGGGAAAAGAGAACCAACGGCTTCTAGAACAGTTAAAGACAATATCTGAACAAAGAGTAGAATTAGAAGTACTAGTGTACGAACAGAAGGCCTTGGAAGCAAAAAGAGAGGTGGCAGAATTGAACAAGATGTCTTTCCAATCTCACCGGAATAGAAAAAGGCTTCTCCCAATTAAAATCAATCCATGTTGGAAAAAAGACATAAACTAGAAGCAAAGAACTGGAATGGAAAGAGAGCCGGGCTTGCAATAGTATTGGATTCTCTCTACTTGAAAGCATGGTGGTGTATTCGTTTAGATTTTGTATTCTTCTATGGAAAGAGAGGAGTCGGGCTTATGACGGTATTTGATTCTCTCTACTTGAACACATGGTGGTGTATTCGTTTAGATTTTGTATTCTTCTAAATCGTGCACCGTTCTATAAGACACACTATTTGTAATCAAAGGCATTGCATTATCTTTTCTCAGAGAAGTATGAGACACTATACACTCTACCAAGTAATAATTTAGGCTTGAAGAGTGCTGTACATTCATTGACCCCAGCTAGCTTCAGTATAGATGTCATAAAGCACTTATCACGTATTATCATTTGTCAAATTATTAAGTGTTTTTGGCTAGCTAGCTAGCTAGCAGTAAAGCTGTTCCAATCATAAACCATAATATCTCGCATAGAATGTAAAGTCAGTGGTGCCATGATTGAGAAAAAAATTAATCCACTACATTTGATGCTAGTCGTAGTTTACCATCTATATCATGAGTCAGTATCTCTACTCTCTAGAGGGATGAGATACATATTATATTAGTTGGATCTGTTCTCTGCAGCTGATGCATCCTTTGCTGGTGCCTTTGAGTTGGACACCACCACCGATTTATCCCATCTAAATCTATCGCCTATTGAAAGGAGCGAGCGCATATTAGATTATTTAAGCTACTACTTTGGAATAAAAAAATATGGAAGCTAACCAGTTGACATTTGTGTTTGAATTCTTTTGGATGGATAGTGTGATATATTTATTTCTACTATTCTAAATCGTCTAAATCGTAAATCGAGCACACCTCATGTAAAACATTTCCCTGAACTTTTCTATAATGTTGTCACATGCTCAACAGCCTGACTGAATCGCAACAAGTCATCTAATATTGACGAAGTATTTGATTGTTTGGCTTCGCCTCGTTTCCCTCTATTTCTTTTGCTCGTCGAAGAAGTGTTATGGCTCCTTAGATCTGACACAGATGAGGTGCTCGAGGTAGTGACAGCTCTCATCGGCTTTCCAGGGTCTGAATATTCGGCATCAAGAAAGGACAGCTTTGAAGAAAGACTCCTCGACAACATATAGTTCCACGGATTCATTGCATCCACCACACTGTATACGGGATCATTGACCGGATCATCAGCATCTTTGTCTTCTACCTCAATCGATGCAACAAGAGGATCAACCAGAGTTGAAAGCAACCCACCATTAAATCCGAATAATCCGCCCTCGTAGCTTTCATTATTCTCATAACTGTCTTCTTGAGGTGCCAACAGAGTTGACAGTGCACACGCTTGAACGAGCGACGAAAGCTCTTTCGCAGAATCTGACTGCAGTAAACCTTTCATCTCCATTTTAGGATGAAGTATACCATCCTTGGCTATGTCTAGTTCGCGCCGAATGAGATCCATCGCAGCTTCATCTGACGAACACGTAGGAAATGCTCGCAGCACAGTAGTTACCATTGTCATATCTAGGGTAGATCCTAATGATGATTCCATCTTTGCCTCACTATTTTCATTTGGAAGAAGTCGGCGACGTTTCGATCCAGAAGTATCAGGATTACCAAGCATACTTCCTGATTGGTGGTCATCTAGATAGATCTTGTTGGCACTTGATAAGTCTCGCAAGATACTCCAAAGCTTCATAAGCGCTTTATCTCCAGAGGCAATAGTATCACTAGATCCATGTGCGTGCATCAAGACCCCTTCAGTGCAGAATACGGCCACAAACGAAGCGAAATCTTCAAGCAGTTTGACAGCGTGTGAATTGTATGTTTCCCATGGCAACCCTAGATCCTCGTGGAACAATTCAATCATTCCAATTGCCAAGGATGTTAGTCGAATCGTATCCTTTATGTATCGGTGATTCGATCCGATTTCATTTTCTATATTACCACTGGACCGTGTTTCGCAGTCATTGCTAGATGCGGAATGTTGATGAAGGCTATGGGAAGAAGCATCAATGGCATCGATAGCATACTCAATATTCTCAACGAGAAAAGAAGTAATAAGATCGATGTAATCTTCCACCATAGCTAATGCCTCGGAAGAACATTCGGCACCATCTCTATCAACGAGCTCTTTCTGAAAGTAATGGAAGGCAATGTACTGCAGTTTCTCTATTGGAGATTCATTATTGCCAAACTCAATGGAATCTATCTTGTCCACTTCATTGATGAAATGTGGAAGCAGGAAGCTCATCAAAACTCTCAATTGCAGCCCGCCATGCTGGCTTTTCCACGTTGATAACTCGTTGTGTTGTGTCACGCTCCTTCCACCATCCTCATCATCACTCACGGGGAATGCCCATGCTTGTGAAAGATGCTTTAGAGAAAGCGGCATAAGTATCTGCGTCAACCTGAAAGTCTCAGCGGCGTTTAGAATGATGGAACCTCTTGGAGGTGCATTATTTCCACTCGCCGAATAAGGACCATGCTCTCCGCCATCATCACCATGATCACTATGTCCAATTTCAATTTCATCGTCACAATCAGCATTTTGGCCGTTATGATCGCAGCTCTGATCCGATCCTGCAACATGTTCATAATGCAAGAGACTGGAATTGAGCAGTTGCAAAATATTAATATCAACTTGTCCCATCAAAGCTAGTGTCGCTATCCGATCCAAGAGTCTATCAACATGATTGGCACTCAAGGGCATTGATGCATATTGGTGGAGTAACGAACCTGCAATGGAGATGACGGAATCGTAGACTTCCCGCAAAGCATCCGATTGGGAACATTCCAATTTAGGAAACTCGGTGATAACGTCCATCAGGGGCTCTAGCGATATATCATCTAGGCCTACGAAGTCACTCTCTTCCCCGCTATCATCGCTTATATTTGTCAATTGATCTTGTAAAGAGAGGACGGCTCGCTCAATGCGGCGGAGGCAACGCTTACGTTCGTAGGTGTTGCCGTGCAGTCTTGTTGTTTTCGTCCTGTCATGCGTGTTGCCAATTTCAAACAATTGGTGGACTGCTTGATTCAATTCATTCGCTGCATCCTTCATTTGTCTGATTGCTCGTTTTCTATGGATCGAATACGGATGAGTGATGGAACGTTTGAGTACAGCAGTAGATGCGATACTAGGGCACAGTAGTGAGAAATGAGTACAAGCGCATTGTCTTCCATTTCCCATTTTCATTTCCCATTTCCCGAGATCCACTTTTCCACTTGAACTTTTTTCACTTTCATTTTGGGCACAAAAAAAGAACCTTCTCGAAAACAGGAGGCTTTTCAAGTTTAGGCCTTTTGGAGAAGTTGAGAAGTACGTTGGGACCGACCGCGCCAGCAAAATTCACCCCTCAAAACGTGTTCCTCAAAATGAATCAACGACATGACAACGCAGAGACAACTAAGGCATCACATCAATACTTCACCACTGCACATTCCTCATCACTAATTAATTATAATTAGCAAGGTCCATCCAATAACTTCAACAAAAATCATCAAACATGAATTCCCTACTGACATTCATCTGTTCTCTCTTCATGCTGTTGGCAGCAGTAAATCCTACTTCTGCTTTTAGCCCCGTAGCTCCTGTCACCAGAGTTCCTTCCACAACTGTTTCTACTACTAGCTTGAACATTTTTGGAAAGAAAAAATCTGCTGCACAAAAGGCTGAAGAGGAGGAAAAAGCTGCTCTATATTGGCAAGGAGAGTGGGTCTGCAAGGACTGTGGATATATTTACAATAGGGTAAGCACACATGGTATCGTAGCATTCTTGCAAAGCACATCATTCCACAGAAATCATTCTCATTTCTTCTCGCAATATAATACAGTCCGAAGTCGCTGGTATGTACTTCGAAGAGCAGGGAACTGGATTCCGCTGTCCTCAGTGCTCTGGACCTCGTCGCCGCTACGCGAAGAAGGTTGGAGATGTTGTAGGAACTACTTTGGATGGGGGTGATGCTCCTATTCTCATCTTTTCATTTGGTGGAGTAATCGCCACCATTATCTTTGGAATTTGGGCTGTAGACAACTTGTAAATATGATGTGGCAATTAGGAGATTTAGATACGTACAATATAAGTATTACGGATTGAGAAAGTGGGTTTGAATTTTTGGATGAAATATTGACATGCTTTTGTCAGGGTAAACTGCAACGCTAGTAGGAAGTTAGAAGAATCATTGTTTGTATGTTTGATCGTAGGATCAAGGGAACTACATATTATGCTAAATATAGAGTAAATACATTAGCAGAATAACTTTCACATGGTACAAATAGTCGAAACAGTTGAAAACACTGTTGTTTGTTGTTTCTCAGAATAGACTTCAACATTCAACAGCGTTAATTTCCGTCGTAAAATTCTTCTGTTGTGTGATTGGTCATGATGAGTTCTAAAATGAACAAAATGGACGTCGTTTTATGCGACTTCGTAACCTATTACAAAGTAACAGTAGTATTCGGACCCTGGGATAAAAATTGTGCGCAAAAGTTCAATCAAAATCCAAGAAGAGCCGGAAATGCCCCCCCCCCCCACCACATTCACACGCTACTCTCACGTCTCGGTCATCGGACGATATAAAGTGGTTCACTTTTCTACGAAATAGTCCGAATTTCTATTATTTCTTCTAATACAAAATCAATACAACTTACTTGAGCTCAATGCGCAATAAACCATGAGAAGCTCGGATCCTTATAACACGCCATATTCTAGCCAGGGGTCACAATGGGTGCAAACAGGTCGTCGAACCTCGGCAGGTGGAAGAGAACAGTCGTACGTATCTGATGAAACAGATAGACCGTGGGATGGCCTCGGACAAGACGATTCCTTAGACAAGTCGTTCTTTCAAACAATATCTTCATGGCTACCTTTCGCTAAGGAAAAGAGCTTAGATCTCAATGAGAACGATGTCGATGACTATGATTATGATCCCCGATTCGGAAACTCGAAACAGAAAACATACAAATTACCAATGGTTATACTCTTCGCAATTGTGGCGGCGGGATCTGCAGTTTACACTATATCGAAAAAGAAGGAAGGACCCAGTAGCGAAAGAATATTGGAAGAAATTGAGATTGTTAAGCCTGATTTTGTCTTTGAGCATCCCTACATTAGTTCAAGTTACTATACATCAACTAAATCCCTAAAAACGCTACAAAGTGTGGACAAGTTTCAGGTACAGCCGAAGAAAAATCAGCTAGCTGGAAAGAAAGTTGAAGGAGAAAAGGATTTCACAAGAGACACACAGACTCGTCTTGCAATCCTGCGTCCATTCTGCGCATTCGATGCAGGTCCTTTGCCGACAACTTTTGACTGTTGGCAGTCATTTCCGCCTTGCAAAGTTGCCGCGTTTGAACTAGGTGGCGAATTTGATGAAGACATGCTTGGGTATAATGACGAAAACAAGACTTTTGACGACGTTGGATCCCACATGCAAAAGAATGCAAAAGCTGATGTGTTCTTGTTTTACAGTCAAACGTTTTCCGAGAATGAAGTTGCGATCAAAGCTGTTGATAAGATTATTGATCAGTATTTCGAAGGAGGAGGATGGGCTCAGTGCTTTGACAATATTTATGCGGTAGAGGCGAACATCCCAGCAGATCTTGACAACTACATTCCTCCGATGCAAGAATACTTGTATAATTGGGTCAATGGACCGAACAGGCAGTTCGAGGCAGGATTCCGTATTATTCAGAGCGGAGAGTGGGGAAATTATGATGGGTTTTATCTTATGGAGGGTGATAGTATTCCCATCAAGAGTTACTGGCTTGATGTTGTTTTAAGTGAGATTGAAATGAACCGTCCTTTTGCGATTATGGGAGCGTAAGTGATGTCACAGTGGCACTTTGATTTCCTCCACTTGAAAACATTTCTCTTACCCTTCTGAAAATCTGGACATTTTTCAATTCTTAACAGTAAATACAACGGCGACAAGTGGGATAACTTTTATGAGGATATTCCAATCGCCCTTCTCGATCACACTAATGGCAATGGGATATATAATACTTCACATCCACTTCTGGAACGTCTTGTGGGACAGCGTAAGTAATGGCTGCGAGACATGTTTTGCCTATTATGTGCTTCCTCTGACACTACCACACCGTGCACTTTCCTATTTTAACAGTTGAGGTAGAAGCCGCATGCCCATACAACTCTATTCCTTATGATTTCAGAATGAGTCAAATGTGGATTGAAGGAACGATGGGAATCGTGCCGAAGCTTGCGCCTGCAATTATGCTGGACGACGAGGGTAAAAACATTACCCTTTCCAATAACACAGCGCAGTTCATGAAATGGGGTGACGAATGGAGACACGAGCGCCCTTTCAAGGAAACACCTGTCATTCATAACTACGCTGCTACAAACTTGATTCCACGCCATCTTGGACCAGAGTACATTATTCACGGAGCTAAACTCTATGCTCCTTGGAATCCGTCTAAGACTGAAATAACGCTTGTTGTCTCTGAGTGGTTCTTCGACAGATCTGTTCATCTTCTTTCTCATCTGGATGAGAAAGACCACCCATTCTCTGAAGTCGTGATCATGCTCCCACCCAACGTTGAAGCTCATGACGACTACGGCAACTTCACTAGTGTACCAACTCATGCTCAGCACAGAGACAACCCAGATTTCATGGACATGTGCGAGGCCGATGTTAAAACTGAATGGTTCATGCTTACGAACTCATACCATCATGTAGCCAGCCATGTAGATCTGATGTTTACTCCGTAAGTGTCAATTCTATTGATGTTCTTTGTTCAATTTTTTGAAAATATGCTAACCCTTTCTTTTTTTCAACAGTGGAAAGTTCCTTCCAGTCATCCCCTTCACACCTGCAACCTATCCTTTCTGCTTCAAGTTCCCATACTGTAAAGAAACAATCAATCTTGCACAGAGATTTAATCCTGATCACGCGAAGGTAGTGCTTGACTTTGATATGCTTTACCATACAGAAACACGGAATGCATTTTGTAAAGATTGGAAAGAAATGAATGGAGATGGAGGAGAGGATCTTTACACTTACCAAAAGAACCGTATCTTGAGGAGAAAGAAGATTATTGGTCCTAGTGGACCTACTGGTTCAAGCTACACTGCTTACTTGTATGGGCAGGGGAAAGACAAGATGTACAAATTAGTAGATCGTTCGCTTTACGGAGCAAGAGCACCTTTCATTAAGATTTTTGGAAAAGAGGAAAAGCTTGATGGTATGTCTGAGGAAGAACTTGCTCAAAAGGTTGGAGATACTGGAATGATGGGCATGGATAATCAGACTGATTGTAATTGTTTTACTTTTGAAAGTGAGGCCACATGTGATGGATCTGCAATGGGTTGCATTTGGCGGCCACTTTTTGAATCTTGTCACCCACCTGAAATGGTCGATGAAGGAACGCCCATTTGTCCAGAGTCATCCGTTCCAACGCTATCGCCCACTCAGAGTGGCTACATGCTTGATACAGATGAACCAACCTCTGCACCAACAGGGTCCCCTGTTGTAAATATCACAGACCCATGGTACTCGTCTTACTTCCACATTACAGAACATGAGGAGGCAGGCAACCGTCTTCTTGACAAAGAGGACGATCCTACGGATGACGATGCAGTTACTGCAATTAAAGATCTGTAGCACGTCTCAACAGGATAATATGCGTACCGGTAGATGGCTCTGTACGACATATCCACGAAAATGTACATATCACGTACCAATAGATAGCATTCCAATTATTCGGAATAAATACATTTTCTATTTCCAATAATTACTTTTGTTGAAACAGGCTCCAAGATTCCACCTTGTTTATGTTACTATGTTGCGTTATGAAAAGATCTCACCAAGTTCTGTTTTGTTAGTTTCTCTTCATAGATTCGCTTGATAAAATGTCAAAAATGAGGATAATAGAAACGTGAGGCCTATCCTCTTCAGAAACTGGTGGACGTTGGCTCTTTTTCCCCCGCCACAAATTCTATCTTCTTTTGCAGTGATCTGTGATTTCTGATTTCTGATAGTGATGAGTAATGAAGATGAGAGTGTGTGTGGAAGGGGACATCATCAAGCATCAATCAGCTCAGTTCTCGTCTAGTTCATCCTGCAGTCGTTAATCTTTCAACTTCACTTCGTGCTGATAATTCTCCACACCATGAAGAACTATTTTCTGGTGCTCCTGGCAACAACTGCAATCTGTCAAACATCATTTGCTTATCAATCTTTGATCACTAGACCACATCAAACACTATATGGTAGAACGACCTGCAATCAAAAATATTTCAAGTTTCATTTGAACTCTCTGCATCATATGTCAGCGCGCGCTTCACTTTCGCATTCATTGAGGTACACTCCTCCTGTACTCTTCAGCTCTTTATGGCTCCGAGACTTTGAAGATGAAAAACAAGATATCTCGTACCTGCCAATTAACTTGCTTGGAGTTACTCTCCGAGCTAAAAACATACTTCGAAAAGTAACTAAGGCATACATCGAAAGCGACATAAGAACAACCGCCAAAGGTGTGAAGCTAGACGAGGTGCTGGATGCAATAGACGCAGAATATAAGTGGGAAGCAGTCCCTTTTTCTGTGGGCAAAAAAGTTTATGATTTCTCTCAGATGCACAGTGATAGTAATACTGAAGCATCGCGAATCTTCTCCAAGATTCTATCGTTTGCAGTACTGCATCGTTTGCCAAAAGCCGTCACAGTTCTTTTATTTAGAGACCTCGATAATTTCTCTGGATTAGATTCAGATGTAGGGAAAGAACTGCAGCTGATGGTCACTACTTTCGAGGGAGAAGAATCATGGGATTCAGTCACATATCCCAGAGGGCTATCTTTACAAATCAAACGAGCACATTTGCAATCCAAACTTCAAAAATACAGTCTGTTTCCTCGAACTTCACCATTTACCAGAAAATCCAATGCAATAGCTGCATCAAAGGCTTTAAGCGAAGCAAGAAGTACTCCACTACCAGAAAAACTTGTAGAGAAGCAAGAGATGGAAGCGATAGTTATGGAGTTGGATACTAAGTCAGAATTTGCAGAAGGGGTAGATGCAGAAGATTTACTGCTGACATTCTTCCCAAAGGAGAATAAAATTCTTGCACGCCTACGCCGAATATCATCAAAACAAGCGCAGCTCCTCCAAGCCGCAGGAAGAGCAGGTGTGCTGTCATTTGTATTACTAAATTTGTCGTTGTCTACGCTCACGATCATTCAGAGATCGCAAACATTAAGTGCCATGCCGCACGTTGCTCTTGTGGAAGGGAAAGTTCAAGCTATAAAACTTTCGTTGCATAAGTTTGGAAAAGTTCTCTCATCTGTTTACGTTGGATCTCAAAGGACAAGACTCTCACGATTGAGTCTTGTAGTGGTACTGGCACCCTTCACAAATACACTATTGCGCCAAGTAGAAAGCAGGATGAAGTTATCCGCAGGTAAAGCGTTGGGCGTGTTGACATCTATTCTTGTGACGCTGTGCATCGGAATTTGGGGAATTATTATTATATCTGATGCTACAGTTTTTGCTATGTAATTTATCAATATACTCGTAAGGCATAGAGTGAAGTCCAAGCTTATGATGTTTGAATCGCATTATATAGGACTAGCATACATCAGATTAGTTTATCCACGTCACAAACCACTGATACTTATGATCCTAGATTTGCTCATAACTTTTGCAAAAGAAGTCAAAGTCTTCGTTGCTACCTATACAGACTGCGGTGTCCGTGTACTTGCCAAAGAGTTCCCAGTGCGGCTGAGTAACAAATCATAATCAATATACTTTTCGTAATGGTCGCAAGCAGCAATAACACGACTTTTGTCATGTACATTCAACTTTGGTGTGTACGCTTGAATGTTCTCGGTTGTATGACTTGTCGTCCAAGGGCTTAAAAGAATAGGCACCTCCTCTTCATGAACCTCAATTAATTCACGAAGTTCACGCGATATTTCATATCTATCTTTCTTTCCACAAATGATCAACGCGGCTTCAAACGGTGGTCCACCAGCTAGTTTCCTACGTTGATACTCTGCCAGAAATCCAAGGACGATATCTTCTCTGGTAGCATGGCAAAGGTACAGTGAACGACTAGGCTTATCCCTCAAGTTGGCCAAAAATCTCGTAAGAGACGTCGTTACCAGTGTCATATCTGCCACAGTGTAATGCCTGAATTTATGCTTCTTTCCACTAATCATTTTGGTCTTGAACATTCTCTCAAGATCGGCGAGTGCAGGATGTCCAAGATAAGGTCTATCCGGCACACAACCAAGTAAAGGAACGCCGTATCGTTCAAGTGCTCTTCCCAAGTAATCTTTTGTTTGTTCATACTTGTCTCGCCTTACTTTGTTGACAATAACGCCAGCAACATTCACATTATGATGTTCGCAAAGTACACGGTTCAGTTCTAGTTGATCAAAACAAGACCCCAACCCTCCATTTGCAACGAGTACCATATCGGCACCAATCAAACTTGCAACTTTAGCGTTAGAGCATTCAACAATTGATCCAACTGCGCAGTGTCCAGTTCCCTCGCACAAAACCACCTCACTTTTCTCAGCTACATTATGATATGCGTCCAGAATAGCATTCAACTGACCATCACGAGATATCTTTCCATCAATGTAATCTTTGGTGTAACCTTTTTAGCAGCGAGGACATTGCCAAAGTCAGAAAGTGCTTCCAGGCGACAGCATATAAAAGAAAAGAAAAGCTCACCTTTTGGAATAAGAACCGGAGACATATCTTTGTAATCAAGATGCTGCAAGTTGAAAAATTCCCGAAGCAAAGTGACATCCTTGTCTCTGCAAAATACAATGTTGAGATAATGTAATGAGTTGCTTCCATCATTAAATGCCATTCTGTAAAAATAGAAACATAACACATTGTAGCACTCACACTCTTATTTCTTTCCCCATGGATTCGGAATATACGGGAACATGCTGCTGTCCAACAGGT
>Ga0306864_1000134_pt1 | contig 34907 bp, 22 predicted proteins | sample AntRauTorckE5430_FD_190448 | JGI IMG/M metagenome (GOLD analysis project Ga0306864, IMG submission 190448) | Saline lake microbial communities from Rauer Islands, Antarctica - Metagenome Torckler E5 #430 (v2) (version 2) | ecosystem: Environmental > Aquatic > Non-marine Saline and Alkaline >...
GTACTTATATAGACAGTTTTGAAGTATTAGAACCAATTGGAATTACGACCGTAATGAGTACGACCGCAGTTTTATGTAATGGCGGTTCGACAGGAACAGCAGCGGTAAATGCAAGTGGTGGCAACGGCGGATTTACTTACGCATGGTCGCCAAGCAGTGCAACGACTGCCAACGCAATTAATTTGGCAGCAGGTTGGCATTATGTAACCGTAACGGATTTAAACGGTTGTTTTACAATTGATAGCGTCGAAGTATTAGAGCCGACTTTATTAACTTTAACCACGACCCAAATTGAGGTCGATTGTTTTGGTCAATCAACAGGTTCTGCAACGGTGAATCCGAACGGTGGAACGGCAGGGTACACGTATTTGTGGAATGCAGCGGCAGGGAGTCAAGTTAGCCAAACGGCAACGAATTTGCCCGCAGGCATTTACGAAGTAACCGTAACTGATGCCAACGGTTGTACCGAAATAATTTCGGTAACCATTAACCAACCAGCAACGGGTGTAGAAATTACTGGTATTACCAATACGGAAGTCAATTGTTTTGGCGGAAGCGATGGAACAGCAACGGTTCAAGTCACGGGCGGAGCAGGCAATTATACGTATAATTGGACGCCATCGACTCAAACGGGACAGACGGCAACGGGATTAAGTATAGGGACATACATCGTTATTACGACGGATGTAAATGGTTGTTTTGCAATTGATAGTGTGATAATTGACCAACCTTCACCGATTACAACGATATTTACCAACGTAACGGGTTCAAGTTGTTACCAAGGAAATGATGGAACGGCAACGATTGGTGCGAGTGGCGGCGTGCCAAGTGGAACGAATGGCTACACCTACGTTTGGAATACGATTCCACAACAACAAGGAGCAACGGCAACTAATTTGATAGGTGGACAAACGTACTCAGTCCTCGTCACCGATGCGAACGGATGTACGACGACTGACCAAGTGACGATACCGCAACCAGACCCTGTAACCTTGACGACGACACAAACCAACGTATCTTGTTTTGGTTTCACAGATGCCACGGCAACGGTGATTCCAGCAGGTGGAACGCCAGGATTTACGTTCCAATGGGACGCAAACGCAGGAAATCAAACCAACGCTACGGCAACGGGTTTACCTTTCGGCAATTACGCCGTAACGGTGACGGATTTCTTCGGCTGCTCAGCGGTAACAGGGGTGACGATTACCCAACCTGCGGTATTGGTAACCAATAAAACAACGGTAGATATTTTGTGTACGGGCGGCAATACAGGTGAAGCACAGGTATTGATGTCAGGTGGAACGGGCCCTTATTATATCAATTGGCAAGGTGGTTTAATTGACCCGCCAACGAATTTATCGGCAGGTACATACAGGTATTCGGTAACCGATGGGAACGGTTGTGAATTGAGCGACAGCCTAACGATTAACGAACCATCGGACGCCTTAACGGCTCAAAAAGAGTCGGTTGAAGTTACTTGTTACAATGATAGAGATGGGATAATTAATATTTATCCAAACGGCGGAAACGCACCTTATGAATACAGTTTGAACGGAACGAATTACGATGATAACGGTAGCAAAATCGGCTTAACAGCAGGTGATTATACCTTCTATATTCGAGACGATAACGGTTGTGTTTATACAGAAACGGTGACGATTGGCGAACCAGATGAGTTTACGGTTGATTTAGGTTTAGATATTGATATCGAATTGGGCGAATCGGTAAATTTGGAAGCGGTGCCAACGAATGGTATCCCGAATTACACCTACGTTTGGACACCAATTGAAAACTTTTCTTGTACCGATTGTGCAACGCCAACGGTGGATAGTTTGGAAGATGACCGCTACATTACGGTTATGGTGACGGACGAAAGAGGGTGTGAAGCGGAGGACGATGTTTACATCCGAATCAGCAAACCGCGCTACGTATTCATCGCCAATGCTTTTACACCAAATGGTGACGGCAACAACGATTATTTATTCGTACAAGGGGGCAATGGTTCTGAAAAAGTGTTGTCTTTCAGAGTTTATGACCGTTGGGGAGAATTAATATTTGAAGTAACGGACGGTTTATTAAACGATACAAGTTATGGATGGAACGGACGATATAAAGACCAAGATTTAAACGCAGGGCTTTTCGTTTGGGTCGCAGAAGTAGGATTTGAAGATGGGGAAACCTTGATTTATAAAGGCAGTACGATTTTGATTAAATAATGTGAAACTGGCTTTTTTGATTTAAAAAAGGGGTGCTTCTTTTATGAGAAGTACCCCCTTTTTTTGTTTTGAATTTATGTAAATAACTTATTTTCCTCTCGTCAAATAAACACCAAATAAGATGAATCCCATCCCGATAAAATGCCACATAGTTATCAATTCACCATCAAAAAATCCAATTGCAACGGCTGTAATCGGAATGATATACGCAACGGCTGCACCGAATAAGGCACTTGTCATTTGTACTAATTTTATAAAAATAATCGTTGCCAAAGCGGTACTAATAAATCCTAAATACACGACGCTGCTGAATGAAACCCAAGCATTTTCATCTGTTTGCATGACGTGGATAAAATCCGTTCCTAATAATAAATAACCTACTGCCCAAGGTCCAACCAGCGTAAAAGCAACGGCAGAGGCTTGCTGTGATGAAATATTTTGAAGATGGATTTTGATAATATTTGAACTAAATCCATAACAAAATGATGCTAAAACAGCAAATAATCCAAACCATTGATTGCCCACAGAATTCCAATCCGCCCCATTTAATATTAATAAAGAAGCGCCAATTAAGCCGATTAAAACACCCCAAAGTTTGCGTTTAACAAATGCAATTCCAAAAAATAATACCCCAAAAATGAAGGTTAATAAAGGAGTTAAAGAGTTTAAAATTCCCGTTAAGGAACTACTGATTTGTGTTTGTGCTAACGGAAATAAAAAGGCAGGAATTGCATTTCCCAACACTGCAAAAACTAAAATATATTTTAATTGTGACCATTTAATTGATTTGAAAGATTTGTAAATAACTGGCGAAAAAGCCAACATTGCAAATGTGATACGCAAGGCTGCAACTTGATTCCAAGAGAAAGCCATTAGACCTCTTTTTATGAAAAAAAAGGACATTCCCCAAAGCAAGGATAAAAATATCAACGTGCTGTAAGCGATTAATTTTTGGTTGCTTTTGAACTTAGCAATATACTGCTTTATCATTAAATATAAATTTCTGCAAAGAAAATCAAATTCTATGGAGAATGTTTACTTTTTGAGCTTAGCCATAAGTTTTTTAATTGAAAAGATAGGCCACGCTTTTAACATTTCTAAATCAATCTTTGAGGCGAATTTTTTTTATTAAAAACGCCCTCGATCGATACCTCATTCTAAGGCTTGATTTTTATAACTTGAGTTCCTAAATTCTGAAATCTTGTACGAAATTGGTAAGCGTTAAAACGTAATTCTAACCATAAGAGTCATCTACTTACACAAAATTTGATTCTGGTACGGTCAGAATATATGAAATACTCTTGAGGTGAATTGTAAAACTTAGGTGGTTTTAGGTGACTCATCTGGTTCAAGTCTAAGGTAGCAGCTTTGCTACGTTAGAAGAATAATCAAAATATGATAATCAGAACTGCGGTGAAAAGAATATTTAAAAGTATTTTGGAGATGAAATAGTGAACAAATCATAAGTATAAACATATTTTAAAAATAGCAATATTTAAAAATGATAATATATTGGCAACATTTTTGGCGATATGTCTTTGTGATCTTGATGACGACTTATCAAGACGGCAACTTCAAAATATCATTTTTTGAAACGTAAAATTCACTCAAAAAATAAAATTAATAGTATGGCTCGATTGCTGCTTTTTATTGTGACGTTTATTGTCTCCGTTTATTCCTTAAATGCACAGTGTATTGAAGGTAATTGTGAGAATGGAGAAGGCAAATTTTTATACGAAGATAATTCTCTGTACAGAGGCAAGTTTGAAAATAAAAAAGCAAATGGTTTTGGTGTTTGTATTTATGCTAATGGAAGCATTTACCGAGGAGAATGGAAAAATCATAACTTTGAAGGGAAAGGTGTTTTGACTTACTACACTGGAACTATTTATGCAGGTATTTGGTCAAAAGGACAATTGATTGAAAAAACGAATCCTACCGAAATGGGGATATACTATGTACCGACTCGCTCAATTCAGCCCAAAAATCAACCTCAACAACCTTTAAAGCCACAAGCAGTCAACAAAACTAAAGTTGCTACTTCGATGGTATCAGAACCTAAAAATCCAATTAAAATATGGGCAATGGTCGTGGGAGTTGCGGCTTATGAACACATGCCGATATTGAATTACACAGATGACGACGCTTATAAAATGTATGCTTTTTTGCGTTCACCAGAAGGTGGAGGTGTTCCTGATGAACAAATTCAGGTTCTGATTGATGAAGGAGCTACCCGTAAAAATATCCTTAGAAATATGAATTTATTATTTCAACAAGCAGATTCTAATGATGTTATTTTATTTTATTTTTCAGGACACGGTTTGCAAAATTCATTCTTACCAATTGATTTTGAAGGACAATTAAATAAGGTGAAACATTCTGAAATCAAAGAAATTTTTAAAAATAGCAAAGCAAAATATAAAATATGTATTGCTGATGCTTGTCATGCAGGTGGAATCACAAAAGCGAAAGACATTACTTACACTGAAACGAGTTATTATTACGATGCTTTTAAAAATGCTCACGGCGGAACGGTATTTATGCTTTCTTCCAAAGCAGAGGAAATTTCTATCGAAAATGCAGGTTTACGGCAAGGAATTTTTACACATTTTTTGATTAAAGGTTTGAAAGGCGATGCAGACGAAAACAATAATCATGTGGTAACAATCGGCGAGGTTTACGATTATGTAAATGTAAACGTGAAATTCTACACAGGAAATTATCAGCATCCAGTTATTTTCGGTGATTATGATGCTAAGATGCCGATAAGTATTGTAAGACAATAAATTAGGAGTTGCTTTTGTACTGACGTTTAGGGCAAAAAAGTTGAAGATAAAGAGAATTTTACTTTTCAGAATACGATAAAATCAAAGAAGGGCTACTGAATTTCAGTAGCCCTTCTTTGATTTTATTACAAAGTAAAAATAATTAGATTGGTCTTTTTTAGAAGCAATAAGCATTACAAAAATAAATATTCGTATTGTTCAAATAAATATTTATTTATAATTTATATGAATAAGTAAAAAATTCATCAATTTTTAACTTTAGGTGTTCTATTGTGTGGAATTAAATTCAATAATCTACTTATTTTGTTAAAAATTCCTTAATTCGTAAACAAAAGAAGTTTGCTTTAGTTAACCTTCACAGTACATTAAAATTCACATATTAAAACAAACTAAAATGAATAAATTACTTTTGTTATTGCAAGTATTACTATTATCAAGCGTTACTTTATTTGTAACAAGTTGCGGAGATGATTCTACAATAGAACCACCAACGCCACCACCAGCAAATAATATCACAGATATCGTAACAAATACGGAGCGTTTTTCTTCTTTATTGGCAGCTTTAGAGATTACAGAATTAACCTCAACAATTGCAAGCGGAGAGTACACCGTATTCGCTCCAGATAATGATGCTTTCGATACGTACTTAAATGGTACACCTTTAGCAGACGTTGATGTTGCTGTATTAACGCAGTTATTATTGAATCACGTCGTAGCGGGAACAGTTAGTTCAACTGATTTGGCAAACGGTTATGTATCTACATTGGCAACAGAATCAACAACGATGAATAACATCAGCATGTTGGTAAACATTGACAATGGTGTAACATTAAATAATACGGTAAGTGTTGTTGCTGCTGATATTGCGGCAGATAACGGAATGATTCATGAAGTAGGTGCTGTAATCGCAATACCAAGTGTTGTGGATTTGGCTGTACAAGGTGACTTTAGTATTTTAGTTGCTGCTTTAACTCGTGCAGATTTGACAGTAGATTTTGTAGGTACTTTAAGTGGAACAGGTCCTTTCACAGTATTTGCTCCAACCGACGCTGCTTTTGTAGCATTATTGGATAGTAATCCAGCTTGGACTACACTTGATGATATTCCTGTAGCTACTTTGGAAGCGGTATTGAAATACCACGTTGTAGCAGGTGCAAATGTTTTGTCTTCAACTTTGACAGACGGACAAGTTGTAACTACTTTTGAAGGTTCTGACTTTACAATCAATACAACAAGTGGTGCAACTATTACAGATGCAAACGGAAATGTTGTGAATATTGTAGCAACAGATGTTCAAGGTTCTAACGGAGTTGTACACGTAATTGATGGTGTAATTTTACCATAAATAAGAAAGACTATCGAATTATTGATAGACATAAATAATTAAAGGTTCAAATTTATAAAAGAGTTATCTCGCAAGAGATAACTCTTTTTTTGTATTCAAATGTTGATTCAGTAAACATTTTATTACATTTGAAATTCATTAATAAAAATAAACTCTAAAAATGGCTTCACCTCAATATTGTAGTACCTGCGGTAGTAAACTCAAACTTCAAAAGCGTGACGAACTCGAACGCTTAGTTTGTTCCAGTGAATCTTGTGGTTATGTGTTTTGGAATAATCCGATCCCAGTTGTTGGTGCGATTGTGCAGCAAGGAGATAATATTATTTTGGTACAAAGCATTGGATGGTTAAAGCATTGGTACGGCTTAGTTACTGGTTTTTTGGAAGCGAACGAATCTGCCGAAGACGGAATTAAAAGAGAAGTCGAAGAAGAGATTGGAATAATTCCAAAAACGGTTAATCTTATCGGATTATATACATTCTTTGGAATGAATCAATTGTTAGTTGTTTATCATGTGGAAGTCGATGAAAATGCCGAGGTCGTGCTACAAGCGAGTGAGTTGTCGGGTTACAGAAAAGTGCCAATTGCAGAGGTACAACCGTGGGACGCAGGAACTGGTCAAGGTTTGCGAGATTGGTTGCGAACGAAAGGTTATGAAAGAGAGTTGGTGTCATTAGATGAAATTAAATTATAAACCGAATACGTCAAAAACAATCGAATAATGAAACAATGTAAGAATCCTATTGGCGTTTTCGATTCGGGTTTGGGCGGTTTATCGGTTTGGCAAGAGTTGGTAAAACTCATGCCGAATGAAGATATTATTTACTTCGCCGACAGCGGAAATTGTCCTTACGGCAATCGCCCAAAAGCGGAAATTATTGATTTGTCGATTCGCAATACCGAATTTTTATTGGCAAAAGGAGCAAAAATTATCGTCATTGCTTGTAATACAGCGACTGCCGCAGCTGTCGATATTTTGCGAAACCAATTTGATGTAACCTTTATCGGGGTCGAACCTGCGATAAAACCAGCGGTTTTACAAACAAAAACTGGAAATGTTGGTGTATTAGCAACCAAAGGAACGCTCGAAAGTGAACTGTTTTTACAAGCAAAAAATGCTTACTCAAAAGGTGTGGCAGTTTATATACAAGTTGGTCAAGGTTTGGTAGAAGCGGTTGAAAATCAAGTAATTGAAACCGAAGCAACGTATGAATTATTAAAAAAATACGTTCAGCCAATGTTGGAAAACAATGTGGATAAAATCGTTTTGGGTTGTACGCATTATCCATTTTTAAAACCCGTTTTTGATAAACTGCTGCCGCAAAATATAGATTTAATCAATCCAGCGCCCGCCGTTGCCAAACATACTTTGCGACAATTAAAGCATTTTGATTTAATCAATAAAATAGACAATCGACAACCCAATTATGAATTCTATACCAGCGGAAACGAGCAGGTTTTGAATGATTTTTTGAAATATATTGGGATTGAACGGATTTTATTATAAACCGTATCGATTTCTAAAACCGACACGGTTTAACACATCCAAAACCTAACATCTAAAAGCAAAGCGGTCTAAAATCTAAAATCTCTTCTAAAAATCAAAACTCAACAAAAACCGATAACTTAAATTCCCTTCCAATTCCTCGAACTGATACGCACCATGACGAAAATAAACGCCTCCACCAATTCCGAGATAACCGATATTCAAATAATTTCTACGGTATAAATTATTCACTTCCAAACCACTTTCAAAAAAGCCTTTTTCGAGTGTTTTGAAAGATTGATTATGCTGTTGCAAATTTGCCAAATTGCCCCACGCTTGATTGTGAATAATGGATAATTTTGGTTGAAAATATTCCTTTGCTTTGGTTAGCGTTCCGAGGTGATATTTAAAAAATAAATGAACAAATTGGTCAGATAAAAACTCATTGGGCTGCATCGTTTGAAACGTATTGGCGATAATAATTGGCTGAAAACCAATACCTAAACCACGGCTGCCAAATAATTTTGTCCACGGAACATCGCCATTAATCATACCTGCTTCGATATGATATTCAAAACTTCCAAAGCGATGCAACGAAACATTTTGCTCCAAACCAACGACCAATTTTTGATACGGAATATCGGCATCAAGCCATTGTCCCAAAGTGAAATTGGCATAAAAAATAGGATATTTTGTCAGTTCAGGAAATTCAACATCCATGAACGAAACCGTTTGTTCGCCATAAGCGTAACGAATGCTCGTTTTTAATTCCTGAAAGGTAAATTGCTCAAAATCGGTATTGGTGTAAGCAAAAATATAATCGCTATTCGGTGTAATATTTTGGTGCGAATAGCTTAAATCGAACGTTCCATATTTCAAAACGACGCTATTAAACCGACCATAAAATGTTTCCAAATTATCCATAATCGGCTGATATAAATCTTCGGTAGTCGCTGAAAACGGGGAATTCCAACGAGGTAATTCCAACTGTCCAGGCGATTTCAAATCGTTTCTATAGCCACCTTCAACGAACATTTTATGCCTTTTTGATAATTTCAAATGAATATCGCCACCATATTTAAACGCCTTATCTCTGAAACCATAACCGACATAACCGCCAAACGATAATTTCTTTATCAATTTTTCATTCGTCCGAAGTCCAACGCCGAGCCTTACATTTTCATATTCATTAAATTTCAATAATTTATCCAATTCCACATCAATTATTCCCAAACTAAATTTACCATTAATCCCAGCATTCGCAATTTCCATTTTTTGTTCCAACTTAAATTCCTTAGAAATGCTGTCAATAAAGACATAACTCTCCATTTCTTTCGTCACCAAAGTATCCATTCTTCGCTGTTTCCAATCGTTATTTGATAAATCAAAAACACCATCTGCCATTTCAAATTTATCTCGCGTGAATTTCTGACTTTTAATATCAGATTGAAAATCAACGGTTTGAATATAACTTTTGCCTTCTATTTTTATTCCGACATAAGGAGTTGGATACTCTTTCATCAGCCATTCCATATTCAGTTGTTCGGGAAACCATTTTTTTGCGGACTGATGAAAATGATATTTTTGCTCAATTCGAAGCGACATTTTTACAATATCTGCGGGTTCTGCAATCACATTTTGAATTGCATATTGGTTAGAATGAATGTACAAAACACCTTTTAAACCCTCGAATGTTCGTCCCTTTTTTGGTTTAAATGCAATAACGAAAATCGTATCTTGTTGATTAAAAATCGTGTCAACCCAATCAAAAAAGTACAGTTTCGTACTTCCTCGACTAATCGGATTGATATAATTCACGGTGAGAATTTTGATTTCAGGTTCATAAAATGAAAACGGTTGAGCATCGGTCGCTAAGGCTGCAAATTGTGGACTTTTCAAACCTGAAACCTTATTATGTAAAACAATTTCTTTGTGCGAATTCGGATAAACGAATTGTTTATCGGTAATCGTTTCCATAATTCCCAAATAATAATTATCCGACAAATTTTTGTTTTTCCGCATTCCAGCATCTCTATTTCGTTGCTCTTCCGTCAGCGTATCTTCCCGTTTATCCATCACTTCCGCTTGATATTTATCAAAATTAACGACATTCGAAAACCGCATTTTATTGTAAGTCGTACATTGATATTGAGGATATTTATTCGGATTATTTTCATCTCGATTTTTCACGGCATTTTCAATAATCCGATGAGCAGGATTTTCGCCCGCAACGATTGCAACTTCTTCTAAACGATAACTCGTCGCTGTCATTTTAATCCTCACTTCTTGCGTCAAATCTTTTTCCGTAATTGCATAAATCATTGGCTCATAACCGATATAAGATAAATTCAATTTATCGCCAATACGAATATTTTGAAACGTAAATAAACCATCAATATCCGATATTTCGCCATTTTGATAATCCGTATTAATAAGGATATTGACGAAAGCTAACGGTTCATTTTGATGATCCGTAACCCTTCCTTGTATCGTAGTTTGTGCATTTGCATGAATGATAAAAAAGCATAGAAAGGAATATATTACCGCAGTGATTTTCATATTATTAGGTTTTAATTTAGGGTGATAGTGCATATAAATATAACGTAGAATAGAATGTTTAGTGATTTGTTCTGGCTTTTTCAGAATAATCTTTATTTTTGAAAACGAATTGACGACTTTTGCAATTATTAAAAGAGGTGTTTTTTTTAATAAAATTAAAAGCCAAAACTATGAACAAAACCGACATTTTAACGCATTTGGGCGAAGATCGAGAACAATATTTCAACGCTATCGCACCGCCAATTATCCAAACCTCAAATTTTAAATTTGATACGATGGCGGATTTGAAAAATGCGTTTGCTTACGAAAGAGGTAGTCATTTATATACCAGAGGAAATAATCCGACCGTGACGATGTGTGCGAAAAAAATCGCTGCTTTGGAAGGTTCGGAAGATGCACTTTTGGTCGGTAGCGGTGCGGCTGCGATTTCAAATTCGGTGTTGGCAAATGTTCAAGCAGGTGACCATATTGTTTGCGTTCAAAATGCGTATTCGTGGGCGAATAAATTAATGGAAAATTTTCTTCCCCGTTTTAATGTAGCAACGACTTTCGTCAATGGTTCGGACGTTGCGAATTTTGAAAATGCGATACAAGAAAATACCAAAATCTTTTTTTTAGAATCGCCAACGTCGTTGATGATGGAAATGCAAGATTTGAAAGCCATCGTCAAATTGGCGAAAGCCAACAATATCATTACGATTTTGGATAATAGTTACGGCAGCCCGTTGAATAATAATCCGATAAAATGGGGAATTGATATCGTTTTTCATTCGGCAACCAAATATATTGGCGGACACAGCGACGTACTTGCAGGCGTAATTTGTTCTTCAAAAGCGATGATTGACAAGATTTTTCAATCCGAAATGATGACATTGGGCAATATTTTGGGCCCGCAAGATGCTTGGCTATTAATGCGAGGGTTGCGCACTTTGCCCATTCGTGTCAAAGAAGCTGCAAAAACGACCAAAAAAGTCATCAAATTCTTAGAAAAACACCCGAAAGTGGAAAAAATACTTTATCCACACCATAAAAAGCATCCACAAGTTAAGTTGGCAAGAAAACAAATGCCACAAGAAATGTCGTTATTCTCAGTCGTTTTCAAAACGGACGATATGGCGAAGTTGGAAAAATTTGTAGATGATTTGAAATATTTTCTAATTGCCGTTTCGTGGGGCGGGTATGAATCATTGGCGTTGCCAATTCAAACAAAATATCAAGATGGTCTTGCTCAAGTCGTCCGCTTTTACGTCGGTTTAGAAGAATCGAAGGTTTTGATTTTGGATATCGAACAGGCATTAGATAAGATGGAGATTTGAAAAGGCGGTTAATAATTTATTACAAAAGGAACTATTTCCTTCCAAAATTAATTATTTAACCTGAATTGTATAAAAAAATAACAAAACTGTTTTTTTTGTAAAAAAGGTTAGTATATTTGCACCGCTTTCAAAGGAAAGTGACAATAATTAGCAGTTTATCTGTCAAAATTTGGTGAGATGGGTGAGTGGTTTAAACCACCAGTTTGCTAAACTGACGTACTCGTGAGGGTACCGCGGGTTCGAATCCCGCTCTCACCGCATTATAATATAAATAAGAAATTTCGGGGCGTAGCGCAGCCCGGTTAGCGCACCTGGTTTGGGACCAGGGGGTCGCAGGTTCGAATCCTGCCGCCCCGACAGAAAGAGCATTTTTTCCGAAGAATGCTTTTTTATTTTTGTCGATTGTAAATTTTCAGTCAACCAAAATTTTCTTATTTATTTCTGATAGATTAAAATGATAGTTCGGGGCGTAGCGCAGCCCGGTTAGCGCACCTGGTTTGGGACCAGGGGGTCGCAGGTTCGAATCCTGCCGCCCCGACTAAAAAAAAGGCATTTTCTTCGGAAAATGCTTTTTTTTAATTTTAATTGAAAAAATTATCTGAGCTTATCTCAGCAGGTTTAGAGCGTCCCGATGATTTCGGGAAGGTCGCTGGTTAGAGTTCAGTAATTTCGATAAAAAAGTAAAGTTACAAAGCGGAGCTTAGCTCAGTTGGTTTAGAGCGTCCCGATGATTTCGGGAAGGTCGCTGGTTAGAGTTCAAGTTCAGTAATTTCCATAAAAAAGTAAAGTCACAAAGCGGAGCTTAGCTCAGTTGATTTAGAGCGTCCCGATGATTTCGGGAAGGTCGCTGGTTAGAGTTCAGTAATTTCGATAAAAAAGCAAAGTTACAAAGCGGAGCTTATCTCAGTTGGTTTAGAGCGTCCCGATAATTTCGGGGAGGTCGCTGGTTAGAGTTCAGTAATTTCGATAAAAAAGTAAAGTCACAAAGCGGAGCGGAGCTTAGTTCAGTTGGTTTAGAGCGTCCCGATGATTTCGGGAAGGCCGCTGGTTAGAGTTCAGTAATTTCGATAAAAAAGCAAAGCTACAAAGCGGAGCTTAGCTCAGTCGGTTTAGAGCGTCCCGATGATTTCGGGAAGGTCGCTGGTTGGAGTTCAGTAATTTCGATAAAAAAGTAAAGTTACAAAGCGGAGCTTATCTCAGTTGATTTAGAGCGTCCCGATGATTTCGGGAAGGTCGCTGGTTAGAGTTCAGTAATTTCGATAAAAAAGTAAAGTCACAAAGCGGAGCTTAGCTCAGTTGGTTTAGAGCGCTGCCTTGACAGGGCAGAGGTCACTGGTTCGAATCCAGTAGTTCCGACAAATTAATAAAAAAGCGTCTTCAAAATTTGGAGATGCTTTTTTAGTTTATGGAGTTTGGTAAAGATTGGCGGTTGATTTAGCGCGTCCCGATGATTTCGGGAAGGTCACTGGTTCGAATCCAGTAGTTCCGACAAATTAATAAAAAAGCGTCTTCAAAATTTGGAGATGCTTTTTTAGTTTATGGAGTTTGGTAAAGATTGGCGGTTGATTTAGTGCGTCCCGATGATTTCGTATATGCATCAACACTAAAATTTATAATGTGTATTATATTAACAATTAATACTTTATAATGGTTTTCTATTTTCCTAAAGTTGTAAAGTATTGCGAATAGCTATTCACAAAAATTGTTATTTTCGCTCTTTTGAAACCGTGTCGGTTTCAAAACCGACACGGTTTATTCCGACAGAAAAATAATCGTTTTTCTAATAATTTAAAACGCTGATTATTAACATTTTAAATATTACGAAATTTAGTGTTGATGCGTCCCGATGATTTCGGGAAGGTCACTGGTTCGAATCCAGTAGTTCCGACAAATTTGGCAAAGGCAATGCCGTTTGCCCTACAAAATGTCCAATTTTACGTTGGTAGCCAATTTCTGTATTAATAGCTAACACCGAGGTTTCGGCACAGGCTCTTTCAGGCGGGGTTTAAGTTTCTGGTAATTGGTAGCTTTTAAAGGTAGAAAATTTTGAGGAACGAAAAATTTTTCCTTTAAAAGCCTGCCCCGACTTTTTCTCGGGGTCAGTCGCAGAAATTGTCAAAGAGCCTTTACTTTAATCAAATTAGCAAGACCTTATAGAACGAATGACAGCATTTTTTTTACGAGTAAAAGTTTAGTTTATTGATATTTCTGGATTAGCGTCTTTGCCTTATTTCTTTATTAATAAAAATACGTTTCGTGAGAATTTCAAAAAAATTATTTGTGTTTTTATATTGTGTTTGTTCATTTTGGTAATGATTAATGGTATAATTGCTGACGGTACGGGCTTCTATATTAAGGTTTATTGAAACATTTTTTTCCTAATGTAACCTCTCGATTTTTTTTTATTTCGTATCATTTTGGGCGTATTCATACAATGAACCTTTATTTTCATACCTTTAGAATTCTAATTCACACAGTTCAGTTATTTATTCTTCAAAAATAGAAGAACTTTGTGCGATAGAAATTACCAAATATTATTGCTTGTTATTATTAGCTAAGGTGTAAAATTTTATCTTTGCGTATTATTATTTTAGCGATTAAAATAAGAGTGTAATGGGATTAATTGATACGCATGCACATTTGTATTCAGAACAGTTTGAGGAAGATAGAAACGAGGTGTTGCAACGGGCTTTTGAAGAAGGTGTTGAAAAGATTTTTTTACCGAATGTAGATAGCGAATCTATTGAGGGAATGTTGGCTTTGGAGGCTGCTTTTCCTGAAAAGTGTTACGCTTTAATGGGTTTACATCCTTGTTCTGTAAAAGAAAATTATAAAGAAGAATTAAAAATTGTCGAAAAGTGGCTTGGTGAACGTTCTTTTAAAGCAGTAGGGGAAATTGGGATTGATTTGTATTGGGATAAGTCAACCTTTGAAATTCAAAAATTGGCTTTTCGAGAACAAATTAATTGGGCGAAAGCGCTTAATATTCCAATTATCATTCACGCACGGGATTCGATTGATGAAATTATCCAAATTGTTAAGGAAGAGAAAGATGAAAGATTGACAGGAATTTTTCATTGCTTTACAGGCACATTGCAGCAAGCCCAGCAAATCATGGATTTGGAATTTTATATGGGTTTAGGTGGTGTTTTGACGTTCAAGAAATCTGGTTTGGATAAGGTTATAAAAGAAATTCCGATGGAGCATTTGGTATTGGAAACTGACGCACCTTATTTAGCACCGACACCTAAGAGAGGAAAGCGAAATGAAAGCAGCTATGTAAAATATGTGGCTACAAAATTGGCAGCGGTTAAAGAATTAGAAGAGGTTTATGTCGCAGAAATGACGACAAAGAACGCTTTAACTGTCTTCAAAGTGTAAGATTACAAGTTTTTATAAACATGGATTAAAAAAATTTTGAATTATAACTTTTATTTACAATTTTTGTGACTGATCCGACGACTGGAGTTAATATAATTCTGATATAGTCGTAGCTTTCACCACAAAAGAAGGAAAGAATTGGAGGGATGGCCGAGTGGTCGAAGGCGCACGCCTGGAAAGTGTGTAAACCCCAAAAGGGTTTCGTGGGTTCGAATCCCACTCTCTCCACAGAAATGTATATTTTGTTAAATGCTAAATATAATTATTACTAAGTATAACCAGATTTTTTAAAATCTAATTTTGTAAATTTTTAAAACGTAATACAACTCGAAAATCCGATCGTTATGAGAAAACTATTTGTGCTCGTTTTCGTTCTAGGTTTGTCTATTTTCGCAAGCAATAATGCTTTCGCTCAAGAACAACCAGAACAGGGAGAAGTAACAGAACAGCAAGCAGTAGAACAACAACTACAACAACAAGCAGTAGAACAGCCTGTTGTTGAAGAACCTGTTGTCGTTGAAGAACCTTTAGCTGCTGAAGAGTCTGCTGAAGATGCTGGCAGTTCTGATTTTGGACACCAATTATTAAAGCGTTATTTCATTGAGGGTAGCTGGCAGTTCATGTCATTAGTATTAATATGTTTAATCTTAGGATTAGCATTTGCTATTGAGCGTGTAATCACATTGAACATTGCTTCTACTAACACTGATAAATTATTATCAAAAATCGAAGATGCATTAGATAACGGCGGTGTTTCTGCTGCTATGGATGTATGTAAATCAACTCAAGGACCAACTGCAAGTATCCTACACGAAGGTTTGAAACGTGCAGATGATGGTGCAGAAGCTGTTGAAAAAGCAATCGTTTCTTACGGTGCTGTTCAAATGGGACTTTTAGAGCGTGGTTTAGTTTGGATTTCATTATTCATCTCTATTGCTCCGATGTTAGGTTTCATGGGTACGGTAATCGGTATGATTTCAGCATTTGATAAGATTGCAGAAGTAGGTGATATTTCTCCACAAATTGTTGCAGGTGGTATTAAGGTAGCCTTATTAACGACTGTATTCGGTTTAGTTGTTGCGATTATCCTTCAAATTTTTTATAATTATATCGTTTCTAAAATTGACGGTATTGTTAACAGAATGGAAGATGCTTCTATTTCTATTGTTGATATTTTAGTAGATAAAGACATTGTTAAAACTAAATAAGAACTATCATGTATAGCTTTTTAACCAAAAACGGACAAACAATAGCGTTCGTGACGGGGGTAGTTTTATCGGTACTCTTTATTATTCTCGTCATGACAAATCCAACGACTGCGGATTTGAGTGCAGATACTTTCTCGGGCAACACACCTGCTGAAACTTACGATGCACTTGTCAAATTAACGCAGTTCGATTTCGGATTGTATATTACTTATATTCTTTTGGGACTTACAGCCATTGCGACTATTGGTTTTGGATTATATCACTTCATCAGTTTGTTGATTGATAGCCCAAAGAAAGCAATGACTTCGGTCGCTATCATCGGAGGATTAATCGTATTCTTCATAATCGGTAGAGCAGTTGCTCCTTCTGCGGATAGTAAAGGTGTTTTAGATGCGGCAAATGCGTTTGGTGTATCTGACTCACAAAGAGGATTAATTAGTGGAGCAATTAATACAACTTTGATTATACTTGTATTAGCAGTTGTTGCATTAATTTTATCAGAGATTCGTAACTTATTCAAATAATTAGAACATGGCAAAGAAACCAAGACGTCAAGCCCCTGCTGTTAACGCAAGTTCAATGGCAGATATCGCTTTCTTGTTGCTGATTTTCTTTTTGGTGACAACAACAATTGACATCGATAAGGGAATTAAAGTAAAACTTCCACCATGGTCTGATATAAAACCGGATCCGCTTAAATTAAAAACTCGTAACGTCTTCTCTGTGTTAGTGAATGCTAATAATGAGTTATTAGTACGTGGCGAACCTGTAGAAAAAGCAGATTTAAGAGAAAAAGCTAAGGAGTTTATCATAAATCCCACAAAACGTGATGATTTGTCTGAAAGCCCCGCAAATGCGATTATTTCTCTTAAAAATGACCGTGGTACGGAATATGAAACATACTTAACGGTATATAACGAATTAAAAGCTGCATATAACGAAATCTGGGAAGAGACTTCTCAATTAAAATATGGGAAACCTTATAAAGATTTAACTTTCGATGTGCAAAAATTACTTCGTGAAGATATACCGCTTGTAATCTCTGAAGCAGAACCAACAGATTTCGGAGAGGAATAAATTAATTGAAGAATTATCAAAAAAGTGAAATATGTCTAAGTTTTCAAAAAAACGTGGTGCTTCAACGCCTGAAATATCAACGGCGTCGCTTCCTGATATTATCTTCATGCTCTTATTCTTCTTTATGGTTGTTACGGTTATGAAAGATTCATCTTTAAAGGTGAAAGTATCCGTTCCTAATGCAACAGAGTTAGAAAAATTAGAGCGTAAATCTCTTGTACATTATATATATGTTGGGTCGCCATTGCCGCAGTTTCAAGCACAATATGGTACAGCACCCCGCATACAGTTGAATGATCAATTTGCTATTGTAGATGATATTCCTTTATTCCTTGAGCAAGAAAAAATCAAGGTAAACGAGAAGGAGCGTGATTTTATCACAACATCTTTACGGGTAGATAGAGAAGCTACGATGGGAATTGTTTCCGATGTGAAAACAATACTTCGTAAGTCTAATCAATTGAGATTGAATTATTCTGCTCGTTATAGAACGGACGATTTACAAGATTAAGATTGAACATAATATCAGTTTATCAAAAAGGCTACTCATATGAGTAGCCTTTTTGCGTTTTGGTCATTTTTTTCGGTCATTGGTCAGCTGTCATTGATTACTTGTGAGGTAGCTTTCACTTTGTTCTTTTTCTAAGGAAAGCCACTCCGATAGTTTTGATTTTATACAATCCTTATTACGCCAAAGTAATTCTTCTTTGCATCTTCATTATTATAGGTTTTTCCGGATAAATCTCATTTTTATTAATCAAAGTAGGGAGTTAAGTATTAAGTATTGAATGTTAATTATTACCGTTCTGATGTAGAAATTGTAGTGATTTTGATTTAATTCGTTTTTAACAACCTACTTGAAAATCCTTTTTATAATGTTGAAAAAAAATGAACGTAGAAAACGTATGCCTATCGGTACAGGTTCGATGGCGGATATTGCTTTTTTGTTGCTAATCTTCTTTTTGGTCGCAACGACAATTGATACGGATAAGGGAATTAAGGTGAAATTGCTGCCTTATAGTGCTGAACAACCTGGTGATGGTCGCATAAGAGAGCGAAATCTATTTAAAATTTTTATTAATGCAAATGACGAATTATTGGTCGCAGGTAAAAATGAGGAAATTGGTCATTTGAAGGAACGAACGAAGGAATTTATTTTGAATCCTTCGGGTGATGCGAATTTGTCTGAAAGTCCTGTGAATGCAATTGTTGCCTTACAAAATGATAGGGCAACGACGTATGAGATTTATTTGGGCGTTTATAATGAATTGCGAGCGGCTTATAATGAGATTTGGGAGGAAGTGGCGAATACTCGCTATCGAAAAAGTTATAAGGATTTGGATTTTGAATCGAAAAGTAAAATTAGAAATGACTTTCCATTAATTATTTCAGAATCTGAGCCTATGGATTTTGCAGAACGGTAGTATTTTAATTATGAATTAGTAGATATTTTTCGTTTTAACGTTTTCACAAAAAAACTAAACTACGTTTCATTTGACAAGTTGTCAGTATATTTTGTCAGTTTGACTTTGATTGTTAAAAAGTAGTTGATGGAATAATAATTGGTCTTTTTACAGTATCTCGCTACAAATGGAATTTGAAAAAAAGGATAAAAACCTTTTTAAATTTAGTTTAATTTTCCAAGTTGAACAACAATTTGTGGTTGAGGTAGTTGAAATACATTATAGAGACTAATTTTTAAAAGACGATACTTATGAGGCAATTCATGGTCGAAATAAAGTTCAAGAAACAAGATTTTCCGGAAATAATGCCGCTTGTACCTGAACAACAAGAGAAAGTAACTGAATTAATGCAAAAAAATGTATTAGGCAGTTATGTCCTATCTTTAGAGCGGTCTAAACTTTGGATGATTGTAAATGAAGATACGGAAGAAGAAGTACATAAAGTATTAGAAACTATGCCGTTATATCAATATTTTCAATTTGATATTTTTAGCTTGACCTTTAATAATCAAGTTGTGGCAATGCCTGCTATTTCTTTGAATTGAGTCAAATCGATTAATTCCGTTTTTCCCGATAATTGGGGATTGATTGGTGAAAGCCGAAGTTATCTTTTGATAACTTCGGCTTTCTTCGTTGATCGGTTATTTGTCAAGAATCAACTAATTAACTAATCAATCAATTAACTAATAGTTTTTTGTAACTTGCAGCGTTTTTTGAAAAAGGTATGTTTGTAGAAGAATGGACTTAAAAAATCAAATTGATACGGAAAGATTACCTCGTCATGTTGCCATCATTATGGATGGTAACGGAAGATGGGCAAAAGAGAAGGGAAGACCTCGTGTTTTTGGGCACCGCAGCGGCGTTAAATCCGTCCGTGAAGTGACTGAATCTGCGGCTGAGTTGGGTATTGAATATCTGACTATGTATGCTTTTTCTACGGAAAACTGGGGGCGACCTAAGTTCGAGGTAAACGCATTAATGACGCTTTTGGTGAATACAATTCGTACCGAAATCAAGACGTTAATGGATAATGACGTGAAGTTAAATGCGATTGGTGAGTTGGGGCAGTTGCCGAGTCAGTGTTACAAAGAGCTGGCGGAGGCAATTGAAAAAACGAAGCATAATAAGCGAATGACCTTGACTTTAGCGTTGAATTATAGTGCTAAGTGGGAGATTATAGAGGCGGTTAAGCAGATTGCGAACGCTGTTAAAAGTGGTGATTTGGAGGTTGAAAATATTGAAAATTCAACTTTTGATGCGGCTTTGAGTACTGCTGGAATTCCTGACCCTGAATTAATGATTCGTACAAGTGGAGAAACTCGAATTAGTAACTTTTTGCTTTGGCAATTGGCTTACGCAGAATTATATTTCACACCCGTATTTTGGCCTGATTTCGATAGACAACAGTTTTATAAGGCAATTTTGGATTTTCAAAACAGAGAACGTCGTTTTGGAAAGACGAGTGAGCAGATTGTGAAATAGCACAACTATTTAAAAGTTTTGGATAGTTATAAATGGTATAGATTGTTGAGTACCAATTTTTTATAATTCCGAATTCCTATCTACTAATTCCTAACTAAAGTGATAGTTGTTATTGATAAATGAAGCGTCTGATGCTTTAGTATTTTATAAAAAAAAAAGATTTTAGCAGCGAACGGAAAAAATAAGGCGTTCAGTAACTTTAAAATAAGGAAAGTAGGTGATTTTTTTACTTGATTGTCCGTAAATATTGGCAGTTGATTAAACCTACCTCAATAAATTCAATATAATACATGAAAAAATTGCTCTTTAGTGTAACCTTGCTGGCGATGTTCGCAGTAACTGGTTTTGCACAAAAACCTTCCGTTGATTATACGATTGACAACGAGTTCGAGATCGGAGGGATTACCGTTTCCGGAAATGAAAATACAGACGAAAATGCGATTATTGCTATCTCTGGCTTGACCGTAGGAAAAACGATTAAAGTTCCGAAAGGAGATGATGTTGCAAAAGCGATTAAATCATTGTGGCGATTGCGTCTTTTTACAGATGTGGAAATCGTTATTACTAAAAAAATTGGTAATGTGATTTTCTTGAATATTGATGTGCAAGAGCGTCCGAAGTTATCCCGATATTCTTACAAAAGTATTAAGAAGTCTTACCATGATGATTTGAATGGAGAGGTAGATAGATACTTATTGAAAGGAGCAATTGTGTCAGAAAGTGTAAAAATCAATGCAATTAATGCGATAAACGGTTTTTTCGTCGAAAAAGGATATATGGATGCAAAGACGGTTGTGGAAGAAATTCCGGATTCTTTATTTCAAAATAGTATCCGTTTGGTTTTTGATGTGGAAAGAGGCGATCGTGTTAAAATTGCGGATATTATTTTTTCGGGAAATGAGAATATTATTGATAGAAAATTGCGAAAAAAAATGGAAAATACTTCTTGGAAAAAGAAGCTATTTTCTTCGTCTAAATTAGTCGCTGAAGATTATGAAGCGGATAAAAATGCGATTGTTAGTTATTATAATACGTTGGGTTTTCGTGATGCGAAGATTTTAAGCGATAGCACTTATCGTGATGAAAAAGGAGAAGATTTGATTCTGGAAATTCGTATAGATGAAGGCAATCAATATCTTTTCCGTGACATTACTTGGAAGGGGAATTCAATTTATGCAGATGAAACGTTAACTCAACTTTTGGGTCTTTCAAAAGGGGATATTTATAATCAAGCCTTGTTAGATCAGCGCTTGCAGTTTAGTGAAGATAGTCGTGATGTGAGTTCTCAATACATGGATAATGGTTATTTGTTTTTTCAAGTGAATCCTATGGAATTGAGAATTGAAGACGATTCTGTAGATTTGGAAATTCGGATTTATGAAGGGCCACAAGCGACAATTGATAGAGTGACAATCACTGGAAACGATAGAACGCATGAAGAGGTGATTCGTAGAGAGTTGAGAACCAAACCTGGTCAAAAATTCAGTCGTTCGGATATTATTCGTTCACAACGGGAGATTACGAATTTGGGGTATTTTGACCCGGAACAATTATCGATTGGAACGCCCGTAAATCAACAGAACGGAACGGTTGATATTGAATATGGAGTAGTTGAAAAATCTTCTGATCAGTTGGAATTATCCGCAGGTTGGGGTGGACTTGGTCGAGGTGTAATTGGTACTTTGGGTGTAACTTTTAATAATTTCTCTTTAAGCAATATTGGTAAAAAAGAAACTTGGAGTCCTTTACCGCAAGGTGATGGTCAGCGTTTGTCGCTTCGTGGACAAACGAATGGTCAATTCTACCAAGCCTATAATTTCTCTTTTACAGAACCTTGGTTAGGTGGTAAAAAAGCCAATTCATTTACTTTGGCTGCATATCACACTCGTTTTTATCGTGGTGAAATATTGGTTAATGGAGGATTTGAACCGAGTTCATTAGCAATTACCGGTGGTTCTGTCGGTATCGGAACACGTTTGAAATGGCCTGATGATTATTTTGTATCGAATACGTCAATTACGTATCAAAATATTAATATTAGTAATTATAGTGGTTTTTCTTCAGACGGTGAAGCGGTCACAAAGGGGAGTTTCAATAATTTAAGTTTGAATCAAACGATTTCTCGTAATTCGATTGATAATCCGACATTTCCGAGAACTGGTGCTCGTTTTACGGTGGCAATGCAAGCATCTCTTCCTTATTCGTTATTTAGAGATAAAAATACGGACTATACGGATATGGAAATTGACGAAAAATTCAAATGGTTAGAATATCATAAATGGAAAGTTACGGCGGAATGGTTCTCTCCAGTGTTTGATAAATTTGTCTTTCGTGCTGCTGCAAAAATTGGTTTGTTAGGTGCATACAATAGCGAAATTGGAACAATTCCTTTCGAGCGTTTCGAATTGGGTGGTGACGGTATTTCTAACTTTGCAGGTATTCAAGGGAAAGATATTATTGCGTTAAGGGGTTACGATGTTTTAGATTTGGAAGCGAATGTTGAAAATAATCAAGGTGGGGCTGCGGCTTATAACAAGTTTACGTTAGAGTTGCGTTATCCAATTTCATTAAACCCGATGTCAACGATTTATGTTTTAGGATTTTTTGAAGGTGGTAACTCTTGGAATGATTTAAGTAAATATGATCCTTTCGATTTAAAACGTGCTGCGGGAATTGGTTTACGTGTATTTTTACCAATGTTCGGTACATTAGGATTTGATTACGGACTTGGATTTGATAAGAATTTAGCGGCTAATGCTGGTATAACGGAATATGGTAAGTTTAATATTATTCTTGGTTTCGAGCCAGAGTAAGAAGTGGTGAAAAAATTAAAATTCAAAAAAGGCTATTTCAAACAGTTAATGACTGTTCGGAATAGCCTTTTTTTTGTAATAGAACAAACTCCACACTGCTATACATTTTTTATTGGTGGAAAGACCTTTCAGGTTTTTAAAACCTTATAAATCTGATTATCAATGAATTACGAGTTTTAAAAACAACTGTAAACCAATTTTGTATAGCAGTGTGAACAAACTTATAGCATGATTAAAAGTGAGTGCATGAAATACCACTTTTTTATGTGATAATCTAAATAAATAGGTTTAATAACCTATAACATCTTACAGGTGTTAAAAAGTTTAAATCGATATTAATTGCTCATTAATACCTCTATAAATGGATTTTTTCTTGTTAAAACGAGTGAATTTTAACAAAAAATATATAAAATGTCGTTTTATACGTGATTTTTGACTTAATTATGCTATAAATACTGTCACAATAGAATATAAATATTGAAAAATTATATTTAGTATAAATCCTTAAATGTTCTACAATTTTGACGTGTGTGAATATTTTTGGATAAATATTATATGTGTTTATTAAAATACGCTGTCACGTTATAAGTGGCTTTTTTTTTAAAAGCCTATTTTTCTTGTAAATCGTGGTCTCATTAATTTAGAATGACACTACATAATTTTGAAAATGAAAGATATTAATTTTTTCAAGTTTATATCTTAGGTATGATTCAAAATAATAGTGAACCTAAAAAGTGCAAGAAGATTTATTGTGAAGTAATAATTCCTAATAGTTCCTAATAATTTCAATAACTGATTAATCGCTACAAAATAAGTTAGTTGTCTCTTATGATTAATTATGTGTTGAGTTACAAAACACAAACAGCATGACACAGTATGCAAAACCACTTTTTTTATTTCTACTAATTTTAATAATTACTAATTTAAGTGCAACATCTTTACCGAATGATTTCGCCCTGAAAGATGAGGTAAAAAGAACGGAAAAACCATTTTATGGGAAAACATCTATTCTAATTCTTGAGAATGATGACGGATTCGGAATGAAAGTTTTAGAAGACGGAAGGAAAATAATTGGAAAATTCGTCAACGGTAAAGTTAATGGCTACGGCGTATGTCATTATACGAATGGTGAAAAATACATTGGTGAATTAAGAAATAATAATAGACACGGAAAAGGTTTATTGATTGGTACAAAAATTATAAATGGAATTTGGAGTGATGACAAATTTGTCGGGACGAATGCTAAGACATTATCTGGATGTAAAATAGGAGATTGCAGCAATGGTTATGGTGTTTTAATTTATGACGATTTCACACTATACGATGGTAGCTTTAAGGATGGTAAAGTAGATGGTCACGGGATTTGTTATTACAGTGATGGTGATATTTATTTTGGCTATTGGTCTGCACATTCTTTTCACGGACAGGGGGTTTTTTATCATAAAGATGGACGTAAGGAGAGTGGTCATTGGGAAAAAGGTCAATTAATGGATACTTATGAAATGCTTGATTTCAATAGAGATATTATAGCGAATAGCGTTTTCACTAAAGGAGAGGAGCCTTCGTCTGCTATCGAATCCGTTGCTATCACAGTGCCTACTATCAAAGTAATGGAGTCAAAAAAAATAGTAACAAGAGAAACTTCAACTGGAAAAATATGGGCTATTGTTGTCGGTGTAGCCAAATATACAGCAACGACGGTAAAGCCATTGAATTTTCCTGATGATGATGCTTATAGGTTTCATAGTTTTTTGAAAAGTCCTGAAGGAGGAGCGATAAAAGATGAGCAAATTAGATTATTAGTCGATGAAAGTGCGACAAAGGTGAATATCGTAAAATCATTAATAGAATTATCAGAACAAGCGACCTCAGACGATGTCATTATTTTTTACTTTTCAGGTCATGGTTTACCAGGTGCATTTTTACCAATTGATTCGGATGGTACTAAGGACCTTTTGAGATATAAAAACCTTTTGGAAATATTGAAAACGAGCAAAGCAAAATCGAAAATTATCATTGCAGATGCTTGTCATTCAGGTGGTTTGGCGGATTTTAAAGGAGAAAATTATCAAAAGGCAATAGATAATTATTATCAAGCAATTCATAAAAGCCAAGGCGGTTTGGTACTTTTAATGTCTTCAAAAGTAAAAGAAACTTCTATTGAAAATGGCGGATTACGACAAGGTGTTTTTAGCTATTTTTTGCTCAAAGGCTTGAAAGGTGCGGCAAATACGAATAGCGATGAGCTTATTAGAATCAATGAGTTATTTGATTATGTGCGGACTAATGTTAGTTTTTACACGAATGATTATCAAACACCAATGATTTATGGTGATGGAGCAATTGATCATCCGATTGGCTTTATCCGAGCAAATTGATTCTTAAAATTAAGTTACACGACGGCGGCATAATTTCTAATTGATTAGAAATTATACCGTTTTTTTTTGAATCTTTATTGATAATGAATGTTATAAAACCTACACAATCTAAAATGTAGCTTATGCAGTACGTGTGAATTTGAAGCATTCTCCCTTGGTGCTTTAATTTCAAATTTGATGCGATGATTTTTATTTATATAGTGATAATTTTTTTAAATATAAAATAAATTTATATGTTTTTTATTACAGCATATATTAATTGATAATTAGTTTTTTATACATTTAAAACAATTAATATGCTATATTAATTGTTTTGATTTTTGAGTTTATTAATGTCACATAACTTGATTTTTAATTATTAATAAGGGTCAATTTTAGGATAAGTTAACTGTATTATTAGAAGATAAAAAAAGAGTAGAATGATAAATCTTAAAAAGATGTTCGTGTGAACGTTTAAAAGGATTTACAGATTCAAGCTATAATTCCCTTGAAAGAGAAGGATTGTTATTAATTATAGATTGAATTAGAAAAAATAAAAACATGAGACAAATTTCCGAATTATTTATAGTGTTAGTGTTAATTTTTGCAGGTGTTGAATTAAACGCAAAAGAAACTATTCCATTAAAAAGCATAAATCAAAACGATGAAATGTCCTTTTTGATTTCAGATGAGAATCGTATTTCAGTTTTTAATAGTGGAAACGGATTCGGAATGAAAATCATGAATGACGGGGCGAAGGTGATAGGTAATTTTTTTGAAGGACAAATTAATGGCTACGGTCTATATTATTATCCTACAGGTGAAAAATATGTTGGACATTTCAAAAATGGTTACAAAGATGGTGAAGGTATATTAGTTGATAATACGGAAGTGACGAATGGTATTTGGTTAGAGGACGATTACGTTCGTGAGAACCCGAATGAATTTCAGGGTTGTAAAACTGGAGATTGTGTTGACGGTAAAGGTGTTTATGTTTATAGTGATTATACCTTATATGATGGTGGTTTTGAAAATGCTAAAGCGAGTGGTTACGGAATCTGTTATTATAGTGATGATGATATTTATATTGGGAATTGGAAAGCACATGACTTTGATGGTCAAGGTGTTTTGTATAGTCGGAATGGGACAAAGCAAGATGGGGAATGGAGTAATGGTCAATTCATAGATGCTTATGCTTACGACGTTGTTAGATTTGAAGATGCTCCAATCGAGGAGATAGCGATTGAAAAAGGGAAAATATGGGCGATTATTGTTGGTGTAGCGAAATACTCTAAAATGCCAAGGTTGAACTTCCCTGATGATGATGCTTATCAATTTCATAGTTTTTTGAAAAGCCCTAAAGGCGGTGCGATAAAAGACGAACAAATTCGATTATTTATTGACGAAAGTGCAACTAAAGATAATATTATCAAGGCTTTACGGGATTTTGCAGAAAAAGCGTCAGCTGAAGATGTATTCATATTCTACTTTTCTGGTCATGGTGTACCAGGGGCTTTCATTCCTATAGATTCTGATGGTTTTGAGCAGCAAATTAAGTACAGAGAGTTTCTTGAAATTTTGGAAACTAATCAAGCGAAATCTAAAATTATCATTGCAGATGCTTGTTATTCTGGCGGTTTAGTAGCTTTCAAAGGCGAAAATTATAGAGCATCAATTGATAATTATTATAACGAAATACACAAAAGTAAAGGTGGTTTGGTACTTTTCATGTCATCTAAAGCGAAAGAAATTTCTATTGAAAATAATGGATTGAGACAAGGTATTTTTAGTCACTACTTGATTAAAGGTTTGAAAGGTGAGGCAAATATCAATAATGATGAGTTTGTCAGAATTGGTGAATTATTCGATTACGTACAGGCGAACGTTAGTATTCATACGAATGAATATCAAACGCCGGTCATTTACGGTGACGCTGCAATTAACCATCCGATTGGTCTTATTAGGGATTAAGTATTAAAATTGATGGATTAAAAAAAACGGCACAACTTCTAAAACCTTAGAAATTGTGCCGTTTTTTTACGGCAAATCTGAAAAACACTTTGTAATTGTTTTAAGATAAATTATTTTGTATTGATAATTTCAGTAAATTACTGTATTGGTTTATAAATATAAAAAAAAATTGGTTTTTGTCTCAAGAGTTTATTTTTAATGGTTTGATAATCAAATTATTACAAGTCTAAAAACTAAATAGTTGAGTTGACAGCTGAGTTACTAATCACGAATTATTAATAGGAAAAAATGTTGAATATTCGCACACTTGTCGTTACCGTTATTTTGTTGGGCATCTTTAATTGTAGCCCACAAGGAGAGATAAATATTGGGGCATTAAAAGATAAATATCAGTTGCAACTCGCTCGATATTTAGTTAAAGATGCAGAGATTTATGACCAAATTCGTATTGATGATGAGGGGATCAAAATTTATGAAACCAGCTCGGATTGGGAAGCCAATAAACATGAATTTATATTGCCATGGCATGATTTGGAACGTTTCAAGGAAGTTTGTGAAACCGATCCAGCGATGGCTTTTGATATGTATGAAAATTATAGTCATCCAATGTTTGTTGTGAATTATCCGCAACCAGAAAAACCTGCTGCCGTAGCAAAATTTGAACCGACAAAAGAGCAACCGCTAAAAGGTTTGCGTATCGCATTAGATGCAGGGCATATTGCTGGAGATTTGAAAACGGCAAAGCTCGAAGGCAAGTATATTGAAATGAAATATAAAGGTGAAGATATTGCATTTTGGGAAGCAGATTTGGCTTGGCACACGTCCAATTATTTACACAGACAATTAGAAAAACACGGTGCAATTGTGATGGCGACTCGTCAATATGGAAAAACTGCCTTCGGTACGGATTACGATACTTGGTACGAACGTTTTGACAGTCGAGAGGAGAAACCGGATAAAAGTAGATTGTTCTGGCGATATTTTCGGCACAAAGATAATGACGAACGAGTACGAATCGTGAATGAATTTCGTCCAGATTTGACGATGATTATGCACTATAATGTTGATGGTGGAAACAAGCCCTGGAAAAAACCCTGCCGTACACAATACAGCATGGCATTCACGGGCGGTGCCTATATGAGGGGTGAATTATTTAGCAAAGAACGTCGATATAATTTATTACGATTGTTATTAACGGATGATATTGAAAAATCGGCAAAATTCAGTAAAGATGTTTTGGAATATTTGCGGGACGATTGTGAAATTCCAATTTTGCCAGGGGTTAGTTCTCAAAAATACGTGAATGCACTCGGAATTAGAACCGAACATCAAGGCGTTTACGCTCGAAATTTAGCACTTTCTGGTAGGATTTATGGTACGCTTTGCTACGCTGAGCCACTTTTTCAAGACCATATTGACGAGGTCAGCCGTCTAAATGCAAAAGATTTTGAATTCGAAGGCGAAATGATTTCGAGCCGAGTCGTCGAAATTGCAAAAGCGTATGAAAAAGCAATTTTGAAATATGCAAAAACTTTGAAGAAAGATGAGTAACGAAAAGACGAGTCATTTTCTTTTTGATATGAAATAATAAAAGCCTTGCAAAACTTAGTTTTTGCAAGGCTTTTATTAAAAATACAAATATACGTCAAAGCGATATTTTTAATTTTTTATTCCTCATTAAATTGATAATCCATTGCAGCTTTTACAAATGCAACAAAAAGCGGATGCGGATTTTCGACCGTACTTTTTAATTCTGGGTGAAACTGAACACCGACAAACCACGGATGATCTTTCAATTCTACGATTTCTACCAAATTTGTATCGGGATTAATTCCAACAGGTTTCAAACCATGCTTTTCGATTTCTTCCAAATACGCATTATTAAATTCGTAGCGATGACGGTGGCGTTCACTGATTTTTAACGATTTATATGCAGTGGATGATTTTGAACCTTTGCGAATATCACAAGCGTAAGCACCCAAACGCATCGTACCGCCCATCTGTGTAATTTTTTTCTGTTCTGCCATCAAATCAATGACAGGATTAGGCGTTTCAGGTTTCATTTCTATCGAAGCCGCACCTTCCAAACCTAAGACATTTTGAGCAAATTCAACGACTGCACACTGCATTCCTAAGCAAATTCCAAAAAACGGAATATTATTTTCACGGACGTATTTTATCGCTTCAATTTTTCCCTCAATTCCACGTTCACCGAATCCTGGAGCGACCAAAACACCGTTCAAATTCGCCAATTTTTCGTGAGCATTACTTGCCGTAATCGTTTCCGAATGAATCGGACGAACGTTTACTTTACATTCATTCATCGCTCCTGCGTGAATAAACGACTCATAAATGGATTTATAAGCGTCTTGTAATTCGTTATATTTTCCAATCAAACCAATTTCTATCTCGTTTGACGGATTTTTTAATTTACCTAAAAAGTTTTTCCATTGTGCAAGATTTGGCTCTTTTTTATCCACCAACCGCAACTTAGAAATAACCATCGTATCCAGCTTTTCCTTCAACATCAAAAGCGGCACATCATAAATCGTTTTCGCATCAATCGCCTCAATCACAGCACCCAATTCGACATTACAAAAACGAGCAATTTTTCGTCTAATATCTTGACCAATAGGATATTCCGTTCTACAAACCAAAATATCTGGCTGAACGCCATTATTCAATAATTCCTTTACAGAATGTTGGGTCGGCTTCGTTTTGAGTTCTTTTGCAGCACTCAAATACGGAATTAAAGTCAAATGAACCACGATACAATTATCCGTTCCCAACTCCCAACGCAACTGTCGCAAAGCCTCCAAAAACGGCAAAGATTCGATATCGCCAACCGTTCCACCGAGTTCCGTAATGACAATATCATACTCATTCGTCGTGCCTAATAATTGGACTCGACGTTTGATTTCGTCGGTAATATGCGGCACAATTTGAACCGTTTTTCCCAAATAATCGCCTTTTCGTTCTTTATTAATCACCGTTTGATAAATGCGACCGGTCGTCACGTTATTGGCCTGAGACGTTGGCGTATTCAAAAAACGCTCATAATGTCCCAAATCCAAATCCGTTTCCGCACCATCTTCCGTCACGTAACATTCCCCATGTTCGTAAGGATTCAGCGTTCCAGGGTCCACATTTATATAAGGATCGAATTTTTGAATGGTAACAGAAAAGCCACGAGATTGCAGCAATTTAGCCAAAGAAGCCGCTATGATACCTTTACCAAGAGAAGAAGTTACACCGCCCGTAACAAATACATATTTTGTCATCACTTTTATAAAATATAAATGATGAACGGTGAACCACATAAAAAGTGAGTTCACCGTTCATCATTTGATTATTACATTACGGGATGCAAAGGTAAAAATTTTGCGTTGTAAACCTATAAGGTTTTCAAAACCTTGTAGGTTTTTCACAAAAAAAATGTTCCGATGGCTTTCGCCTTCGGAACATCACTAATCATGGAAGATTTAAAATTCTAAATATTTGTAAAAGCAATTATAATAATAATAAAGTTTTATTTGGTTATAGCTGAGGAAATAATCCGTAAACTATAAGAGCAAATTTAGATAAAAATTTTATAAAATCTAAAAAATCATTAAGAAAATTTTGTTATTTATTCAATAAAAGAACATTTGTAGGTCTTAATAATTTATAAACAGTTGAAAATGAAATTAATAGCTGATTTTGCATTTTGATTTAATTCGAAATTTTATTTTGATTTTTATAAAAAATCGTATTTTACAGGATGTTTTATAAAAAATTCAAATCTGCGGGGTTTTTTCAAACCCCATAGGTTTTTTCAAACGCACAGATTATGCAATCCATCAATTGGCAATCCATTCCTTTCATCCGCTTCGTCATTCCGTTCACGTTCGGGATTTGGCTCAACGCAACCGTTGATAAAAGTCTGCCTTTTCCTATCCTTTTGCTTGCCGCAATGACCGTTGTTATCGCATTTTTAAGTCGGTTAGAATTAGTGGCTTATCGCCAATGGATTTTAGGAATTTTGATTAATTTGAGCCTATTTTTATTAGGTTGGCAAGTCATGTTTTGGAATAATCCAACGCACAAAACCACGCATTACCAACACATTATTAATAAAAACGAAGGCAATCAAAAATATTGGGTTTCAGGAAAAGTCATCAATTTGCCCACCACCAAAAATACCACAAAAGTCGAATTAGCACTACAAAAAATCGGTAAAACTTCGGATAGTTTGGAAGCCGTAACTGGTAAATTATTGTGCTACATCGAAGCCGATACCTTCAGTAAATCGCTCAATTATGGCGATAATATTTTGTTTCAGACTTTCGTCAATACCGTAGAACCGCCCAAAAATCCCCATCAATTTGACTACAAACAGTTTTTGAAATACAAAAAAATCTATTTTCAAGCTTATATTCCCGCAGAAAATTGGCAAAATCTGAATGTAAAAAGTAGCGGTTTACTCTCGTGGGTCAATCAGTTACGCATTCAGCGAATTGCACAAATTAAGACTTTCATCAATGGCGAAGCCGAGCAAGGCGTTGCAATGGCTCTACTTTTGGGTTTCAAAGAAGAATTATCAGACGATATTCAAGCCGCCTATTCCGAAACTGGAGCGATTCACGTTTTGGCGGTTTCAGGTCTGCACGTCGGGATTATCGCCATGATTTTGCGGTTTATTTTGAACCAATTCTATTGGAAAAAGCGAAAATCGTTAAAACTCCTGCTGATTATTTTACCGATTTGGTTTTACGCCTTATTTACGGGTTTCACGCCTTCCGTCATTCGGGCAACCGTTATGTTTACGATGTTAGTCTATGGTTTGGAGCGAAATAGCCAACCGAATATTTACAATATTTTGGCGGCTTCGGCTTTTGTTTTACTATTTTTTGAGCCGTATTTTCTGTTTTCCGTTGGCTTTCAATTGTCTTACGCAGCCGTTTTTGGCATCGTTTATTTTCAACCAAAATTAGCGATTTGGTATTTGCCTGAAAATAAAATTGTCAACTATTTTTGGCAACTTACCATGGTTTCCGTTGCCGCAACTTTAGGCACTTTACCGCTCACGTTGTACTATTTCCATCAGTTTCCGATTTGGTTTTGGCTATCAAGCGCGATTGTTATCCCTGCCGCTTTCGTGATTTTGATTTTAGGTTTAGCATTTTTTACGATTGGTTTAATTCCGTATTTAGACGTATTTCTCGGCAAAGCGATTCATTACGTAATTCATATTATGAATTGGTGCATCCAAACGATTCATCATTTTCCGCTTGCCGCAATAAAAGGACTGTGGTTTACCGATACAGAATTTTATTTGATTCTCGCAGCGATTCTAACGTTTGGCTTTTTATTACAAACTCGAAAAATCCGTTGGACGATTTATTCGCTAAGTTTTATCATACTTTTGGCAAGCATCAGTTTGTTCCATCATTTTCAATCCGCCCACCAAAAACAAGTCGTCATTTACAGCATTTCCAACGCTTCCGCCATTGATTTTATCAACGGTCAAACCGTAACCAATTTGCAAAGTGAAAATTTGAATGCTAAAAACTACGAATTTGCCGCCCAAAGTCATCACTGGAAACTAAACATTGAAACCATCGACAGCACGGCAATTGACGAAAATTTGAACCAACCATTTCTAAAAAAACAAGCAAATTTGATTCAATTTCACGATAAAACGTTTTTGATTGTTAATAAAAATATCGAACCGACGACCGAAAAAATCCAAGTCGATTATTTGATTGTCCTCAATAATCCAAAAATAAAAATCGCTAATTTAAACAACGCTTTCACCTTCAAAAAAATCATTTTTGATGCATCTAATAAATTTTGGCAAATTGAAAAATGGAAATTGGAATGTGTAGATTTGGGTATTGATTATCAAGATGTTCGAGGTAATTTTGCGTTCGTTCTGGATTTTTGATAAAAGGAAATTACGATTCCAAAACCAAAAAAATCGTTCGTTGAATGACAGCTCTATTTATTATATAGTGGCGGGTCGAAAGCGTTGATGTGCATTACAAACCTGTCGGGCTTTTAGAACCAGATAGGTTTTTATCCCCGCTTTTAACCTACCACCTATTATATTTGTATTTTTAAATTTATACTAAAAAATATTTACGGTCACTCTGGAGAGTGGCAGTACGTTTTAAACCAAAATTTTACTATGAAAAAAACTTACTTATCAATCATTTTAATATTCGTAACCGTTTTTACTTTCGCTCAAAGCATTGAAGACGCTTTGTTTGACTTAGAAGGTGTAAAATTTACGAAAGTGTCGGACGATAAATATGAGTGTTTTATCAAGCAGGCGATTGACCATAAAAACCCCGAAAAAGGGACATTTTATCAGCGAATTGAATTGACGCACGTTGGTTTCGATGCACCGAATGTCATGGCGACACAAGGGTATCAATTGAACCGTGGCAAAAATGAAGTCGCTGCGATTTTGCATGCAAATTATATCAATATTGAACATCGTTATTGCGGAAAATCCGTGCCGTCACCGCTGGATTGGCAATATTTGAACCTGGAACAAGCGACTGCTGATTTGCATCATATTAACCAATTATTCAAACAAATTTATAGTGGAAAATGGGTAAGTACGGGCATTAGCAAGGGCGGACAAACGACGATTTTTTATCGTTATTTTTATCCAAATGATGTTGAAGTGTCGATTCCTTATGTCGCTCCGATGAATTTGGATATTGAAGAAAAGCGAATTTATACGTTTTTGGATACGATTGGAACGAAGGAATGTCGGGACAAAATTTTTCAGGTGCAAAAGGTTTTATTGGAAAATAGGGTAGAAGTGATTGGCAAATTGAAGTGGTTTTCGCAAGGTGCTGGCTACAATTTTGAGTATTTAGGTGGCGTTGATGCAGCGTTTGAATATGCAGTTTTGGAGCTTCCTTTTTCGGTTTGGCAATGGGGAACAGATTGCGATGATTTGCCGACAGGTGACACCTTGGATAATTATATTCAGTCGTTGATGGATATTGTGGGTTTGTCTTTTTACGATGACGGTTCGATGAAAATGTACGCACCGCACTATTATCAAGCGAGTGCAGAAATGGGTTATTATGGTTACGAAACGAAGAATTTTGGGGATTTAATTCAGACCTTACCCAAAAACCCAAATTCCTCTTTTCCGCCAAAAGATGCCAAAATTAAATTTGATAATACCGTCCCGAAAGCGACCACAAAATGGTTGGAAAAGAATGGTAATCATTTCATTTACATCAACGGTGCTAACGATACGTGGTCAGCAACTCGTGTGATTCCAACGAAAAATGTCGATGCCTTATATTATAATATGGCAGGTAGAAGTCACGGCGATGCTCGAATCAAAAACTTAACTGATGCTCAAAAAGCAGAATTGAAAGCGACTTTGGAAAAATGGCTGGGTGTGGAAGTAGATCTTGAGGCGTTGTAAGATTTATTC
>Ga0306864_1000135_pt1 | contig 34831 bp, 34 predicted proteins | sample AntRauTorckE5430_FD_190448 | JGI IMG/M metagenome (GOLD analysis project Ga0306864, IMG submission 190448) | Saline lake microbial communities from Rauer Islands, Antarctica - Metagenome Torckler E5 #430 (v2) (version 2) | ecosystem: Environmental > Aquatic > Non-marine Saline and Alkaline >...
GAACTTGGACAATTTTGAAGCTGAAGAAATCACCTAAGTGAATCTTGATTGCCCCATTTCCAGTAATGTGTTGGCATCTCTTCTCATCCGCTAGAATAGTTGAGTTACTTATCACTTCATCCTGATTGCCATACAGACAAATGCGAATTTTCTGGAACGCTTCGACTTGCTCAAGCTCCACATGAAGTAGTGTATACTTATCCACATACGCTGGAGCACGAAGTTTGAATAGTTTGTGCACATTTCCAAATATCCTAATTGCATTCTTAGATTCTGTACGGATTCCACCAATACTATCAAATAAAGAGGGCAGAGTAGAAGTGTCCAAGCCAGCCATCACAATCGTCATGTTTCCATCTTGATTTTCAGCTGCTAGCTCGATGTCCTGAAATGAGTTGACGCAGTGCTAGTGAGATTATGACGCTGCTGGATGATACACTATTGTCCACATATTAGGCAATGATGATGAACTTACAGTTGTTCGGCAAATGCCGCCATCGCAAATCGTATTATCGCAATCAGCATTAACGGAGCAAATGTCTCCTTCAAAGAAACAGAAGGACGAAGAAAGACATGATATGCAAGAGTCCAGTTCTCCTTGTACTTTACCGCCCTTGGAAGATACATAGGCACCTTTACAAATGCAGGTTGTATTACCATCTTGTATCATGGTTGATGCATTTGAATCCGTACAATTACCATCTTCATCGATGATGCCTATGTTTTCACCTTGTACAAATGCTATATCTGTAATAGAGGTACCATATTCAAGGAAGGTAGCACCATCTTGTATAAATGCAATGAACGCAATCTCGGTTTTTCTATCATTTAGAAGAGATCCTACATTGATATCAATCTGTCCCGACGTCCTTGGAAGTCTCGCACACTGATTAAGATTATTATCATCCTCAAGGGTCTCAAATACACACACACCCGTCATCGCTGCAGCATCTGCATTAAGTAGTTCAACTTCAAGCCTAGTGTTTTTGTTGAGATTAAAACTCTTGGAAAGTTCGAACGCCCTGAAGGTATCTCCAAAGATTTCAACAGTATCCTTTGTCCAAACTACAACACCTCCAGTCTCAATGAGGCTTCCAACCTCGAAAGGTACGAGTGTCGTGTTTATTATGTCACTCCCATCATTTTCATCAGGAATCGTTACCAACAGCGTCTATTTGGAAATTGCATAAATATGTTAGTTGCAATATCACTTCTTCCAATGACTGTATTGTAATTCTTCTATAATGGTCATCGAAAAGCTTACCTCGCCAACACAAGTATTGTCGATACACTTGAATGTTGAGCATTCTGTAGAAGATCGGCAGTACCCTCCATCGAAGATTGAACCATACGTAGAAGGTATCTGAGTAGGATTTGAAGATGGATGCACGGATAATGAAGGCTTAGTAGTAGGATTGCCAGTAGTGGGAAAAGAACTTGGGCTGATAGATTGGGTGGGATTCATAGTTGGAGCTGCAGATATTGTCGGGCCAGTAGTGGGTGTCGACGACAATGTTGGTCGAAACGTCGGTGATGAGGTAGGGCGATCGCCGCACTCTGAAGCTGGACAGGCTATGCAAACATCGGTTTCTATTTGTAATATATTGTCACTCGCAGGATCTGATGACTTGAACCCACTCATACATTTACACCGAGGACGAAATGCGTTGCCTTCGATACCTTCAGAGAAGGCATGACTATCACTGCATTGGTTATCATACTGAATGATGTTCCGAAACCCAAAGTCAGAGATTGCATTATCTAAATATTAATCATAATTCAAGCAATTAAAGAACTTACCACAAATGAATATACATTATCGTTGTGATCTTTTGCATCGACCCGTGCAAGGCCAGCATTGATAGCTATACCGCCAAGGCCTAGTTTCCTGATTTCGTTTCTTCCATATAGTATCTCTGTAACAGCTGTCCAATCATCGTCAATCCAGACATAGACGAAGATTGCACCAACCTGCACAGCACTCGATACCGCGGAGGGAGATGCGATGGCAATAGTTTGACCGTCTTTGGCTAGTGCTACATTCCATCCAAATGATTTGGAAGTGGGATCATAGTGTTTGATTTTGTGTTCAGAAGCGAACACATCATCATTTAGTATATACGTATATACGGTTCTCTCCTTTGGACTCCCAACCGCAATCATTTTAGAATCGGGCGTGATATCCACTCCACTCCCATAGCCTGACTGCCAAAAGCTCTCGGACTTCGGTTTTGATAAATCAAAAGCATTGAGAATTAGAACCACTCCTAAGACCGATTCTGTTCCATCAATTAGCTCAAAGCCAGCAATAATGATGCCTTCATCAGATACTGCGATGCTCTTTAGTTGACCAGTGGGGTAGTTGAATGTAGATGATTTGCCTTCATGTAAAATCAGAAAATCTCTGGAATTTGATTTCATAGCAATAAAGCTGCCGTTGTTGCTACTTGTTCTAACCGCATCTCCTTGGATATTCGAAGTATCGGTATTGTCAGACTGTATCTGTGTCCACGTCCGTGTCTTGTGGCAAATGACATGAGTAATAAAAATAAAATTGAACAAATATATAGAATTGGATGGGGCCTTGAAAGAGAAGTATCTTCATCATGAATTGCACTTACTGTAGTTTTGATTCCTTGTCTTTGGCTATCATAGAAGACTATATTTTCTATGATGGAGGCTTCATGCTCGAATGTATCATGATCCTGTACAAAAGCAATGCGATTCACCTTCAAATCTGGTGGCAAATTCAATATTTGACCTATTGGGAAATCGAATTGAAAAGACGGTCCGTAGACCTGGACCTCTGCGAGACAAAGGGTCCGTTTCTCGTTTCCATTCAATACTATTCTTACCCTTGTCCCGATGACATTGTCGAACAAAATCTCCTTTACAGGTGGTGCTTTCTCAACAAAGACTTGTCGCGCAGCCTCAACGCCGTCAGCTCGATAAAGGAATATTGTAAAGTCTGAAAGATCGTCCTCATATTCTTCATCCCGACTGTGAATGATAACCTTCTGGATCATTGTAGAATCAGTCAAATGCACCTCCCACCAAGGCGCAATTTGTGCATTTGTATGAGTAACACTGTTTCCTTCCCAAAAGTCATTGTAGAAATTATGATTCAAGTTTCCATCCACCCCTAATATGGAATAACCCGGTCTTAACGTTGACGACTGCGAAGTTTTCTTCCCCAAAGCAACGTTTTCGTGCTTCCCTAGAAGGGAAACATCTTTCCTTGCAACAATTACATTTGTGTTTTCTAGAGAAAGACGTCCGCCCTTCACCACTGCGCAATAAATGTTATTCTCTTGGAACGAGGAACCATAATCACCGTACAAGCATATACCAAAGCCATTAACTTTCTGTGATTCTGATAGGTGAAACTGGATGTGGGTAGTTTTGCTGGCTGAAATAGCGTTCGACAATTGAAATGAGTCCCTGACAGTCCCATAGAGACGTATCGCATTATTGGGCTCAATGGTTATGCCACCTTGTCTAGAATCATTCTCTCGAGGCCATTTTTCTAAATATTTAAGTGAGTTGAATTTAGTTCCACCACCATTTTTAAGTACGATGTTCACCCTCAGTGTCTATTCAAGGAGAAAAGGACAATGCTTTTGTTAGCCTTGAATAAGTATCTGCCGAAAATAAAACCAAAGCTATAATATAGACTCACCCCTGACTGACATGCACCATCAATACAATTTCCCAATACACATTCAATATCAAATCTGCAAGCTTCTCCCTCGAAGGCGGACCGAAACATGCTCGGAAAACTCGATGGCTCTAATGAAGGAATAGACGAAGGTGCACGAGTTGGCCGCACTGACATCGATGGTGCATTAGAAGAAAAAGAGGAAAACGTAGGACGACTTGTGGGAGATATTGAGGGCAGCGAAGTCAGTGTTGGAAGTGATGTTGGTACCATTGTAGGTAAATTGCTTGGAATATTTGATGGATTTTTAGTTGGATAACTCGAAGGCTGAAATGATGGATTTGCGAAGGGCGTGCCTGTGGGCAGGAGGGAAGGAGAACCACTTGGTTCATCACTTGCAACAAAAGATGGATTCAATGTGGGAAGTAAGGTTGGCAAAAGCGATGGAACGGTTGATGGATGCAGCGATGGTTTGTCTGAAGGCAAGATGCTAGGCTCGTCACTTGGCGAAAACGATGGCTCATCTGAAGGAAGGAGAGATGGTTTGTCTGAAAATACAACACTGGGAGCTTCACTAGGCAAGAGTGATGGTCTATCTGAAGGAATTAGCGTTGGTTCGTCTGACGGAACTAATGATGGAACATCTGATGGCACAATACTCGGCATATCAGTGGGCAATAGAGATGGGGTGCCGCTTGGCATCAGTGATGGCTCATCTGATGGGAGCAGCGATGGTTTGTCTGATGGAAGTAGCGATGGAACATTTGATGGCAAAATGCTCGGTTCGTCACTGGGAAATTCGGATGGAACATCGCTTGGCAACAATGATGGCTCGTCCGATGGAAGCAGCGATGGTTCATCCGACGGTAAGATACTCGGCTCGTCACTTGGCATCAGTGATGGGTCATCTGATGGGAGCAGTGATGGTTCATCACTGGGCAATAATGATGGGATGTTGCTTGGCAACAGAGATGGCTCGGCTGATGGATTGACACTCGGCTCGTCGGTGGGCAATTCAGATGGTGCGTGGCTTGGCAACAATGATGGTTTGTCTGACGGCAAAATGCTCGGCTCGTCACTAGGCAATGAAGATGGCTCATCTGATGGAAGCAGCGATGGTTTATCCGACGGTAAGATACTCGGCTCGTCACTAGGCAATGAAGATGGCTCATCTGATGGGAGCAGTGATGGTTCGTCACTAGGCAATAATGATGGGGTGTCGCTTGGCAACAGAGATGGCTCATCTGACGGAGAGACACTCGGCTCGTCGGTGGGCAATTCAGATGGTGCGTGGCTTGGCAACAATGATGGTTTGTCTGAGGGAAATACCGATGGATCATCTGACGGCAAAATGCTCGGTTCGTCACTAGGCAATAAAGATGGCTCATCTGATGGAAGCAGCGACGGTTTCCCAGAAGGCAAAGTGCTTGGTTTCTCACTTGGCATCAGTGATGGCTCATCTGATGGGAGCAGTGATGGTTCGTTACTGGGCAATAATGATGGGGTATCGCTTGGCAACAGAGATGGTTCATCTGACGGCAAGGCACTCTCACTGGGAAATTCAGATGGTGTGTGGCTTGGCAACAATGATGGTTTGTCTGAAGGAAATACCGATGGAACATCTGATGGTATAGTACTCGGCTCGTCACTGGGTACCAAAGATGGGCTGTCGCTTGGAACATTGCTTGGAAGTAACGAAGGTTTGTCAGATGGCAAATTACTTGGTTCTTCACTTGGCATCAGTGATGGATCTTCACTAGGTAAGACACTTGGTTCGCTACTCGGAAAAAGCGAAGGTGCGTCTGATGGAAGCAGTGATGGCTCGACACTAGGCAGCAGCGAAGGAACATCCGTTGGGGATATTGATGACGATGGTATGTTACTGGGATTACTAGTGGGATTGATTGATATCGAAGGTGTTTCACTTGGAATCACTGATGGTTTGATAGACAACGACGGGATTGTAGATGGCTCGTCTGATGGTAACACACTTGGCTGGTCTGATGGTAACACACTTGGCTGGTCTGATGGTAACAAACTCGGTTCAGAGGATGGAGCCAGAGACGGCTTCCGAAAAAATAATAAAATATGATTAGTATTCCTTGAAATGTACATTATAAGACGAATGATTCGAGATCGTTAGTATTTACCTCTTCACTGGGAAGCAATGATGGCTCTCTTGATGGCTGTTCGAGAAAAAATAATGGTGTTAAGTTTTGATATTTGTGCACTATTCTATGAAATATGATGAGTATCACTTGAAAAGGACATCATAAGACGAATGATTCGAAATCGTTAGTATTACCTCTTTACTAGGAAGCAATGATGGCTCTTTTGATGGCTGTTTTCGAAAAAATAATGGTGTTAAGTTTTGATATTTGTGCACTATTCTGACAGCAATAGTTTCAACGAAAGTCCACTTACTAGTAGAGAAGGTTTATCTGAAGGCTAAATTGGAATGAATAGTAACCACAATGGTGAGATTTAGGCAGCAAACGACGCTCAGCAATTATGAAAACTTCTGATGCGATTCTTACCAGTGTTGAGGGTTCTTCAGAAGGCAAGAGGCTCGGTTCATCACTGGGAAGTCTTGAAGGCTGATCTGAAGGAGAAGAGCTCGGTTTCACAGAAATCTGATCCGATCAAAACAGAGTTAGAAAATCCACATTGTCCTAGAGCATTGCAAACATAAAAGAGAGAGTCATGTCACACAATCTTACCGACGGAAAAAAAGAAGGCTCCCTACTTGGCTCCTTTGATGGAGACCGAGATGGTTCATCGCTAGGAGACCGACTTGGTGACGTGGAAGGTTCATCACTGGGAAGTCTTGAAGGCTCCCTGCTTGGCTCCCTTGATGGAGACCGAGATGGTTCATCGCTAGGAGACCGACTTGGTGACGTGGAAGGTTCATCACTGGGAAGTCTTGAAGGCTGATCTGAAGGAGAAGAGCTCGGTTTCACAGAAATCTGATCCGATCAAAACAGAGTTAGAAAATCCACATTGCCCTAGAGCATTGCAAACATAAAAGAGAGAGTCATGTCACACAATCTTACCGACGGAAAAAAAGAAGGCTCCCTACTTGGCTCCCTTGATGGAGATCGAGATGGTTCATCGCTAGGAGACCGACTTGGTGACGTGGAAGGTTCATCACTGGGAAGTCTTGAAGGCTGAGCTGAAGGAGAAGAGCTCGGTATCATAGAAATCTGATCCGATCAAAAAGAGTTAAAAATAAGATCTTGACAAAATCACAAATAATGCACAGTAAACGTACCGAAGGGAAAAAAGAAGGTTCCCTACTTGGCTCCGTGGAAGGCCTGATGCTTACTGATGGCAGAACTGAAGGCTCCCTGCTTGGCTCCCTTGATGGAGATCGAGATGGTTCATCGCTAGGAGACCGACTTGGTGACGTGGAAGGTTCATCACTGGGAAGTCTTGAAGGCTGAGCTGAAGGAGAAGAGCTCGGTATCATAGAAATCTGATCCGATCAAAAAGAGTTAAAAATAAGATCTTGACAAAATCACAAATAATGCACAGTCAGGCACAGTAAACGTACCGAAGGGAAAAAAGAAGGCTCCCTACTTGGCTCCGTGGAAGGCCTGATGCTTACTGATGGCAGAACTGAAGGCTCCCTACTTGGCTCTCTAGACGGTGTCATTGACAATGATGGAATATCTGTCGAAATAAAAGCATAAATTTCTACCTCAGCCAAACTTAGAATTCCAAGTCTCGGAAGTGAAATCTTGACCTGGTCGCCATCAACAGCAGGTATTGTCAACGTGTATGAATCCCTCTCTACACCTGTAGTATCATAATTCCCAACTGAGCTCCACACTTCAGTTTCATTCTTGTAAATGAACAGATTGAAACCAATTAACTGCTCGCTGCAGCAATCTTTACGGTTGTAAATTATGATGGTTTCGATGGTGTACACGTAACTTAGCTGCAAGTTCCACCATGGGTTTGAGATTAAAGGTGTGTGCGTGACCGAATCATTACCCCAAGTTCCATCACGGTTCCCATCTATGGCTCTAAATGCAACACCGCCATTAGCTGTAGAAACTTGAGTAGCTGTTCCAGTCGATGCAACATTGGTCCCAGTTAACAATCTCCCCGATTGCTTTTGTTTCCTTTGCGCAATATGGTGGATTTTTTTGGAAGTTGACTGTTTAATTCCTGTTGAAACTAAAGATTCGTTGCCGACCAGCGATCCTGATTCCGGAAGTTCAGTCATTAAGATTTGCGACCAGCCAGATCTCAACAGTACATCCTGTCTGTTAATCCAATTAAAACCGTCGTATTCTTCAATACATGCTTCAAGCGCAAAGTTTTCTTGCCGTTGTAACAGCCGAATACATCTAATATTGTGCGAGGATATTTGTGTTGTACTTGCATCAAATTGTAGCCCTATCCAGAAGGCATCGCTGGAATCATGCTTTCCGCGGTAAAAAGTGAAATCATCATCATCAAATGCCATAGATGCCTTGTGCCTGTCATCAACATTGGAGATTGTTGGGACAATCACAGTGCCCAACAAGGAAGGCGATATTTTACTACCTGGCTCGCAGTTGGAATTTTCATAAAATTCCAATGTCGCGATGTCCCATTTTGGGACATCATCGTCATTACTCGTAGGGAGATTTTGCTTGGGCGTTTTTAACCGCCATGATTGAATATTAGTAGGCTGGGCGTATTCGCTTACAACCAACTGAGCAGATATGAGGAGGCCACTGAATAGAAGTTTACCAATCATGACGATGTTGGAGATATTGCGGTATTTCGACCGCACGGGTATCATCTATATTGTAAGGGTATGGGTGTAGGAGTAGGAGGAGTAATATGCTGTGCTAGTTATGCTGTTGCTGGTTGGTACATATTATGTACAATCACTACAATTAGACAATTAGTAGGTACTTTTATGACTAATATTGCCTGCGTTAGGCGTCAAAAATTCCAACTTGGTAATTTACCGGACGACGGACGGACTCACTGACATACTCACGTCACTACTATGTTCTTTTACTCACGTCACTTGAACTTCAGATTTTCATTTGCAGAGTAATATTTTCATAGATTTTCATCTAAAAAAGTGCTACCAAAAAGGGAAAATGTCAGGATGAAAAGAATGAAAGACAGGAAATGCTCAGATCAAGAACACCACTCAACTAACAATACCTGCATTTACATGGTCGTTCTTTGCTGATAGGATAACTATTCTATTGTTTTAAATCTAACAAGTGGTGCTGAAACAAATGGGAAGACAATCTCTCCAGTCTCCTCCCATCATGAGTAGTAAGGAAAACATCATATGAACGTATCGTATGACGAGCATAGCTATATTGGTAAAGTATAGTAGCAGTAGATAATGGAATGATTCTGAGCATTCATTCGTAGTTGCATCAGCCAAGGTATGAACTACCCCTTGGACAATTTGGAGGATTTTAGGTAGCAGATGGGAGATTGAAGGAAGCAGATGCATGATGATGAAATAACTGATATTGTAATTGTCTCAATGAACACAAATATTACACCAGCAAGCCTAGCAAGCAGTATCGTCCCAGCTGTATTCAACAGTTCGAAATTTCAAGAATTGGAAGGCCTTTGAAAGTATTTGTGCCATCATACGTAGAGTAGTACAATGGTTCCCCAAATCATGCAACCAGCTTGTAGTTCAATTTGAAGAAAACGAGATATATTTTCCATCTGCAATCCACTATTAGAAACATGAGCCACCGACTATCATATTTACTTCATGATGCATCATCATGATGATGATTATGATGATGATGCTTCTTCATTCGTACCTTGAGACTTGAGACAAAAATACTGAATACATCATAGAATGTACCATAACCTATCATCAATACAATTCCATGTATGCAATCAGATGCAATCGCACATCGCACGTCGTGGTGTTGCACTTCTTTTATTTATTTCCCATAAAATTATTCTACACCAAGATCCAAGATCCACCAACAGCCAACAACAGTAGTAATAATTCATCATTATTTGGTAGTTGCGATACCTACATACATACCTACATACATAGCTACCGGTTCACGCACTACATCTGCATTCAGTCACCATCATGCCGTCTCCTGATGCTCAACCGGCGCCAAAAAGATCGCGGCTATCAGCACCGTCTATTCACGAAATTGAAATTCCATCTTCCGAACATTATCAAGTAAGCTACGCCCACCGATCCGTCGTCACTCGCACAGCCTACAGTCCCAAGCATGATATGATACTTACAGCGAGCCAAGACGGAATCGTCAAATTCTGGAAAAGAACCTCCAATTCTGCTCCTCCTCAATCCATGGCGCCCCCTTCTTCTTCCTCCAATGGTAATTTTATTAACAAGGAGCTAGCCGCTGGTACCGGTCAATGTGTCGAATTCATTAAATCCTATCAAGCCCACACGGCACCCATTGCAAATCTAGTCATGTCACTTCCCGATGGAGATACGGCAGCATCGGTGGGACAAGATAATCTCATCAAATTGTATGACGTGGGAGGCTTCGATGTCACGGGGATGATTCGTGTGCAATCCAATTATCCAACTGGAAAAGCAGCAGCCTTCCTTGGCGAGCAGCAGTCACTTCTGGCCGTGGTTTCGGCACAAGAAGGGAAGGGTGGTGGTGCCATTTATATATTTTCTGCAGTGACGCTTTCACCCGTGCCGGTCAAAACTATCAAACTTCATGCTGCACCCGTGCTGCAAATGAGTTACAATTTTAAGTTTCATTGCATGATCAGTTCGGATCAAAAGGGGGTTATTGAGTATTGGAATGGATCCATGCTGTCTCAAACGCTACAGGGGACATCTTCCAATAATGGATATTCAGTTTCTGATCATACGATCATTGATGATTATGATGCTATTGATAGTGGGGAAACTGATGATTTGGAAAGTAGAGATGAGAAAAAGGTGAATGATGCAGCATTCGCTGCGTTGGGTGATGCGCCCTTACCCGAACGAAATGGGATATCCTTTGATTCCAAAATGAATACAGATCTTTATTCCCTCCTGAAGAAAAAAATATGTGCCGTTTCGTTGGCAATAAGTCCGACTGGCACACATTTTGCTGTCTACGGGTCCGATCGCAAGGTGAGATTGTTTGAGTACCATAGCGGGAAATCTATTGTGCAGTATGATGAACGGATGAAGGTCTACGATAAACAGGTTGCGAAACGGCAAGCTAGCGGTGATTCTGCGGATAATGGCATGGATGCCATTGATTATGGAAATCGAGCTGCGAGGGAGAGGGAAATGGGCGATACAACTATCCTCAACATGATATCCAAAGTTTCGTACCAAGAGTGTGGAAATCAGTCTTTGTGCATACAATTTGATCCCACTGGGCGATATCTTGTGCTGCCTACTGTCATTGGAATCAAGGTGATTGAATGGTCAACAAATAAATGTCGGAAGATTATTGGCAAAGGTGATGCTTCGACACTGCGCTTTCTCGGAGGGGTGATGATCACGGGTGATGCGAAAGTGGACAAGCAAATGGAACTGGCAAGGGCAGAGGGGATGGGTTCTACTTCGAATTCTTGTGATGTGAAAGAAAAGATTTCTGATTCTCTCTTGGTTACGATGGCATTCAACAAACGCAGATTTTATGTGTTTAGTCACATGGACCGGATTGCAGAGGCCAATGAAAAAGGTGATAATGAAGAGCAGCAGCAGGCAATCATTTCGAGAGATATTCTTAATGAGCCTCCCGATGCTGATGATCTGATGCTTGATAACATTAATGGGAATGATGCGAAGGAAGCTTTGCTCGGCAAAGAGGCAATTTTGCGGACTACAATGGGAGATATTCATATTCGTCTCTTCCCAGATGAGACACCTCGTACTGTTGAAAATTTCTGTGGGCATGCAAGGAGTGGATACTATGACAATGTTATTTTCCATCGAGTCATTAAGAGCTTCATGCTGCAGACGGGAGATCCTCTTGGGGATGGTACTGGAGGTGAAAGTATTTGGGGCGGAGAGTTTGAAGATGAATTTGTGAGGGAGTAAGTATTTATTGGTGGTGCATCTACATTTTGACTTCGTGCCACTTGTCATCTAACTTTGTCCTTCCTTTTTCACGTAGTTTACGACACGATCGACCGTTTACAGTTTCAATGGCCAATGCAGGGCCTGGGACAAATGGTTCCCAGTTTTTCATCACGACTGTACCAACGCCATGGCTAGATAACAAACATACCGTCTTTGGCAGGGTCACAAGGGGGATGGACGTATGTTCTGCAATTGACAATATAAAGGTAGACGAGCTAGATAAACCATTGAATGAGATTGCAATTGTTAGCGTTGACATTCTATAAATTAAGCTACTTTTTACAACGAACTCTAGTTTGTATTAACAACAAACTTATCTTCTCTTTCGTCATTGTCGTCCGAGTCGATATCTATTCCTCCAGTGAAAATACTACGTGATGACAGCATAGGAGATTGAGGGTCTTCTACTGGGACCATTCCGGATTGCGGTTTATTCTGCACGATATCATTAGATTCTTTATTACTCATGTTCTGCGGAAGTAAAGGAAAAATAGAAATGAAAAATTTGTGAGAAAGTTTGCTACCGGTATCTATGAGCTAGACTTTATTCCGGTAAGAGCGTAAACGTACCTGCATGGAAGTGTTGGATTGAAGATCTTCTACAAATGCTTCTTCTGCCTCTGACGCATTAAAGGCTGCATTCTTTTCCTTTTGCTCTTCGGCCTCGTCAACCCGCAGACCTTCTTCGTCCAATGCTTTCTCAAGTCCTGTGGCCTCGGCTGCTTCGATCCGAAGACTAGGACTCAACCCCGTTGCTTCTTCGGCCTTGCTACGAAGTTGTTCCTCCTCTAATAATCTAAGTTTGGCTACCTCTGTAGCTTCAGTGTGGAGGCGCTCATCCTCCAAAAATTTCGTCCTAGCAGCAACCTGATTCTCTTCCTCAATACGCGTCCGCTGAGCCTGCTCTTCGCGATTGGCAGCCTCTGCCACCAACACGCGTGCACGCTCTTCTTCGTCCGATTGAAGTCTCGCAGCCTCTGCCATTATGTGTACACGCTCTTCATCCTCCACTTCAAGCCTAGGCGAATTCTCAAACTCTGGCTTGCTTGACGGGACCGCCTCTGCCATTATGTATACACGCTCTTCATCCTCCACTTCGAGCCTAGGCGAATTCTCAAATTCTGGCTCGCTTGACGAGACCTTATATGCCCCCTGCTTTGTAGAAGACACAGGCTTGGCAATGTATGGAAGGAGTTTTTCTTCACGGCGCTTTTTGATGAAATAAAATAAAGCTGCACAGGCAATGACAATACAAAGGGCAATAACAATTCCCACGATAAGTCCCGTTTTATCATCCTTGTATTCGACATCACCACAATCTCCACCATCCCAACCACACTCATCAGACCTCAATTCGGGTGAACATACACCGTCTCCCCAGAACGTGAGGATATGGTCAGTACATGTCACCGTCAAGTCGATAAAATTCTTTCCCTCGGAAACGCCCTTGACTTCAAACGGAGCAGCAAATTTTTTCTCTTGATCATGCTTCTTTATGAAGAACTGGGGCATGTCTTTCTTATCCCAGTCTGGCACGTATTCAAGCATGATGCACTTGACATCCACATTCGGACCATTATCAAATCCAAGAAAGAAGGAAAATTGCCCATCATGGATCCATGCAGTGCTGGGGTCGTTATCAAAGGCATTCGCAGCATTAACTGGCCCTACGGATGAAGTAAATGATACATCAGATAGGTCTACCTTGTCTGTACATGCTTTGTCCTGGAAGAAATCCAATTGAGTGATTCCCCAATGGCCCTTGTCTACATCGCCTCCGCGAATCAGCCAGGATGAACTTTTTTCAGGGAGGTCATCCAAGTGGTACGTTTTGGAGACCACTGTCCAGCCATGTGCAGCTTGAAATAGCAGAGGCAGAGAAGCGAGAAGGACTTTCATCTTGGTCGATTGAGTTAGAAAAATGCTGTTTTGAGAAAGAAGTTATGCGATTTTGAAGTTGATGCCTTCTCATATTATTTGAATGTGTGTGTATCTGTATTTGTGTGTGCCAGTAGGCAGTAGGTACGTCATCAAGTCGTCGACACAGCCTGTTGTTGTAGTTTGCTTGTTTTTGCTTGTTGCCCCTCCTCTGGCCTGTTCACCGCGCAATTTTTCAAGAGAAAGGAGGAAAGAAGCAAAGAAGTACGAACTACGATACGATGTAGTAAAAGCATTGGCCAATTCATTAATCAGAGAGTGCGTCATTGCTCTGTACCGGTACACTATTACTGTGCATTACTAACGACGTTGATTTAATGTGTGCCCATGCCATGCTTTCGTTTCGCTGTAGTTTTCGGTACCGCAGGCATAATACTGATAGATACCAAATTACCTTTACAACAGTAGTAGTAGCTGTTAAAAAACAAACCATTCCTCAGATGGCACTTCTTTTTTCATTTATGAATAAGTACACGATGATATGTTTAATGTTACCACCTCTAAATTTTTTATTTGTGAAATCATTTGCTTTGTTAGCTCACCATTTTTAAATCGTGTTTTTTCAATGTGCGTAGATTTCCTGCATTCCTTATCTTGATTTTGTGCCTTGTTTACCTTCTTTCCTTGCTTTATTGTACCAGAAGTTGCGAACAATAGCTTGCCATAAGAGAACTAGTCGTCTACCACATACGATATGCAGTATTGCACACCTTATTTCCCTGGTGTGTATGTTACCAGAATTTGCGAGCAATCGCTTGCCATTAGAGTGCTAGTCGTCTACCATATATTCAATATTGTACTTGTTTAATAGTTGATTCTATTTGTTCTCTAAAACTGAGGAGGAATCATTCTATTTGTTCTCCAAAACTGAGGAGGAATTAGGAATCGACTTGCATTATACTTTATTACAAGTCGCCATGCTTCTGTCTGGTGCCTGCTGCGTCTTCTAGATAGCTTCTTTGATTGCCTCTTGCGCGTAGACCATGACAAACATGCAACACTCAACAAGTCGCTGCTGTTTCACAACTCTCGCTATCCATTATCCCCTCCTCCTTCTGGTTACCACCAGGTAACAACTCAACAAAGCTAGTGAGTGTTCGAACTAAAAAAGGATTGCTTGTAATTGTTACATTGTACAATGCCTCAATTAGTATCTCAGAATTTGTAAGATTCTGGTATTGCTGTTAAAAGCTACACCTACCTACCATCTCCATTCTATCTATCTAGAGGTACTATTATCAACCTTCAACCTTATATATCCCTTGTCTCCAATTTCGAAACAGGCTAGCAACTATCGTACACAGCTAGGTATGGTAGCAAGTGTGATATATTTTGTTCACAGATTCAGATAAAGATAGTAGATAGATTTGCGTACAATTATGCGCCAAAAAGCGGGACCCGGTTGATCGCTAATGTCACAAGCGGCAAGAGGTTGCTGTCAATTTCATCGAAAGATGATGATGATGATCTGTTTTCAAGAAAATAGATCATTCTGATTGGCTCAAATTCATACCAAAGATGCTGCAGACAGGCAGAAACGTTTTGCTTTTCAACCCCCCTTCAACAAACAAGAAAATAGCCCGTTGAAAAAGTATCTTTTTTCCACTTTCTCACACAAACGCACTTTTCACAGAACTTTCCATCACCATGATCACCACCCCCTTTGCTGCAAGAACCTTGGCACGCCGCGCTCTCCTCTCCAACACTGCTGTAGGAGGCGTTCGTGGATTGGCTTCCCTTGATGCGTATGATCACTATGGAAAACACGTTTTCACTGGAAAGGTTGCTGACACTTATCTTAAGAAGCACGGTGCTAGTGGTGCTGTGTTGAAGGACGCTTCCTGGACCAAGACTCATGCCGATGTCGTTGCTGCTGCTGTTCTCGACTGGTAAGTACCTTTGAGGGTTAGGATTATGGAAAATATCCTTATGTGTCTCGCACAATGTTCTAACCCACTTTTACTTTGTCTCGCATATTTCTCTATGAACGCCAATTAACAGGGCTGTTGATAATGGTGCAAACACTTTCTGCCACTGGTTCCAGCCCATGGCTTCATCTGGTGTTCGCCATGGTCTAACTGGACAGGTCCAAAATATGATGATGCAATTCAACAGAGAAACCAACGAGGTCGAGTTTGATTTCAAGGGAAAGGACCTTATTAGAGGAGAAACTGACGGTTCATCCTACCCCAATGGAGGACTTCGTGGAACCCACTGTGCAGGAGGATACCTTGCTGTTGATACTTCTTCCCCTATTTTCCTAAGGGGTGATACCATCTTTGTTCCATCTGCTTTGGTTTCTTATTATGGAGCTGCTCTTGACGAGAAGACACCTGTACTTCGCGCAAACGCTGCACTCAACAAACAGGGATCTCGTCTACTTAAACACCTTGGGCTCGATGTTGCAGATGGAGATCTGGTAACGAACATTGGATTGGAACAGGAAATGTTCCTCATTCCTCGTGATGAATATTACAGACGTCCCGATCTTCAAATGACTGGACGTACCATTATCGGAAAGAATGCCCCACGTGGACAGGAAATGTGCGATCATTACATGGCTCCTCTTTCAAGTGCCACCCCTGCTCTCGCTTGCATGCAAGAAATTCAGGAAGAATGTTGGAGGATTGGAATTCCACTCAAGACCCGTCATCGTGAGGTTGCCCCTAACCAGTTCGAGTTTGCACCACTTTTTGGAAGCAATACTACTCAGATTGATCAGAATGTCATGGTTATGCAAATTATTGAAGAAGTTGCCCCTCGCCATGGTCTTGCTGCTCTCTTGCAGGAAAAGCCTTTCAACGATGTTAACGGATCTGGAAAGCACAACAACTGGTCCATTGCTACTGCTGATGGAGTCCAACTGTTCCTTCCCAAGGCCATCAATAAAGCAACCAAGAACGAATTTGCTTTCCCTATTATCATGGCCGCTGTTGTTGCTGCACTTGATGAGCACGGAGATTTGATGAGAATGGCAATTTCTTCCCCTGGAAATGATTTCCGTCTTGGAGCTTGTGAGGCACCACCTGCTATTGTATCTACTTACCTCGGAGAAGATATGACCTTTTATCTTGAGCACTTCAAGGACGGAAAGGGAGTTGGAGAGTACATCCCAGGAGTTAAGACTCTCGACCTCGGAGTCAGCGAAGTTACACCTTTTGAGGTGCCTGCTGAGGATCGTAACCGTACCTCTCCTTTCCCCTATGGAGGAGCTCGTTTCGAATTCCGTGCAGTTGGATCTTCACAAAACGTTTCTTTGGTCAACACTGTACTTAACACTATTGCTGCTCAGAAGTTTGGTGAATTTGCTGACAAGATCGATGCTGGTGCAGATCCCATTGATGTGGCAAGAGAGGCTCTTAACAAGCACTGGCGCGTAATTTTCAACGGAGACAACTACGATGAGAACATGCAGCAGATGCTTACAGACCGTGGTGTCTGGCGTATTGATTCTGGAGTTGAAGCAACTCATCAATTGAGCTCAGAGAAGAATATCAACCTCTTTGAGCAGATGAACGTTATGAGTAAAGAAGAATGCGAAGCCCGTGAGACTGTGCTTCATGATCACTACAGTGGAACTGTAGAGATGGAGGCTTTGTGTCTTATTGACATGATCAATCAGCATATTATTCCTGCTGTAAAGGCTGCTGGTGTTGGTCCTCTTTCTGACCTTGAGGCTGCTATCCCCAAGATCAAGGAAGCTGTTGCAACCATCCATGCTGCAGAGAATTCTTATGAGGCTGCAAAGATTGCTCGCGTGTTGAGATTGGAAACTATGATTGACATTCGTGAAGTTTGTGACGGAGCAGAGGAAGTAGTGCCAGCTTCCTTGTGGACTTTGGCTACATACAAGGAGCTCATGTTTTTGGATTCTCACGTAGGACCTTCTCTTGAGGAGATCTACGAATAGATATATGTTGCTTGTAGAAAAGATAGAACAAGTCACATACAGCGCGTTATGAGATCGATCTACTGGAAACAAATACGATATACAAATTTATTAAAATCAGTAAGATTAAACATTATTTGTGAGAGGAAATGATGCCTATTCAGACAGGCTAGCAGCAAAATCATTCCTGTTTGACATCGACAGAACGTCCACTTCGGTCTAGATCGGGTATACTAGCAAACGTACTCTACTAACAACCAATTTAGAATCGTCGCGGAGCTGTTCAATTCTCAATTCAGATCTTATATTATCATATTGGAGCTAGTTGGCCAAGAAAAAGAAAAGTGAGCCAGCCGTATCGGTTGTCGTAAGCTGTCGTAAGTCATTATGATGTGTTTATGAGTTTCAGATGAGTTCGCGCCATCTAATGGTCCTTCCTTTTAACTTTTTTGTATTACCAATTTTAAATAACGTACCTAGTACTGTCAAGCTGCTTGTTGAGTTGTCCCACCCCATGCTGATATTACTAGAATCACTGGCAGCAGAATCACCACTCCCAGAGGAGGAAGTGGTATTGCCATCACGTCTGCTACTACAACAACAGCAACGAGGATGACTGTGTCCCTTCATCCTGATGCTACAGTACCACTCTCTGGAGTCGCGTGCGAAGTACTGCGATGAAAAGGCTCATTGCACTGATCACTTTCTTTGAAATAGGTCCAACATTTGAAAATATACGAATATGATTTTTTAGGATTTATTAACCACAAGACTGGAAATGAGCAATTGCAGTTTCACAGATATGTGTCCTAATTTTGTGATTCCACATGTCGCTACACTCACAGATTTCACGCGTTGATCAGATTAGGCTCCAGCGCTGCTAAGCGAAAGATCAAGTCCAGTGACGCGTTGTCATGCGAAGCAGCCAGAAAAAACGGTTTCAGATTGGTGCAAGGATCAATTACGGATATTGAACCAGGATAAGCGGCAATTATTGGTAGCACCACAGAGCTCAGGTCTCTATTGTTTGCAATCGCAAGATGAATAGGTAACCTTCCATCACCATCATGAATTTCCGCACTGCTAGGAGCATTGTCCAGAATAAATTGAACCAAAGACCTTGACTCAAAATTCGCACTCCAATATGTAAGGCGACAAGAATCTTCGCCAGAATCTTCCTGTTCTTGATCACCAGGGGTTGCAACTAGAGCATAATGCAAAGGAATTCTACCATGTTCATCAGTTCGCAGCAATGCTGACTGGTCATGTAAAAACATCATCTGCAATATGAACGTGGGGAAGTTCGGAACAGATGCGGCAAGATGAACAGATTCGAGAGATATTTCATATTCTTGCGTTTGGTGGGTATGATACATGTTGCTCTTCGCTGCTGCTTCAAGAAGAACTCTCAGCTTCGGCAATAAATCATCAAACGGTGTTCTTAGAGATGACCAATCAATGTTATTTATCCGTTCATTGGACGAGAGGATTTGTTGAAGAGAAACAAACTGTACTTCTTCTGATGACCACCAATTATTGTCGTTCCAAAATTGTTCAAACTCCTCGTCATGATAACCAATAAAGCTCTCTAGCATATTCATTAGGCATTGATATGTGAAAACCGTGTCATATGTAACTTTGTAGTCGCTGTCCAAGAATCCTACGAAAGCCTCTATCCATTGTTCGTTTGTATCAGTTACTATATTTGTCCAAGTGCATATGCTAAAGTGAATTGGAAGCTCGCCATCGGTATCGCGTTGGAGTAACGGATGAATCAAACATCGACTTTCCCAAGCATCGTTACATGTTTTCAATACTGAAGAAACAGCAAGGTATTCAATAAAAAAATTCCCTGCCATCATATGAAGTGGTGTGCCGCCCCAATCGTTCTGTTGTATCATTAGTTCATTCCAGTAGAAAGAAGTATTTCGTTTCTCGTCAACCCTTGCACTCATTTCAATAATCAATTCAACGTATCGGATATGCGAGCGCTGTCTAGATGAGAATTCAAATAAATTGTGCACCGGAGTTTCGCCATGGTAGTCTGAAACTGTGAGTACGCTATCGCCATGCTCTTCCATTCCTCCCAATTGGACTGTTAATCCGCCCATGTCTATTGATCGTTCGATCAGCATTCGTGCGACAGCGATCTCATCATTATCTTCACCAGTGATATATTGGCTTGTGAAATGATGATGCAGGAGCGTCTTCTTGTCACCACCTATTGTAGCATAGGCAAAGTCTCTAGCATCAGAATTTTGCAGGCGTTCTAGGATTTCTTTCCATGTTAGATTAGAAGTGTTGAAGTCCTCCAAAGAGCTGCTATTTGAATAGAATTCAAACACATCTTGAAGACTTATCATCATTCCTTTTCTTTCCAGTTTGTTGGATCAGACATCAGACAACAGACAAGTAAAAGTATGAAGTTAGCTGCAAATCGTACCTCCTCTCTCTAGCTAGCTAGAGTAGGTACGAGGTACGATAGGTTGAGTTTATCGCATGCGACATGAGACATGAGCCAATGAGCAATGAGCCATCAGACAGAGAGAGGGAGGGAAGAGAAAGAAAAGGAGACGGGAAGAGACAAGATGGAAAAACTGCGCGAAATGTTTCTCATGAAAGTCTTTCAAGCGTACATAACCGTTGTGGGACTGGTTTCTAATATATCAATTTTGGCGACCATTTGGAGAAAAAATCAAGAATTTATAAATTATATCCCTCTCTCAAGCGACAAACAAACAGACTAAGAAAGCAAAGTATATTGGTCACTACTTGAATCATCCAAGTGAAGCCAAACAAACCAAAATGCGTTTTGCGATCAGCGTGCTTCTGGCATGTTTGTTATCCAAACCAGCCTCAGCTAGAGGAATGAGGCAGAACGTTATTGTTGAACAGATCAATGGGAAAATTCAAAACAGCTCTAAAGAACAGATCAGAGAGCTTTGGGAGTTCGATCAAGATGATCTCTTTCTAGAGCACACCACACAAGGTAAGCGATATATTTGTGTAGTTTGATAAGCTACAACCTCGTCATTCAATCATTCAATCATTATCATGAATGATGCCAAATGCAATCTGTAAAATTTTGATTTCCCTTCATTTCTTTCTAATAATTTCTCTACTGGTATATATTCAATTTAATTACAGTTCCCACCGTATCTAGTGCACCAAGTTTATCGCAAGGTCAGTAAAATCATCAGATTTAATTTTATCTTCGAATTGGTCCTTTGAAAGCACTGTTGACTGACAATAATATATTTCACCACTCCCACAGCTCCTTCGCATAGCACATTACCATCTGTTTCACCTTCGCAAAAGCCAAGTCGTGAACCTTCCAATTCTCCATCTGAAGAGCCTTCTGTTATTCCATCTGTATTGCCGACTTCTGTTCCCAGTAGATCGCCAAGTGGCGAACCTTCAACGCTCCCATCCGACGCGGTACGTATATCACATTTTATCTCGACACTGATCTTTTGGTGCAATGGGCTAACCTTTTTTCATTCTGTAGCCATCTAGCTCGCCGAGCATCTTGCCGTCAAACGAGCCAAGTCTCCTTCCTAGCGACCAACCATCTACAACACCGTCGTTGTCCATCACCCCGTCATCAAGTCCAATGGATTTGCCTTCAATGTTCCCGAGCGACAAGCCCTCCGGAACCCCCTCGTTGAATCCCTCGGGTATGCCCTCAAAAGAGGTATGCACATTCATAATATGTGATAGGCTCGCTTAACAAACATCTCATTTCAACAACTAACAAATTACTTTCTCGCTTAAAAAATAGCCCTCTACAGAACCTTCATTGAAACCTAGTTTGGAGCCGAGCCGCTCTCCCTCATCCAAACCCTCAAGATCTCCCAGTGACCAGGTATGCATGTGTTTCATTGTTTTACTTCTTCACACAATTGAAGGAAACGTAGACTCATCTTTCAACATTACATTTCTTTCCTTTGATAGCCAACTGCGATGCCAAGTTATGAGGTAAGTCGAAGCATCCTTGACTTGTAACAATTCATCAGGCAGTCTCAATTATAATTTAATGCTAATTCATTTATTCATTTGCATCTTTTCATTCTTCAGCCTTCTCTACAGCCTTCTCTGAAACCCAGTTTCTCTCCATCGCTTGTTCCAACAACAACTCCATCGATGTCGTTACAACCAAGTGCAAGACCATCATTATCAATCACTCCGTCGACACAGCCCTCAATTAGTTCTGCCCCAACAGAGCTTCGTCGGGAAATAGTAATTTCCCCATTTGTAGTTGAGCTTGTCTCTGTAAACGAATTGCCAAACGTTGTAGATCAAGAAGTTGCTGATGTTGCGGGGGTGTTTCTGACGGGCTACTTGAATGAAAAACTTCCGTCACAACAGAGATTTTTGTTTGTCGAATTGAAACCAGAGGAGAAAAGCAGGGGAAGAAGATTAAATGTAAAAAGGTCAACAGCATGTTCTGGAATCGCCGTATTTAACTCAAAAGAAATACCGATAGCGAGCACTATTGATGAGCACATTCTGAATGCATTCTCGAACCCGAAATCAAAAAGAGATTTTTTGAATCTTTTGAAGGATAGCGGTACCAGTCTAAGCCTTGTGTCAAACGTAGGAGCAGATTTGCAAAATGAGCCTGTATTATCAGTTATGCAGCAGACAATAATCATTGTACTCGCTGCTGTGGCTGTAGTCGCAATCGGCTTGTCCTTTTTCATCCAGCATCGTTTGAAGCGCGGTTCAGAGAAAAGAATTAAAGAATATGGTCTTCATTATGCTGCACAAGTTAACGAGGAAGATATGAAGATAGATTACCTTGAACCTCAGCCTTTGGGTATATCTGACGATGATCGAGCGATTGAAAGAAACTTGATTAGATCTCAGCATGAGCGCACGGTCATGATAAAGGCAAATGCAAAGCTCAAGAATAGGTTTACAGCAGTTCCTACGAGTCGGGCGAAATCCATTAGATTCGAAGATCATCTTCAATACAATGGCAATGGCGTGGTGGATGAGTTAAACTTAAAGGACGAAGATGAAGAGGCTACAATTTCATCCATTCAATTTTCTAATTCAATGGAATCGAGCCTCAGTTCTTTGGGAGGTCTAAACTCTGTAGCTGAAAATGGAAAAAGAAGAGGCGGGGATAAAATGTCATCATCTCTGGTGCCACAATCTAATTTCCGAAATCATCCAGCTTCAATTACGTGTGATGTTATACAAGAGTCACCTTCTGTCACATCGCCTTTCGAGGGAGGAGTTCTGTCGCCAGCTTCAACTCGGATGGACTTAATGTCAACTGAAATAGAATTAGCTAAAGATGGCTTTGTACAATTTGATTCTTCTGGTCTAGATTCAAATAAAGAGGAAGATCCGGAAGGTAAAATTAATTTTAGATCTGCTAGTGCAGCTACTACTCAAGTGACGAAAAAGAAAAGAAGGCCACTTTGGCTCAAAAAACGGATTGGGTCTCTTTCTCCAATGAAAATGAAGCGCGACGCAAAACAAGAAGAAATACTTTTGGGACCGTGCGAGGTCGAGATCAATGGAAGATCACTAGAGGTTTAAGAAGATACGCCAAAACAACCGGAAATTGTCTCACCAGCGAGTAGCCCCTTGAATTCCGTAGAAGATTTGAAAATCAAAGCTTCCTCATCTTTAGGAGATGACGATTGTTTTGATTTCTCTCGTATATGCTCTGGCAATGACCAAGGCATAGAAGAATCCGAAGCCAAGAAACAAGATAAAGAAATGCCGATTTGCACCTCTGTTGGTACGGCCAACATGAAGGACACAGAGATAATCGAAGAAACGACACATGGCGAAAACCTACGTGAAGATTTTGTGTCTGATGAGGATGATGAGGATGACGCGGAAGCATTACAGGTTCTTGAAACTAAGACACTGCAGGAAAAGGATGAAGAAGATACAAGGTTGGAAGTTGCTGGTACCCAAAAAGAAGATGATAGTGAGTTGGCACCTCGAAAGACCGATGGTGAAAATTCTTATTTTACAAGCATTTTTACCCGGCGTTACTAGAGAGAGATGAGCTTTAACTTTGCTCTCATTCAGAGTTGTTTGCTTGTACGTCAATCATGACCGATTGCACAAGAGTTGCCAGACCTTCAGCAGACCTACGACTAGATCTTGCATTTCGCGATGCAACGCGAAACGATTCCATTTTCTCATCAAATTTTGTGGAGATTGTATTTCCACAAACAATGGAAGGAGGTAAAATGAGGTTCGACGGTTTCTGGATCAAGAGTGTATCGAATGTGTCACCTAGTTAGAGTTGAGGTTTTAAATATAACTATTTCAGTGTTGAACAAGAAGGTTGTTTTTGAAAACAAGCAAAAATACTTTTCAAATATAATACGAACAATTATGAACATACCGAATAGCTTCCTTAGATAAGGCACAATTTTCGCATCAGATGAAATGTGAGCGCTTCCCTCTTTGTGGTGCACTTCTTTCACTACCTCTGAATTATCTAAATTTCGTTCCCATAACTGAAGCCTTGCAACTAAATATTTTGCAATAGATTCCCAAGTAGCTTCTTTCGCTGCCCCTTCAAGATCTTCGTTACAGCCTTTTCGTTTATGCAGAGACATCGTGACGTCTTCTTTTGACTTTGTATGCTGATGGTCCACCTTGTTCTTACAGATGAAGATGCTTGGAAGCTCAATTTCATATGTCTGGCTGTATAGTTGTAAGGTAATGACGTTGAGACTATCTTGGAACCACAATCGAATTTCGACGTTGTTGTTCGTTTTCCAGAAGAACTTGGACGTTTGATGAACTTCTTCACCGCAATCACTCTCGTCTGATGAGTCCCCAGGCTTAAATCTACGTGAAAGTTGAGCTTGCAACATCTTCATTTCTCCAGACTTTTCAAGTCTTGTTCTTTCTGCCTTCCATGCAATAGATTGAATGTCGTAGTAGCAATAATTCTTAAATTCAGCAAGTGTTAGAGACCCATCATTATTCTTGTCAATTTTGCTTATGATCTCATTGAGGTCTTCGTCCGTCACAACCAAGAAGTTGCCACCAAGTTTCTCTATAGAACCAAGGAAAGACTCTTTTGTAATATGTGTGGTATTGGGATTGCCACCGTTGAAAAAACTGAATATTTCATCCGCGGTCATTCCAGTTTCCTTTGCTTTAGTTAGAACACTTTTTAGCCTCTCTTCGGCAGTGCCTTTTGTGTGAACGGCAGAGTTACAATCGTCAAGAGTATTCTCCAGCATTTGGCGAATTTGGGTAGACTGTGCACTCTTTCTCATGACATTCATACTTTTCCTTCTTCGATCATTCTTCATCTGTTCTACTTTGGCAGGATCGACAAAGTTTGCATCATGTGGCTTCTTGCCCTTTCTATTGACAACGCCAAGTCCTTGAAAACTTGACCTTTCACGACGACCATTAAATAAGGGTGGTTTAGACCAATTAGTTTGCTTTGTCGTATCACCAGAGGCAGAAGAAGGCACTGGTTTGTTTTCAATGGGGTTTGACTCCATCACGGCGTCTTTGGTATTGGACTGGGAAGGGAGCAAACGTGATTGCATTCTAGAGGAGAAGGAAGTTGTGGATGAAGCTGGTTGGTTGGAAAGCATAGCGCTGAACTTCTTTCTGGAACCACAAATAATGATTTTCCTTTCTTGTATCTAGTAAATTTCGTCCGTGAACCAAAATTTAAAACTAAATATTTAACCTTTTTAATAATAGTGACACTACTAAATAAGCGAATCCGTAATGTGAATAATGCAGCAATAGTTTATTATCTTTCGTTCGATGAAGTGACAAACCTCCTTTTTTACATTTTAATATCAAATCGATGCAATGTTGATAGCACCGTTCGAGTCAGATGAATCTAGGGTTAGCACACCCTCAATTTTGCTGTCATCCTGTATTCTGAAACTAGAAGATCGAAAAATCAAAATGATGCAAGAGAGTCATTCCAAGAACGAGTATGAGGAGTTTTGGGGTAATTTCTTGGAATCTTTCATCGGCATTGAAGGCGATGAGATCCACGGCTCGTTGTAGATGTACATCATCAAAAAAGAGTGAAGTTCATACAGGGATATTTGCTCTTAAGAGTGAAAGCAATCTAAATAAAAACTTGATGATCGAAAGACTAGTGTGCTGCACTTGCCAGCAAGGAGAAATATACACATAGTAGATTTGAACTTCATTATATTAAACACTGATTCTTCAGAATCTCGACTGTCCTGCTACACCACGAGTAGAGAACTACACATAATATCATCAGTCGCTAGGAGAACTCAAGCGAAGGGATCCTCAAGGATTCGTTGTATCCTGCAAGGTTACTTCAACCAACAATCGGTAGAAGGCAAACATTGATAGTTTAGCCGCAGAAACATCCACTCACGCAAGTATTTGCAATATCTGCATCATAGTATTCTCCCGATTCAACACAATACTTCGCCTTGCGGTCCTCGGTGTTCCTCGTTCCGAACCAGTCACATCCTACTTCCATACCAGAGGCTACAACGGTGAATTTAAAACTAACAGAATCCGCAGCACAAGAACAGTTGTCACAAGATGCCAAACAATTTCCCAAAACAGCACCATCAGTGCAGTACATTGATATGCGCTTTGCTGTGTTCTTCCAGTTCTTGGTCAACCAGTCGCAGTCCACGAGCACACCAGAGTTCTTTGTGACAAATTCGAAAGCATCATTGTCGGAACAGGATGTAACTGGAGCCGCAGTGGGTGATTTAGCTGGCGCCTTGGTGGGAGTGGTTGTGGTAATCGTGGGAGATTCTATAGGAGCAGTAGATGGTGAAGGAGAGGGTTTTATGCTTGAAGTAGGATTGTTGGTAGGGGAGATACTGGGCTCACTACTGGGGTTATTGGTAGGGCTATCAGAAGGAAGTCCACTGGGCTCTAGAGAAGGCTGATCAGAGGGAATTTCGGAAGGATGATCAGAAGGCATGCTGCTTGGTACAGTGGAAGGCATATCTGAGGGAAAGTTACTAGAAGCAATTGAAGGCTCATCAGATGGAAACTCAGAAGGAGTATCACTAGGGAAGGTACTGGGTTTTTCAGAAGGCTGATCAGATGGAAAACTACTGGGAGCAATGGAAGGCTCTTCAGATGGGATCTCAGAAGGAGCATCACTTGGCTCATTGGTTGGCCTCAAAGTGGGAAACGGAGATGGCATAGGGGAAGGAGGTCTGGTTGGGGTAGCAGAGGGGGTGCTATCGGCGGAGGTGGGATTGTCACTGGGACTGATGATGGGTGATACAGTAGGAGCTAAAGTCCCGACATCTCCTCCAGTACAAAGTCCACAAGAGGCAATGCACCCAGCTGCAATCTGAGCATTGTACAAAGATCCTGATTCGATGCAGTATTTACCAGTGCGTGTTACTGTATTCCTCAATCCGAACCAATTACAGCCGACAACTTCGCCAGAGGCAACAACGGTGAATTCAAAACCACTTGTATCTTCACAGGGACAGGCACTACAACTATTGGAGCAAGCTCCTTTGATAGAAGGTACACCACAGTACATGGATATACGTTTTTCTGCGTTCTTCCAATTCTTGGTCAACCAGTCGCAGTTCACGAGCACACCAGAGTTTGTGGTAACAAATTCGAAAGCATCATCGTCGGTACATGTCTGAGCTACTGCTAATGATGAAGCTAGGATTGGAATGAAAGCGATATAGGCGGCTCTGAAAAACATGAATAATTCTTGGTTTCTGCAATTTAATGATATTACTTGTATCTTTCAATTTGATGGCTGTTGTTTGAAGAAAAACAGAGAAAAAGAATTCTTAGAGAAGAAGGTAATCACTACTTGTGAGTGTGCGCGCTGTCAACAATTGCCCTTCGCGAAGAAGTCCTCAGAAAATATTTTGAAATTTGAATTTTCCCCTTTTTTAAATTATTGATTTTTATGAGTACCATACCTGCGTGTGTGTGAAGTTCTGATTCATTTTTTTGTGATGCACTTTTCTAAAATTCTCTTCAGAGTCCTGATTCCATTACTTTCGCCAATGTCACCAGCAATGAGCGAATCTTGGTTTTTGCTTTTGCGCCTTTCTTCTACTCGAGACACAAACTCACCCTTTCGTAATTTATAGACACCAAGTATTCGTTTAACATTTTCTGTTTTCTGGCATATCATCTAATATTAAAATAGATAGGCAAATTCACATAGGAATGAGTGATGGAGGGAAGGACGGATTACGACAAAACATCATAATAGTTGACTTACCAGATATTTCTTGCCGTTAAATACAATTCTTTTCAGTATGATTGCAGCAGCGCAAAATATTTCATCTTTATCGCGGAACAATTGAATTACATCAATCAAAGTCTCAATACACCTATCGTCCGCAATTGTTTCGATGAGATCCGAGTGCTTCGATACATGGAATAAAGTATCAAGAATGTATTCAAGAAGTTCGATGTGAGGGACACTTCTATTGCATGAACGCATGAGATCATACAATATTTTGGGAGAGTCTGATTTCGCAAAGGCCTTGCAGCAAGAAGTAGAAAGTTTTGTTGTATTCTCTAGAGTCCGCACAGCTATCATCACTTCGCGAAGATTTGTACTGGTTTTCAATGTTTGCAACGCATCTTTAGTTCTCGGCCCGAAGTGTGGAGCTGCCTTTGACGCAGAAGACATTTGAGCGAAGACTTTAGACTTCAAGGATACAGAATGAGATGCTCGTCGCTGTTCGCCACCATGTAATTGAGTCGCTTCAGTCTCCGTTGCTAGAGCAGTTGATTCAGACGGATTGTGTGTGTGTGTGTGTTCCGGAAAGCTTCCCGCAGAAATAACAGAAGATTCACAAGCGAGTTTCATTCCTTGTAGACATTCCATCTTTTTGACTTCAGAGCACTTTCGAACTACATCATTTTTCAGCCCGAGAACTGATCCTCGATGAGCATTTTCTGCAAGATCATTGTTACAAAGTGAATTGGCAGCATTGCCGTGTTTGATTTCTGTATTGGCATGGCATAAAAGAGGACCAAGAACTTTTCCTGAGGTATTCAGATTTGTTTCAACAAATGTTTCAATATTGACTGCTTTCACACCTTTGTCTACCATTGTTGCTGCCCTCACAACTGCAGGCTGTTTAATTAATAGAGGAACATTTTTTGTTACAGTAATATCAAAATTTTGTATATTGTCATTGGGACAGCGTTCAGGACATGGCATCGAAACACAATTCGTTTTCTCCTGTAAATTCTTCAAAGAATGGCAAGCGCCCTGTTCAGAGATAGATTCACGGCAAATTCGTGTTACACCAGAGCACATTTTTAAATGATGCGGAGCTCCATTACTTGTCTCTTCAATTCTACTTGTTGAGGAGGGTCGTACCTTGATTGATACATTCTTGAGAGGGATGATTTTTGTTTTGTTTTTTGTTACAGTATCACATTTATTTCCACCGTTCGAAACAAGGAGTACTCCCTTCTTGGTGCTGCTTGAGTCATAGTTTTGATCGATGACTGACTCTGTGGATGTGATCAAATTCACCTCACTGTTTGAGGCCTCGGAAATATTACCATCCACCATAAACGAAGGCATTTGGTTCTTCTGCACGAGACTTATGGCAACTTCTCTATCGCTGCGGACTTCCCTCTTAGAAAGAGATTCTAGATGTGTCGAAGACTTACTATTTTTTGCAGATACCACTAAATTATGACTCTCTTTCATACACGACGAGGATGCATTCTTGGTATCCCCTGAACCAAACGAATCTCGTTTAGTTACGATTGCACTTTGTCTATGCCCTTCAAACCCTGTATAAGCTGAAATGTTACTGATTTCTAAGCACTCAACAAGGGGGTCTCTAATGTGAATGCCGTTGGCAGAGGATTCGTGTTCGGTGCCGACACGATCGGGAAGGCTTAAGTCTAAACGCTTCTGCGTTTCATTCCTTCCACGCTTGGAAAGAGCAGATACACTGTTGTCCTCTTCTCTACCATTTGCACAATCTTTACAGTTGGCGGCAGTATTCTTAGCAGCAAAACAATCAGTTTGATCATGGATATTGTGATCAACAGAAAGGGTTCGTCCGTTCCCGTTCGTATCGTACATTTTGTGTGTAGAATGAATGGATGAACATTTTATTGGCAATTTTTCGGAGCAATATGTCCCATTAATAGGCAGATATGATTCTATTGGATTGGCTCTTGGTAACTTCGAAAGGGTATTTCTCTCGCAAGAAAGAATGTTCGTTTTTCTTTCTTTCCTTTCTTTTTCAAGTGCTTCAGTGGCTTCCTTTGTCCCATCCAACTTTCTAAACACGACCAAAGATTCTTTTTCGCAAAATGATGCAATAGTTTCCTCTTCTCGTTTTAATACCAGAGATTGCGTTTTTTTGACGTCGAGATCTTGGACAACTTTTCTCACTCTATAATCATCAATTATACTGTCATTCTTATCACTTGAAATAGAGCTAGAATTTCTCTGAGTTGCACAAAGCTCTCGATAATTGCGTTGAATATTTGTCGTCGCTACGAGAAGTAAAAGATAGTCAACACGGACGTTGTAGCCTCTCCATACACTTTGAATCTGAGTGGCTGCTTGGTGAGCCTCTGAAGGTTTGCGTAGTTTGTACATCTGCCTTCGAGCTGCCAGTGCCGACAATTCTTCACATGAAGGTATTATCACGAAATTACGCCACCATCGTTGAATTTTAAGAGCATACTGCTTGTGGATGCAAGAATGGTTGTGAGAAGGAGAAGCTATTCTCCTCTTGGAAGAACGAATGAACCTCTGAATAGTCACTACAGCACTAAGGAAAATCCGATAATCCATGTTTGCTGCATATCTGCGCCAATACTTCTGTAACAATATTGCTGCCATATGGAGGGAGGGGCTCTCATTATTAGTAGCCTGTAGATGACACAAAAGTACAAGTCCGTCAGAAGATAGAAACAAGAGTAGTAAAAAATGTAATTCTCTTCACAGAAATTCTCACCATCTTCATCGATTGTTTCACACTTAAATCCCCAATGGCAGTCGTTTGGATCAGTTTGCTCGCATGGAGTCTCTTCGCAACTACTTTCTCTGCAATCCTTTGTCTAGCAAGACTTTGTACAAACACGATGTCAGATAGATCGAAGCAAAACTGGAAGAGTGCTAAAAATCCTCTCCAGCGTGCTTGAATTAGTGTTGCAGCGGAATTAAGCCTGAATTGTCTTCGAATCGTGATCGTCTTTCGAACCGCAGCCTGAATTTTGATTGCAGCCTTAGTCTGTAATTTAATCCTGCTAAAATGCGCGTGACGCCTGTAGGCAGATTGTATGACGAGGACACCACGAAGCTCAAGCGTCTTGTTGCTCTCCTGGGCGCTAGATCCCCGCAATGCGAGGCATGAGATAGGTGATTTTTGCCTGATAAGATCATTCATTTCACACCTGAACAAACATTTTTGTGCAATGGCTCGTCTGTACCTCGTCTGTACAAAAGTCGAAGCAATTTTTAGGCTGCGATAGGAGTTGATGACGATATGCATACGAATTATTGACTGAATCGCGACGACCGCTTTCTTTTCTTTACTAAAAGATGCTAACAGTGCGTACTTCCGAAATGATGTCTGTATGATAATTGCGGCATTCTCACGAACTCTCTTATACTTTCTCATTTCATGCTTGCGCCGAAAAAGTGACTGAAATAGATATACATTGTATTAGTATATTTTGCCTAGGCAAACATCGAAAAAAGAGCAATGATTCATTCTTACCTGACACAGAATTGTGAACCCGACTAGTCGACAATGGTGGTCCCTTTCAACCCATTTCTCGACAAGTCTTTGATTTGCTAGCCACCTTCGAGAAAAACACTGAATTCGGACTATTGAGTCAAGCATATGCAGAAAGTCCTCCTTGGCGAGGAATGTCCTCGCAACCGTTTGGAATTGAATGACTCCAGATCTGATCTGAAGATATCTCCTTTGAGTTGAAAATCCCCTCCAAATCTTTTGAATTGTGCACGCTGTATTTATGCGCTGACGAAGACTGCGAGCTCTGCATCTTGCAATATACCCACGGATGTATTTCTTTACAAAAATGAATGTGAGACTAAGAGTTTCCTTAAATGCGTAGTTACCCAAGATACGTACCTGAATTCTTGTTGAAAAGAGCCGCTCTCTTGTCAACTGTTGAAGAATTGCACGTCGCGACAAGAAGAAGTATTCAATTACCTTCACCGCCCTTATATACTTCTCTCTTTGTCTACGAAAGTAACCATGGCGTTTTCCGAGCCAAACCTTTTCAATAATCTGTACTGCAAGCCTGTTGGAATGAAGTTCACTGCGTTTAAGGGATCTTCGAAAAGCATTTTGGATAATTACTATTGCTCTGATTTCTGTGCTAGATTCCAGTAGCCTCGAACAGAGATAAGCAACGCAAATGATTGTGGCACGCTCATCAGGAACATTAAACGAGTCCGACACTGGAAACATGTTTGGCACTCCTCCAATATCTTTCATCTTGGCAATAGCAAGCAAACAATTTCTTCGCTCGTTCTCAACAAACCTGTTGACTTTAGCAGAGGTGCTTGTCTTCCACTCGGTGGTCTTTGAAGCGCAGGTGGGAAGAATACTTTCAAGACCGACAATAGAGGGATGGTAAAAATTAAGCACGAGGCACAAAGCTACACCGTCTGCAAACGATGCAGAAAAATTTGACACTGTATAGTTGTAACATGAACATACTGCTTGGCACCAAACCAGTAAGAGATCGCACGTATTGTCACAGGTATCCACATTTCCGCAGAGTGATGAAAAGAAAATAGATTCCACTCTTGACTCATTCGTTCGATGAATGGCATATATTTCTTGCTTAAGCCTTTCGTTGCAGAGAAGACTACTCAACTGAAATGATGTCATGATAGACCAGAGCATTTTCAAGACTTGAGGTCTGTGACCATCAACGATATAGTTGGGATGAATTCTATCCACGTTTGGCACGCCTAAAGTAGTGAGTGCAGACAGGGATACACCGACGTTGAAGACCTTTTGCAGCCGCGATATTGCCGGAAGCCTCATTTGCTCAAGGACACCAGTTGACTGACCAAGTATTTCAGCTAGTTTACCAAGCCGAACTCCGTCGCGTAGATCAGTTGCCAAGTTTGAAACGTTGAATTCAAATTCTTCACTTGGATCCTGTTGGTAAGTAACAGATACACCAACATTCAAAAGATACTTCGGAAGATTTCCTATTCCTGCAATGTAGTCACGACAAAGTATGTTCAAAGAATCTTGCGAAGATTTGACCATCGCTTTCCTTTGGAATAAAAGCACGGATGGTGGAATAACGTTATTTCTTTTTGCCCCATCAAGAAAAACAATCAAGGTCAATATCTTCCTAAGAATGTACCTATTCAATTCATTTTTATATCTTCGCTCGAAACGACCCGAAGGAACATTGCATTTCCCTCTAGTATATTTCATTTTTAGATGAGGATCCGACAACACCCGCTCCGCAATAAACTTTTTCATAGTGCTTCTCGTTGTAATCTATAGTCAATGATAAGCAGAATCGAACAGTGTTAGCAAAAATCACACGATCACAAAGTTCAAATCAATCCTAGAAATCATCGTCGCTCACCTTTCTCTGGTGCTTTGCAACACCGCAAGAGTCCTTCACGTTCGCACGAACATGAGTTGTCTTGGTTGACGTTTCAATGAAAATACTCTCACCAAACACCGTTTCCAAGCCAAGCCTGAGCCATGGCGTCGAGTATGACATCAAGAGTGAAATCATCTGACTCCGCAACCGCACATTTGCAAACACGTCATGATCGGAGCGAATCTCTAGTCGCTTCGAGTACACCTCACTCTGAATTATTTCCATCATTATTTGCATTTCCGCACCATTGAAATAACTTTGAGCACGTTGACTAGCTTGCGCCAGACGGCGCGCAGCTAGAATCGTCCGGAGAGTGATGGCGGAATCCTGTTCGCATTCTTGAATTTCCGGAGTTAGAAAGATATGATTGAGCCATTTAGCATATGCTTCGCACTGCTGTGCAGCCCAATCATCGTTGTACTGTTCCCAACTTCTTTGAATGGTATTCGGTTCAAACTGCGCCATTGATGGCAGCTGAACATTCTCCTGATTCACAGTAGTGAAACTAGCACTAGAACCAACTGCAAACGACTTGACTTTAGGCACAAAAGTCTCCTTCCTTGCAACGGCAGAAGACGTACGACCACGACTACGACTGCGCGCACCCATCTTACTACTCGGTCTAACACTTTTTTTCATCGCTTTCGCTTTGGCATGACCCCTTGCCGTCACTTGGACCCTCCCCCTTTCCAACTTGAGATACGCAACTTCGCAAACACCCCCAGGTGCAATCGGAGTCCAAGTCAAAAACATCCGTTTCGTTTCTCCCCTGCTGATGGTAAAGGAGGTACAGTCTGGCAACAATAAATGAGAAGAGCAACCCTCATCCTCATCCTCATCATTCACCTTGTCCACCACAACATTATTCAAATTATCAGCATCATCATTGGATCGAGCAGCCTCGGAATTGATACCATCATAGACGAGTCCAAGAGTGAACCCCTTCTTCAGAGGAACCCGTTCCACTCGGATGGAGAAAGTCTTTCTTTTACAATCATGTGGAACGTGCAAGTCAAATGGCAGGGAACGAGATTGACCAACTATATTCATGTCCCCATCCCCAAAATCCAAGCATGCACTCTCTGCATATGTCCCAAGTGGGATGATGGGAACGGGTTCTTGCTGAAATGGTGGTTTCACTTCTGTTTCGATGGGAAAGAAATAGGGAAAGATATCGCTTCTCGTTTGCATAGATGTATTGTGTTTGTGTTTGTGGTGATGTGAATGTGTTGGTGTTGCAGTATGCGCATGGTTGCGTGCAGTAGATTGAACAGTATCACTGGTGGGCTCATCATGGTTGGATCGGGAGAATGACGTCATACTACTAGCAGCAGCATTGGTACTGCAAGGTTTTTCAATTTCAACTGCTGGTCGTTGTTCTGTATTCATTGGATGAGAAGCGAGAATCCGTTGTTTCATTTTCATTTGCTTCAGTTTTGGAAAGGATGGAGTGGGACTAGTCATTTTTTTCTTGATTGTGCTGTAGATCGGTTCATCCTCCTCCATTTCTGGTGGCCCTTCGTATAACAAACAGGAGGCATCGTCTTGCATGTCGTGCATTTCGTTTTCATTTTCATTTTCATTCTCCTTCTCGTGATTGGACGGTGGCACAACAATATCAATATTCGTGGATGCAGTATGCATTGCAGCAGTAGCAGTCGGAGTGATAGTG
>Ga0306864_1000136_pt1 | contig 34763 bp, 26 predicted proteins | sample AntRauTorckE5430_FD_190448 | JGI IMG/M metagenome (GOLD analysis project Ga0306864, IMG submission 190448) | Saline lake microbial communities from Rauer Islands, Antarctica - Metagenome Torckler E5 #430 (v2) (version 2) | ecosystem: Environmental > Aquatic > Non-marine Saline and Alkaline >...
AACTTAAACATTTATCCGAATCCTGCGACCAATCAGTTTTCAATTGCATTAAAAAACGATATTCAAAATGGTTTTTTAGAAGTTTTTAATGCGAATGGACAACGGGTAAAATCGCTGATGTTGCTGAATAGTCAATCTTTGGTTGAGGTAAATATTGAGGGCTTAGTGAATGGGATTTATTATGTAAAAGTAAGTTCGGAAAGCGGGGAAATGACTGGTAAACTGGTCGTTTTTGAGCAATAAAAACGCATTAGAGTAATATCTCCAACGTCATTTTCTTCTTTTGAATGGGTTATTTTTTTATGAATGGTAAAAGTAGAGGGATTTTAAATTTGGTTTTCATTAAAATTTGATAAAAATCCATCTACTTTTTACCATCTGTTAATTACTCGTAAGACACCTTACAAGTCTGACATTCGTAAGTTCCCTTTTCTGTTTTTTGCAATCTAATACCTTCTAAATGTTCGGTTGCGTAGGCCTGAATCCAGCCTTTGCGTTCATTTATATTATTCAAATCAATTTTTTCCTTCTCAACCATGTTATAAAATTTTCCATTATATTCTTGTTTTCCCCAGCAATTTGGGCAAAAACTTTCTGGTGTAATGTCTTTATCTCCGCTCGCTTTTTTCCTTAATAAATTTGAAAATATTTGTACAAGATTCATAAATTTGGTTTTTTATAATTCGTTAGAAACCGTATCGGTAACTTGTTTTATTGCCTTAATTCCAGCCTAATTTTTTTCGTTCATGCCAATAGTATTTTGGTTCAATCGCAAAATCTTTCAACAATTCAATCTCCTCATTCGTGAATTTAAAATCATTCATCTTCAAATTTCCAACCAAATGTTCGTTAATCGCCGCGCCGCTTAGTATTTTAAATGGTTCAATCGAATCCGCAATAAATCGCATTGCAATTGCGTCGATACCAACCTTATATTTATTTGCCAATCGATTTAAAATCGAATATTTTTTTTCATAATTTGGAAAATTAGCATTTGGAAAAACTCGTCCATTTGCCATTGCTTCTTTGATAATCAACCGTTTATTCGCTGCGTTCAAATCGGCTGCAACTGTTGCGATACTTTGGTCAAATATATTATAGGTTACTTGAAACGCATCAAATAATTCTAAACCATTGACTTCAACTTCCATCGCTTTTTTCAATACTTCAACTTGATTATCACCGGTTGTCGTAATCGCAATTTTTAAATGATATTCTGATTTCAACTCTGCCAAACGATTCAAAACGGCTTCATTTTTCAATATCTTTGTTTCAAAAGTAGCCGAATGAATTTGGTAAGTCGTCAAGTTTGGCAATAAACCTTTGGAAAATTCCCATTGTCGATTTAAGTTGGCTAAACTGTGTTCTTTGACTTCGTGTATTTCGGCATCAATATCAAAATTTGCAGTATAAGAATATCCCCATTTTGTTGCAATTTCAATTGTTTTATCCGCTTTGGCTTTCGCCCAATTTAAGACCAGTTCTTCCGCAATACCATAATTCGGAGCCGTATCAAAATATCGAATTCCTTGGTTATAAGCCACTTCCAAAACCGCTATCCCATTTGATTTGAATTGTTCTAAATCGAAGGCTGCAACAGCTTCTTGACGAATATTAATATAATGCGGACGACCAATTGCGGCAGTTCCAAGTCCTATTATCTGTTTGTTCAAAATTGATTTTTTTAATAAATAAGCCGTGTAATTTTAGGATAATCGAAAGAACGATTTTTCCTTATGTTTGTAAATCAGTGCTCAACCTACGAACTACAAGACAACATCGAACAACCCACTTTGTGCCTCGCCCATTCTGGACGTTTCGCAAACCAATTTTCAGATTCTGGTTGCTCATCATACGGTTTTTTCAGTATTTCATGTAATTCTGAAATCAGTGAATAATCACCATCATCGGCTTTATCAATTGCTAATTGAGCCATATAATTTCGCAAAACGTATTTTGGATTCACTGAATCCATCAAGGTTTTTCGTTCGTCATTCGTAGTCGTCTCCTCATTTAAACGAGTGATATATCTCGTAAACCAATCCTTCCAAACGCTTTTAATTTTAACGTTTAATTCCGTTTTATCGTAAAAAGCAGCGTCGATTAATTTTAAAAAATCGTCCTTAATAAGGGTATTCTTATTAATATTTTTCAAATTTCTAAAAAATATCGTCATATCGGTTTCGACCATTTCCAAATTACTTTCCAACTGCTCAATCAGCACACTATCGCCTTCCGAAACCGTCATCAAGCCCAATTTTTGTCGCATCATTGCAGGATATTTTTGAGCATAATCCGATTTATATTTCTCCAAAATTGCCTCCAACGGCTTCACATCTTCCACCAACGGATATAAGGCGTTTGCCAATTGAAACAAATTCCAAAGCCCAACGCTAACCTGCTGACCGTAGCGATAGCGGCGGTTTTGACGGTCGGTCGTGTTCGGAGTCCAACCTTTTTCGTAACCTTCCAACCAGCCATAAGGTCCAAAATCTATCGTTAATCCCAAAATTGACAAATTATCCGTATTCATCACGCCATGGACAAAACCGACCCTTTGCCAATGAATTATCATGTCTAAAGTTCGTTCCGTCACTGTTTTGAAAAATTCAATATAACCAGCTTTTGTTCCAATTTCAATGGTTGGAAAAAAATGACGAATTGTATAATCGGTGAGTTTTTTTAGGCTTTCAGTGTCTTTTCTTGCCGCAAAAATTTGAAAATTACCAAAGCGAATAAAACTCGGAGCGACTCGGCAAACGACTGCACCTTTTTCAAATTCCGTATTACCATTATATAACATATCCCGTAAAACATCATCGCCAGTCAGCGACAGCGATAATGAACGAGTCGTCGGAACGTCCAACGCATACATCGCTTCACTACATAAATGTTCCCGAACAGACGACCGCAAAACCGCCCGACCATCGGCTGTTCGAGAATAAGGCGTAACGCCAGAGCCTTTGAGTTGTAATGCCCAACGTTGATCATTATGAACGATTTCAAATAAATTTATCGCTCGACCATCGCCCAGTTGTCCCGCCCAATGTCCAAACTGATGACCACCATAACACATCGCATACGGTTCTGTATTTTCAGCTACTTCTGCACCTGAAACCATATTTAAAAAAGCTTCTGATTCCGTAATTTCCGTATCCAAACCAATATTAGCCAACATTTCTTTTGAAATGTGTAGTAATTTCGGAGCGGTCGGTTTGCGAGGTGTTGCACAAGAGAAATGTGCATTTTCGACTTGTCGAGGGACGTTATTTAGGTTCGGATCGGCTGTTAATTCTTTATTAAAAGTATTTTGTATATTGAGTTTCATTTGCATTTTAGTTTTCCATAGGTGCAACCCATGGTTATTCATATTCAACCCTTTTAGGGTTATTTAATGTGAATCTCCTTTAATCAATTCTGGCAATTTCGCTTGAAATTTCTTTAATCGAGGAACGGAAACACCTTTAATGTAGCCTTGATTTGGGTGTAACTTTTCATAATTTTGGTGATAATCTTCGGCAATCCAAAACATTTGAAATTCTGTTACTTCTGCCGCAACTTTTTCGGGTGCTAATGCTTGATTCAAAGCGGTTACTTTGTTATCAATAATCGCCTTTTCTGCGTCATTTTGATAAAAAATAATCGACCGATATTGCGAACCATTATCCGGGCCTTGACCGTTGGCTTGCGTAATGTTTTGAGAAGCGAAATAGACTTCGACTAAGGTTGCAAAATCAATTATAGTAGCGTCATAAAATACTTCAATCGCTTCTGCATGACCAGTTATGCCCGTATTTGAAGATTCATAGGTTGGGTTTTCAGTATGTCCACCCGAATAACCAGAAATGACTTCTTCCACGCCTTTTACACTTTCGTAAACGGCTTCGACGCACCAAAAGCAGCCGGAAGCAAAATAAGTTCTACTTAATCCTTCTTTTTTTGGTAAATATTCTTCAGGCGTATCGGACGAAATTCCTGAAGTATTGACGTACTCTTTTGCACCTTCTTTAGTAGGATTACCGCTCGTATTTGTCGGCTGACAATTCGCCATTGATAAACCTAATACAAACAATATTAGTAATTTAAGATTTAATTTCATTATTCAAGTTTTTTAGATTCCTAAAAATATGCTGATTTAACGGCACTTTTTTGTTTTTAAAGAATCATAACAACTTTTCCGTGAAAACGATTAAATTTAGGCGTTTTTTAAATATTACGATTGTACGATTGTACGATTTCGTATTGTCAAAGAATCAATTATAAAAATATGCAGCAGCCAAATTATAACCCTTTTCCTAACCTCTCGTCTAATCGGTTAGATTTTCGAGTATTGAGCATGGCGGATAAAAACGAAATTTTTCGTTTGCGGTCGGATGAAATTGTATTGAAATATATAGAAATGCCAAAGGCAAAAAACTTGAAAGAGGTGGAGGATTTTATCCAAATGCTGGCCGATGGTCTTGTAGAAAATAAATGGATAACGTGGGGGTTTTGTCTGAAAAATACTGATAAGATTCTTGGTACAATTTGTCTTTGGAATTGTTACATTCCGACCGCAAATGCTGAAATAGGTTATGGTTTGTTACCGGAGTTTCATAACCAAGGTTTTATGACAGAAGCCATGGAAGTTGTTCTGGATTTTGCTTTTCAGACCTTAGGTTTTCGGGAAATTGATGCCATTTTGCATAAAGATAATTTAGCATGCCTGAGTATTTTAAAAAAATTTACCTTTCAATACGATGCGGCTTTTGAGTCTGATAATGAGGCTTTTGTACGATATTTTTTAATTCAAGACCTTATATAAAGTATCCAAAGTAGAAATTACCGTTTCGCCCGTTCCAATAGTCATATTTTTCAAATTGGTATTATCGGTCGCTTTAAATTGTCGGATACTCAATTCACCTTTTTCGACGGTAACTTTAGTCGTCGTTTCGTTGGTTTCTATTTTAAAATCTGTTTTGGCAGCGGTTATAAATTCTCGTGGCGTTTTTACTCGAAAAGTACCTTCTTCCTCCACGACTGAAAAATCAACCTTTCCATTTAATAAATTGATAAATCGCCCTTGGTCTTGAAAATAATAATGATATTGAATACTCGTATTTGCTGCTAAAATAGCTGTTGAGCCATCAATTAAATTCACGGTTTTGGTTTCGTCTTGCGTACTTTCTGTGATATTAACTTTTTGCCGCAATTCAAGATATTGTAAACCTAAAAAAAATAAGGATAGGACTGCCACTCCAATGATGATATTGATAAACAGTTTTTTATTTTTTGTATTTGCCATTAAGACTAATATTTTTCGTTTTTGTAATGCTGCAAAATTAGGAATTCTTTGATTGGAAAAAGGTGATAAGAATCAGTACTTGATTTTTATATAATCTTGTAATTATAACTTTAATCATTTCACACATGACGGTATTTATATAATTTCGTAACTTGCAGCGGTGTTTAATTTATAGAATTTTTAATTGCTTTTAGTTTAAACAAGATAGATTATTTCGTTTTATTTTACCTAATAAAATATTACTTTAGGATTAATTTTTAGGATAAATACTATTAAAAATCGAGCTACTAATATTTTGTAAAATCAAAATCTAATTTTGATAAAAGGTACTAATACCAATGAAATATTAATAAACTATAAAAAATCAAAAGAAAATTTCAAAAAAATACCTTAAAATTTTATCAAAAAGTTATAAAAAATATCTACTTTCGTCTTAGTGTTAGTATAACACACAAAAAATAAAATAATTATTTAAAGCTTTAACCAAATTAAATTCATATCACAACCTTTTCACTTAACACATTAAAAATGTGTTGTGTAATCTATCGGCTATTGCTATTGCTGATTTTTTATACAAAAAGCCACTTTGTAATCTCTACAAAAAAGTGAAAAAAGATAAAAATTAAATTTGGTTTTGTAGGTTTTTAACATTCGTTTTACATTAATTTTATAATTAGTGTAAAGGATAAATATTTTCCGTCTAAGGAATATTTATTCATGAATTGATAATGACTCACATTCAGTGATATATTATATAATACATGTCTGATTTAGGACATTTTTAATTTTTATTATGAAGGTAAATTTTTACCTAGACCAAATTAATTTTTATGAGAATCAAGATTAACAATTTGTTGTCAAAATGTCTGTTGTTAGCATTGATGTTAGGCTTTTCGAGCTACGCAATGGCACAACGCACAGTTACAGGTACTGTCACGGATGATCGTGGTGATGCCGTAATTAGTGCAACCGTACAGGTTAAAGGAACAACTATTGGTACGACTACTGACCTTGATGGTAAGTATTCAATCAAAGTACCGGAGGGTTCTGATGCCTTATTAATCTCTTACATTGGTTATTCTACACAAGAAGTTGTGTTGGGTGCATCTAATGTGGTAGATGTAGAAATAAGTGAAAATGTAGCTGTACTTGACCAGGTGGTCGTAGTCGGTTACGGTACTCAAACACGTAAAGAGATTACCAGTGCGGTAACTTCTGTAAAAGCTGAAGATTTTAATCAAGGTAACGTACAGGATCCTATTCAATTAATACAAGGTAAAGTTGCTGGTTTGGCAATTTCAACTCCTGGTGGTGATCCGAATGCGACTTCAACGACTCGTCTTCGTGGTTTATCTACGATTGGTGCGAATACGGAGCCTTTAGTTGTTATTGATGGGGTTATCGGTGGTTCATTAAATTCAGTTGATCCTAATGATATTGCATCAATCGATGTATTGAAAGATGGATCTGCAGCTGCGATTTATGGAACTCGTGCTTCTTCTGGTGTAATTATTATTACGACTAAGAAAGGACGGGCTGGAAAAACGGTAGTTGAGTATAATGGTTATATTACTTCTGAAGTTATTGACAGAACTGTTCCTATCGCAACAGCTGCTGAATTTGTAGGGTTCCGTGGTGAACAGTACAACTTAGGTGAAAATACGGATTGGGTAGATGAAGTAACACGTAACGGTGTCACAAATGTACACAACGTTTCATTGTCAGGTGGTTCTGCTTCAACAACTTACCGTGCGGCTTTTAATTTCCGTGATGTAAATGGTATTGGTCAAACTTCTGGTTTTACTCAATTGAACGGTCGTTTGAACTTGTCTCAGAAAGCATTAAATGATAAATTAACTTTAAATGTAAATATTTCTGCAACTGACCGTAGTATTGAGCTTATGCCTAATGAGGTATTCCGTTATGCGAATATTTATAATCCTACGGCTCCCGTTCGTGCAGGAATAAACAACCCCTTAAGTACAAAGTATGATGGGATTTACCAAGTTGAAAGTTTTGATTATTTCAATCCAGTTGGTATTGTTGAGCAATCAATCAATGATGGTAAAGCTAAAACAATAGTACTTAGTGGTAAAGCTACTTATGAAATCATGGAAGGCTTGACTGCTTCAGTTTTCGTATCTCGTCAAAAAGATACTAAGTTGTTTGGTGATTACTACAATAAAGAGGCTTATTTTAGAGGTCGTGCAGGTGGTGGATTTGCAAGACGTTTTACGGAAGATATTGCAAGTGATTTATTTGAAGGAACGGTTAATTATAGTAAATCTTTCGGTAAGTTAGATTTTGATGCCTTAGCAGGTTATTCTTATCAGGATAATACGTATGAGAATTTTGGTGTAGAAGGTACTAACTTCACTTTTAACTCTTCTACTTACAATAATATTCAGTTAGCAAATGTATCTGATGTTGGAAATGTTTATTCAACCAAAAACAATTACAAAGTAATTGGTGGTTTTGCAAGAGTTAACTTAAACTATGATGATACTTATTTCGGTATGGTTTCTTACCGTCGTGAAGGTTCTTCTCGTTTTGGTGCAAATAATAAATGGGGTGGATTCCCAGCGATTAGTGGTGGGGTAAACTTCACTAAACTTGCTGATATTCCTTCTGTTGATTTATTGAAATTACGTGTTGGTTACGGAGAAACGGGTGGTTTGCCACCGAGTAGTTACTTATCTATCCAACAGTATAATGTAACGCCAGTTTCTTTCGGTCCTTCTACGGATTTGAATGCGAATCCTAATTTACGTTGGGAAACAAAAGGAGAGTTAAATGCAGGTATTGATTTTGCAATTATGGATTATAAGTTAACTGGTTCTGTTGATTATTTCAACCGTATCACTCGTGACTTAATTTTGAATGTACCAGCTACATTACCTCCATATCTTGCGCCTCGTATTTGGGCAAACTTAGAGGATGTTGAATTACAAAGTACAGGTGTTGAGTTTGTTTTATCTTACAATCACACAAGTGATGATAAATCATTTACTTGGTCTCCTACCGTAACATTCGGTTCTTACAGATCTACATTAAACGTAATTGATAATCCTGATGCAGTATTCAAATTCTTTGCATCAGAAGATAAGCAAGTAATTGATGATAAAACATCTCCAGGTGCGCCGGGTCAAAATAATGATGCTGCTGCAACTGTTATTGGTGATGAAGAAGTTGGTTTACTTTGGGGTTATAAATTCGTTGAATTCAACGATCAAGGTGAGTATGTTTATGAAGCTCCAGACGGAACAACATTTACATCAGGAGATTTAGATATCGAGAAAAAACAAGTAATTGGTAACGGTTTACCTGCATTTACTTACGGTATCAATAATAGCTTTACTTATAACAATTTTGATTTCAGTTTCTTCTTACGTGGTGATTATGGTCACGATTTAGGGAATATGTACCGTGCTTTCTATGAAAGTACAAACAACCCAAGTCGTCCGAATGATAATGTCGTAAATACTGAATTTTTAACAACTGAATTAACAGCTTCTCCACGTTTTTCTTCTTACTACGTAGAAGATGCATCTTACATGGTATTGGATAATATGACTTTAGGTTATACTTTCAAGCCAGGAGAAGGCAGTTCCGTTTCTCGTGTTCGCGTTTATTTCTCTGGTCGTAATTTATTCTGGATTACAAATTATACAGGTGTTGATCCTCAACCACGTTTCACAGATTCAGGCTCTACTGATAACGGTGGAACTGCAGGTACTGCGGATCCTTTGTATCCAGGTTTAGATCGTCGTAATATTTACTTTACGACTCGTGCATTCACTTTTGGTTTGAATTTAACATTCTAATCATCAGTATCATTCTAAATGAATGTCTTTGATGGCACTCTATTTTAACTATTATTTAGATAATATATAAATAAAGTGCTTTCGTTAAGATTGTTTAAGCAATTTTTCTAATGCAAATGTTAATTTTAGGAAAATTTTATTTTAGATAATCTATAATTAATTATTTTAAATTATCGAAGGACAAAAATATAAAAAAACATGAAAAGGTTTTTTCTATTAAAATCAGCTTTAGTCTTCATATTAGCTGCAAGTATTACACAATCTTGTACTAATTTGGATGAAGAGGTGTTCAATGAGTTAACAACGTCGAACGTTGATTTAACAAAATTAACACCAGAACAATTAGATGCTGCTATCGCAGATCCATATCGTTCATTATTGGCAATGGGATCACACAACAGTTTCTACTCTTTAAATTCTGTCTCTACAGACCAGATTCTTGTTCCTCACCGTGGTGCGGATTGGGAAGATGGCGGACAGTGGTTACGTGTAAATCGTCACGAATACACGCCAAGTGAGCCTGCTGTTGAAAACGGATGGAACAATTTATACCAAGGTGCGATTAAATGTAACTTTGTAATTGACTTGTTAGAGTCGTTAAAAGGACAAGGTGCATTTGCTGATGCAGACTTAGAAAAATCGCAATCAGAAATGAGAGGCTTGCGTGCATACTACTATTACTGGTTAATGGACTTGTACGGTAATGTACCTTTAGTTACTGCTTTTGTAGTTGAAGATCCAGCTCCTGCTACGCAATCTCGCCAAGTCATTTATGACTTTATCACGAGTGAGTTGTCTGCCAGCTTAGCTACATTAGATAAGCCAACTGCAGCAGGTGCTTCTTCTCGCTTTAACTATTGGACTGCCCGTGCTTTGCAATCAAGAGTTTACTTGAATGCAGTCAGTTACACAGGTACGGCTCAATGGCAAAATGCTTTAGATGCAGCAAATGATGTTATCAATAATAGTCCTTACGCTTTGGAAAGTGATTATTTCACTAACTTCAATGTTGCTAATGAAGGTTCTACAGAAAACATCTTTACGATTCCTTACGCAAATGGTTCTGCGAATGGTTTCAACTGGGCACACATGACTTTACATTATTCAAGTCAATCTACTTTTGACCTTGGTGCTCAGCCATGGAATGGTTACTGTGCGTTACAAGAATTCTATGATTCTTATGATGATGCGGATTTACGTAAAGGTACTTCTGGTGACCAAACTGTTCGTGGTAACTTCCACGTAGGGGCTCAATTTGCCTCTGATGGAACAACTCGCTTGATTGATGCAAGTGCAGAACCAGGCGATCCAGATGGTCAAGATTTGACTTTCACACCTGAAATTAATGAAATCGCTCCTGGTGCCTTGCGTCAAGCTGGTGCTCGTATTGGTAAATACGAATATGCTATCGGTGCTCAAGATAACTTAGATAACGATTTCGTTATGTTCCGTTTGGGTGAAATGGTCTTGAATGCTGCTGAAGCTGCTTATCGTTTAGGTAACAGTGGAGACGCTTTGGCTTCCGTTAACCAAATTCGTACTCGTGCAGGTATGGCTGATTTTACCGCTTTAACTGATGCTGATATGTTAGCAGAACGTGGTCGTGAATTATTCATGGAAGGTGTACGTCGTTCGGATTTAATCCGTTTCGGTCAATACAGCAGAACATGGTTTGGTAAGACTGCTGCTTCTGATGCAACTAAAAACTTGATGCCGATTCCTCGTGTACAAGTAGCTGCAAATCCGAATTTAGCACAAAACCCAGGTTACTAAGGTTTAGTTTCCTAAGGTTTTTATAATATTAAGGGTCGGACGCTTTTGAAGCGTTCGACCCTTTCGTTTATCTTAATTTATACTTCTCAGAATGTTATAAATTTCGTAAATTCGCACATCAATTTTACGGATAATTATTTTATCAAAACCAAAATGCTGAAACCAAATTATATAGTATTTATCTGTTCGATTTTAATGGTTGCTTGCCAAAGTAATGACGTTGATTCCGACAAATTATTCTCTTCGCTGCCTGAAAAGCAAACAGGAATTACATTTAGTAATGACTTAAAACATACCGAATCTTTTAATGCTTATTTATATAAAAATTTCTATAATGGAGGCGGTGTTGCGGTCGGTGATGTGAATAATGACGGTTTACCCGATATTTATTTTTGTGGCAATCAAAAAGACAACGAACTTTACTTAAATCAAGGCGAATTCCAATTTAAAGATATTACGAAAAGTGCAGGTGTCGCTTCCCGTAATGTGTGGTCGTCTGGCGCGAGTATGGTTGATGTAAATGGTGACGGTTGGTTAGATATTTATGTTTGTAAATCTGGAAGCCCCGAAGGTGAAAATCGAAATAATGAACTTTTTATTAATAATGGTGCAGATGAAAACGGCTTGGTGACATTCACCGAAAAAGCCGAAGAGTATGGTATCAATGATTTAGGTTTATCTTCTCATGCAGCCTTTTTTGATTACGATAAAGACGGCGATTTAGATTGTTATTTATTGAATAATTCCTTGCGTTCGGTTGGGAATTATGATTTAGTTGAAGGCTTGCGAGAGCGACCAGATTCGTTGGGTGGCAATAAATTATACCGCAATGAAAACGGCAAAAAGTTCATTGACGTAAGTCAAGAAGCAGGTATTTATACGAGTGCGATTGGCTTCGGTTTGGGCGTGACTGTCGGCGATGTAAATCGGGACGGTTGGCAGGATATTTTTGTTTCCAATGACTTTTTTGAACGAGATTATTTGTACATCAATCAACGAAATGGAACGTTCAAAGAAGATTTGACCAACGAAATACGAGCATTGAGTAAAAGCTCAATGGGCGCAGATATGGCGGATTTGACAAATGACGGTTTCCCCGAAATTTATGTAACCGACATGATGCCTCGTGACGAAGCTCGACTCAAAACAACGATGTTTTTTGACGATTGGGACACTTATCAGCGCATGGCAAAAAATGGTTATCACCATCAATTTGTCCGAAATGTTTTGCAACTCAATACTGGAATTACCGATAATTCAGATTCGATTCCAAACGTAAATTTTGATGAAATTGGTCGCTTGGCGAATGTGCATGCGACCGATTGGAGTTGGGGGGCGTTGATGGCGGATTTTGATAATAATGGGTTGAAAGAGATTTTTGTGGCGAATGGAATTTATAAAGATTTGATGAATCAAGATTACGTCAATTTCTTTAATCCAGTTGCGATTAAAAACGAAATCGATAAAGGAAATAAAGCGGTTATTTCGACAATGATAGATGCGATTCCGTCGAATCCTTTGCCGAATTATATGTTTGTAAATGACGGCAATCTCAACTTTGAAAATAAGGCAGCGGCATGGGGTTTGGGCGAACCGACTTTCTCAAATGGTTCGGCTTATGCGGATTTGGATAATGATGGCGATTTGGATTTGGTCGTTAATAATGTGAATATGTCGGCGAGTATTTATCGCAATAATGCGGAAACGTTGTATCCCGAAAATCGCTTTTTGGGCGTTGAATTTGAAGGCGAAAAGTTGAATCAATTTGGCATTGGAACGCAAGTCAGTATCATTCATGATGGACAAATTTTTTATCAAGAATTAGCTCCGCATCGTGGTTTTCAATCCTCGGTTGATTACAAATTACATTTTGGTTTGAATCAATACAAAACCGTGGATTCTGTGGTCGTTCGTTGGACAGATGATTCTTATACGATAATGACGAATGTGGCAACGAACCAAACGTTGATGTTGCAACAAAAAAAGAGCAACGCCACGGATTATCATTTTGCGAAAGCAAAAAATAAAATATTTTCAACACCGACCGATTTACCGTTTACGCATATTGAAAATGATTATTCGGATTTCAATAAAGAACGATTAATCTATCACATGGTTTCTACGGAAGGACCAAAACTCGCTGCCGCAGATGTGAATGGTGATGGAAAAGAGGATTTTTATATCGGTGGAGCGAGAGGGCAAAGTGGGCAATTATTTATTCAAAAAGGAAATAATTTTGTTTTAAAATCGAGTGGCGAATTTGAAAAAGATAAGGAAGGCGAAGACGTTGGAGCGGAGTTTTTTGATGCTGATGGCGACGGTGATTTGGATTTGTATGTGGCAAGTGGGACGAGTGAATTGTCGAGTGCGTCAATCGGTTTGAAAGACCGTTTGTACTTCAATGATGGGCAGGGAAATTTCAAAGATAGTCCGCAATTATTACCGAATAATCGCCTTGAAAGTTCGGCTTGCGTTCGTGCAAATGACTTTGATGGCGATGGCGATATGGATTTATTTGTTGGGTTGCGATTGCGACAAGGTTTGTACGGTGTGCCAACGAATGGCTATTTTTTAGAAAATGACGGCAAGGGGTTTTTTACAAATGTGACGGATAAAATCGCCCCGAAATTAACGGAAATTGGAATGATAACCGATGCACATTGGGCGGATATTGATGGGGATAAAGATGCCGATTTAATCATCGTTGGCGATTGGATGCCGATTACGATTTTTGAAAATAACAAAGGGAAATTTACGAATGAAACGAAAAAGTTTGGTTTTGATAAGTCAAATGGTTGGTGGAATACGTTGGAAATAGCAGATTTGGATAATGATGGTGATTTGGATTTGGTGGTTGGCAATCATGGTTTGAATACTCGATTTAAAAGCTACGAAAATTATCCAGTGACGATGTACATCAATGATTTTGACCAAAATGGCATGGCGGAACAGTTGCTTTGTGCGTTTAATACCGACAAGGTTTATCCGTTTGCTTTGCGGCAGGATTTGATAAAATCGCTGCCCTATTTGAAAAAGAAATATTTAAAATACGAGGATTATAAATTGCAAACCATCAACGATATTTTTACAAAAGAACAATTGAAAAATGCCGTAATTTTGGAAGCCAATCAAATGCAAACTGGTATTTTTATTAATAATTCTGACCAATCGGGACGAGCTGGAAAATTTAAGTTTCAAGCGTTGCCAATCGAAGCTCAATTTGCACCAGTTTTCGCTATTGAAATTTTTGATTTTGATAAGGACGGCAATCAAGATATTTTGTTGGGAGGTAATTTCTATCGTGCAAAACCCGAAGTTGGACGTTATGACGGTTCACACGGTTTGTTTTTAAAAGGAAATGGAAGAAATAAATTTAAAAGTATAAAAGCAACGAATTCAGGGTTTTTCATAAAAGGAGAAATCCGAGATTTTCAACGCATTGGCAATCAAATATTTATAGCAAAAAATAACAATCAATTACAAGTTGTAGGGTTTTAATCGGCAAAGGGGTCGGACGCTTTAAAAGCGTCCGACCCCTAACTAACTCCCCACACGACATGTCAAAACAAAAAAATGAAAAATATATTTCTACTAATCGCAGTAGCGGCTTTAGCGTTTGGAATGGTGAATTGTGAAGGTGAAGAAGCACCGAAAACGCTGTACGAAAAATTGGAAAGAGAAGCTTTAAAAAGCGGCGAAGAACACAATGATTTATTCTTCGGCTTGTACTTTGGCATGACGAAAGATTCGTTTTTGCTGCATTGTGCGGCACTGAACAAAGACACGATTTTGTATCAAGGTGCGGGCGCGAAAGTCGAACACGAATTTAAAAAGGGAGAATTAAAACACCCGACTCGCATGAGTTTTTATCCAGACTTTAAAGATGGAAAAATTTTTAAAACCGATGTGCTTTTTACGTATAACAATTGGGCACCTTGGAACAAAGATACACATGCTACTTTGCTGAAAAAACGGGCAAAAAAGTTGATGATGGATTGGTACGGCGGCAATGAATTTGTCCGAATCCCCCACCCTGTCGATACGGCTGCTTATGTAAAATTAGACGGCAATCGCCGTATTTTGATTGAGCAAAATATGTCTGGAACGGAGGTGTTAGCAACGTTTACGGATTTGAAAGTGGAAGCGGAAATTAAGAAAGAAATGATAAAAAGACGGGAAGAAGAAGAGGAGAAGTAAATTATAGGGCAAAAACCTATAAGGTTTTCAAAACCTTATAGGTTTATATTGTAAGAAAAATATAAACCAGACATGAAACAAAAATTCATCCTAATTTTAGCAATAATCATTCTTTCAAGTTGCCAAAAAGAAGTCGCCAAAGACAAACTTTTTTCGGAAATGCCAGCTGCTGTAACGGGAATTGATTTTGAAAATAAATTGGATATTAAAAACCCGAAACTTAATATTTATCGGTACCGAAATTTCTATAATGGCGGTGGTGTTGCGATGGCAGATGTCAATAATGACGGTTTGCTGGACATATATATGACGGCAAATCAGACCGAAAATAAGCTATTTTTAAATAAAGGTGATTTTAAGTTTGAAGATATTACAAAGTCCGCAGGCGTTGGAGGAACTAAGGTTTGGAGTACTGGCGTGAGTATGGCAGATGTGAATGGCGATGGTTTGGTAGATATTTATGTTTGTAATTCTGGTGGAATCAATGGCGAGGATAAGCAAAACGAATTATTTATTAATAAAGGGGCAAAAGATGGTGTGCCGATGTTTGAGGAATCGGCTGAAAAGTATGGTTTGGCGGATAAAGGCTATTCGACACACGCTGCTTTTTTTGATTATGATAAAGATGGTGATTTGGATTGTTACCTTTTGAATAATTCTTATCAGGATATTGGAAGTTTCAATTTAGAGAAAAATGAACGCCCTAAACGGGACGAAGTTGGTGGGGATAAATTGCTTAGAAACGACGGGGATTCCGAGGGTTCGGGACAAGTCAAATTCGTTGATGTGAGTGAATTTGCTGGAATTTACGGTAGCGTGATTGGCTTTGGTTTGGGCGTAACGGTTGGCGATATTAATTTCGATGGTTGGCAGGATATTTATGTTTCTAATGACTTTTTCGAGCGAGATTATATTTATATTAATAATCAAGACGGCACATTTACGGAAGAATTAGAAAAGGAAATTAAGTCGATTTCTGCGGCTTCGATGGGCGCGGATATGGCGGATATGAATAATGATGGTTTTCCCGAAATTTTCGTGACGGAAATGTTGCCAGAATCTGATGAACGTGTGAAAACCGTGACGACTTTCGAGGATTGGGACAAGTATCAAAAAAAATTGAATACTGGATATTATCATCAATTTACTCGAAATATGTTTCATGTTCATAATGGCGTTTCGGACATTTATGACAATAAAGGGCAGGTTACGTTTTCGGAAATCGGTCGTATGGCGGGTGTTCACGCGACCGATTGGAGTTGGGGGGCGTTGATGGCGGATTATAATAATGACGGCAAAAAAGATTTATTTATTGCGAATGGCATTTATCAAGATTTGACAAACCAAGATTTCTTGAATTTCTTTGCCGATGATAGAAATAAATTGTCGATGATTACCGACGGAAAAGTGGATTATGAAAGGTTGGTTGACGTGATGCCTTCGGTAAGAATTAAAAATTATATGTACGAAAATCAAGGTAATTTGACCTTTAAAAATCGTGCAGATGATTGGGGATTAGGTACTTTGAGTCACTCGAATGGTTCGGCTTACGGTGATTTGGATAATGACGGTGACTTGGATTTGGTGGTGAATAATGTCAATATGCCGTGTTTTGTGTATCGCAATAATGCGGAAACTTTATTGAAAAATCATTATTTAAAATTTGATTTAAAAGGAAAAGGAAAAAATACGCAGGCGGTCGGTGCGAAAGTGACGATTAAACAAGGAAAAGAGATTTTTTATTTGGAACAAATGCCGATTCGTGGCTTTGAATCTACGGTGGATTTCCGTCCGAATTTTGGCTTGGGCGATTTGACGAAAGTCGATTCGGTGATTGTACAATGGTATAATTCCGATGCGGTTACGATTCTGACAAATGTGGCAACCAACCAAATTTTGACTTTAAAAGAAAGCGATGCGAAAGCTGGAAAATGGTATAAAAATACGAATGCAAAAACCATTTTTAAAAATATCACTTCTACCCTACCTATTGATTACCAACATGTTGAAAATAAATTTGTGGATTTTAATAGAGAGCGTTTGTTGTATCAAATGCGAAGTACGGAAGGGCCAAAAATCACGGTTGCTGATGTAAATGGCGATGGAAAAGACGATTTTTATGTCGGTGGTGCGAAAGGTTCGGCAGGAAAATTATTTATTCAATCGGGCGATGGTTTCCGAAATTCTGTACAAGCGGCATTTGAAACGGATAAAGAATCGGAAGATTTGGGCTGTTTGTTTTTTGATGCTGATGGCGATGGTGACCAAGATTTGTATGTTACAAGTGGCGGAAGCGAATTTTCTCCGTCTGCTCTGCCGTTGTACGATAGGTTATATTTTAATAATAATGGAACATTTCAGAAGGCTGAACAGCGGTTGCCAAATAGTCGTTTGACCGCAACTTCTTGTGTATCTGCGGGTGATTACGATGGTGATGGCGACGAAGATTTATTTGTCGGTTCTCGGTTGCGTCCGTTTTTATTTGGTGTTCCCGTGGACGGTTATATTTTGCAAAACGACGGCAATGGTAGGTTTACTGATGTCACAGAAAAAGTAGCCAAAGAGTTAAAAGAAATTGGTTTGATTACCGATGCAAAATGGGCAGATATTGATGGCGATAAAGATTTGGATTTAATAATTGTTGGCGAATGGATGCCGATTACGATTTTTGAAAATCAAAATGGGAAATTAATACGCAACTCGAAACACGAAACACCGAACTCATCTGGTTGGTGGAATGCGTTGGAAATGGCGGATTTGGACAATGATGGCGATATGGATTTTGTGGTTGGGAATCACGGTTTAAATTCTCGATTCACAACCTCTGCCGAACATCCGACTTGTATTTACATCAATGATTTTGATGAAAATGGAACGGCAGAACAAATTATTTGTGTCTATAATGGTGACAATTCTTACCCGATGACTTTGCGACATGATTTGGTGAAACAAATGCCAAGTTTGAAGAAGAAATATTTGAAATACGAAAGTTATAAAAATCAAACGATTGATATGATTTTTTCAAAAGCAGAAATGGAAAATACCGTCATTCGCAAAGTACAAACGTTTGAATCTGCAATTTTAATCAATGACGGCAAAGGCAATTTCACGATAAAAGCCTTACCAAAAGCCGCTCAAAACTCACCGATTTACGCCATTTTAATCAAAGATGTGGATAACGATAATCACTTAGATATTTTGTTAGGTGGTAATTTATACGCTGCAAAACCTGAAGTCGGTCGCTACGATGCGAATTATGGTTTATTGCTAAAAGGAAACGGGAAAGGGGATTTTGAACCGATTGCGACAACAAAATCTGGCTTTTTTGTCGATGGCGAAATGCGAGATTTGGCAAGTGTGAAAATTGGTAATCGAAGCGTTATTTTGGCGGTGCGGAATCACGATGGTATTTTGATTTTTGAGTAAATCGAGGGGTCGGACGCTTTTTAGGAAAGACTTGACGGGTTTTCAAAACTCGTCAGGTTTACACCGAAGAAGTGATAAAAGAACTATTTAAAAACAATATTATTAGAATTATTTCAATCCATTCACATCATACTTCGATACAAAAGCCTCAATTAAATGACTCGTATTCGCACCTTGATAACTAATACCAAACTAAACGTGATTACCAATTTACCCGAGTAAAAAGCTTCCTCAGACTTGAGGGGAGTAATTTACCGAAGTAAAAAGCTTCCTCAGACTTGAGGGGAGCAAATTACCGAAGTAAAAAGCTTCCTCAGACTTGAGGGGAGCAATTTACCCGAGTAAAAAGCTTCCTCGGACTTGAGGGGAGCAATTTACCCGAGTAAAAATGGGGTGTCGTTAGGTTTCAAAAGCGTCCGAACCATTAGGGAGCGATACGATTTTTGTTCGGAATGATGTCTATTTTCTGAACCTCAAAAAACAACTCAAATTTCTATTTTCTACAGGTAGGCTCGGTTCTCTGAACCTTTTTTGACTGCAACAAGGTTCAGAGAACCGACACCGTTCGCCTTAACAAAATTTGTACTGCTTACTAATCCGCCCGACCCCTTTACCGCCATCAAATTATCTTTTTCGCCTACACCGAATGCCGATTAATGTTGAATATCGAATGCGGAAAATTCAAAATTCGATGTTCAACATGCCGTTCAACCTACCCTTTTTTTATCAAAAGTCATTGCGTTTTAAATCAATCGTTTCGATGGATAATTCGGCGAAAGCCAATAATTCGGTCGTAAATACTTGGAGTGATTTCATGGTTTTTTAATTTATAACAAAATTACCGAAAGTTTTAAGTTTTAATATCGTCTAACCTGAAATCTGTTCGTTTTGAACAATTCTAACTTACCACTAAAAAATTATTAAAACAATGAAAAAAACACTACTACTATTGGTAATGCTAACTTCCGCAATCGGAAGTCAGGCACAAACCAACCCTGTAATCACATCATGGCTGCAAAACACAACGGTTACAGGAACGTATTATGTAGCTGGAAACTCAACGGCAATTACAAATAATATTCTGGTAAATTGTCAGCAAGTTGAATATTCTAATGATTTTGTTTACGTCACAACGACTGGCGTTCCATCGTACACCACTGGCCCTTTTCAAGATGGCAATCCGTCACAAGCAATGAATCAAAGTGCGATTTTTAAAATACCTTTAAATCCAACGCCGAACACGGGAACACTTGTTGCGACTAACGCTGGGAATATTGGCATTTTCATAAATGGCGTAGCATTATTTGATTGGCGAGATGGTGTAGCTTGGAATCCAACGACAAATGCACTTTGTGGTGGGCCAGGTAACCCGCCTTGTCCAGGTGGACCAACGGCAAATATGGATTGGAATAGAGATGCGATTCCTGCTGAAAACAGCGGTTTTGATTGTGCAAAAGGGCATCCTGCAATGGGCAATTATCACCATCACCAAAATCCAACGGCTTTTGATTTGGACGCAACACCGACTTCTGACGTTTGTAATTTATATGATGCAGACGGTTTGTACGTGCTTGACGCAACGGCACATGCTCCGTTAATCGGTTTCGCTTACGATGGTTTTCCGATTTATGGTGCTTACGGTTACACGAATATAGACGGAACTGGCGGCATCGCTCGTATGAAATCTGGTTATGAATTACGAAATATAACGACGAGAACCAATGGGCCTGCTGTTGATGCAACTTATTTTTTGGGATATTTTAGAGAGGATTATGAATATGTTGCGAATGCGGCGGCGGATTATTTAGATGAACACAATGGGCGTTTTTGTATTACGCCGGACTATCCGAATGGGACGTATGCTTACTTTGCGACGATTGATGCGGACTTAAATTCCGCTTATCCCTACGTGGTTGGCCCGACTTTTTATGGAGTTAGTTCGGATAGGAAAGTATCGGCTATCAGCGAAACGACAACGCCCTATACGACAACAAATACGAGTTCTACTTTATTTGAAACGATGAAAGTTGGAATTTATCCGAATCCTGCGACAGACTTAATTGCGGTACAATTTGGTGGTTTGGTAGAATCCGATTTTCGACTGGATTTGATTGATGCAACGGGTAGAATTATTGAATCTAAAAGTATTAATAAAGGACAAACGATTGCGTATTTTGATGTGCAAACCGTTTATAATGGACTTTATTTTGTGAAAATTTCTAATGGCAATCAAAGCATAACTCGTAAAGTTATCATTGCGAGAGATTAGATTTTATTTAAGAAACCTATGGGATTTAAAAACCTATGGGGTTTTGAAAACCCCATAGGTTTCATCGTTTTGACAATTTCAAAAATTATGTTTTTAAGAATTCTCTTTATTAGTTTTACAATACTTTTATACGGTTGCAAAATCAGCGATGTTTCTAATACAAATACGAGTACAAACGATGAAACAACCCTCACTTTTCAACCAACTTTTGGTAATGAAAAATTAATTTTAAATCAAAAATATCCGATTAATAAAAAAGATAGTTTTGAAATAAACGTATTGCGATTTTATATTTCTAACATAACATTTTATAATAACAACCAATTGGTTTATAAGGAATTAAATAGTTATCATTTAATAGATTTAGCGGAAAAAGAAACGGTACAAATAGGATTTAAAAATCAACAAAAGAAAGGTTTTAATACGATAAAATTTAATTTAGGAATAGATAGTACAACCAATGTTTCGGGAGCTTTTGGTGGTGATTTAGACCCAACGAAAGGCATGTATTGGACGTGGCAAAGTGGTTATATTAATTTAAAATTAGAAGGAAAAAGTGAACTTTGTCGGACTCGAAATAATCAATTTCAATATCATTTAGGCGGTTATGCTGCTCCGTTTTATGCGTTGCAAATGGTCGAAATAGCAGTTAAAAATAAAGATGAAATCGTTGTAAATATTGATATTCAGCACTTTTTGAATGCTGTTGATTTGGTAAATGAACATTCAATCATGTCGCCGAGCAAAGCAGCGGTAGAATTGGCGAAAGTCGCTGCGGAAAGTTTTGAATCGACGTATTAAACCTACGTTTTTTTAAATATTAAAAATGAAAAAAATACTCTTTATCATAACAATATTATTCCTTCTCACCGCTTTTCACGAAAGCGACAACAACCCGTTTTACATTCCCAAAAAATGGAAAAACCCGACGTACGATTTCACTAAAAATCCTTTATCAAATGCCAAAATCGAACTGGGAAAAGCCTTGTTTTATGACGGGATTTTGTCGAAAGATAGCACTATTTCTTGTGCGACTTGTCACAGTCAATACACTGCGTTTACACACGTTGACCATGATTTGAGTCATGGGATTGAGGATAGAATTGGGACGAGAAATTCACCAGCGTTGATGAATTTGGCTTGGCAACCGATTTTTATGTGGGACGGTGCGATTAATCATTTGGATATGCAGGCGTTAGCACCGATTTCGCACCCAGACGAAATGGGTGAAACGATGGAAAATGTCGTTAAGAAACTGCAAAATTCACCGATTTATCCAGCCGCTTTTTACACTGCTTTTGGCGACAGCACGGTTACTGGCGAACGAACGTTGAAGTCGATTTCACAATTTTTATTGACTTTAGTGAGTGCGAATTCAAAGTACGATAAAGTGATGCGAAAGGAAGCAAAATTCACGGAACAACAAAAAAGCGGCTACGCATTATTTCAAAAAAACTGTTCGTCTTGCCATCAAGAACCACTTTTTACAACCCATAAATTTGAAAATAATGGTTTGCCAATAGATACAACGTTGAATGATTTTGGTAGAATTAAAATTACGCAAAACGTTGCAGATGCTCGAAAATTTAAAGTGCCAACGTTGCGAAATTTAGAATTTTCGTATCCGTATATGCACGACGGTAGGTTTAAAAAAATTGCGGAAGTGCTGAATCATTACACCAAAGGCATCGAAGAAAGCCCAACCCTTGCCGCTGATTTACGGCAGCCGATTACGCTGACTGCCAATCAAAAAATCGATTTAACGGCTTTTTTATTGACGTTGACGGATAAGGAATTTTTGTTCAATCGGGCGTATAGTTATCCGAAAGGTTTTTTTGAGGAATAAGAGTAAGTATCTTGACGTATAATATATAAAGTATATTAGATAGCTTAAAAATGAAAATGAAAAAACTACCCCTTATATTCACGGTTTTTTTCCTCACCAATGCTTGTCAAGACGTGAAAAATCAAGTATCACATAATGGCGATAGAGTTGCTGTGGCTTACGAAGAAAAAGAAGCGATATTACAAGAATTATTCGTCGAAAAAGGCATAAAATGGACAGGTTTTCAATTGTTTTTTCGAGTATTTAAGCACGAGGAGGAATTAGAAATTTGGGCAAAAAATACGGATACAATCCGCTTTACTTTAGTGAAAACCTATACATTTTGTACGAATTCTGGAAAACTCGGGCCCAAACGTAAAGAAGGTGATTTTCAAATTCCAGAAGGTTTTTATAAAATAAATCGATTCAATCCGAAATCAAGTTTTCATCTGTCTTTAGGGGTCGATTATCCAAATAAATCCGACTTACTTTTGGGTGATAAAACGCAACCTGGTAGCGATATTTTTATCCATGGTGCTTGTGTTTCGGTAGGCTGTATATCAATTACCGATGACAAAATAAAAGAGGTTTATTTATTGGCAAACGAAGCTAAAAAGCATGGACAAAACGCTATTGAAGTCCACTTTTTTCCAATGAAACTAAACGGCAATACCATCGAAAAACTAATTGCTAAAAATGCTGAATTCAAGCAATACGAAAGCTTTTGGAACGATTTGAAAATTGGTTATGACTTTTTTGAAGAAGAAAAACGATTATTTGAAATTAGTATTGATGAAAATGGAAAATATCGCTTTTAAAAACCTAAAAATGTTGAATCTGGAAAAATTATAGGCTGTACCATATGACGACTTTTTGAATTATATTTGATTATTTTTACGGGGCAAATGTAAGGCAGTTTCGAGTCAAATTAAATAGGTGCTTAACCCAAATCAAATACGGTCGAAACTTTACTTTTAATACAAGGTTAAGCTCAAAACTATCATTTTTTTTCCTTAAACTTGCAACTTTCAGTCTTGTCAGATTTTGAAAATTAGATGGGATTTTATTTATTTTTAATAAAAAAATAAAAATTAAATAAAGAAATGAAAGCACTTATTTTTGCAGCAGGTTTAGGCACTCGACTTCGCCCTTTAACCAATGATAAACCAAAGGCTTTGGTAGTAATAAACGGTAAAACGCTGTTGCAAATTACCATCGAAAAACTTGTATATTTTGGCTTTGATGAAATCATTGTCAATGTTCATCATTTTGCTGATTTGATGATTGAAACTATTGAAAAGAATAATGGTTGGGGAGCAAAAATCACAATTTCTGATGAACGAAATGAGCTTTTAGAAACAGGAGGTGGCCTAAAAAAAGCAGCTTATTTTTTTGATAATAACGAACCATTTTTGGTGCATAATGTAGATGTAATTCATGGTTTAGATTTGCGAAAGCTATATGACTACCATTTAAAAAACCAAGCATTGGCAACACTTGCAGTTCGTAAACGTCCAACTTCTCGCTATTTGTTGTTTAATAATGAAATGGAATTGCGGGGTTGGCAAAATATCAAAACAGGTGAAATCAAAGTTGCAAAAAGAACGCAGGGTCAACTATGGTCTTTTGGCTTCAGCGGCATTCATATTATCGACCCCAAAATATTTTCTTTGTTAACCGAAAATGGTAAATTTTCAATTATCAATCCTTATTTAAGAATGACAAAAACGGAATTAATTCAAGGTTTTGACCACTCAGATTCGGTTTGGATTGATGTTGGAAAACATGAAAGTTTGGAAGAGGCGAAGGCGTTACTTAAAAACATCTGATTTTAACCAATTGCTGTAACACATTAAAATTTACTTTTTATTAAGATTTTTGAGATTTCTAATCAGCAAAAGAAAAAATAATCCACCATTGTCACCATTCCTCTTTGGTGAAAATAATTTTTTAATTTTGCCTGCTCTTCCTCATTCGCAACTGCAATGATAACTTGCGGATTATCAAGCGTTTCTAATGCTTTTTCGGACTGCATCAGAACGTCATAAATAGATTTTCCAATTTTTTTAGGATTATTACAAAGCCAATTAAAAGCGGTATTCCCTTTGATTAAATATTGAGCAATCGCCTTGCCTTTTCTTCCTGCTCCCCAAACGACCAACGGACGATTATTTTTATAATTTAATTTTAAAAAATAAAAACATTTAATGGCAATAAAACGATTATCTGCGTAATGTTCAGACGTGCGAGAACTCCGAATCGCATAATCTCGCCAACGATGCAAAACCGTATCGCAGGGAATACATTGCAAACCCGATTCATAAAATCGAAAAACCAGATCATAATCTTCAGGATAAATTTCCGATTCAAAACCCCCACATGCCTCAAAATCCGAGCGGAAAACCATCCAGCAAGGCGAAGCAATGACACATTCTTTATACAATTCTGAAAAATTATCACCCTTTTCGGTCAAATCGTTGAGCCATTTTTCGTATTTTTTATAACCATCGCCAAGCGGTGTTTCTGCAAAATATTCGACTTTTCCCGTTGCAACGTGACCTTTTCCATATTGTAATAAATTGTTTTTTAAAATTGTTAATTTTTGCTCTGGCATAATATCGTCCGCATCCATTCGATGAATTAATGCACCGCTACATTTCGTATAAGCCAATTGTAATGCTGTGATTACCCCACTTTTAGGATTAGAAAAGACGGAAATTCGATTATCATTTTGGGCATAATTTTCCAAAATTGCCAAGGTTTTATCAGTCGAATTATCATTAACGACCACACATTCCCAATCGGTTTCTGTTTGCTCGATAATAGAATTGATACAATCGTGTAAATATTTTGCTGCATTTTTGGCAGGTATTAATATGGAAATTTTTGACATTTTCTTTTGATTTTAATTACAAAGATTGGAAAAAAAGGGTTTTCGCAAGTATTTTTTTGAAAATAAATCAACTCTTAAAAAATGTTTTTTGATTCAAATTGGTAATGAGCTAAAATCGGTGAAGATGGGAGAAATCACTTATTTTACACCAAGAATAGAACAACTTGTTTGATTTATTTTGAAAATTAATTCTATTTGATCATGAGAGCAAACGCACCAAAAAATTATTGTAAAAAGGGTAGTTTTTTTATGGCTTTTAACTTTACCATCCCGATAATTCAGGATAGTAAAGCTAAGTTTAAGTATTTGGGTATGTTTACTTTTATTTTCAATTTATGTTCTATTTATTCAAGTATTCTCACCCTAACTTTTTTCTTTTTCAAACGTATATTATCTAACTTCTCAACCACATAATTTGCTCGACTTGCGGCAACGGCTACAAAAGCACAATCATTTTTCAACTCGATAATCCCCAATTCTTCCTTTTTCAAACCTGCTTGACGGAAAAATGTACCTGCAATATCGCCTTTAGAAATTTTATCTTTTCGACCGCCCGAAATGAATATGGTTTCCCAAGATGAAGGTTGTGGAACCGCTGTTTCTTCAAGAAATTCCTCCTCTAAATGACCGATAAAATCTGGCAAAAATTCATTTTCCCATTGCAAAACATAAGCCGTTCCCTTGTTGTGCATTCGAGCCGTCCGACCGTTACGATGCGTAAACTCTTCTGCACGAAGCGGCAAGTGATAATGAATAATAAACTTGATTTCGGACACATCAATTCCACGAGCTGCCAAATCCGTTGCGATGATAATTTGGTGTGTTCCATTTCGGAACTTTATCAAAGCCTGTTCCCTATCGTTCTGCTCCAAACCACCATAAAAACAGCCATGACTAATCCCTTTTTCGGTCAGATAATCACTCAATCGTTGAATCGAATCTTTGAAATTACAGAACACGATGCCAGGTTGATTACCCAAATGACAAAGCGTTTTGAACAAAGTTTCCATCTTATCTTTATTGGGCGAAATGACTTTTTTAATCGTCAGTTTTGGCACACCTTGATCCAAATAATCCACAAAAACTGGTTTTCGCAAACCTACAAATTCAGGCATATCTGAACTTTTCGTTGCAGAAGTCAATATCTTTTTTTCGACATTTGGTAAGGCTTCCACGATTTCAGACATCTCATCTTCAAAACCAACTTCTAACGATTTATCAAACTCATCAAGCACCAACGTCCGAATATTTTCGGCAGAAAAAGTCGTTCGCCTCAAATGTGCTGCAACTCGACCGGGCGTACCGACCAAAATCGCAGGACGATGTTTCAATGCAATTTTATCTTTAGAAAATGATCGTCCACCATAAGCAGAATCGACTTTGTAGCCAGTTCCCATTTCTCGAATGACCTGTTCTATTTGTATCGTTAATTCCCGCGTTGGGGTAATAATTAACGCCTGAACTTCTTCCAATTTTTCATCTAACTCTTCAATAATTGGTAACAAAAACGCCAACGTTTTTCCTGTTCCCGTTGGTGATAATACCACCACTTCCGTTGCCGAATGAATCGCCAAACGAGCCTCTTCCTGCATCGGATTGAGCTGTTCAATCCCTAACTTTTCCAGAATTTCTTTCTGATTTTTTATCTGTTTTGACATGGCTCAAAGGTAAACAGATTGTTTCATGGTTTTATGATTTTATAGTTATTTATAAATGGATGTTTAAATTTTGATACGGTTTGGAGATGCGTTTTTTAGGGTTGAATGTCTTTTATTAGATATTGTAGTCGAGCATAGCGGTTTAAAAGTCCAGATAAAGACTTATCGGGTTTTCAAAACTCCATAGATTTGAAATGAACATCAGCGTATTTAAACCGTTATTTGATAAAAACAAGTCGTATCAATTAATTGACCGTACAAATGACTATTTTATTTTGTTGAAGGGTTGGTTTATTTCAATAATAAGTGGTTTTCGCATTACGGAACGGTAAATTCTAAGATGACGATGGCGATTTTGGGAGAATAGTGTTTCAAGACTTTGGGCGAAATTGAAATAAATATCAAATATATATTCTTAAATTATTGATTTTCAATAGATTATAAACTTAAGATAACCCGTTTGAATCTGTATAAAAAAAACCGTCTAAAGTCTAAGTTCCTCGACATTCTTCAAAAATGGATTTTTCCTTTTAATAATGTCCAAATAAAAATAGACTTTTCCACTATTGAGATAAATCATTTCAAAAAATTTGGTTGACAAAACATCATAAGCGTAACTTTGTCGAAAAGAGAGAATAGAGTCATTTTTACATATTTTGATAAGAAAAAATTATGCAAAACACATTACAATACGCAAAACAACAAGATGAAAAAGACCCGTTGCGGGCATATCGAGGGCAGTTTCATTTACCGACGCAACCGAACGGCAAACCTTATGTTTACCTCTGTGGAAACTCACTTGGTTTGCAGCCAAAGTCAACGGCAAAATACATAAATCAAGAATTAGAAGATTGGAAAAATTTGGGTGTGGAAGGGCATTTTCATGCAAAAAATCCCTGGATGCCGTACCACGAATTTTTGACCGAAAAAATGGCTAAAATCGTTGGGGCTAAACCGATTGAAGTCGTGGTGATGAACACACTTTCTGTAAATTTACACTTATTAATGGCTTCGTTTTATCGTCCAACAAAAGAGCGTTATAAAATTTTAATTGAATTTGACGCCTTTCCGTCGGATAGATATGCGGTCGATTCACAGTTGAAATTCCATGGTTTTGACGATGGTTTATTGGAGTTGAAAGCTCGTGAAAATGAGGTTTTGGTGCGACATGAAGATATCGAAGCGATGATTGAAAAAGAGGGAGAAAATATTGCCTTGATTTTAATTGGCTGTCCGAATTATTACACTGGACAGGTTTTTAATATGAAACGAATTGCGGAATTAGGACACGCAAAAGGTTGTAAAGTTGGGTTCGATTTGGCACATGGTGCTGGAAATTTAAACTTAGAATTACACGACTCGGGCGTTGATTTTGCGACTTGGTGTACGTATAAATATTTAAACTCCGGCCCAGGAAGTATTGGTGGCTGCTTTGTGCATGAACGTCATGCGAACGACCCTGATTTACCTCGTTTTGCAGGTTGGTGGGGACACAATAAAGAAACTCGTTTTGGTATGCGGGATGATTTTGACCCGATTCCAGGGGCGGAAGGTTGGCAATTAAGTAACCCGCCGATTTTTTCATTGGCACCAGTTTTGGCGAGTTTGGATATGTTTGATGAGGTCGGTATGAAAGCATTAAACGAAAAAACATTGAACTTAACTGGTTATTTGGAGTTTTTGGTAAACGATTTGAATAATGATGAAATCGAAATTATTACACCAAAAAATACAACTGAACGAGGTTGTCAATTGTCGATTCAAGTTAAAAATGCGGATAAATCGTTGTTTGATGCAATTACAAAAGATGGGGTCATTGCAGATTGGCGAGCGCCAGATGTGATTCGAGTTGCTCCAGTTCCGATGTATAATAGTTTTGAAGATGTTTGGAATTTTGTCGATATTTTGAAAAATAATTTGTGATACATTAAACAAAACTTTATTTTTATAAAAATGTCAAAAAAGCATTTCAAAAAATAAAATTATGAATGTAGCCGTCGAAAGAACAGAAAAAGAGATTTTAAACTATTTTGAACATATTAATTTAGCCAGTAAAAGTCAAGCAAAGCAGGAACAAATTGATGCTTTAGCAAAAGAAGTGAATCAAAGTTGGTGGGTGAAAAATAAAGAGCGATTTGCTGGAAAATCGAAATCTGAATGACGGTTTCTATTTAGGATTTTAAATAATAAAATAACTAAAATTATAAAGAAATTATCCTTAAAATAAATGAAAAAAGATAAAGTATTAATAGTCGGTGCTGGTTTGTGCGGAACATTACTCGCACTAAGAATGGCACAACGTGGTTATAACGTAGAATTGCGTGAAAAACGGGGTGATATTCGGGCAGCAGAATTTGTGGGCGGTCGTTCAATAAATTTAGCGTTATCGGATAGAGGTTTGAAATCCTTGCGAATGGTTGGCATGGAAGACCAAATTTTAGAGGAATGTATTCCGATGAATGGACGGATGATTCACGGGGTTGATGGTGCGTTGCGGTTGTCGAATTATAGCGGACGGACGGGCGAATACATCAACTCGGTTTCTCGTGGCGGTTTAAATGTCGCTTTGTTGGAAAAAGCCGACGAATTTGATAATTTGACAGTGAAATTTGATTCAAGTTGTTTGAATGTGGACTTAGAAACTGGAACGGCTCACTTCAAAAATTTGGACGGCACGACCGAAATTGTGACGGCTGATGTTGTGATTGGCACGGATGGAGCGGGTTCTTCTGTTCGTCGAAGTATGATGGGACGAACGACGGATTTGTTGTTTAATTATTCCCAAGATTTTTTGAGAACTGGTTACAAAGAATTGGAAATTCCGGCGGCTGAAAATGGCGATTTTCGCATCGAAAAAAATGCCTTACACATTTGGCCTCGTGGACATTTTATGATGATTGCCTTGCCGAATTTGGACGGTAGTTTTACCGTGACAATGTTTCATCCTTACGAAGGCGAAGCTGGTTTTAATACCTTAAATACGCCTGAAAAAGTACAAGCATTTTTTGAAAAATATTATCCAGATTCATTGGAACATTTGCCGAATTTGGTGGAAACCTATTTTGAAAATCCGGTTGGACCGCTCGGAACTATCAAATGTTATCCGTGGCAGGCGTTCGGAAAAGTCGTGATTATGGGCGATGCGGCTCACGCTGTTGTGCCGTTTTATGGTCAAGGCATGAATGCGTCTTTTGAAGATGTCCGTATTTTTGACGAAATGGTGGACGCTCACGAAGGCGACTGGGCAACGATTTTAGATAAGTTTCAGGAATCACGAGTCGAAAATGGTAACGCAATTGGCGACTTGGCAAAACAGAACGAATACGAAATGCGAGAGAAAGTCGCTGACCCAATGTTTATTAAAAAACGAGGTTTGGAAATGCGTTTGGAGCAAGAATATCCGACCTATTATTCCAAATATTCACTGGTGACTTTTAATGGAAATATACCGTATTCGGAAGCGATGCGACTCGGGAAATTACAAGATGAAGCGTTGTTAGAATTATGCGAAAATGTGGCAGAACCAAGTTTGGAGGAAGCGTTGGCGATTGTTTCAGCGATTAAATAAGTAATATTTTTTAAGAAAGTAAAAAGCACGTTCGGTTTATCATTTGATAGTCAGACGTGCTTTTTTTTGAATTAATATTTATTTCAAAGATGGAAATTTCATTTTTTTTAAATAGTCAATAACGCTAATATCAAAAGTGCAAGTGGAATTAACCCTGTCAGTAACGACAAAACCAACCCAAAAATAGATAAGATTTTACTGCTTTGATAATCTTCGCCATCTTCCGAATTTCTGATTTTCCTCAATGTCCGAATCGAAAAAACATCACCAACTATTGCGGCAAGAGCCGCCAATAACAAAACGATTCCACCACCCGAGGCAGACAATAATGCAATCCCAATAATTAGTAAGAAAAAACTAAAAAGACCAACTGCAAAAGCAATTATTGCCCCATTTCTGATACTTTTATCATCATTTGATTTTTTTGCTTTCTTTGGAAAAATACTTTTTAAAAATAGTTTTACACTTACTTTTTTTTGTTTTAACAATTGCGAGCTTTCGACATTTGCCGATTTTCCGTTTTGATAATGTGCCGCTTCGGCGATTGAAAAAGAAGTCAAGAGAAAGCCAAGAATCAATAAGCTAATCTGGTAATAATTACGTAATTTCATGTTTATTTTGTTTTAAGTTTTATGTATAATTCAAAATAATTATTTTCTTGGAATTTGAATAAAGATAGTACAATTGAGTAAAAATTTCTACGAAAATTCATACCCTTATGTTATTGATTTTTCATAGAAATCCTCTTTGAATCAAAAAACCGTACAAATCTTTGTAAAATTGCTGTTTAAACAAAAAAAATAAAACCCAAATTAGATTTTGGGACTACTTTAAAATACTAAAAAAATGCAAATTCAATCAAAAGTAATCGAAGGCAAAGCAAAGCCTTTAGGCAATTATCCGCACGTAAAAAAAGTTGGTAATTTCATTTATGTATCCGGAACGAGTAGCCGAAGAAGCGATAATACACACATCGGAGCAACTCAAAACGAAGATGGAACTTGGGAATTAGACATCGAAAAACAAACCAAAGCGGTGATTGAAAATATCGGAGAATTATTAAAAAGTGTCGGAGCGGATTTGTCGAATCTGGTAGATATAACGACTTTTTTGGTGGATATGAAAGATTTTAAAGGCTATAATAAAGTTTACGGAACATTTTTTAATCACGAAACTGGTCCAACTCGCACAACGGTTGCCGTACATCAATTGCCGCACCCAAATTTGTTGATTGAAATAAAAGCGATTGCTTACGTAGCATCACTCTCTTGAATGGTATATTTTATTTTTATTGGGTAATATGTTTTGATGTATTGATTCAACTTAAAGCATATTATAAAATACTGTAATCGTTATTATTAGTATGTTTCGATGAATATCTCTATGTAAGGTGTCAAATTTCTAATTTCTAAAAACAAATATTTTTCAAAATTTAAAAAAATATAAAAAACATTAAATCGAAGATTATTTTTCACTAATCGACTTTAGTATTTTCATAAACGGTTTTCCTATAAAACTTAAAAGCGTCTTGGAGAACCCACGGGTTCTCTAATTTTTTATAGGAAAACCGTTTATTTTCATAATAGAAATTTTCAAATTATGTGTGCATCTTTTTTTAAAAAAATTTGAAATAAAATACTAATTTAGAAAGAACGATGAATTTCACTTTTTGCAAAAAAAACTTCTATAACTTAGTAATATTAAACCAAAAAGATTTTATAACATCTTCAACTTAAAGAGTCAATAATTACAACCTACTTTTTTACTTAAAAAAAACCTCGAAAATTTGTTTATTATTATTATTATTATTATTGCTTCTTTAAATATTCAAGGGTAATTTAAAAAATCTTAACGTAAAATTTTATCGCAACAAAGTTATCATTTTTTATTTTTCATTATCATTTTTTGCTATTACTCTAATCTAAAAAAATATGAAAAGAACATTAAAAAATCGAGGTTACATTTATATCCTCTCATTAGTTATTTTGAGTTTTGTCATAATGATACAATCAGGTTGTGAAGAAGAGGATCCTTTTGCAGGCAGTTGTCCTGAGAAATCATTGCGTATTACATTAGATTTTGGGAGTGCTGGTTATCCACAAAGAAATTTAATAACCAGTTGCTCTACTATTCCAAATAGTAATTCAGAACTTTGTGATAAAAATAATTTTGTAAATGAATATGCTGGGTCGATTTATTATGATCCTTCTATCAATACAGCACCAGGTCTTGCTCCAAATGAATTTTATTGTGCAGTTATGGTAGAATCTACTTGCAGTTATTATCCAAGATTTACAGCTTGGAATGTACAGAATATTGATGACTGTTTTAAGGAAATAATTGTGCCTAATAATGCCGCATCAGTCGTAACCGTTACTTTTATAGAAACGTGTTCGAGCTGTAACAATTCATTTGCGTGTCCATATTCTCGGGAAAAATTTGTAGGAACAGTGACACTTCAAGGAAATGAAAATGGACCGATTAATATTGATTTACAGTACTTTGATAGCGAATGTCACAACTTGGAATTTTGTCAATAAAACATTTTAAATTCAATGTGTAAAAATACTCATTGTCCGTAAATTTATTAAAAAATAAAAAAAATAAAAAAGTATGAAAAATTTTCTAATTTTAATTTTTAGCGTAATTGTGCTAACGTCATGTAACAAAGATTCAAAAATAATTGAACAGGTTAATAATGTTCAAAGGGTTGAAAAAAGTCTTATTCCTGCTATAATTCAGCATTACCAAAATATAACTCAACCTACAAGTGGTATTGTAAAATTACATTTATACAGAACTTTAGCCACTAAAGACCAGCCGCAAGGTGGTAGTTCTTCAATTGATGGGTACATTTTAGATGATAATGGCGACCCACAAGACTTTGGGACGATTACAGTTGGAACAACATCACTAACAGCAAACCCGAATAATGGTAATATGTATGGTGGCGGTGATGTGGAAAGTCACGAACATTATGGTTTCAATACTACCTTTGCAGGAAGCATACTTCCTAATACAACAATGTATGTTCCTGAAAAAATTGATATTACTAATTTTGAACAAATACCTGGTAATAGACCTGTAATACAAGCAGGAACAACGATTGAATGGAATAAAGATGATAAAAATAGTTTGGGCGTTCTTATTAGTGTAAAGTATCTAAATATAGATAATGGCGCAGAACATACTCAAGTCGGAGATGTCGTTTTAGTTGATGATGACGGTTCATACACTTTTACAAATGACTTTTTAAGTCAATTTCCAAGCAATTCAAAGTTAAGAGTTATGCTTACACGAGGAAATTATGAAGTTGTAACAGGTACAGATGGACGTAAAATCATGCTTTGTAATTATTCAATGATGGAAGGATTATTTGAGTATTGATATTAAAAAAAATGTTGCGATAAATTAAAACGCCGTATTCTTAGTAAGAATACGGCGTTTTTAATTTATTTTTAGCAAAAAAAATACGCTAATCAAAAACCATAATTTTTTAATAGATTATAATTTAAAAAAATTGGATTTCATAACAGTAATTAGATACGCTTGGATGGCGTATGATAGCACCCGCCCGATTCGTCGGATTTCGGATATTAGTGCAATGGTTTCAACGAATCACGTTTATAGGATTCAGTTGAAAGATGGGGAAACGATAATTGCGAAGTTGTCGTATTTTGGGAAGTTTGAGCATTTTGTAGTCGATCATAAGATTATTAATGTGTTGTCAAATAATTTACCAGTTCGATACGAAAACTTCCTTTCTCGTGCCTTAATGAAAGGCAATCAATTGTTTGTCCACCGTTTTCAAAATGATATTATTGATGCGTGGGTCGTTTTTTATCGTCCGATTCGCATCAAAAATAAAATGCCAAAACGGTTAGAGAATAAAGATATTGATAAGTTGGGCGTTGAGTTTGCGAGTTTTCACAAAGCCTGTCACACGGTACGGCATACGTTGCCGCCTTTTTCTAAAAATATGACTTCAGATATTAATGAATTGTTGGAAGTCGTGGACGAGAGATTCCCTAAAAGAGCAAGTTTGA